>Ga0265298_10009465_pt1 | contig 11600 bp, 18 predicted proteins | sample AusTroGonzalo_MG_3_FD_193486 | JGI IMG/M metagenome (GOLD analysis project Ga0265298, IMG submission 193486) | Bovine rumen microbial communities from tropical cattle in Woodstock, Queensland, Australia - Gonzalo_01 | ecosystem: Host-associated > Mammals > Digestive system > Stomach > Rumen ...
ATACAGAGTGTTATAACTCCTGCAGTCACTATTACAGCTACTGAAATTGTAGAATAACTCACTTGACAAACAGTTTAATAACAATATAAGGGAAGAAGATTTATATCTTCTCCCCTTTTGTTATGGTAGCATTCACTTTATCGACATTATGATGGGTAGTATGTGCATTGTTTCGATTCTTTGTGATTACATGAACAAGCTATGGCATCTATAAGTTTTTTAAAGATAAAATAGATGATAGGCAAAGAGTTAAATATATAGAGGAATGCCAAGAGAAACATCAAAAGGAAATGGAGGAGGCTAAAAAGAGAATAGCTGAGAGTGTTAAAAAATCTAAGTAGTTAAACTATAATAAATAAAGAGTCTGACCAATAATCAGACTTTTTTTATTGCTTTTTGAAAATTCAGAATATAATCATTTCTGATTTATATAATACTAACCTTACATGACCACTTGGGGAGAAAGAGTAAGACCATCTACGAGCCGAAATCAAAGAGCAGAGGTGGAAACTGACCGAAATGGAAGAGTAAGACCTATAACATATATGACTCCATTGGAGGATGCATATACAGAGGTGGCAGATGAAGAAGATAAGGTAATATTCATATTGGCTGATAGTGGTAAGTTAATTCCTGCTACATTTTGGAAGGCAAGACCACAAATTATTTAATTTATTAACATATTTGGAATGGCACAGATATTTCCTATAGACTTTGAAGAAAAGCTTACTATGGCACAGGATGACTACATCCTTTTTAGTGATAGTGAGGATGGTAATAAGATTAAGAAAGCTCAATATTCAAATCTAAAGTGAGAGAAGTGAGATACTTGAACAGCAGCAACTGTATCAGTTGGCTCTACTACTACTCTTCCTGCATGAAGTTCAGCATGTGTTACTAACTCATGAACTACTTCAGCAGCAGTATTTAATTTCTCTATACCTAAAGGAGATAAGTGAGATACATGACAAACTTGACCTGCTATTGTTTGTGCAGAATTTAATGGAGATGATATAGATTTCACAGAAGAAGATGGGAATGTGGTAACATTAACAGATGCTAAAATATGCTTAAAATGAGATAAGTGAGATACAGGTTGCACATGACCTACATGACCAAGTATTTGTGCTGCTGCTTTTAATTGAAACAATATAGACTTTACTGAAACTAATTGATGTGTAGTTACACTTACTGATGCTAAGACTTGCTTAAAATGAGATACATGAGCATCATGAGCAGCTGCAACTGTTAGTGTATGAACTACAACTACATTAGATGCTTGATGTTGTGCAACTGTTAGCAATAGCTGAACAAGTAGTGCAGCAGTATTTAATTTTGGTATTCCAAAGGGAGACAAATGAGATACTTGAGCAACTTGATGCACTTGACCTGCTTGAAACTGAATAGCTTGTGTAACTTCTACAAAAGCCTGAAAGATAACAACAGTAGATATCACTTGCACAGATGGTTGTAGTTATTGCTTCCAAGTAAGTGATGGAGAAGATGGACAAGGAAGTTGAGATATGCTTAAATGTGTATATGATCCTAATAATATAAATGCTGATGCATTTGATTATTGCAACTTTACTAATACTCCAACAATTCCTACTGATAACTGCCAATTAGCGAATAGCTGTGGTTATACAACCTGCACTTGAACACTAACATCTGCAAATATAAGCAATGTTTCTTATGGTTGTTGGTGGAGTGGGTGTGTAACAGATGCACCATCTAAAAAGGTTATGTATGATAAGTTAAAGACTTATGATGCTATAATACCAAGTGCTGCAACATGCTCAAACCAATTAGCAGATAAAGACTATGTAAACGATTCTATCAATAGTGTAACAGCTTATTATATAACTAAAAATGCTCAATGAGACCAATTTGCTTGTTATGCTGAATTAGCAGCTGCTACTACTTTCTATTCATGAGGAGTAGCAAGAACTCCTACAAGGAATGATTATACTATAGTTGGAGATGATGAATGCTATAACGATGCCACTACAAGATACATATATAATAGTGGTTGGGAGTTTCAGTATTGTATTAACGAATCTCCTATGACCACAGCTCAAGTAAATGCAATAAATTCATGAATAACCTCTGCCAAAGTAACTTGCTATGATAGCTGTATGGCTCAATGTTGTGATATTCCTACAGATAACTGTCAGCTTTCTAACTGATGTTGATATACTACCTGCACAGGAACACTAACAGCTTCAAATATTAGTGATACAGCTTTCTGAGCTTCTTGGGATGGAGATACTACAACAGCACCAAGTAAGAATGCTGTGTATGATGTGTTATGAGATGTTGAAACTTTATTAGCTGCATTATAAAAATCAGATTTATATTTTAAGTTTTAAGTTATGACAATAGCTTCAGAGATAACAAGATTACAAAACGATAAGGCTGCAATATGCACAGCTATTGAAAATAAATGAGTTACTGTATGAGCGGTAACTCTTGATGATTATGCTTCATGTATAGATGCAATAGAGCAAGGATGAGGTGGAGAATGAACTGAATACATAGTAGCCGAATATCTAATAGTTTGAGGTTGATGAGGTGGGGGTGCGACTTGAAATGTGTCCAGCTGTCATCGTTGATGATGATGAGGAGGAGCCTGAGGTTTAATTTGTGGGAAATGAACAATATGAAGTTGATGAGTTATAATATGAGTTAAATGATGTGGAGGATGTAAGCTAACAGCACCTTATTCTCTACATTGACAAAGTGGATGTGCTACTATATTCACTTGAAACTTTGATTGTAATAATATTAAAATAGCTCATGGATGAGGTGGTGGTTGAAGTAATCTGACACAAGATAGTTGATATCTATGAACATATTGATGCCCTTGAGGTAGTGGATGATGATGAGCTTGACTTCAATTAGGTTGAGGACAATGAGGTGCTGTGTGTGTTTGAGAGTGAAATTGATGAGGTGGTGTCTGTGCTTCTTCGGTAAGTTGTAATTGTCGATGATGAGGAGCCTGATGATGAGGTGCTATAAGACCTTGATGTAGCACAGGAATGTGTTTATGCGGAAGTAAATGATGAGAATGATTAGTTAGTAATATTAGTTGAAGTAACCAATGCTATGCTTGATGAGGTGGATGATGATGAGCAGGAAGCTGCAACTGATGATGTGGATGCTGTGGATGAGGAGATGGTGGTAGATATGCATGTAATGGATGTGCTGCTGCATGAATAGGGAGCTGATGAGGAGGAGCTTGATGTTGAAGTAGGTGTTGAGGAGATGGAAGTAACTGAATATTTATTGTAAGATACCCAACATCCTGCTGATATTGTGTAGAGTGATGATGTAAATATTCAAGCTGAACATATACAGTCCATTGTTTTACAACAGATGGTCTATTGAAAGTTTGAGAGCCAAATAAAACGATCGAATATCTTATAGTTTGATGAGGTGGTTGATGATACATAGGAGGATGAGCTTGAGGAGATGTGAGATGTTGAATATTAAATTGAAAAGATAGTTATGATATAGTTGTTTGAAACTGAGGAGCTATTAAGTGAGGAGCAGGTTGAAATTCAACTATTTGCTCTTGATGAGAATTATTAGTATGTGCTAAATGATGACTATGATGATGCACATCCTATTGGGGATGTTGAGGAAACTCTGCTAACTTTTGTTGAAGTTGTGCATATCAATGTCAATATGCTTATTCAGGATGATGATGAGCATGAGCTTGATGAGACTGAATCGGATCAAGATGTGCTTGTTATGGTTGAATATGATGAAAATGAATGTTCTGATATTGATGAGGCTGAGGAGGTTCTTCGTGTAATAATAGTCGATGAGGAGTATGACAAGACTGAGGTGGAAAGGGAACAAATGATGTCGCATCCTGCACCATTCCTACTAATTGTGGTTGATGAGGTGGTGGAGCATATAACTGTAACTGTGCAGGAACATGAGCCTGAGGAGTAGTAGATATCTGTTATGCTTGTGATGGAAGTGATGGAATAAACTCAGCCACAGGAGGAAACTCATGCTACATATGCGATTGAAAATGTGTCCACAGATTTACATCCAATTGAACATTTACAATAGTAAGTTAAGATTTATATTCTAACCAAATATAATTATGCCATGTGGATGAAAAAGGGGTGGGGGAAAGAAAAAATAAACCACTAATGAGAAAGGGGGCTTAAGCTCCCCTTTTTTATAAATTGCTTTTTGAAATTTCTGTATATAATACAAATATCAAGATTTACTATTGACTATGATCCGATGCAAACAACAATTATAATTCTGATAGCTACAGCTATGGTAATAACTTCTATTGTGAACTTTACTAAACCTGCTTATGAAGAGTTTGTATGAAAATTTGCTGTAACTATAAACATAATGCTCAGCTTCATCTTATGAGTTTGTAGCTCATTTGCTATAAGACCATATTTAGAGTTGGAGCTTTCTACAGGGGCTATTATATTACTTTGATTAGCTTTATGAACAGGTGCAACAATATTCTATGACATTTGGAAATTAGTCCAAAATCTTGGGAGTTCTAAGCAAGATATTTTAATTGAATTACCTCAAGAAGAAGATGGAGAATCTTTATAATTATCTAAGTGATCCATCTACTATTGTGAATGTTGTAGTTGTAATATTCTGATTAGGAATGACATGGGCTAACTTAAATGGGAAGCTCAAAGAATTGGAGAAGAGAATTGATAAAATTGAAGATTTAGATTTGGACAGTAGACTTACAGAGATACAAACAAATCTAAAATGGATCATGGAGAGACTTAGAGAAAAATAGTTTATTCCTTAACGAATAAACCAATGTGGGAATATAAAATATATAAAACTGATTTATGATTTGGTATATACAAAAAATTAGAGAAAGATGGAAGAATCTCTTTATGGTTTTTAGGCTGAAATGGGCAATGGACATTAAGGAAGGAGTTTTCTAAGACATTCTACCATAGAGATGATGCTACAGCAGCTTTAGTTATAATGAAACACAAGGATGAACAAAAATCTGATTAGAATTGTGGTTATCTTGATGTTAGCAATTTTAATCAGCTTTTTATTTACCATGAATGTATGATAGACTACTTAATATATAAAGTAGGGATGTGGTGGAGAAAAAGAGTATTAGACAGGAAGATTTTATCTTATAGGAATAATCACTCATGAGCAAGGAGAAAAAAGCGATACTAATGAGTAAGCACCACCTCCTACCCCAAAGTCAATGATGAGCAAATATAGCAAGAAATATAGAAGTAATAAGAGATGTAAATCATAGAGCAATACATACATTGTTCGAGAATAAAATGATAGCAGAGCAACTATTAACTACTGTAAACATCAGTTCTAAAGCATTAAGAGAAGATGTGAAACAATGGTTAATAGATACATTAACAAGTAGGGACATATATGATCCTTATGAATGGTATGATGAAAGAGTTATTAAATAAAAACAAAAATCTTTTAGCTTTTACTGAATAGAGAAATGTGAAAACTAAATGAGGAACAAATACAAAGAATCAACTCTTACCATGATGACTTCAGCAACAATGAAATTGCTAAAGACATGGGTATCAACAGAAAAACAGTTTCAAAGTATAGACACATGAAAGAGTCTATTCAGGAACAGGCTAAAAATGTTTTAGACTGAACTGAAGAAAAAATGTGGCTGACAAGAAAACTTGCTGAACAGGGAGAAATGCCCCCTACTAAATGAATGTCTAAAGAAGACAAAAAGAAGTTAGAGCTATTGTCTCACTACTCCCCTAAAGATGTTCAAGAGATGCTTAACTACATAGCAATGAACACCAAGAGGGAGATAGACAAGACTATTTGAGAGCCATGACACCTGAAGTTCTGACTTGTATCTGATACTCATTTCTGAGCTAAGCAATGTGCAAGAGATGAACTTAACGAGTTCTACAATATAGCTAAAGATAAATGAGTGGAATGCTTTGTTCATGCATGAGATATTGTAGATGGTAATGATGTATACCAATGACAACAATTTGAGCAAGATAGAGTTGGGTTTGAAGAGCAGCTTAGAGATGTGAAAGACAACTACCCTAATGTATGACTCCCTACCTACTTTATAGGATGAAATCATGATGAGAAATACCTTAAACAAAACTGAATAAACATCTGTAAGGCAATAGAGACTGTAAGACAAGATTTAATTAACTTAGGTTTCTATGATGCAAGGTTAAAGCTAAATGGAATAGTGATAAACCTACATCATGGTGGTGGAAGTCTGAGTTATGCAAAGGACTACAAGATGAAGAAATATTTAGACTCCCTACCTGTAGAGAATCAGCCTGATATCTTTGCTTTAGGTCATTACCATACTGCATTCTATGACTTGCATAGATGAATACATGGTTTCATGCCTTGAGCATTCCTAAAGGAGAATTTGTTAGCTAAGAGATTCAACCTTTGAAATGTTATCTGATGATGGATCATCGATATAGATAAGAATGAGAAGTGAGAATCGAGAATAAATATGGAATTTATTAAACTATAACAAAATGGACAGATTTGAAGAATCGAGTGAAGAATGAAGATGTGATAAATGAATAGCTTGGATGAAGAGTTGTAGAGAATGTTTGTTCCAAGTATTATGTAAATTTAACCCTTATTATAAAAAGAAGAATGACAACTGACAACAGCAAAAGAACACCATGTGAGATATACACAAGAGTGATGTGATATCTTAGACCTGTATCTAACTATAACATAGGTAAGAAATCAGAATTCTATAGTAGAAAATACTTTGATGAAAAGAAAGTAGATAATTCTGAATTCATTAACAAGTATTTAAATTCTAATGATAAATAATGGCAGATATAGAGAATGGTTGCTTAGGAACATGAGAGCAACAAACCGACTATTTATTATGTGAGTGATTTGAGGATGCTTTGCCTACACTCTACCAACAAGATGATGTAATCTTTGAGTATAATCAAAGTAAGCAGAGTTGGAGCAAGAAATCATGCACATTATTTTCTCCAATGGGTGCTATTTCAGATTTGTTTAATTATGAAGTGCCTATGAGTGAAGCTAAAGAAGCAGATGATAGAAGTTACTCACTCTGAAGATTCCCTAATTCTTGATGGTGGGTGCAGAGTTGAGTTAAGCTGTGGGCAGACTTCCGAAATGAGAGACATGCAGATTTGGGTAAGGTAGCCTATTATAGAATAGATATGACTAATGATAATTTAGTTAGATCTATATTAGAGAAATGATACACCATTATGACTAACATCAATGGTAATGGTAAATATCAGATGGACTATCTAAGTGATGATATTCTCAATGGGACAGAATTCTGAAAGGCAACCTTTGGGCATGCTCTTAGTTTAAGGATGGTAGATGGGAAGGTATGTGTAAAAGATAACTACAAGGGTAGAATGTGTAATGATGGTAAGACTGACTGTAACATCTTTGAATTGGAACACATGCCAAGAGAGATATCTGTATTCTGAACTAACTGATATATCTATACTAAAGTTAGGGAGGATGCCTTAGAGGAGATTAAGAGACTAAATACATTGAAGACTGAATGTAATAACTGCATCACTCAACTTTGAACTATATGGCATCTTGTTAATGATCAGAATTTTAAATCTATTCTACACTATACTGCTGACAAGTTGAGAGGGAAGATAAGTGACTGTGATGAGCAACTAAAAAAGTATGAATAATGGCAGTTAGTTTCGTTAGGTTTAGAAATTTAAGACACATAGAATACATTGAGTGGAATAGTTGTCCACCAAGTGAAAAAGCTATTGAAATTAGACATACAAAAAGTAAATAAAAAATACTTCGTAACAAAAAAGGAGGCTCTATTCTGAAGCCTCCTTTTTCATTCTTAACTCCTCCCTGTATTTAGCCTGTATTTCTCTATCTATAATCTTTCTACATTTGATGCAGTATTCTCTCGGTCATTTCTTCTCTATCTCTTTACCACATCTCTTACATTTAATCAGCATTGTCTTTTATTTTATTTATAAAGTAAATCTACATTAGCAATAACCTTATCTAAGAATTTCTTAGTGAATTGGTTAGTGTGTTGGTTGCTCACATCAAAGTTAAAGTCATTCATGTTAAGCCTTAATGGAGTATGAGCTACCATAGGGAATTCTCTCATGTTTATATTGCTATCATAACCATACCTTTCAGCATCAGTTCCTGCCCATACTACCAAAGCCTTTTTACCAAATGCTTTAGAGCAATGATGGAGTGAACTATCACATCATACAACGGGGTATCTTGCACAAAGAGAAACAACAAGTCTGAGATCAGGTGTATCACACATTTGGCAGTTCTTTAGCACAGGCTGACTACCCTGTTTGATAACCTCATACAATGTATATCATTTCTTTGTTAGCTCATCTGCTATATACTGTGCAGCATTTACAGGAATACTCCTATAACTTTTATCAGCACCATTTAATCACATTGTAGATCAGAATGGTTGGTATAAGATAGGCTTGTTTCCTGATAGTATATTCCCCATCTTTTCATGCTCAGCAAGGAATAAACAAGGCTGAGGGGTTTCTCATGGTATCATAAGTTGTTTCTTGGCTATCTCTAATCGATTCTTCCCATCATTGAAGAATTCAGGATCAGTATATGGCTCAAGTTCTATGTAATCATTTCCTTTGATTACATCTTCAAATAGCCTCCTATCATCTAACCCATGCACAGATTTTATAAATGGGTTTCATCGGAAGACTAAAGGTCGGCTTGTGATGACTCTAACATCTCTATGTTTAGCCACCTCTGTGATAGCACCACTCATAGCTACCACTCTCCCTAATCATCAGTCGATTCTGATAATGAGAGTTTTTTGTTCATTCTTTTCTGCCATCGTTTAAAATAATAATTAAAAGGTCTGCTAATTTCTCCCTTAAACTCCTCATCCACTCTTTCTCTACACTTCTTGCACCATAATCATTCTTCTATATGCACTCAGCATCTCCTACATTGTTCTTTCATTTATAAACTTAATAAATAAATCTGATTAACATAAAGTAATATTACCGTATGTAAGATTTCAATAATTTGGTTTATATTTAGTTTCCCAAATCTGTCTTTTAAGTCTTTCATTTTCGGCTCTCAATTCAGCCAACTCTAACTCCTTTCTTAATTCCTCATTTTCTTTCTTTAGGAGTTCTAATTCTGATTTTTCTTTTCTCTTTTCCTCTTTTTCTTTCCAAGGTCCTGGGTATCTATGCCACTCAGTATATAATATTTCTCACTCTTTTGCCATCCTCATCTGTATATAATTAATAAATAAATCTGATTACTTAATTTCATCTAAATTAAACATCTTGGCAACTTCTTCATCTGATAGTAGAAATCATCCATCCTCACATAGTTTTTTCAAATCTAAATAACATTGTCTAAAAAATTCTACATCCTCTTTCAGTTTTTTATTTTCTTCTTCTAAGATGTGGCACTCTGTTCTCCACTTTCATACTTCCTTTTGTAATTCATAATCTCTCTCTACTATTGTGTCTAACATCTTTTTAGCTTGTTGCATATTTTCATCTACTTTTGTCATTTGTGAAACTTAATAAATAAATCTGATTACTTCAATATACTAATTAAAAACTCAATAGGGTTGTCTTGAATAGCCAAATACATTGTTAGCTTTATACAACTTCAAGCTAAATCGTTTTTAATATAAGAACAGCTGCCTAAAGAATGGTCTAATTTCTCTTGGTCTATTTCCTGGTTATTAAGTAATCGTTGTATAAATCAGTATTCTTTACTTATAATAAGTAATATACAATTCTGACTATTCAAATCTCATAATCAAAACACATACCCATTGTAGTGTCGCATAAGTTGGTTTTGTAGATTTCAATGTGCTAATTCTACTCTATGCTTGTTTAGTAGTTCTATAAGTTTCTCCATTGGTATAACATATAAAATAAATCTGATTTCTTTTACATATTGTTCTGATGTGTAAAAGTTTTTTACTTAAGGGGGAGTTAAGGAGTCAAACCTCTTTCAGTTAATAACTCTGCTGTGTCATCGACAATAGATCTCTCTATATACTCCCCCATGAAGCCTATCTGCATATAGGCTATGTAAATGTATTTTTATTCTTATATCTTATACACCTGATGCAGCAGGTCGAGGGTTTAATGAAGGCAAAAGAACACCCTGCTAAGCATTACTGACATAGCTTACCTCTAACAGTTTAACGAGATGCTTAGCTCAGATTCTTAAAGATATGTGCAATTACATCTACTGTTCGACCATTCCCCAACATCTTGTATCTCTGTGTATCACTTACTCATTCTGTGTAATTATCAGGTAGGGTTTGTAATCTTTCACATTCTATTGGAGTCAGCTTTCTTAGGATCTTATCACAGATATATACTTCTCCATTTGTGGTTACTGTATTAGACTTTCATTTAATAACTCTTCCTCTTCTTGTTTTACTCTGAGGGTAGCTTAGATCTACACCATCTCATTCTTCAGCTACAATATATCATTGCTTAGTTGCCTGCCTTATTCTCAATTCTCAATTCACATAAGATATTAGTGGAGAATGTTCTGTTTGTTTTATATTGTTTAATAGAATTCATTTATCTTTAGGTAGAGAAACATTAGATATATTCGTTCGATATAATCTTCTCCTTGACTGAGCTGATACCAATGAGCTATTTATCTCAATAGGCTCTACTCATAGCTCTCTGCTGATTATATCTTGCCATTCTTTCTTCATTTTCACATTCTCTAATAAGAAGTATTTGGGCTTTACTTCTCTTATTATTCTTACAAACTCAAAGAAAAGTTTACTTCTTGGATCATTAAAGTTTAGCATCTTTCCTGCTCTTGAGAATCATTGGCATGGGCTACCTCAAATTACGAGGTCTATATTACTAAGTCTCCCCCCCCCCTCGATATTTTTGACATCTCAAAGCTGTATGATGTCAGGGTGATTTTTCTGTGCTATTTGAATAGCATACTTGTCTATTTCTGATGCATAGTAGGCATCCACCTTAATTCAGGCTCTAATAAGAGCTTCATATCAGCAGGCTATTCAGTCAAATAATGATAATACTCTCATTAGTGATACATTTTGTAATTAAATCGGATGCAAAAGCCTATTACTACTGCTATTGTTAGCCAAGCTATTGCCTCTATTCGTTTATCTTCTTTTTCCATTTTTGTTTGTAGTTAATAATCTAAAATGGCATATTGTCTTCTTCCTTCTTTTTCTTTTTTCTCTCCTTTTCTTTAGGTTGCCAATAGTTGCTATAGTGATAACAGTCAGCTTGTAGGCTTCAGACTAATTCATTTAGTCTCTTATTCTCTATTGTGAGTTCGGCTACTTTATTAAGTAAGAACTCTATTATTGTTTCTTGTTTCTCCATATTTATCTTTGTCTAATGTTAAATGTTTGTGGGTTAATTCTTCAATAAATCTTTGATAAGCATGCAGTCATGTTTCTTTCTCGGTTACCATCTGATGTAGCATATCTCTTTCAGTTATCATAGGTCTCAACACAGTTTCATGCATTACTCAAACATCATAAAGTCTGCTTTCTACCTAAATTCTTGTTAGTCAATGTCATT
>Ga0265298_10009466_pt1 | contig 11599 bp, 7 predicted proteins | sample AusTroGonzalo_MG_3_FD_193486 | JGI IMG/M metagenome (GOLD analysis project Ga0265298, IMG submission 193486) | Bovine rumen microbial communities from tropical cattle in Woodstock, Queensland, Australia - Gonzalo_01 | ecosystem: Host-associated > Mammals > Digestive system > Stomach > Rumen ...
GCCAGGATGATCCTGCCATAGCGGAAGGCATCCTCAACGGCCTCAGCCATATCGTCCCTGGCCAGGTCGGTCACGGCGACCTTCGGGCAGCCCTTCTCCTGCAGTTTCTTCTCCAGGAGCTCAACCGCCTTCTTCGTGTGGCCGTAAACGGAGGTGTAGAAGACGGCGACACCTTCCGTTTCCACGCCGTAGGAAGACCAGGTGTTGTACAGATCCAGATAGTATGACAGGTCTTTGTCCAGGATCGGCCCGTGCAGCGGACAGATGATCCGGATGTCCAGGGCGGCGGCCTTCTTCAGCACAGCCTGCACCTGCGCCCCGTACTTGCCGACGATGCCGAAATAGTACCGGCGGGCTTCGCAGGCCCAGCCTTCCTCATCCTCCATATCCAGGGCGCCGAACTTGCCGAAGGCGTCCGCGCTGAAAAGCACCTTGTCCGTGCTGTCGTAGGACAGCATGACCTCCGGCCAGTGGACCATGGGGGCGGTGACGAAGGTCAGGGTGTGGGCGCCCAGTTTGAGCGTATCCCCTTCTTTGGCGACGACGCCGCGGCCGGAATAATCGACGCCGGTGAAGTTTTTCATCATGGTGAACGCCTTGGCGGTTGCCACAATCTTCGCTTCCGGATATTCTTCCGCGAAAGCGGCGATGCCGGCAGAATGGTCGGGCTCCATATGGTGGACCACCAGATAGTCCGGCTTCCGGCCCTCCAGGGCATCCGAGAGGTTCTGCAGCCATTCTCCGACAAAGTTCCGGTCCGCGGTATCCATCACCGCGACCTTTTTGTCCAGAATCACATAGGAATTGTAAGCCATGCCTGCCGGCACGACGTACATTCCCTCAAACAGATCGATTTCATGATCGTTGACCCCGATGTAGCGGATATCACTGGTAATGTTTGTCATTTTCTTTCTCTCCTTCCGGAAGGTTCGTTAACTTGTTTATGATATCATATCCGGTAGGTTTTCGACAAGGAAAATCCCTTGACTTTTCTTTTGGAAGTGCTACAATCCCTTGCTGGTAAAGAGATTGTGTACCCTGAAAGGAAGCGGAATTCCCTTATGCAGACCCTTCTGCTGATCGCCATTGCCCTCTTTGCGGGCCTTCTGATGACCCGTCTGTTTGTCAAATTTCATCTGCCGGACGTCACCGCCTATCTGGTCGCCGGCGTGCTGATCGGCCCGTGCGTGCTTGGCCGGCTGGGCATTCCCTGCCTCGGGTTCAATACCTTTGAACAGGTGGACTCCCTCTCGATGATCTCCGATGTGGCCCTGGGGTTCATCGCCTTCGCCATCGGTCATGAGTTCAGGCTTTCCGCCCTGAGGCAGACCGGGAAACAGGCGACGGTCATCGGCATTGTGCAGGCTTTTGTCGCGACGCTGTTCGTGGATATCGCGCTGATCTTCCTGCACTTTATCATGCCGGACCTGCTGCCCCTGCCGGTCGCGGTTACGCTGGGCGCTATCGCCGCGGCAACCGCCCCGGCCGCCACGTTGATGGTCGTCCGCCAGTATAAGGCCAAGGGGCCGGTCACGGATGTGCTGCTGCCGGTCGTCGCCCTGGATGACGCGGTAGGCCTGGTGATCTTCGCTGTTTCCTTCGGGATCGCCCGGTCCCTCAAAAGCGGGGAAACCAACTTCATCGCCCTGATTCTGGAGCCGCTGATGGAAGTGATCCTTTCCCTGGTCTTCGGCGGGCTGGTGGGCCTGGGGCTCACCTGGCTGGAGCGGTTCTTTCATTCCCACCGGAACCGGAACGCGCTCATCGTCGGCAGCGTGATCCTGACCGTCGCCGTCAGCCAGCTGAAAATCCCGGTCGGTCCCTTCACCTTCGGGTTCTCCTCCCTCCTGGTATGCATGATGCTGGGCACGGTGTTCTGCAACTTCTGCCCCCTCAGTGAGGACCTGATGCTGCAGGCGGACCGCTGGTCAGGCCCGGCTATCACGCTGTTCTTCGTGCTCAGCGGCGCCGCGCTGGAGTTCGGCGTCTTCAGCGATCCGTCGGTGATCATTATCGGCGTGGTGTATATCGTTTTCCGTTCCCTGGGCAAGTATCTGGGGGCCGGCTGGTCCTCCGCGATGGTCCACAGCCCGGAGCCCGTCCGGAAGTGGCTGGGAATCACCCTGCTGCCCCAGGCCGGTGTGGCGCTGGGCATGTGCGCCACGGCGTACCGTGTCCTCGGCGGGCCCGAGGGTACGCTGATCCGCAATATCGTGCTCTTCTCGGTCCTGATCTATGAACTGGTCGGCCCGAGCCTGACAAAGATGGCCCTGACCAAAGCCGGGGATATCAAAGAGATCCCGGCGGAAGTCAAGGGCAGGCGGAAAAAGCGGCTGGAGGAGGTCACCAAGCCTGTCCCGCCGGCCTTTGACAAATAAGCTTCAGATTCACAAATGCCCGGTTCCGTTACGGATTCGGGCGTTTTTATGTCAGGCACTTGCGGAACAATGCTGCATCTGACAGCAATTGCAGATCAATTCTGCGTTTAAGATTGAATAATCTCAGTGCTTATGGTAGGATCGGATATCAGGAAATCCATTCGCGAGGAGCATGGTTGATATGAACCTTTACGCCGCCCTGTTGCTGTTCTCGTTAATCATCCTCATCTATTATGTCATTACAGAACTGTTCACCTTTTTCTTCCGTTTTACGGGGCTTCCGGCCGAAAAAGCGCGTTTTCAGGTCATTTCCCTGCTGACCGGCACGGGTTTTACCACCCGGGAGAGCGAGATCATCCTGGCTTCCCGGCGCCGGCGCCGGCTCGCGCGCGTGACCATGCTCTTCGGCTATGTGTTCAATGTGACCATTGTTTCCGCGCTGATCAACGTGTTCATATCCATGAGCGACGTCCAGGTGGGGCACAAGATTGTAGGAATTCTGATTCCGCTGGGTACGGTGGCCCTGATCTTTGCCTGCATGCGGGTGCCGGCGATCCACGCGCGGGGTGAAGACATACTTCGCCGCCTGGCGGATCGCTCCTTCGACCGGAAGGAAACCTTCAACGCCGTGCTGCTGGTGGATTATATCAGTTCCGAATCCATTGCACAGGTGACCCTCCGCCATATTCCGGAGGAATACAATGGAAAGAGCCTTGCCGAGACCAACCTTCGCGCAGACACCGGGATCATGGTGATGCTGGTCGAACGCAAAGGCAGCAAGCCGATGCCGGCCCAAGCGGATACTGTATTTGAGATTGGCGATAAGCTGACCGTTTTCGGGAATTATAAAATGATCTGCAAAGCCTTCCACGCTCGGGAGCATTTTTCCGATGACTGAACGCCGGTCTTCCATCCGTATGCCCGTTGCCATTCGTTCACTCTTCCGGCAGCACAAACCATACTTCCAAGCTTCCTGCCAACTCATTCGAATAATCAGGGTTCCGCGGAATGAAAACAGGCAAAAATCATCTGAGAAGATGGCTCAGGTTCTGAAGAGATCGTCTCCGGTGATAATTTGAGTAACGGAGCCTCTATTCCCGCCGGCGGATATTCCCTCGGCAGAAATGAGAGTCAGGTGAATCGCCTTTCGGCTGCCGGTTTCCTTTCGGAAGGTTTCCATTTTATGAATCATCTGACGTTCAAATTCCGGCGTGATCGAAAATGGCTCCGTAGTAAACTTCATCTCGCACAGATTGATAACATCATCCCTTCGGTTAATCATCAGATCAATCTGCGCGCCGGGGTCGCTTTGTCTGCTCCGCCAGGAATATTCCTGGCTCTGAACTCCCTGAATGCCAAGAATTCCCTTGATCTGATCCACATGATTCAGGCACAGCGTTTCAAAGGCCAATCCACGCCATGCGTAATACTCCGGCGTATGAATCATGGAAAGCCATGACCCTTTCATCTTTTCCGGAGGAAAGCGAAGGCAAAAGAGGATAAACGGATCAACAATCTGGAACAGACTGCCTTGTTTCGGTTTTGAAAAATGAGAATACTTCCGGATAAACCCGCATTCTGTCAATTCGCTAAGCGTTTTTGTCAACGGTTCTCCGTCACCGATCTCCGGCATAGCCGCCAGTTCGGTTCGCGTCAATCCGCCTTGCCGGCCGGACAGGGCCCGGATGACAGCCATATGTTTTTCCGCATTGCGGAACAGCGAATCGAACAGGCGCTCGTATTCATACCGGAGATCTCCCTGCTCCTTAAATACCAGTTCTTCAACATTCTGATCCATGCTGAGCCGGGAATCCAGCAAATTCAGATAAAATGGAATGCCGCCGAATACCATATACCCCATCAGAATCTGACGTCTGGAAACGTTTGTTTGGTTTTCCTGCATCAGCAGTTCGCATTCCTGAAGGGAAAACGGAACCAGATGGATTCTGCGTGTGACACGGTTGTAAAATCCACCCCGGTCATTGAGTAAATGTGTAATAATCCAGGATGTGGCAGATCCGCAAACAATCAGCAACAGATCCGGCTGTGCGGATCCCCAGGTATTCCAGAAATAGTCCAGAGCAGTTTTAAAGTCTGATCTGGCTGTATCCATCCAGGGCAATTCATCCAGAAATACAACTCTCTTTCCGCTAAAAGGATCCCGGGTGACTTTTTCAGATTCGAGGAGCTTTCGAAGGCGGGAAAACGCTTCGGTCCAGTCTGCGGGAATTTTGGATTCTTCCGTGCCATACTCCTTCAGACTCTCCTGAAAATACTTTAATTGTTCCTTTGTCTTTTCCCTTGGAACGCCTGAAGCATAAAAAGAAAAGCGATTATGAAAAAACTCACGGATCAAATAGGTCTTCCCGACTCTCCTGCGTCCGTAAACAACCAGGAATTCCGGTCGCGGGGATTCAAGGCAGTCCTGGATGATTACCTGCTCCCTTTTTCGTCCAACAATCCTCATTCTACCATTTTCCTCTCATAATTCTCCGAAAGTCATTTTTCTATGCATATTTCAGAGGATTATATGCACTATTGAGACTATAATTCTCTGATTTATATAAATCATACCACAATATGGAATTGATTGCAAACAGAGATCTTCATGGAAATTCGTAGGATATTTTCCTTCCAACATACCCGCAACTGTCTTTTTTTCTTTCCCTGAGTGAAGCTCATATCCGCATATATCCTTATGTCAGTTCCAGAAAGCAACACTATTGTATAAACCGTTTGAAATTGAAAACAGGATCTCCTTGTGGAAAATCCTGTTTTGCAGTTACTTGACATTTATCAAGTATTCCGTCATTCTTCAACCAATGCTTCAAGTCTGTCGATCACAAGATTCCAGCCACATCCTTCAAAGGCGTCAGACGCGATCGCCGCAACCGTCGCGGGGATTTTGATGTAGATCAGCCCGCTGCAGTTCGCGAATGCTTTTGATCCAATAGTTGTGCAGGTATCCGGAATCACCGCATACTGGAAGGATTCATCATCCATAAATGCCTGCGCTTCAATTGATTGCAGCTGGTCAGGAAGTTTCAGCCCGGTTAAGGTTCCTAAGGCCGGCACATCGAAAACGTCGCTCTGTTCAGAATAATCGGTATTTGCTGACTGCTGAATTGTAATAGTCATCTTACCCGATTCAGTCTCTGTCGGAGATTCGGTCAGAGCCCTTATTTCTGTCTCTGTATGGCTTACGTCATTTCTGCAGATGCGGGTTGTCGTAACCGCACTGTAGCCGTCTGACCACACAGGTTCCGCTCCCTCCCAGTCATGTATAAGCGAATAGCAGTAACCGCCCGGAGAAGCAGGCGTCTCAAAAGGATACTGATTCGATTTTACCCATGCCAATACCGCACCGGATTGACAATAAACCTTCAGTGTTTCATTACTCTTCGGGAATGCGCTGGTACCGATGCTTGTCACGCCAGCCGGGATGGTGAAAGTATACAATGAAGTACAACCGTTGAACGCTCGATCTCCAATCTTCTCCAGTGATTCCGGCAGGGTTAAGCTTGTAAGACTTGCACAATACCGGAATCCATCGTTAACTGTTGTCACACCTTCCGGGATAACCGCTTCGGTAATCGAAGTACTGTCAGGTGCCGCTCTCAGCTTGAGGATATCATTCTCTGTGAAATGCTGTAATTTGACATTGACGTTATCGGTACCATTTTCACTCACATAGAAGTATTTGTTCCGGTTGCTGATCGTTTTTGCGGCGTTACTTCCAATGTTCGCATAAAGTCGGACAGGACAGTCAGTAAATGAACTGTCAGCAATACTGGTAACGCCGTCAGGGATCCGCAACGACTGCAGGGCAGAACAGTAGCGGAAAGCATAGCCATTAATCGTTTCAAGGCTCTCCGGCAGGTTCACTTCGTCAAGGATTGAACACTGGTAAAAGGCTTGTTCGCCAATGGTTGTCACACCTTCCGGAATCTCGATACGCTGCAGGTTTTCACAATTCATAAACCCCTGGTATGCAATTTCTGTAACACCCACCGGAAATACTGCGGATGTAATCGTGGTATTATGGGCTGCCGCCTTCAGGCCTGTAATCTCCCCCTCGTCTGATAAAGTATGCAACACTTTGACATTATTATATCGATTCTCATCTCCGGCGAGGTAAAAATACTTACCCAAACGACTGAGCGTTTTCGCCGTCTGGGTTTCAGGCGTTACATACAGACGCCCGCTAAAGTCTGAAAATGTGGTGTTATTTATATCAGTTATGCCATTTGGAAGCGTAAGTGAAAACAGCATAGGACAGTTTCCGAATGCCCTGCCATTAATCTGCTGCAGGCTGCCGGTAACCGGTATTGTGACGCTGTTCAGTATCGCGCAGTCATTAAAAGCGGTTGTCTCAATAAGTTTTACGCTGTCAGGAATTACAACGCTTTGCAACGCATCACAGTTATAAAATCCGGTACTCTCAATCTCCGTAACTCCGGATGGAATTTCAGCAGTAATAATTGACTTATCATGGGCTTTTGCTTTTGTACCTGTGATTTCTCCTTCATCGGATACTGTATGCTTTATCTGAACATTCCGGTATTTCTCTCCGGCCACATGGAAATATAATCCTGCTTTGCTGAAAGCCTTTGCCGCAGTGCTCCCAAAAGATATATACCTGCGTGTGGGACCACCTAAAAATGATTTGTCTGTAACACTTGTTAAACCGTCCGGAATTGTCAGTTCCTGCAATGCAGGGCAGTCAGCAAATGCATAACCTTCGATCGTTCTCAGAGTATTCGGAAGGCTTACGCTGTCAAGTAGATCACAGTATCTGAATGCACCGAATTTGATGGTGACGGCCAAGCCAGGCTCTTCTTCGATTTCAACACTCGTTAACTGATCACATTCATAGAAATTATCAATCTCTGTAACGCCTGCCGGAATCACTGCTGTTGTGATGGAACTGTTGTGAGCTTTGGCGATCAGGCCGGTGGATGCGCCTTCCGAGAATGTATACTTCAATTTTACGTTGTCATACTTCCCGTTTTCGTCTTTTACGTAAAAATGATTGTTCGTGCTACTGCTTTGATTGATCGCTTTTGCAGCTGTTGATCCGATCGATGCATACAGACGTGCGGAAGTTGAATCAAAAGCTCCACCACCTATGCTTTCCACACTGTCCGGTATTTCCAGAGACTCCAGTGCAGAACAGGAACGAAACGCGTACCCTCCGATAGTCACCAAGGAATTCGGCAGAGAAATCATTCCTCCGCGCCGTAGGTACAGAAGGAGCCGAAATCAAAATCGGCAATGTTCATGATCTTCGCGCTGCCCTGCAGATCTTCATAGATAAAAACCAGCACATACTTCGGGATCGCGTCCGGGATCACCACCCTGCTCAGACAAAGGAAACAGTGATTGGTTCCGGCCACAACCTGGGAGCCCAGATAGGCAACGGGCGTATAATCCACGCCGACCATCCCGTCCAGGGCCTTGTCAAACAAGTCGCTCCTTTCCTGCGTAACCGTCGGGTCGTTCGCGGCGGTCCATCCGCCGGCAAGCGGTCCCTCCGCCACAGCGGCAGGAATCATGGAAAGGACGAGCAAAACAGTCAGCAGCAGCGCAGTCAGTCTGGTCATTTTGGTCATTGAAAGCACCTCATTCCATTTCAGATATCTCCACATTGAGTGGTTTCATTATATCAGACGGAGAAACGGAAAAAAAGTTTCCTGAAAGATAAAAAGGAGAAGATATCCGAAAAGCAGAAGAGTTCTGAAGGAAAAGAGTTCCGAAAAGCAAAAGAGTCAGAAAAGTATGTCAGGCAAGAGCAAAAGAAATCAGAAAGTGATTGAAGGCTTCCGGCCTGTGTGTTATCATGCCAATACAATGATTGAAACGAAAGGAGCAGCATCATGAATCAGAATATCATCAAACGCTATGAACTGCTTGCGCAGAAAGTGATCAAAGGGCTGGAGAGCCGGAACATGAAAGGATACTATGCCGGATCAAAAGAAGAAGCGTTGAAAACAGCCCTTGCGCTGATTCCCGAAGGCAGCAGCATCGCCATGGGCGGGGCCATGAGCGCGCACGAGATCGGCCTGGTGGACGCGGTGAAAAACGGGAACTACAACTTCATCGACCGGGATGTCGCGGAGGACAAGCGCGCCGCGATGCTCGCCGCCTATGACGCGGACTGGTTCCTTGCCAGCGTCAACGCCATGACGGACGACGGAATCCTCGTCAATATCGACGGAAACTCCAACCGGGTTTCCGCCATCTGCCAGGGGCCGAAGCAGGTGCTGTTCATCGTCGGGATGAACAAAATCTGCGAAGACCTGGACAGCGCCATGAAACGCGCCCGCAACGTTGCCGCTCCGATCAACGCCCAACGTTTCGGCCTGAACACACCCTGCGCGAAGACCGGTAAATGCATGGACTGCAAAAGTCCGGACACCATCTGCTGCCAGTTCCTCATCACCCGTTTCAGCCGCCATGCCGGCCGGATCCACGTCATCCTGGTCAACGACAGTCTGGGATTCTGATTGATTGCATATGAAGAAAAAGCTTTCTCCCGTAACTTTTCATTATACGCTGATCACCGGCGGGTTCTGGATGGCCTTCTGCGTGGTTACGGCCTACGCGGCCGTGTATCTGCAGGGCATCGGCTGCAGCAATCAGGAACTGGGGCTGATTCTGGCCCTGGGCAATGTTGGCGGCGCGGTGCTCAGCCCGGTCCTGGGCGCGCGGATCGACCGAAACCGGAACCTCCGGCACGCGGCGGTCGTCAACGTCCTGCTGGCGGTCCAGGTAGTGCTGCTGATCCTGCTGCGGGTCCATCCTCAGCATGACTGGCTGACCATGGCCTGCTATATCCTGTATATCTCCGCCCTGATGCCGGTGAACGCCGTCAACCTGGACCTGTGCGTCCGGCTGGAGCGGGCGAAGGCGCCGCTGAACTTCGGTTTTGCCCGTTCCATGGGCAGTTTCTCCTTCGTCATCCTCTCCACGCTCCTCGGGGTCGTCACCGCCAACTGGGGATATCTGACGCTGCCTGTGGCCGGGCTCGCCGTCGTGATCTTCCAGTTCATCGGCAACCGGCTCATCGACCGGGATCTGCGGGAGGCCGAAGCCGCCATGCCCCCCGAAGAATCCCTTGTTCAGGCGAAATCTTCTTCCCTGCTCTCCTTTGTAAAGGAAAACAGGATGTTCTGCCTGATGCTCTTCGGCACAATCATCCTGTTCATTTCCCATAATATGGACGGCAACTTCCTGATCAACGAGATCCGGAACCTGGGCGGAGACACCGCGATTATGGGCCTAGTGGCCGCCTTCACGGCGATCACGGAAATCCCGGTCATGATGTTCTCCGACAGGCTGCCCAAACGGTGGCAGACGGTGCAGTACATCCGCCTCGCCCTGGTGTTCTTTACGGTGAAGATCCTCGCCTATGCCCTTGCGCCGAACATCCCGCTGTTCTTCGCGGCCCGCACCCTGCAGGCCCCGAGCTACGCGCTTTATACCGTGCTGATTGTCCGGTACGCGGACAGCGTGGTGGACCGGAAGGATTCCGCCAAAGCCCAGTCCCTGGCCTTCAGCATGACGACGATCGGGTCGGTGCTGGCCAGCCTCATCGGCGGAGCGATGTTCGACACAGCAGGCGTCCGCACCACCATGCTCACCGCCGTCGCCATCTCCGCCGTCGGCACGGTCATCGCCCTGCTTGGGACGTTCAATCGGCGGAAAGCAGGTTCTTGATCTCAAACCCCTTGGCCAGGTTGCCGGTAATCTTCAGCCGGCCCTTCATGAACAGCCTCGGCGCGGTGGTCTCGCCGCGCATCATCCGCATCAGGTGGTGATAGCTGCACTTGATGTGCGCGTCCGCGTCATGATAGCTCCAGGGTTCCACCCGGAATCCCTGTCCCATGGTCTCAATATAAAGCCAGCCGGCGCCTTCACCCACCAGTTCGATCTCAATCACCCGGCGGAAATCCGGTCCGAAGCGTTCCGGATGGTTCTGCCGGTTTTTCGCGTCATTTTCGGCATACAGGTTCCGGATGTTCTCGAAGGCTTCCTGGAAGGTGATGCCTTCGGAATGCCCGGCCATATAAACCTCGTGATACATCCGCTGGTACTGCTGCGCGCTGCGTTCCCAGGAGAAGTCCTTCATCATGCAGCGCTCTTTCAGTGTGTGGAAGGTGTCCGGATCGCTGAAATACAGCTTTACCGCGTCGAGCACGGCCAGATACAGGTCCTTCGCCGCGTACTCGGAGAACGCGAAGCCTTCCCCGACGCCGTCGAAGGAAGAGTATACCCGCACGGAGTCGCGCAGGCCGCCGGTCTCCCGGACAATCGGCACGGTGCCGTAGCGCATCGCCATCATCTGGCTCAGGCCGCAGGGCTCAAACCGGGAGGGCATCAGATAGAAGTCCGCGCCCGCGAATACCTCGCTGGCCACCGCTTCCGTATAGTCGTCGGAGAAGCCCATCTGACCCTTCCACTTGTCCGCCGCCCAGCGGAAATAGCCCGTATACCACGGGTCTCCCTGGCCGAAGACGACCACCTGCACACCCAGGTCCATCAGCCCGGGCAGCGCGTCCCGGATCAGGTCGAAGCCCTTCTGTTCCACCACCCGTGCCACGACCGCCACCAGCGGCCAGCCCGGCTCGGGCGTCAGGCCGAAGCGCTGCTGAACCGCCGCCTTGCAGGCAGCCTTCCCGCTCATGTCCTCCACGCTGAAGTGGGCCGGAATCCGCGGGTCTGTCCGCGGATCGTAGGCTTCCGTATCAATACCGTTCAGGATGCCGTACAGCTTGCCGTCCACATAGTCGATCACGCCTTCCAGCCCCTGAGCAAACTGATGGTAATGCAGTTCCCGGGCGTAGGTCGGCGAAACCGTGGTGACCGCGTCCGCCATCATCATGGCGCCCTTCATCAGGTTGATGTCCTCCCGGCCTTCATAGCCGAAAATCAGCGCCTTTTCGTACCAGCTCTCGTCCAGGTCAAAGACGGAATGCATCTTTTCCCTCGCAAACTGGCCCTGATAGGCAATGTTGTGGATCGTGTAGACCGTGCGGATGGGGGCGAAGCGCTGGTCCGCCTGCTGCCTGTCCTTAAGGTACAGGATCGCGGGAGCCGTTTCCCAGTCGTTGCAATGCAGAATGTCCGGAATCGGGCTGATTTCCCCCAGCAGCGAAATCACTGCCTTTGAGAAGAAAGCAAAACGCCAGCCGTCATCGTCGTAGCCGTACAGCTGCTTC
>Ga0265298_10009467_pt1 | contig 11599 bp, 13 predicted proteins | sample AusTroGonzalo_MG_3_FD_193486 | JGI IMG/M metagenome (GOLD analysis project Ga0265298, IMG submission 193486) | Bovine rumen microbial communities from tropical cattle in Woodstock, Queensland, Australia - Gonzalo_01 | ecosystem: Host-associated > Mammals > Digestive system > Stomach > Rumen ...
CCGTAGCTGACTTAAGCAGCTATTGGCATTGCTCCGAAACCCATTAAAGGTTTGAGCATGCTGTTAGGAACGATTTGTTTGTCGTTTCTTTTTCGGTCGATTTTTACCGAGCCATCGACCAACTCGGACTTGCATTCTACACTTCATTCATTCCCGTCGAACCCAAATCACCCCCGAGACTACAATTTATAATTTACAATTCAAAGCAAAAAATCTATAAAAATAATAATACCGAAATTGCTAATTACTAATTAATTTTCTTCCTTTTATTTTCAAAAAACCGTTTCATAATTTTAGCACATTCCGAAGATAAAAGTCCACCTTCAAACTCAATTGTATGATTTAATTTTATTTTTGAAATATCAATTTTACTTTTAACGGCACCGGCTTTACTATCGGTTGCCCCAAAATAAACTTTTTTTATTCTTGCCCAAACCAATGCCCCAACACACATTAAACACGGTTCCAAAGTTACATACATAACACAATCATTCAGACGATAATTATCAAGTTTTTTGCAGGCTTTTCTTATTGCAATAATTTCTGCATGAGCGGAAGTATCTTTATTTTTAATACTTTTATTATATCCTTTTGCAATAATTTTATTGTCTTTTACTATAACGGCACCTACGGGAACTTCGTCAATTGCAAAAGCTTTTTGTGCACATTTAAGTGCCTGTTGCATAAAAAAGATATCTTTATTTTTCATTTGGTTCCAAATGCGGAAGTAATAACTCTTTTAAATTTTGAGGTATTCTTGCAGGTTTGAAATTTTTATTTACCATAGGATGTTTTGTAAAACCGGAAACCAACAATTTATCATTTAATTTTATTTGATATCCGAAAGTAATTGTTACATTTTTTAATTCAATAATTCTTGTTTCAACCGTTATAACATCATCATATTTAGCCGGAGAATGAAAATTACATTGTGCGGTTACAACAGGAAAAAACATTCCTTCTTTTTCCATTTTGTCATAGCTGTATCCTAACTTTCTTAAAAGTTCGGTTCTTCCCATTTCAAAAAAAACCAAATAATTGGCATGATAAACAACACCCATTTTATCGGTATCTCTATATGATATTCTTATGTTTATACTGTCCATAAAATTCCTGTTTTTTTAAATAATTTTTCATTAATATTATCAATAAAACTATTCCGAACATTACACCGGAACTATCTATTAAAACATCTGTAAAGCTTGAATATCTTGCAGTAACAAACATCTGATGTATTTCATCGGTAACGGCATAAAAAGTTCCCATAATCCAACTGAAAATTGAAAGAGAAAATAATTTAAAATGCTCATATAAAGAAACCAAATACAACATTAAAAAAAATCCGAGTGCGGCAAATTCAGTAAAATGAGCGGTTTTTCTTACTATATAACTTATTTTATCTTTTATTTTTTGTCTTTCCAAAAACGGCAATTTATCATAATTAGGCATAACAATTCTTAATACTACCGTTACAACTCTGCCGCTAAGTTTGCTTGATTCTTGTGCGGATTGAGCAGAAAAAAGAAAGATTGCCGTCATAACTACAATGATACAAAAAAAAGATATATATTTTATATTTTTTGCTATAAATGCTTTCATAAATAACTTCAAACTACTTTATTCCGTTATCAAATCACAAAGGTTTTATATTTTTAACATAGTCATCGTTAGGATATAATTTTTTTAACATTTCCAAAATTTGATTGTATTTTTCTTTATTATTCATTTTAGCATAAACATTTAAAAGTAGTTTAAGTGCATCCGTATCATTAGGCTTTAATTCCAAAACTTTTAACAATGCAACTTCTGCTTTATCAAAATTACTTACATTGAAAAATAAAGAACCGATATTCAAATATGTTCTTGCATATTCTTCACTTCTTCTTTCCTGCCAATTTTCATAATATAAATTATAAGGTTTTTCTTTTAATTTCTCCGGAAAATTCAAATGTTCTAAATATTCATTTAAAGCATCCTGATATCTACCGTATTGCAAATACAGCCATGCAAGCCTGTAATAAGTTTCAGGGTATATCGGGTCTATCATTTTGTATTCATTAAAATATTTAACTGCCAAAGCAAAAGAATTTTCTCTGCTTTGCATTGCCTTTTGTTCATTTTCTCTATCATTTTTTTGATGAAATTCATTTACCTGATTATTAAAACCAACCCATGCTTTTAAATACACAATACCGACTAGAAATTTTGATTGAACATAATTAGGTGCAAGTTTCCATAAATTTTTATATTCTTCAAGAGCTTTTTCCGGATCATCACCTTTCCACCTATCCGAGAAATTGTTAGCTCTAAAATATCTCGGCATTATAAATGACGGATTTTTATTTATTGTCTGCCTAAACAGTTCTATTGATTGGTTAAAATTTGCACCTTTTGCATATTGAATTGCGAGGCTATGTAATTTATCGGCTTGAAAAAAGCCATAAAAAATATATATCAAATATCCTGCCACAATTAAAATTAATACTTGAAAAATTCTTTTTAATATAACATTAAATTTTATATTCCAAATTTCATTATCTTGTTTTGAATAATAAAAAGTTATTGCACCCACCAACCCTATTAACAGCCATAACATTACACCTGATGATACAAACCTTAAAGAAACACAAACCATATTGTGCCCCAATTGTGCAATTAATGCACTTACAACACCCAACTGTAAATAAGCAAAACTGTTCTTTTGTATTTTTTCTTCTCTAAAATAAGCCAAGTTTCTAAAGCCAAGAATTATAAAAGTAAATATAAGTGTTAAAAATATACCGAAACCTATCAAACCTTCATCATAAAAAACTTCCAAATATTCATTTTCCGGATGATCACTTTCTGTATTATGAGCACCTTCTATAAAAAATATTTGTGGCCTTCTATATGCAGGATATGTTACATAAAAAGTTCCTATCCCTGTTCCTATTATCGGGTGTGTATTTATCATTTCCCAACATGAATTCCATGTAAAAATTCTGAAAGAGGAACTATCAGGCCTTTTTTTCAATTGTAAAAATATTCCGCAAAAAACTACAGATATTGTTAAAACATACATTACTGCAATTATAGTTAATCTTTTTTTCTTTTCAATATTTATTATGTAATTTACAAATAAGAAAGAAAAAGCAAGTAAGCCCAATCCAAAGCCAAGCCATGCACCTTTAGAATAAGTAAAATAAGCTGAAAAAGCAATTAAAATCCACAAAAACAAAAGATGAAATTTTTTACTCTTAAAAAACAAAGCTAATACTATAGGGCTCATAACTACTAAAAAATCACCGAAGAAATTAGGATTACCAAAAGTCGAAAAAACTCTTTCAGAAAAAACACACCTCCAAGCAAAAGGGTCCAAACCTTTACTTGGCGGTGCAGGAAAAAACCTATAATCTATGTATTGAATAACGGCATAAATACAAACTATGTAAGTTGCAACTATTAAAAAATTTATCAATCTGTTTATAGATTTTTCATCTATAAAAATATCCATTATAATTATTGACAAGAAACAATAAATAAACCTTCTTATAAATTCATTTAATGATATTTGAAAAAAAGGAGATATAAACAAAGAAACAAGTCCGGAGATAAAAAATAAAATTATCGGTAAAAAAATAAAAAAGTGATTTTTTAATTTTGAAAAGTCACCGGTTTCAAGTTTCAATGCAAGCCATGATGCAACCAATAAAACACCGCCTATTTGAACAATGGTTATTTTTATTTGAGCAGAATCATAAGTAACCAAATAAAAACTGACTGCCACCAATAAATAAAACAACGGCAGCCCGTATAAAATAAATTTTAAAAAACTTTTTTTAATTACTTCGGAAAACATAATAAAACCCCTAAAACGGCAATTTATAATTTATAATGTATAATTAATGACAAATTTTAACACAGATTCCGTGTCAAGCACGGAATGACAAACTAAACGACAATTTATAAATAATATAAAAAACGAGCCGACAAGAGGATTTGAACCTCCGACCCATCGCTTACGAAGCGATTGCTCTACCAACTGAGCTATGTCGGCTTTAAAATTTGCTTTGCAATTTATTAGTATTCAAATGGCAAATTGCCATTGCAACGGCATCGGCTGCATCATCCGGTTTTGGAATTTCTTTTAATCCTAAAAAACTTTTTACCATCCGTTGCATTTGATATTTATCGGCTGAACCGTAACCAGTCAATGCAATTTTAATACTTCTGGGGTTATATTCAAACAACGGCAAATTTTTAGTTACAACCGCCGATATCAATGCACCCCTTGCCTGCCCTATGGTTGCTATAACATTTGAACCTTTTAAAAAAAAGATCTGTTCCATGGCAACTACTTCAGGTTTATATTTTTCTATTATCTCATGTGTTTGGTAAAAAAGAAATTTTAATCTGTCTGCCAAACAATCTTTAGGATAAGTTTTTATACAACCGTATCCCAAACAAGAATATTTATCGGTATTACCTTTATAAACAACCCCCCAGCCTGCCATGGACAAACCGGGGTCAATTCCTAATACTATCACTTATGCACCGTATTTTTCCATATCTTCTTTAGAAATATCAAAATTTGAAAATACATTTTTAACATCATCATGCTCTTCAAGTTCATCAAGAAGCTTTAACATGTGTTCTGCATTTTCACCCTCCAACTTTATATAAGTTTGAGGTATCATTGAAATTTCCGATTCAATAACGGGAATATTTTTGGCTTTTATCGCTTCTACAACATTATTAAAATCTTCCGTTTTCGTATATATTTCATAAACATCATCTTCGGCAACAAAATCATCTGCTCCGTTATCAAGAGCGATTGTCATAATAGTATCTTCATCACCTGCCGATTTTTCTATCGTAATAAGCCCTTTCTTTGAAAACATCCAGCCTACACAACCTGTTTCACCCATGCTGCCAGAATGTTTTGAAAATATTTTTCTTATTTCCGAAGCAGTTCTGTTTTTATTATCTGTAGTTGTTTCAACTATTAAAGCAACACCTGCAGGCCCGTAACCTTCATAAGTTATTTCCTCATAAACAGCACCCGGAAGTTCCCCTGTTCCTCTTTGAATTGCTTTTTTTATATTATCCTGAGGCATATTTGCCGCCCTTGCATCATCGACGGCTTTTCTTAACCTTGCATTATTTTCTATATTTCCTCCGCCTTCTTTTGCAGCAACAACCATTTCTCTAATTATTTTTGTAAAAATTTTACCTCTTTTTGCATCGGTAGCAGCTTTTTTATGTTTGATACTTGCCCACTTATTATGCCCTGACATAGCTTAACTCCTTAATATCTTATTGTATAAATTATTTTACCTTGTTCATTAAAAATATTTCTTTTTAATTTCTTACCCTTTGAATACACATCAATATATCTTAAATTATCTTCTTCATCATATATTTTAACTTCACCATCCAATTTATCATCTTTATAAAATTCAATTTGATGAATTACACCATTATCATAATATATTTTAGCTTCACCTTGCAACTTATCTTGTGAGTAATTATACTCTTTGCTGACTGAACCGTTTTTAAAATATTCTTTTGAATATCCTTCCAATTTACCTTTATTGTATTCTTTTGAAACTTTTATATTCCCTGATGTATAATATTCTTTATAATCACCATCTAAAATACCTTCATAATATTCTTGTTCACGAACTAAAATCCCCGAATGGGAATAATCATTCACTACACCGTTTAATAAATTATTTTTATAATTTGCTTCTTGTTTTATTTTCCCGTTTTCATAAAAATCGGTTGTTTTTCCGTCAATAACACCATTTGAATAATTTCTTATCAATATTACTTTTTTATTTTCTCCGTATTCTTTATAAGCACCGTTTAAAACTCCGTTTTTATAAACGGCTTCACTAATCAACTTACCTTCCATATTATATTCTTTAACAAGTCCGTCAAGTTTCTGACCGTATAAAGTTCTTTTACCTTTTTTATCAACAGCTTCTTTTGCAATTATTTCGTCATTCAAATAAAACTCGTATTCTCTAACCTTGCCGTCGGATATAAAAGAAGGTCGTTTTTCTATAATATGGTATACATCACTTCTTTCAAGTAAACTTATTCCGTTATTTTTTGAAGATGCACAAGAATTAAAAAATATACAACAAACGAATATAAAATAAAAAAATATTATTGATATTTTCAAGCTTTATACCTTTTATTTTTTGATTTTATATTCTCAAAAAATTTTAATTCCAAAATTGCTTTTTGTAAATCGTGTTCCATAACGGCAGAAGAAATTTTATCTTTTTTTGCCATTTGTTCCTGTGCATGTTTTTTGGCTTCTTCTATTTTTTTATCGTCTATTTCTTCAGATCTTATTGCAAAATCGGCAATAACACTTGCTACATTATCGGAAAATTCCAAAAAACCGCCGGCTATTGTAATAAACTTTTTTTCTCCGTTAATATCTATTACAACCTCACCTACGGAAAGTTTCGTTATTATTGCGGTATGGCCTGCCAAAACGGTAATATCACCTGCCATCGTGGGAAAAGTAGCAAAAGAAACTTCCCCGCTGAAAACATTACCTTCGGGTGATAAAATATCCAACTTATAAGTATTTGCCATTATTTATTAGCCCTTTTTAAAACATCTTCTATCGTTCCTGCCATATAGAAATGCTGTTCGGAAATATTATCATGTTTACCTTCGATAATTTCCTTAAAACCTTTTATTGTATCTTCCAATTTTACATATTTACCTTCAAGCCCAGTGAATGTTTCGGCAACAAACATAGGCTGTGTAAGGAATTTTTGTATTTTTCTTGCCCTTGCAACGGTCAATTTATCTTCGTCGGATAATTCGTCCATACCTAATATTGCGATTATATCCTGTAAATCTTTATATTTCTGTAATATTTTCTTTACATTCATTGCAACTTCATAATGTTCTTTGCCGACCGTATTCGGGTCCAATAACCTTGACGACGATGTTAAAGGATTAACAGCCGGATACAAACCTTGTTCCACAATAGACCTGTCAAGTGTTATCGTTGCATCCAAATGGGAAAATATTGTTACCGGAGCAGGGTCGGTGTAGTCATCTGCAGGAACATAAATAGCCTGAACCGATGTTACCGAACCTTTATTTGTTGAAGCAATTCTTTCCTGAAGTTCACCCATATCCTGTGCCAAATTCGGCTGATAACCTACTGCCGATGACATCCTGCCGAGAAGTGCCGAAACCTCACTTCCTGCTTGAGCAAACCTGTATATGTTATCTATAAAAAGCAACACATCTTCATTTTTTTGATCTCTGAAATATTCCGCCATTGTAAGCCCCGTTAAAGCAACCCTCATTCTGCTTCCGGGAGGTTCGTTCATTTGTCCGAAAACAAGAACTGTTTTATCCAAAACATTAGATTCTTTCATTTCAAGCCAAAGGTCTGTTCCTTCCCTTGTTCTTTCACCTACACCTGCAAAAACGGAATGCCCGTCGTGTTCCATAGCAATATTTCTTATAAGTTCCTTAACGACAACTGTTTTTCCTACACCTGCACCGCCAAATATTCCTATTTTACCGCCCTTTGTAAAAGGTGAAATCAAATCTATAACTTTTAAACCGGTTTCCAAAATTTCCGGAGTTGTTTTTTGTTCCGAAAGTTCCGGAGAAGGTTTATGAATCGGGGCAAATTCGGAATCTTTTTTTTCTATTTGTCCTAACCCGTCAACGGCTTCACCAAGAACATTAAATATTCTTCCTAAAGTTTTTTCACCGACCGGAACAGAAATAGGAGCATTTGTTCTTACAACTTTATCCCCTCTTTTTAACCCGTCGGTAGAACCTAATGCAATTGTTCTTACCTCAAAATTATCCATCTGAAACATCGTTTCCAAAACAAGCTTGGAACCGTTTTTCATCGTAATATTAAGAGCCTCGTAAATTTCAGGTGTTTCATTTTTAAACCTGACATCCACAACAGCACCCTGAACCCTTATAACAAAACCTTCACCTTTCTGAAAATTTTCTTTTTCCATTGTAAAAAACTCCGTATTTTTTGAAGATTGGATGATTAGATAATTTGAGGATTGGAAGAGAAAGTTGTATTTTTTGTTTTACAAAAAATCTAATCATTTATAAAAAATCACTTTGTGATTTTTACAGATTTACTTCCATTCTTCTATTCTTCTAATCTTCTATTCCTCTAATGTATTTGTCCGTTTGCCAAATCAAGAATTTCGTTTGTTATTTTCGCCTGTCTTGATTTATTAAATGCAATAGTTAAAGAAGCAGTTATTTCGTTTGCATTTTCGGTTGCATTACTCATTGCCGACATTCTTGCTGCCTGTTCACTTGCATAAGCATTCATTAACATATCATAAAAAACAACTTCAAAATAATAAGGTATCAAACTGTCTAAAACTTCTTTTGAAGACGGTTCAAAAATATGTTCACCTTTATTTATAAAAGTTTCATCCCGTTTTATCGGTGCCAAAACTTTTAACATAGGTTCCTGCACCATACGGTTTTTAAAATAAGTATATATTACTTCAACCGAAGATATTTCTTTTGTTTTATAATAATCTTCAATAATTTTTAACATCGGAAAAATATCTTCATATTTCGGAAGAACTGTTCCCAAATTAAAAGATGCTTTAACATTAAAACCGTTTTTTACACAAAAAGCTTGTGCTTTTTTACCGACTGTTACAACATAATCGTCTTTAGAAACCGATGTTAAAACTTTTTTAAAAATGTTTGCAAGCAACCCGCCGCACAAACCTTTATCCGTAGAAATAACATAAACCAATTTTCTTTTTACATTATCATTAAGCCCCACAAAAGATGAACTCAACGATATATCATCATTTTCGGCTAAGATTTTTTGCACGACAAACCTGACTCTTTCCGAATACGGTCTGCTTTTTTCAACCGCGGTTTGTGCTTTTCTTATTTTCGATGCGGCAATCATTTCCATAGCTTTTGCTATTTGTGCTATGCTTTTTGCCGTTCTTATTCTTTTTTTTACCTGTTGTAAATTTTCAGCCATTTATATTTACCGTTACACCAATGTTTTTTTGCATTCCAATATAGCATTTTTTAATTGTTCCAAAGTCTGCTCGTCCATTTTTTTATTTTCACCGATTTTTGCAACCAACTCTTTATTGTTCATTTTAACGAAATCTATAATTTTCTGTTCTATTTCTAAAATTTTATCTACATTAACATCGTCGAGGCAACCCGATGTTGCGGAATAAATTGCAATTATTTCGGCCACCTCATCGTAAGGCTTATATTGAGGCTGCTTTAAAATTTCGGTTAAAACTTTACCTCTGTTTAATTTTTTTATAGTATCTTCGTCAAGGTCACTTCCGAACTGTGCAAAACTTTTTAATTCATTAAATTGCGACAAATCAAGACGAACAGGACCTGCAATTTGTTTCATGGGTTTTGTTTGTGCGGCACCGCCTACCCTTGAAACCGATAGCCCTACATTTAAAGCAGGACGGACACCGGAATTGAACAAATCCGCTTCCAAATAAATTTGCCCGTCGGTAATTGAGATAACATTTGTAGGAATATATGCGGATACATCATTACCTTGTGTTTCAATTATAGGTAAAGCGGTTAATGTCCCGCCGCCGTTTTTATCGGATAACCTAACTGCTCTTTCAAGAAGCCTTGAATGTAAATAAAAGATATCACCGGGATAAGCTTCTCTTCCTGCAGGCTTTTTAAGCAACAAAGAAATTTGTCTGTATGCCCAGGCATGTTTTGTTAAATCGTCATAAACTACCAAAACATCTTCGCCTTTTTCCATAAAATATTCACCTATTGCACAAGCTGCAAACGGTGCAATATATTGAAGTGAAGCTGCATCCGATGCGGTTGCGGAAACCACTATGGTATAATCCATTGCACCTGCTTGTTTAAGCTTTGCAACTATAGATGCAACATTTGACCTTTTCTGTCCTATTGCACAATAAATACAAATAACTCTTTTTAAACCTAAATCCTTCTTTTTTTGGTTTATTATTGCATCTATTGCAATTGCTGTTTTACCGGTGTTTCTGTCACCTATAATTAATTCCCTTTGTCCTCTTCCTATAGGTATCATTGCATCGATAGCTTTTATACCTGTTTTTATAGGTCTGTCAACAGGATTCCTTTCAATAATACCGGCTGCAATTTTTTCCAAAGGATATAATTTTCCGTCGTCAATTTTCAATTCTTTTTCGTCTAAAGGTTTGCATGTAGGGTCAATAACTCTTCCTATCAATTTATCCGAAACCGTTATACCCAATATTTTACCCGTTGCAAAAACTTTCATTCCTCTTGTAACTTCAATATCGGACAGCAACACAACATATACGGCATCTTCGTCTAAATTTAAAACCAAACCTTTTGCTTTATTTTCAAATTCAACTTCTTCCCCGTAACCGGCACCGGAAAGCCCCGAAGCTTTAACAATACCGTCACCGACGGTTTCAACTACCCCGTAATTAACCAATTCCGGATTAATATCGGAAGAATAAAGTTTTTCTTCTATTTGTTTTATAAGCTCTTCCGGTTTCATAAACTCTCCCTTATATCTTTCATTATTTTTGCAACCATATTGGAAAGGGTGTAATCCAATATATAATCACCGAATTCCAATTTTACACCTGCTCCCACTTCTTTATCGTCTCTGTTATAAACGATATTTTTACCGGGGAACATTTTTTGAATTTTATTTTTTACGGTATCTGAAGCCACACCTGCATATTTAACCATAACCGTATTATTTTTAACGGAACTGACCAAATAACTTAACAAAAGTTTAATTTCATTTTTGGTTAAGTTGTTAAAAATCCATTTTGATACTTCGTCGGTTATCTCACCGTTTTCTATTATAGATAATGCTAATTGCTTAATTTGTTGTTTTTTCATATCCTGCACTTTCTATTTTATCTATGGCTTTTGATAAAACAGCCGTTTTTTCCTCGTCGGTAAAAATTTCGGACAATACTTTCGAAACGATTTTTTTGGATAAATCTATCGATATTGCTCCGACTTGTTTTGTTGCTTTATCAAATTCATCTTTTGCCTGTTTCTTGGCCGTTTCTATAATTTCTGCAGCCTGTTTTTTTGCATCTTGTGCCGATTGTTGTTTTAATGTTTCCGATGTTGCTTTAACATTTTCCAAAATTTTATCGGCATCTGTTTTTGCTGTTTTTAAAATGGCAATTTTTTGTGTATCAGCATCAAGCAAAGTTTTATGTGCATTTTCCGCATCTTCAAGCCCTTGCTTTATTTTGTTCCTTCTTTCTTCAAGCATTTGTGCAATCGGTTTATACAAAAACTTTTTTAAAATAAACAATAATATAGCAAAATTAACTATTTGTGCTATAAAAAGTTTAGTTTCAAGTCCGAACAGATTAAAGATATCTCTTATTATATCCATATAATTACTTCATAAATGCAAATATTAAACAGTAAATAGCAATAGATTCCGCAAATGCCATAGCTATAAGCATATTTACCATTATTTTACCGGATGCTTCCGGATTTCTACCGATTGCTTCAACAGCTTTTGCACCGATTAAACCGATACCCAAACCAGGCCCTAAAGCACCTATTGCAATAATAATAC
>Ga0265298_10009468_pt1 | contig 11597 bp, 12 predicted proteins | sample AusTroGonzalo_MG_3_FD_193486 | JGI IMG/M metagenome (GOLD analysis project Ga0265298, IMG submission 193486) | Bovine rumen microbial communities from tropical cattle in Woodstock, Queensland, Australia - Gonzalo_01 | ecosystem: Host-associated > Mammals > Digestive system > Stomach > Rumen ...
GAATATTATTGGGTGTATCTATTACACTATAACCCCAAGTTGTTCCTTGGTCAGATGCTCCCTCATCTTCTTCTCGCTCTTTTGTTACACCGTTATCAATGTCAATAGACTGTCCGTGAATAAATTCTTGGATTTCAAAATCATCACCATTATAACCAAGTTTTGTAATAGTTTCTCGTGCAATTTTAATGTAATCTACTTTTGCTGTAGTTTTTACTTCACCACCAAGAAACAACTTATTTCCAGTAATCATTCCTTCGATTGCAACACGAGATTTCGGGTCAAAAGCAAGCAATGCGTCCTGGATACTATTACCGATTGCATCGAGACACTTATCTGGGTGAGATCCTGAAACCGATTCTCCAGATATTTTTGTCAAAAATTTCTTAATTTCACTCATTTTCTTTATCTTTTTTGTTTAATTTTTCTTCAATTGAATATAACTTTCCGCAGATGACAAATCCGATAATTATAAATAGTCCGCTTAATATTGATAAATTCAAAGAGACTACTAACGGCAGTTTAGTCGGCCATATACATAAGTATGAAATGCCGATAGCAACTAACCATATTATGTATGGATTTGTCTTATATAACTTTTTCTCATTCATATTATCACTGGTTCAATATCAACTGCAACTTGAATACCAGGCTCATAAACACAACGAAGTGGTCTGCTGCCTGAGCCATCAATCCCTGGTGCTCTGCGATTGCAATCAAACAAGTCGGAATTTTCACATCCCACTCCGGATGGTTCTCATGCATCCACTTAGGGAACGACTTTCCGATTTCAATGATTCCGGTCTCGGGTTTTGCACTGTACTCCAGATACAGAGCCTGGTAGTTGTTCCAGGCATCTGGCTTTGAAGCAATCAACTGGAACAGCGGGCTCAAGTCACTGCCGTCATACGAGATGTCCTTGGGAATTTCCACGCACCCCCTGTCATGCATTGCCTGCATCGTCTTGACGATACTGCGCATATCCGGGAAGAATCTCCGAACGAACCTGTCAAGTGTCTCTTCTGTGTATGCAATCTTCACATAAGCCAGAATCTGCTTGATTCGTGCTTTGTACAACTCCAGGAGATAGTCAGCCTCTTCCTTGTCTCGTGGATCCATATCGACGATGGTGAAGCGGGACTTTATCGGGTCTGGCACTTTCTCCGGATGGTTCAAGTTGCAGATGAAGAACACCTTGTTGGCGAACTGCTCCATCAGTGCACGGAGTGCCATATAGAAGTCAGTTGTTGCGTTGTCGGCCTCCTCGAGCTGCACCAGTTTAATCTTCTTGGGAGAATTGTCGTCATCGAACGTGAGGTCTGTGCTCACGCAGAACGACATAATCTTCTCTCTCAGGGTATCGATGCCTCGTTCGAGCGAACAGTTGATTTCCAGTGTGTTGTAGTCTTTTGCGAGAATACGCGACACAGACGACTTGCCGATGCCCGGACTTCCGCAGAAGAACAGGTTCGTAGTGATGCCGTCTTTCAATATCTCCTTCACTCGCGGAAACGTCAGGAGTTCATCAAGTTTCTTGGGGCGGAGTGCTTCCGTCCACAGTTTGGGTGCTACTTTATTGTCAGTTGATTGCATATTTGTTAATATTTGAAATTATTATTCAGTTCTTCTTTCTAAACATTATACCCGTTTTCATAAAAAAGTTACTTGACTGGAAAATTTTTCCGGACTTTCCCCACTCTGCTGCACATCATTCTGCCTTCTTCACTCCGACTCACTCACCTCAACTCTTCCTCTCAAATAAATACTCCATGACTAAGAATATATTCGAAGACTATCTTGACAAAGTCAAAGCAACTGATATTATCGAAGAGCCAGAGGACAATCTCTCCGATGATCTCTCCAATGATACGTTCGACCCGACGGACTATATCGACATCGACCTCAATGTCTTCTATACAATGATGAAGAGTTCGAGGAACGATATACTTTATACCTTCCGGGCATTGGAGCGTATCATCTCGAAATGTCCGTTCATCAAGGATTATGACCTGGACTTTGCCACGGGAAGTTCCGGACACGATTTGTGGTGGCCGAAGGACGGTCACGAATATTCGGACTTCGTTGAGCGAATCGACAAGATTATCCGGGATTTCGATGATGATGCAGAGGAGTTCGAGAGCGATACATGTGAGATTCTCTACCGGATTGCTTACAACCTCGACCAGAGTCAAACAACGTCTTTCCTGGAGTTCTGTCAGTGGTTGCAGAGAATCTTCAATGTAGGCATCCGCAACAATGACCAGATAACAAAGGAAACGAGAATGTATCTGTTCAAGAGTCACGACGGGCGGATGATAAAGACCCAGATGATTGCATCCAACAACACGAACGCTACGTTCTATAATATGAACTATATGAACCTTGTTCCCGGATACAGGTAGATTTTTGACCGAGACCCGGACCAGCGGGAACTCAACCAGTTCGACAAGAAGTTCGGACAGAACAACAAGCTGGATGTTCTCCAGTTCATAGCATGGATAAGAAACGGCGGTGCCGAAGCTTTTCGTGACAAGGGATGGTTGTTGACTACGTTCGGTGATCATAAAGACTATGACCGCGACTATGTCAATTACAACTACAACTATTTCATCGGGATTACTCCGCTGACTGACGAGAATCAGAATCCAGATGCTATCATCGAATTCGCTAAGAAATATATTGTCAAGCAGTTCACGAAGCGGGACATGGACCGTGTGGGAGTCCGTCCTCTGAATCAGATTCCGAACGAAGTCCATTTCATTATGCTGTGTGACAAGCTGATTATCAACGCACCAGTGTTCAATGAATGGCATTATGAAGATTTGCACAAGGATGCTGCAACCGGTCATAATATCTGCATCTATGTGGATATTTACGAGAAGACTGGTTCTCAGAATACATACCGGGAAGTCATCGGGAAGATGAAATACGGGATGGGTGAATACAAACTGAACTGGCTTCGGCAGAATCTCACGGAATTTATAAACAGAAAACGATATTAAAAAGATGAAAGAATTTCCGTTATACGATAAGAAGTTGTTCGAAGACTGGCTGGACCGTTTCAACCAGGATGATGTGGTGGGTCCGGATTCTACCGATGAAGTGCTGGTTGAAGGAAGAAAAGACTATGTCAAGTATTTCCGGTTCGTGCAGAAAATCAGCAACTTCCACCTGAAGAAGAAAAAAGAAGCAGAGTCGGAAGAAGACAGCCACCAAGTGATGGTCTGGCAGTACAGGAAACTGTTGTTTCTGTTAAAGGAATGTCCGTTCATCGACAATTTCAGCATCAATTGCCATATATCATATGATATGCCGCATCAGGATTTTCTCGAGTTGGAAAACGCAGCATTAGATGAATTTGAAGACTTCCTGGACGAAGCACTCAAGACATATTCGAAGTATTATTATTTCCGCTATGACATCGGGATGGACTTATCAGATACGAACCGCAAGGCATTCAATGACTGGCTGCACGGTTTCTGGAAGAATATCTGCAAGAAATGCAGTGATTTCTGTCACGATAAGTGGTTCGGTGCATGCAATGCCAATGACATCAAGATTTATAGGGAAGTTGACCGTATCGCCGGAAAGACGTTCGATGCATCGCTTTCGCATTTCTTCCGTGCAGATGAAGTCAGACAGATGTACCTTGAACTGTTCGCTCTGGACGGCAATGTGATGAGTGATGAGGAACGCAGCCGCTATAACCGCTACGAGAACGGGAAACTCCACATCCTCTGCTATCTGGACTGGGTTGACAAGCATCCGGAGACATTTTCGGACTTTGAAGTGAAATGGCACGGCAAGTATAATAAATCAGAGAATAATCATATGAGCATATACAACTATGTGTATCTTATTCCGAAGAAAGCCGGGATGACTACGGATGATGCCGGAAGATTTCTTCAAAGCAAACTGATGACAGCATTCAACGGAGATGATTTCCACAATATGAACGCTACTGAAGTGCTGGAGAATCATAAAGTGCCGGAGGGTGTCATCTATGCTATCGTTCCCGATGATATGAAGAAAGGCAAGAGCACACAGGACACGTTCGAGAGGAAAGTTCCCGAACCGTTCAAGGTAGAAATAAAAGGAATATTGCTGAATTCACATTTATACAAGTTGTTCTGTAATCCGGCATTCAACGATCCTATTGTTGATATAGAGGAATTCGAGCGAATCGGGAAGAATACAGAAAGTCACAGGAAAGGATTATGATGATAGTTTTGAATAGAATCTTTGCTACATTTTATAAAAAAGCACTCAAACCGAGTGCTCTTCTATATCTTTAATAATTAATTTATATTTTAATATAACAACCGGTTCCTCATTCCTATCTTCGAATGGTTCTTCGGAAACGAGTTCGTAACAATATTTGTTCAATAAATGATTGACATCATATTGAGTCTTTTTATATATGACAATTTTAATTGTTCCGTCTCTGTTGATACTGAATGCTTCTGAATAAGGAAGTGCCCTTGCTATTTTTCTATATATGACTGATGGAGTCCAATACCTATATGCTTCTTCTTCAGTCATATTTAATTCAGATGCAATATCACTGATACAACCGATAGAACGTTCTGTTATCCAATCTACACCGAACATACCCTCTGTCATATACATATAGGATGTATATATTTGATTCGGACCTTCTTTATCCGGAATAACTTCAAAATTACCGGGTATCGGAAGTTCATAATTCTAATACAGTTTATCTGTAAATACAGACAACAGATGACCATTTATTTTATAACAGAATGGGACTGTTTCTATATTCTTTTTGATCATAATGTTGGTTTAATTTGCATAATTTCATATCAAGAATAGAAAGAAAAACATTTTGTGTAACGTCCGTTTGGTGTAAACGGTTCTTCAATCTCTCCGACAGTCATATATACAGAGAGTTCTTTACGAGCATCAATTAATTCTTTCATTTGAGAATCGTTGCCAGCAATACATGACTGTTGGAAATAAGCAAGACCGTATTTTCTTGCTATTTTCTCTGCAATCTGTTCATTTCGCTCTTCATCATCTGTCAGAATAGTAGAATCATCAACAATAGACAGTCGATTCGGATTTTTCTTCGGTTTATACTTCATCATATCTCTTGCTTCATCAAGAGATTCTTTCAGATGATATTCATCCTTAAACGTGTCTATCAGACAAGGATTTGATACGTGCATAATCTTATTATATAATTTCTTTATTTATTATACTTTAAAAATTCTAAGAAGTCTATTTATACTATTGATACAAGATTTCAGATAAATATTCACGATGAAACAGAGCCAAAAACATACAACACAAAACAGACTCGAAACAACTCTTCTTTTCGAAGACTATCTTGACCGTCTCACTGCAACAGATGTGGACGATACCCGTGATGTGACAGTCGATGATGAGAAGCCGTGGCAGGAATATTGTTTCCGCCTGGACTTTTCTTTCTCTGTGACTCGTGATGATTTGTTCGAAAAACATTATCTTGAGCCGTTGATGCAGAAGATGTGGCTGCTGATGGAACATTCCCGCTTTGCAGAAGACTGGGGACTCGGCATTTACGCAGTCTATCTGATTGACAAACAGGAAGATGAATCTATTCGTGACACAAAGGTTGTCATTGTCAACGGATTCCACGATATTGCCGATGCAAGGGAACGTCTGTGCGAACAGATAATGACCAATGGCTCTGAAGTAGAGAACCTGTTCTGTAACATCTTTGTTGACATTAAGCCTTGTATATGTAAGTTCAGTGAATTGTCTGATGATATGATGCTCATCTACAAGGCTATGCAGAAAAATCCCAAGAACGGTGCAGCAGTTGACATTGTCAAGCGAACCGGGCCCGGTATCGAAGATAATACTCCATATACATCACTGATTACTAATAGGAAAGAATTCTGGGCTCACGAAATCTGCCGGGAACTCTATGTAGAAATGCAGAAAGAAGCAGGCAGTGACAATCCTGAGAAACTGGACATTACACAGAAAGAATATGCTGAACGTTATTCTACTGTTTCATACGGTTATGAATATAAGCGCAATATGCTCTGGATGCATCACAATCCCAAGTTCGGGCCGCTGTGGGTCATTCCGATGGGATACAGAGAACAGTTCGACTGCGGAAACACTGCGAAATGCAAGCCACATCCGTATGTTGTCCGGATAGACATGCTGTTCCAGATTACGAGCAATCAAAAAGAATATGCCAATACAGACACTATCGTCAAGTTCATAAAACAAAAATGGAGCCGTATCATCACTCCATTCGACCAGAAGTATATGAATATGGCTGGTGAGAAACGTCCATTCCGCTTGAACGGCAATATATATGTAATCACTGACCGGGAGACAATCGACAGTAGAGACAGCAATATATGGCGAGATGAATATACAGTCAACGATGTTCACTATACGATAATCTTTATGGTTCCAGACGGTGATGATAAATACCTCGTAGTGAACGAATACGGAGAAGTGCTGACTCCTATGGCTACATTAAACAGCGCATTCGGCTTGGGTGACCAGAATATCAAGTTTATGATAGACGACTTCACGATAGCTAAGATGAGAACATACATACCGACATATAGGAGATGCTGATAAACGAAGACTATTTGGACAAAGTTAATCTCGGAGATGAGATAGACCAGGAAGCAGAAGTTTCCGGTCCTGATGTTGATTATCAGTACAGTATGCTCATCGGCTATGAAGGACAGCAGAAAACTGTAGTGTTCGATGTCAAGCGTGATGACTCAACAGAAGTTGCCGAAGAGAAAGTCCACAAGAAATGTCATCGTTACTATAGTTTCCTCCTGAAGAGATTGCACTGGACAATCGATCATATGAAATTCGTCACTTCATACGAGATAGCAATCCGGAAATACAAGAATTGGTTTAATATTCCTGAGCAATTGGAACACGAGTGGACAGAAGAAGAATGGCTTGATTGGGCTGCTGAACGGCAGTGGAATTTCGAGCACAACGTAGAAGCCAGACTATGCTTTGTCTTCGATGTCAAGTTCAATATCGATGAAGAAACTACAGTTGATGGTTTCTACGAAGATATGCATACACTATGGGACAAAGGTATGAATTATCCGTGGGGACCGAGATGCATCCTTATGTTCGATTGGAAGAGGCGCCCGTATTCACCCATATTCCGAGAAGGAATAGACTCCCGCAGTTTCTGGAGAGAGAAAGTCGTTGAGTGCTATGATGCGATATTCCAGACCGACTATACAGAAGAATGGCTTGAGCAAAACTCCGATAAGGAAAAGTGGGCAGAAGAGCACAAGAAATCGAGCTATGAAGATATGAGTGTCTATGTGCGATGGCTGATTCACAACAGGCACACAGTTACTGATGACTATGTTATTGATATTGTCGGTTTGGGAGACGAACTTCGGAATATAGGAACGAAATGGGACTATTATGTAAAAATAACAGCAAAACCGAGACACGAAGGTGCGAAAGATACTCGTGAACTGATAAAGTTTCTGACGAAATTATTGGTAGAACCGGCAGAGAAGTATATGACACATTCTGTTGATGAGTTCTGTGTTGTAGTTGTTGACCCTGTTGAAGAAGTCGGAGAGGATTTGATGCACGTCTGGGGCTCATACGGAATGAAGAAGAATCCTTACGAACTCCCACAGAAATATCATATCGGTGAGAAAGAGACAACTGTGAAATTCGCTTTTGTTGATACAAGTTATGCTGACTGGCGAACACTTATTCCATGGGGCCGCACTAACAACTACAAGAGATGGTCATATATTCCCAATAATATGGACTCTGTCTGGAAAGGTGTGTTGCTGCATTCACGCATTAAATAATTCTAGTCAAAATCTTAATTATCGTTAAAAATAGAAATTTCTCATCGGAATATTTGTTCAGGTGAGTTATTCTTTATATCTTTGCAGAAAATTATTTCAAAGAAAAAGACAATGAGTTGCTGGACCTGGACATATCAACGAGTATCGACTGTTTCACCGGAAGTATTGGGTGAGTTCTGTGATGACAGAATTCACGATATTGAATATTGGGCTTATATGAGAGAGTCCAAAGACGACTGGGTGTCTTCTATGTTGGAAGATATTGACTACTTAATAGAATATTGCGGAGAGAAGCGAGAGAACTGCACTACTGAGAAATACGGGAAGAAGTATGACCGCTTGTGCAAGCAAGGACAGAATCTCATCAATATGTTCACGAAAGTGAAGATACGAGAAGCAAATCCTATCTATGAGTTCGGTATGAACAGCGGTTATATCGGAAAGAATATGAGTCTCAGTTCATATATTCGTTATTTCGATGTTGACGGTCAGCCAGTGTTTTATAGAACGTTGAAAGACAAGACACACGCTGCTGACTATGAGCCGTGGATTCAAATACACTCACCGTTCAGATTGTCAGTATATAGTAAAGAGGGCGAGAGATTCCAGACAGTCGATGCACTAATGGAGCATATCGGCAAACCAGAGAATGCAAAGCATATCACTTCAATGAATGATAATGTGTTCAGACTAGATAAGCCCGGATTGACTCCTGAGTTTGCTGAATACATTCGCAAATACTATACAGAGATAGGAGATTATAATTTTAATGTTCACTTCGGATAAAGACTATGGCAAAAGAAATAAAAGGATGGTTCGACTATGATCGTCAAACAAGAGTTAAAATTTATTCAGCACTAGAAGAGTATAGTCCTCATCGTGTTGTCTATTGGGAGTTCGACTTAGATGACCCGCATCTGACGAAGTTCCAGAGATTCTGGAACAAGTATATCGGCTGCAATTCAGAGAAACTTACTAAAGCAGTTGACGGGAAAGTATATCCACAAGTCATCTATCTTGATAGCACACCACAAGGAAAGGAAGAGTTCTTGAAATTGAAAGAGCAAATCAAGACATATGATGATGTGCTCAAATTAAGAAACGCAGATTACCAGGGAGTATGGACATAATTGAACAAAAGAAAGAATTCATCTTGTGTGCCGCCAACTGGTACAACGACTGGAAGCACTATGAAACTGGACTAAACGGACCGGAAACTGGATTCGTGCTCTGCGGTCATAGGCATCACAGCATCATCCGTCTGCTTCCGGAATGTCCCGACTATAATGCGAAGGATGAGGAAAGTCCAGTGAACTTCCGACAACCGACTGATGACTACGAAGTTGAGCAAGGCTTTCTCACATCAACCGGACGATTCGTCACCCGAGAAGAAGCACTGCAAATTGCAATTGCAGCTGGTCAAATAGACAAAGGTCACTACTCAGATACGATGTTATTCTCTGAAGACTTATATTAATTTAACGATTTCAAGAAGAACTTGGAATCGTTCTTTCTTATTTTGTCAAGATAGAACTTGTGCTGCTCATCACCGGAAATCAGCATATGAATCTTCTAGAAATTAGAAACCAGGTTATCTTCATTCTTCGCAATAGTTTTCGAATCCGTAGCATCCATACAGAATGTCAGCATCTTCAATGTATTAATGACTTCATCCTCGAAAGTATTCTTCGTGTCACGATAGAATGCAATCTGGAACTCGTCTTTCTGTTGTCCTTCACCGAGCATAATCGGTTTGTTGAAGAAGAAATAACAACACACACGAGCATATGCGGGTGTCATCTTTGAGAAAGAATACGTATCGAAAGTCACATTGTTATTCAGAAGATATTCCATCAATTCAATATAGAGCATCTTTGCACTATACTGTGCTCCGATGGGAATACGATAAGTATTCTCCATATGAAAATGATTATCGTGCTGGATAGAGAGATATATCCCGTTATTATATTTCGGGTTCATCAGCATGATATTATAATGCTTGAATCGAGACAATTCATCAGTGAACTTTTTGTTCTGAGCCAGCGGATATAGTTTGTCCGGAAAAATATCGCTCGGTCCCATCGTATAACTCGTGCACAGTTGGCAACGATATTTCAGCAAGTCAGTGCGAGTGAATTTCCAGAATTCTCCGGGACAGTACTGGTCACAGATATTCTGAACAAGACCGCTTTTATTCACCCACCCATCTTCCTTGAAATAATTGCTATGCGCACTGCATAATATATTTTGAAGACTCTCTACTTTTGATATTTCTTCTTGTGTCGGGAATAATACAGTATCTACAGCGAAGTTGGTATCGTTCATCTGAACACTCTGGAACAATGCCTTGACTAGTCGTATCATCTCGTGAATACTAATGTTCTCTTCAGTATTGAAGGAAATGGGAAAGTTCAGATTATCCTTATAGCGGCCGTGATTATAGTCGATTGTATAATGTATCGTGTACTTGCCGGCTGCTTCTTCATCCTTGTTGGTTATCTTCGCTCCCTGGAACGGATCGAGAATCCGGAACTCAGAAATACCGGTTGTATTACTGAAGATATATTTCAAGCGATTCACTATCTTGTCAAAAGTCGGTTCCAGATGACGAGCAAGAGCTCTCACTTGCCACGTTTGATAGCTGACAATATACGAGACGATTATCATATGGTCATACGCATTTCCGTCTGACTGCATATCGCTGTCATTCAAATCATCATCTGCCAAATCATTTACTTTGTCGAAGTAGTCTTCGTACAGTGCGTTTCCGCAGATTCTTGTCATTATATGTCGTCTCATTATTTGCAGTCTCCTTTCTTCAATGTCATTTGTTTGAGGTATTTCTTGTACATATGAAACGTACCCGGACGGTCATCAACCATCTTTGCTGCTTCTTTCGGCTCATAGTTCAGCATCTGTATTGCTTGCATCGTATATATCTTGTCTGGCAACGGAGATGAGTCAGTACAGGTATTCTCGAACCCGAGCATATATTCCCGTCCGTTGAACACTAGTCCCTTGTTGAAGAAATACACTACAGCGGTATGCACTCCGTTCTGATAACGCTGACAGTGCCAGGCAATAATGCGAAGTTCTGGATCTTTCAGAAAATCATCAATTGCTTTCTGAATCTGCTTCAGAATCGGCTTCCTTTCTCCGTCACGCATTCTAGCTGACAAATCCTGCCACCACAATATTGCGATATTCACTACAACTGTGCTCAAGTCTATCAGATTCATTCGCTGGAATACGAATTCTCGGATGTCATCAGTCACCGGAGCATTCTCGTGTATAGTCTTACATTCATAGTTCGTCTTGATAGAATATCCGTAATAGTTCTCAAGCAACTTCATCATATATCGGTTGAAACGACCAATATGGTTCGTGTTCTTTAACTGAAGAAACTTGATGAACTCTCCTGGGCGGATTATTTTTTCTCCGAGATTATATAATTCGTAAAAGTTCGGCATCGTCCATTTATTCATCGGATTGAAGTAGTTGTCTGATTCCAGGAAATGAAACATTGCATCTCCTTCACCGGCAGTCTTCTCCCATATGTAAGAACTTACTTCCCAAGTATGATTGTTGTTATTCCGAGGAACAAGACAGAACAAGCCGTTGATGAATAATTCATATTCACGCGCTGAGAGTTTTTCTTTCGTGTTGATGCCGAGTTTGATATAATGCGTATAGTTCTGATTATAGAAATATTCGTGCTTAACCCACACTCCGTCTATAACTTCCTAATCATTCGGG
>Ga0265298_10009469_pt1 | contig 11594 bp, 27 predicted proteins | sample AusTroGonzalo_MG_3_FD_193486 | JGI IMG/M metagenome (GOLD analysis project Ga0265298, IMG submission 193486) | Bovine rumen microbial communities from tropical cattle in Woodstock, Queensland, Australia - Gonzalo_01 | ecosystem: Host-associated > Mammals > Digestive system > Stomach > Rumen ...
CGGCGGCGAAGCCGCAGAAGGGCATGAAGGACTTAATCGTCAGTATGCAGGGCGAGATTCAGAAGGCGTTGCCTTCCGTTATTACGCCGGAGCGGTTCACGCGCATGGTGCTGACGGCAATGTCAACGAATCCGACGTTGACGCAATGCACACCGAAGTCGTTCTTGGGCGCTATGATGAACGCAGCGCAGCTTGGCGTCGAGCCGAACACTCCGTTGGGGCAAGCGTACTTGATCCCGTATCGTAATCATGGCGTTATGGAGTGCCAATTTCAGTTGGGGTACAAAGGCTTAATTGATTTGGCGTATAGGAGCGGCGAGATTACGGATATTTCCGCGCATGAAGTCCATGAGAATGACACGTTCGAGTACGAGCTGGGCTTGGAGCCGAAACTGAAACACATCCCCGCGCTGAAGGATCGGGGCGACGTGATTCTGTACTATGCTATCTATCACACGAAGTCCGGCGGGTACGGGTTTGAAGTTATGTCAAAGGAAGATATTCAAAAACACATGAACGCCTACAGCAAGGCCGCTGGCAAGGGCTTCTCTCCGTGGACAACTAACTTCGATGAAATGGCGAAGAAAACTGTATTAAAAAAGGTGCTGAAATATGCGCCGCTGAAAACTGATTTTGTCCGGGCCGTCGCCCAGGACGGGACAATCAAGACGGAGATCGTGAAAGACATGGCGGATATGCCCGACGAAACTGTCATTGATGCCGAGGCGCAGGAAGTGCCGGAGAATGTGAATCCGGCTACGGGAGAAGTAAAGCAGCAGACGGACGACGAGATTTTGGACGCGTCTTTGGACGACGAGAAATAATGTGATGGTATTGCCCCCGGTGTAAAAGCCGGGGGCGAAAGGAGGACAGGATGGCGAAGAATCCTTCATCGTTTGACGGTGAAATTAAAAGACTATATTTGACCGATAAGATCACGATGCATGAAATTGCAAGCAGACTACATATTTCCGTTGGCAAAGTTTACAACCGCCTAAAAAACATGGAAGTACCGTCGAGAAAGCCGTCCGATTATCCGGTATCATTAAAGGTTATCGAACATGCAAGACGCTTGGGAAAAAGTTGGAAAGGGGCATTAAGATCAGAAACGACAAAAAAGAAAATTTCGGAAAGCAGATTTAAGGGTGGAATTGGCCATAAAAAAATTAGGCATGATGGTTATATATCTGTATATTTTCCAGATCATCCATGCAGTAGCGTAGATGGTTATGTTATGGAACATATTCTTGTTATGGAGGCAATTATTGGTCGGCATTTGAATGATGACGAATGTGTGCATCATATAAATTTTATTAAGACAGACAATAGGGCAAGCAATCTTCAAGTAATGACTATCAATGAACACATGTCATACCACATGACAATTAGGAATCAAAAAAGGAGGAATGACTTATCAATAAGGTAATTCTTATGGGCCGCATCGTTCGTGATCCGAACGTGCAGACAACATCGACAGGAAGGCAAAAAGCGCTCATGACGCTGGCGGTGGACCGCATGAAAGCGAAGGACGGAAGCAAACAGGCGGATTTCATCAGTCTTGTCGCGTGGGAAAGGTCGGCGGAGTTTGCCGACAAGTATCTTTTCAAGGGCAAGCAGATTCTTGTCGAGGGCCGGATTCAAACGGGCAGCTACGAAAAAGACGGGCGAAAAGTCTATACAACGGACGTTGTTGTTGATCGTTTTGAATTTACGGGCAGCAGGGATAGTGCAGATAGTTCCCGGTCCGAGAGCGGGGATTATGCAATGGACGAGGATATTCCATATTGATTTGGAGGCCGACGCATGAATGAAATAGAGCGTAAATTTGCCGAAGCGCTTTGCCAGGAGTGCAATGTATCTTCTTTAGAAGATATGCTTGAAGAAGAACAGCATTGCTTGTCAGAATGTACTCCGCAATATCCGATAGGGATTTATATTGTGGATTTTTACATGAAAGATTGCGAATCAAACGAGTTTGTTGTTGAAATAGACGGCCACGATTCGCACAAAAGCAAGCTGCAAAGGTATGATGACTACGTTCGGGAGCGTTTTCTGCAACGAAAGTTAATTACCGTTATCCGTTTTACGGCAAGCGAAGTATTTGTAGATGCTGGAAAATGCGCACGCGAGTGCCTTGAAATCATAGATGAGCGCGCTATTGCAACAAGCGGCATACAGATAAGGTCTTATGAGATAGGATTGCGCGTAGCAAAATCGGAGGATCGCAATGAAAAACCCTATGGAGCACTTGAAGCAATGGCATAATCTGTATAGCGGTATCCTGACGCCTAATGAGACAGCTATATATTTTCAATTATTCATGATTGGAAATCAGCGTTATTGGCCGGAGTGGATCGAGATTACAGATTGGAATTTGTCTTTGAGTACGAACATAAACGCGAGGACGATACCTGACGTTATCAATTCTCTTGTCCAAAAGGGACTGATTGAAAGCAGACGTGGAAAAGGGAAAGCAAAGTCTGGATATAAAATCAGTCTTTTCGACAAAGACAAAAGCGTAGTACCTAATTACGAAAAAAACGACGTAATAAATCCGAGATTAGTCCGAGATAAATCCGAGATAAATCCGAAATATATCCGAGATAAGTCCGAGATATATCCGAGATTAGAGGAAAATTCTTCTTGCGAGAGTAAGGATGGAGAGGCCCCTAAGACAAGGACAAAGACAATGACAAAAGACAAGGACGATAAAAAAGAAACTAAGAAAGAAAAAGCGGAAAATATTTTCGTGTCGTGCTCTGAATCTGAAAAGGTTAAGGAGATGCTTTATGCTTTTGATGAAATGAGGAAAATGAAAAAAAATCCCATGACTAACAAAGCAAGGGAGCTTCTTCTTAAAAAGCTGGACGAAACGTCCGGCGGTGACGAGTTTATGAAAATCCGTCTTTTGGAGGAGGCAGTGGAACACGGCTGGTTGTCTGTTTACCCATTAAAGCCTGATTTTTCTACTGTCCAGCAAAAGAAAAGCCGCCTTCAAGAAAACTTCGAGGCTGCGGACCGGGCGATAGCATACTTTGAATCACAGGAGGCGAATAGGAATGACGAAGGAAACGGAGATAGTGAAGCTGCTACGACAGTATATGACGGCGTTCCCTTCTAACGCTAACCTTGCGGACGGCGCATGGGCGATTTATGCCCGCGCGCTTTCGTCCTTGACGTTGGAAGAAATCAATGCGGCAATGCTGAAACTTTTGCGGACAAGCAAATTTTTCCCGTCCGTGGCGGAGATATTTCAGGCGGCAAAGTCTGTCCGTGAATATGCGGACGGGACGAAAGCACCGACGGCGGCAGAGGCATGGGAAGAAGTACAACGTCTTGCCAAGCAAATTCATCTGTCCGGCCCGTGGGACTACTCTTGTCCTGAGGTCAAGCGCGCGGCGGAGTGTTTCGGTCGTTATGAGTTATGCACGATTGAAGAAAACGCTGTCAGCATTGCGCGCTCTCAATTCATCAAGATTTATAACGAGATTGTCAGCAGGCGCAAGGAGGACAAGGAAAACGAGGCCGTCTTGGAGATACTTCCAAGCGCAAGGGCGCAGCTCGCGAAGGGAAAAATTATAGAGCTGGCCGAGGCGCGGAGGGTTAAAGCATGAAATACCGCACGATATACGCTGATCCTCCGTGGATGGAGTCCGGGGGGGGGGGAGACTAAAGCGCGGTGCGGATAGACATTATTCGCTTATGAAAACGGCGGATATTGCCGCGCTGCCTGTATGCGATATTGCCGACGAAAACTGCCATTTGTATTTATGGGCCACGAATAACCATTTACAGGACGCTTTCGCCGTAATGGAAGCGTGGGGATTCAAGTATAAAACCATGATTACATGGCTGAAAGACAAGAAGGGTTTAGGCCAATACTTTCGCGGAAAAACGGAGCATTGTCTTTTCGGTGTGCGCGGGGTGCTGCCGTACAAAATGCAGGACGGGAAGCGCTGTCAGGGAGTAACAGGATTTTACGCGCCGCGCCGCGAGCACAGCAGGAAGCCGGATGAAATGCGGGAAATGATAGAGATTGTTTCCTACGGGCCGCGCATTGAACTGTTTGCGCGGGAACGGTTTGACGGTTGGGATGCGTGGGGGAATGAAGTATGAAAATCAACCGTGAGGATGTAGTGCAGGCCGCGCTGACGTTGGAAAGATGGTGCAAAATTACAGATTGCTCTGTCTGCCCGTTTTTTCTTAACCTTCATGCTTGCGGGTGCAAATTAGTTGTTCCTTGTGAGCCTTGCGGTTGGGATTTAGAAGAATTTCTTCGCACAAGGGGGCTGAAACATGTGTAAATGGTGCGAGCAGCCGGAAGATGGCGGCTTGGATTTTAAGGTTGACACGGTAGAGCTTGGCGCACTTGGAAAGTTGGAAGTCACGTCAGGTCTTTGGAATTTTAGCTATGTCGGCAAAGGCAATCCGTTTTTGTTGTTTGATGTATGGTTTACTGATATTGACGGTTACGGCGGACAAGATATGTGCGAACAAAAAATGTATATTGATTATTGTCCATTTTGCGGAAAACGGCTGACGGAGGACGAGGAGGTGCAACATGGGGAAATATAGTCGTGAAAAGGGAGCCCGCGCAGAGCGCCAATGGCGGGATATTTGCAGGGCCGAGGGTTACGATGCCGAAAGGGGTTGCCAGCTTTACCAGCGAGGAAGCGAAGTCGCTGATGTAGTTGGCCTACCGGGAATCCATGTTGAAGTTAAAAATTGCGAGCGTCTGAATATCCGAGACGCTATGACGCAGAGTATCAGCGACGCAGAGGTCGAGGGCGTTGGAAATATCCCCATCGTTGCGCACAAAAAGAACCGTTGCCCGTGGTTGGTAACATTGAAAAGCGAGGATTTTTTTCGGCTGTATCGAGAATGGGAGGCGGGCCGATGAACATTGAACCTTGTTTTTGTGGGAATATGCCATGTGTTGTAAATGATTTATATACGGACAATAATGGGATTATTTGCGATTCGTGGTACGTTTCATGTAAAAAGTGCGGAATGCACGACCGAGGCCATTATGCAACCGAACAAGAAGCAATAAAAACTTGGAATGATGCACTTGTAGCGTATAGAGATTATCAGGAGGCGGGCCGATGAGTAAATACGTTTTGACAATGACCGAGGAACAGGCGCGTTGCGTTGTCGCCGCGATTGACTTGTCTATGCGGATTCGGCTTGGACAGTGGAAAGAAATCATCGAGGCGTGCATGGATTTTGAGCCGGAGAAAATCGACGAGTGGTGCGAACGTAGGGACAAGGCCGAGGATATACTATTACAGGCACGGAAAATCGTTATGCCGGAGCTGACAGGATGGGGGCATAGTTACGGCGTTTATAACCGTGAGGACACGGAGCGCGCCTACAATGTTTTGCTTGCGGTGCGGTCGTGCTTGGCGTATCACAATAAGCCGGAAGGTGGCTATACGGTGGATTTCCGTAGGCCGATGGATATTCACGTACATGAGGAAATGCCGAAATGCGAGGTGGAAGACCGTGTTTAATTACGAGTGGAAACAGACATTCAAAAAAGCGTATTTAGACGTGCAACACCAGCTAAACATGAAATACACGGGGGAGGAAACGATGAACGCAGATTGTCAAGTTGTGGCTGCGTTAATGGTTTTGTGTGAACAGTATCTTCGCGAACGGGAACAGGAACGAGTACAAGGCATAAGGCGGTGGGGAAATGCAACGTGACGACAGGCCAGCGACGGCAGCGCAGATTGATTTTATTAAATGGCTGATTCAAAAAACTGAATCAGACCCCGATTGGTACGATTTGGAGCACATGAATAGACCGCAGGCGCAGGATGTGATTGATAAGTTGTCCGAATCCGTGGACGTGAGCGAGTGGGAGGGCTGACGATGGGGGACTATATAGCAATTTATGCAGAGCTGGCGGACAAGATTATTGTCAAGCCGTTTGCGTATGCAGATGCCTTTAAGTATAAGCACTTTGCAATATCCGATAACCCTAAATCGGCCGAGGCGATGTTGCGCGAAAAGCTGACAGCAATAAGCGCGGAGTATAGTCGAATGGCGGAAAAGTTTCGGTCCGCTGCGAATCTGAAAGTATCGGAGGGCTGACGATGGACGTTGATGATGTAAAAACGTATCGAGATGCCATACAATGCCTGTCTGATAATCAGTTCCGATGGGCAAGTGCAATAGCAAGCGATACAGGCGATAAAACTGTTGCTGTCGAGTGGGTCTTTGATTTACTTATTGCAAACGCTGGGAGAGATGTTTGTGAACATAAAACATACGCCATTATTGAGTTAAAGGCAGCACTAAAGGAGGCGGAGGCACGCTATGGACATAAAGGAACGGATTGACGCGCTGGATGAGGCGGAGGCAAAGGCTGCTCTTGGCGTTATGCTTTCAATGGGCGCGTATGATTTGCCTTGCGAGTGTTGCGAAGTTTACCGAAAATATGGCTGTGGTGAGCATAAGCCTCATATGGGGCCGGAAACAGGTTGCATGAATAAATTGCTTGACGAGGCACTAATGGAGGCGCGGAAATGAACGAGGCTACTGATAGCATGGGGTTTCCAAAAAAATGGGGTGAGTTTGCGGACTATTACGGGTACGTTGATAGGAGCAAAGAGAGTTTTATCGGTGAAATAGAAGTTATACCCCGTTTCCGCGTTGAACAATGGCTTGAACATATTGAGCCGGATGTTTCCCCGCTTCCCTGCGTGCGGGACGAACACGGGGAGATACGGGAGCAGTCTATAAAAGCGTTATTGGGAAAAGCGCAGGAGGAATTTATAGAGCTTGTTTCCGAGATTGCGTATGTGGCTGACGTTGGCGCTCCTACAAACGACGCAAGCCTCGACAAAGCGCATAAGCATTATGTAGCCGAGGAAGCCGCCGACACAATCACGGCAATAACGACAATGCTTGAAGCGTTGGGCATTGACGCGGATATGCGCGACGAGGCACAACGGCGCGTCAACGCTAAAAACAGGGAGAGGGGCAGACTGTAATGGAAAACGATAACGTGAACCATCCGGCGCATTACACGATGGGACGAATTGAAACAATAGACGCAATCAGCGCGGCGCTTGGCAACGAAGGCTTTCAATCCTATTGCGCGGGAAACGTACTGAAATACGTTTGGCGCTATAAATATAAGGGCGGAAAAGAATCGCTGGAAAAAGCGCGGTGGTACTTAGACAGGCTGATTGCAGAGGTCGGAAAGGGGTGCGGCTGATGGCTAAAGGTTGGCGCAAAGGCGCATGCAAAGGGCCTAAAGACGGCGTAAAGTATTGGCGCGTATGTTCCGAGTTTGGCGAAAATATTTGGGTTTGCGAGTGCGAATGTGGGAAAAATGAAGATTATAGCAGTCATTTGGATTGGAGGTACGGCAATTTTTTTGAAACAAAAGAAAAAGCGGAGCAGGCCGCCGTTGATTGGATAAAAGAAATAGTAAACCAAATGGTTGTGGAGGGGGAGTTTGCTTTGAAACTCCGCTGTTTAACCGAAGAGGAATTGAAACTATGGGAGAACGTGCGCGACATAAATCCTGTGCTGAGTGTTGAATAGGGGGCGGCTGTGATGTTTCTTGATCCATGCGCGGTAACGGCGTTTATGATTCTGTACTGGTCGAATTAAGGAGGAGTTTTATGCAGCGACAAAGCAGGGACAAAAACGTGCGGAAAATCGAGTACATGATTCGGCACGAAAGACAGATTGCGGAAGCTGTAGAGGAGGCAAAAATATCCCCGCGCGGGCATACAGGCGGGGATCACGTCGGGCATAGTTACATACCCGATCCGACGGCTTCCCAAGCTCTGCGCCGGGCCGACGAAATTCCCGCCGTGCTTGTTGAGGGCCGAAAGGTTTATTGGCCGGAACGGTGGCTTCAGGTGATTGCCGCCGTTCGCGAGTGGTGCGGAAATGATTCAATTCGCGCTGAAATTTTTCGGCGCCGGTATGCGGGGGAGAGCTATCTGTCAACGTGCTACGCGCTGCATATTTCCCAAACAACGTATTCAGTGATGATGTTTGAGATCAGAAATTTTGCGATTCAGTGCGCTTGTCAGGCCCAGCTCGTCCAAGTTTTTTGATTCGCCCAGTTTGAATTTATGCAAAAAGAAAGGCGGCCTTTCGGCCGCCTCGTTTCGGTTGGTATTAGATTTTTGAGGTTATGCGTTCGGGTTGAATCCTTGCGCCTGGATGTTTTTCAGCCATTGCCACAAAAACTCATCCAGGTCAACTAAAAGGCGCCTGCTGTATAGCGTCTTGCCGTCGCGCTCAATAAAGACTTGCTGATAGATTCGCATATAATCGTTTTGAAAGGTCAGCGGGCGCACGCTCCGATTTTCTTTGTCAATGCTCACTGTCATATCTGGATCGCTCATGAGATCGCCGTTCATTTCGCCGTAGTGGGTTATACTATAAACGGGATTCCCCTTATAGTCATTATAGCAGAGGTTTTCGATAGTCAATGGCATATAGCTGCCATTGACTATTTTTTTGTGCCCGTCGTTTTCGTCCGCCGCTTGGATAAACGGCAGGATCATTTCATAATTGGTGTGCATGTGCTTCGTTTTCATTGTAAAAACTCCTTTCGCCCAGTCTGATCTATGTTATTTTGCTAAGTTGTAAATAAATGCTGCGCGCTTGTCGTCCAGGTTGTCCCCTACTTTATAGAGGTACGCGCCGCACGTTACACAAACACTGTCTTTCCCGTAGTATTTGCGCTTCATGCCCGTGATATTGGGGCGCGGCCCGGCGTTCGGGAAGTCCTCAACAAGTGCCTTGTACTTTACGGGAAGTCTTTTCGTTTTCATGGTTGATCCTCCTTTTCTTTGGCCTGCCTGCTGCCTTTCGGCTCGTCAGAGCGGGGAAGCCGTCTCCCGCTGACGCCCTCGCGGGCGTTTCGGCTATTTATCCGATCCAGCCAATCTTAAAATCATAGTCGAATTTGTTTCGCGCGTAGTAGGAAAAGCCTTTGACTAATTTCCTGTAATATTCCTGAACGTAGTTCAATTCTGCCGCGCGTTTCTCGCCGTCCGCGAGGTCTGCTTTTATGGTTTCAAGTTCTGCAAGTTTGGAGTTTATATTTTTTGTGATTTGCGCCTTGAATTTCTCAAAGGAAAAGCGTTTTTCGTCGCAAATGGTGGAAGCAAAATCCCAGAAAAGGGAGTTGTAATTATACGGCAGGTCTTTATGATAGATAACAAGCTGCTTTCGTTCGCCGTCGTTGTGAATGTAGGAGCGGATCGGGAGTTCGTCCATTTCGTTGATGTAATCCACGATTTTCTTGTTAAAAATTTTCTTGTCCATTTTCTCCATGTACGGGAGAATTTTTCTTTGTGTTTCGATGATAATTTCCAGGCGCTTCTTTTCTGCTTCCAAGCTTTTTTTCATTTTCTCAAAGTCTAACATGGTTTTCTCCTCCTTCTTTAGTAGGGCCGGATTGCTCCGGCCCAGTCTGCTTTATGCGCTAAGGCGCTTCTGTCCGGCTGCCGTTTTCCCGTCGCTGTAGCCGTTCGCGCGGGCGTTAAAGGTTGCGCTGTTTCCGCTGATTGCGCGGGCATGGCTTGTCCGAAGGTTGGGGAAACGCTTGCTTGTTGCTTCGTTGACCTCTTCGGGAATTACAAGCGCGAGCGCCCGGCACTGTTGGCCTAATTCCTCATGGATCGCTTTAATGAATCCCCGCGCGTATGCTGTTTCTACGTCGCGAGAGTGGCCGTAAAGCTGCCGCGCTTTTTCGCGTTCTGCTTTCGCTCCCCGATAGATAAGGACAAAAAAAGTCTCAAACATCTGCCGCCATACTTCCCGATCCTGTTTCTTTCCCATCACGATGAAGCGCGTTTTTCTGTCAGTCGTGGAAAGTACAAGCCTGCAGCAAAGATTTTTTGCGAGTACGTTCGCAAGCTCGGCTTGCCATTGCCTTGAAATTTCCATTTCGGTTGAGTCGATTTCTTCTGGCGCCGCCGTCGTGATCTCATCGATTTTGTACTTTGCCATGAGGCGCTGGGCCGCTTTCGCTGCTTCGATTGCTTCAGCTTCACTTGCTCCATTTTCTACTGTCTTTTCAAGTAAAGCACGAATCTTTTCCATGATTTTCTCAACGTCTGCCATAATAAATACCTCCCTTTGTTTTTGCGGGGTTGCGACCGCAGGCCCGAAGGCCTCCCGCATTAACGCCCCGAAGGGCGCCGCTCTGCGATTAGTGGAGAAGGCCGCGCGGCCCGCCGCTTTTGACTTCCTCGCTGCCGTACTTCTCGCGAATGTGCTCCATGCTCGCGCCCTTGCCTCTATAATAGTGGGCGTTTTCCTCGTTGCGGTAGTACCACATGATTTTTTTCTTTGCGAATCTGAATCCGGCCGCCTTTATCTGATCTTTAACCGGCTTCGTGTCGCCGCTTACCCATACCCATGTACCACAAACCTCAATATTTATGCCTGGAAGGTGAAGGATTGCTTCGACGTGCTCCCGAAGGTCGGCGTCAAGGTCAAGCAATGCCTCTTTCGTTGCATATTCTTCGTTTAATTTTGCCATTTCCTCTTGGCTTCCGCCGTGGTCCGGGTGGAGCTTCGCGGCCTGCGCTGCGTACTCTTTGCGGAGTTCCTTCTTCGCTGCTTTCTTGCTTTCGGTGTCGTTCGCCTCATTGATGAGGTCGAAAAGATTGATAATAGTTGCCATTGTGTTTACCTCCTTCTGTATATCACGTTATACATTATACTTTTGGAAAGTTGCCTTTCCTTTTTCTTGGCCTTATTGTATAACACGTTATATATTTTGTCAAGGGGTTTTTTGAAATTTTTTGCGAAATTTTTATTGTTTTTTTGTATAGCGTGCTATATAATAGAAGAAAAAGAAAGGCGGTGATTTTATGGCATATAGCGAGGCGCGCCTGGAAGCTACGAAAAAATACCAGGCAAAGCTGAAATCAGTTTCCTTGCGGGTGCAGCCTGAAGAATATGAACATTATAAACGGGCGGCGGATCAGCTTGCTTTGCCGTTGCGGCAGCTATTTCTCCAGGGCGCTGACGAATTGATTGAAAATCATCTGAAAAGAACATGAAAAAATTTTTCCTTATATCGGATATAAGAAACGAAAAAATGGGGTATAATCAGTACAGTAAATATTTGTGAAATAGCCTCCTTTGTGTGTTGGTTTCTCCTCATGTGAAGAGCTTTGTAGGTTTCTACAAGGCTCTTTTCTTTTGCCTGTGGATAACTTGTGAATAGTTTTCCACAGGTTGTGGATAAGCGCGCGAGGGGCGAGAGAGAAAGAGAGAAGAGAGAAAAGAAAAAGAGAGAGAAAAAGAAAGAGAAAGCAAAAGAAAGAAAGAAGCAAAGAAAGAAAAGTAAAGAGAAAGAATAAAGAGAGAGAACAAAGAAAAGAGAGAAGAGAGAAAGAGAGAGCGCGCGCGCGTCCGCATGTGCGCGCGCGAGGCTTTCAAAGTCAAAAAGTCAAAGGTGGTGAATGAAATGACGGAGCAACAGGAGCGCTTCTGCAAAATTTACGTTGATTATAACTGCGATCGGGGCAAGAGAGCAGATGCCTATATAGAAGCAGGATTTAAGACACAAACAAGAAAGGCTGCTTCTAATTGTGCCG
>Ga0265298_10009470_pt1 | contig 11594 bp, 9 predicted proteins | sample AusTroGonzalo_MG_3_FD_193486 | JGI IMG/M metagenome (GOLD analysis project Ga0265298, IMG submission 193486) | Bovine rumen microbial communities from tropical cattle in Woodstock, Queensland, Australia - Gonzalo_01 | ecosystem: Host-associated > Mammals > Digestive system > Stomach > Rumen ...
GCGAGGACCGCATCCAGCTGAGTGCCGTCAGCATAGTTGGAGCTCAGAATGTTCTCGAAACGGGCCTGGGCAGCGTCGGTCGCCCAGTTGGCAGTGGCGACGACAGACTTCTCGGTCTGGCCGGAGGGGCAAACCAGCTTGCCGTTGTCAAGGTAGGGCTGCAGGATGCTCATGGCGCCGTCAAAGAAGAAGTTGATGTTGTTGTCGCCGGGATCGCCGGTGATGAACTCAATGTTGAAGGGGCCGTCCGCGTTCTTAAGGTCCAGAGCTTCCTCAATGAACTTGCCCTGGGTCACGCCGACCAGCCAGTTATCGAAGGTGGCATAGTAGGAGACAGCGTCGCTGTTCATGATCAGACGGTCATAGGCGATGACGGGGATGCTGGCTTCCTTGGCCTGGGCCAGGACCGTGCCGAGCGAGTCACCGTCGATGGAGGCGATAACCAGAACTTTGCAGCCGTTGGCGATCATGTTCTCAATCTGGGAAACCTGGGTGGCAATGTCGTTGGCACCGTACTGCAGGTCAACTTCATAGCCGGCGGCCTCGAGCTGAGACTTCATGTTTTCGCCGTCCTGGTTCCAGCGCTGCAGATCCTTGGTGGGCATCGCAACGCCGACGAGAGATCCGCCGCTTTCCTCAGCGGGAGCTGGGGTTTCCTCTGCAGGAGCCTCTGTCGGGGTTGCCGCAGGAGCAGCAGACTCACCGCAGGCCACCAGAGCAAAGATCATGCAGAGCGCAAGAAGAAGTGCAAGATACTTTTTCATAGGGTCCTCCTCTTTCATAATTTGTACAGTATCTGTACGGATTTTTGAAGCTTTTCGCTTCTACCCGAATATTATATAATTCTCAGTTGTGACTGTCAAACTTTTTTACAGATCTGAACAGGTGTAAAAAGGCGTTTCGTTGTTTTGTACGAAAACGATGTAGTACATTTATGCAAAACGACGAGATGTGTTTTGCCTCCGCCGGAGACCGGCGGAGGCAGTAATTATTTTTGTTTCAGTTTTTTCAGAATCTCAGTCTGGACAGGGAGACGTTCGCGGCGCGGGATGTCCTTATTGAACCTGACATACAGCGCGAAGGCGTCCTCCGATGACAGCAGGTCAATCAGCGGGATGCTGTGGCGCTGAACCGCGATCAGCATCCAGTAGGCACAGGTCGGGGCCGAATATTTCTTCGGCGCAGAGTAGAGCTCCTCCAGCACCTCGCGTACCGTTTCGGAGGCCGGGTTCCGGGCGGAGAAATCCTTCAGCAGCTGCTGAACCGTCTGATCATAGCGCTCGTGGCAGGGGTTGTCCGCCGGACCGCCCTTCAGGCCGAAGATGCCCTCGCCCGGCTTTCTCTTCCGCTCGAGCTCGCGGACGGTGTCCAGATAGTCTTCTGTTTCCCTCCGCAGGACAGGCAGAGTCTTATCCTCTCCCCTGCCAGGGGCGGAGGAGACCGCATCAACAGTCGGATCAGGCAAAGGGATTCTCCGTCGGATAGGGCAGGGCCTTGGGCTGGTTCCAGCCGATGTCTTCAACACCCAGGAACTTGAACACCTCGAAGAGCGCCTTGCCGCAGTGCGAGAAGGCCACGGCGCCGTGATGCGGGAAGCGCTTCTGGATCAGGACATGACGGTAGAAGCGGCCCATCTCGTGAATGGCAAAGACGCCGATGCCGCCGAAGCTGGTCGTGGCGACGGGCAGGACCTCGCCCTCGGCGATGTAGCTGCGCAGCTTGCCCTCGCTGTCGCACTGGAGACGGAAGAAGGTGATCGCACCCGGGGCGATATCACCCTCGAGGGTGCCGCGGGTGAAGTCGGGCTCGGAGCCTTCCGGCTCAAGCAGACGGTGCTGGATCAGCTGGTACTTGACGGCGCGGTCGTCGCACATCTTGCAGCTGGGTGTATTGCCGCAGTGGAAGCCCATGAAGGTGTCCGTCAGGGTATAGTCGAATTTGCCCTTGATCTGGCTCTCCCACATCTGGGCGGGAACGGAGTTGTTGATATCCAGAATTGTCACGGCATCCTGGGTGACGCAGGCCCCGATGTACTCGCTGAGCGCGCCGTAGATATCGACCTCACAACTGACAGGAATGCCGCGGGCGGCGAGACGGGAGTTGACAAAGCAGGGCTCAAAGCCGAACTGCTCGGGGAAGGCGGGCCAGCATTTGTCGGCAAAGGCGACATACTTGCGGGAGCCCTTGTGCGCCTCCGCCCAGTCGAGCAGGGTCAGCTCGAACTGCGCCATGCGGGCCAGCAGATCGGGGAAGTACTTGCCTTCGCCCATCTCTTTCGCCATGTCCTCGCAGACGGCAGGAATGCGACCGTCGTTCGCGTGGGCCTTATAGCTGACAAGGAGGTCCAATTCGGAGTTTTCCTCGATCTCGATGCCCATCTCGTACAGGCCCTTGATCGGGGCGTTGCAGGCAAAGAAGTCCTGCGGGCGCGGGCCGAAGGTGATGATCTTCAGGTTCTGAACGCCGATGATTGCGCGGGCGATGGGGATGAACTCTTTGATCATCTGGCCCAGATCCTCCGCCGTGCCGACGGGGTACTCGGGAATATAGCCCTTCAGGTGGCGCATGCCGAGGTTGTAGGAGCAGTTGAGCATGCCGCAGTAGGCGTCGCCGCGGCCGTTAATCAGGTCGCCGTCGCCTTCCGCCGCCGCCACGAACATGCAGGGACCGTCAAAGTTCTTGGCGATCAGGGTCTCGGGGGTTTCGGGACCGAAGTTGCCGAGGAAGACCACCAGCGCATTGCAGCCGGCCATTTTGACATCTTCCACCGCCTTGAGCATGTCCTGCTCATTCTCCACGGTCACGGGGCACTCATACAGGCCGCCTTTGCAGACCTTGACGATCGCCTCTCTTCTGGCGATGGACAGGCCGATGGGGAAACAGTCGCGCGAGACGGCAACGATGCCGAGCTTTACTTCCGGAATGTTGGTCATCATGATTACAGATCCTCCTTGATATTGATATTCACGCCGCTCAGACCGATGTGAGCGCCTTTTTTTGCTTCGTTGGATTCGGGATGGGCCAGCAGCCATTTATTGCGGGCGGTCATCCAGCGATCTTCTTCATTCTTTGCCGCAAACACCGGTTTTTCGGTGTTGGTACCCTTCGGCAGAACCACCGCCACGCGGAAGCCCTTGTCGAGGTCAGCCTGGCAGGGCGCATAGTGCAGGGTGGTGGCGTATACTTCGACCGGTACGCCGCCGGGGACCTTGAAGGCCTTGACCTTCGCGGTATCCAGCACGCCGTCGACGATCTCATCCTGCTTTGCCAGCAGAAGGATGAAGTCGCCGTCGCCGATGTTTACCTCGCTGTCCCGGTGATACTCGAGGCAGTTCAGGCAGGTGTTGTGACCCCAGCACATACCGAGCTGAATCGGCATGCCGCCGTAGGCGCCGTCCCGCATCTCGCCGAAAACGGCACAGGCCTCCAGGCTCTCAATGCCGGGCTTGTAGGCCGTGCCGGCATCCGGCAGGGGGATGGCCTCCATCGCACGGATCAGTTCGGCGGTGTCGTAGCCCTCCAGAACCTTTCCGTAAGGACGGAAGCTTTCGTCATAAACGGACAGAATCTTCAATACGTCTTCCTCCTCTTATATACAATTATTTTATTGCAACTTTGGAAACAGATCCTTGAGGGCGGGATAGATCATGCGGACCTTCTGATACTGTACCTCATAGCGGGCGGCGATTTCGGGGTCGGGCTCCACCGTATCGGTAACCGAAACCAGGGCATCCGTACAGGCCTGCACGCTGTCATACCAGCCGCAGCCAACCATCGCCAGCATGGCGCCGCCGTAACCGGGGCCTTCCTCCGTCTGGGGAATGTCGAGGCGGATATTCAGAACGTTCGCGATGATTTTCCGCCACAGCGGGGAGCGGGCTCCGCCGCCGCAGAGCTTGGAGCTTTCAATGGGAATGCCGAGACTCTTCGCGATATCCATGCTGGCGCGGAAGGCAAAGGCAACGCCTTCCAGCACGGCCTGCACAAGGTCGGCGCGCGTAGTGTCCATCGACATGCCGACAAAGCAGGCGCGGGCGTCGGTGTCGTTGATGGGACTGCGCTCGCCCATCAGATAGGGCAGGAAGAAGACGTGGTTGCGGCCCAGCATTTCATCGGTAATGTCCTTCTGCTCGTCGGCGTAGGCGGTGGTCTTCAGGATCTCGTCGCAGAACCACTTGTTGCAGCTGGCCGCGGAGAGCATGCAGCCCATCAGATGGAAATTTCCGTCCGCGTGGGCAAAGGCGTGCAGCGCGTTGTACGGGTCCACGCCGAAACTCTCCGAGGAGATGAAGATCGTGCCAGAGGTGCCGAGGGAGATGTTGCATCCGCCCTCGCCGACCACGCCGGTCCCCACCGCGGCAGCGGCGTTGTCACCGGCGCCGGCCACGACCTTGGTATCGGCGGAGATGCCCAGAAACGCGGCAATGCCGGGCAGGACCGTACCGATCACCTCATAGCTTTCAAACAGCCGCGGCATCTGCTCTTTCGTCACGCCGCAGATCTCCAGCATTTCATCGGACCAGCATTTATGCTGGACGTCCAGAAGCAGCATGCCGCTGGCGTCCGAATAGTCGCAGGAATGTACGCCGGTCAGACAGTAGTTGATATAATCCTTGGGGAGCATGATTCTGCGGATGCGGGCAAATTTCTGCGGCTCGTGCTTCTTCATCCAGAGAATCTTCGGCGCCGTAAAACCGGCAAAGGCGATGTTCGCGGTCAGCGCGGAAAGCTTCTCCTTTCCGACAACCGTATTGAGCCAGGCGGTCTCTTCCGCGGTCCGGCCGTCGTTCCACAGAATGGCGGGACGGATCACCGCGTCATTTTCATCCAGGGCAACCAGCCCGTGCATCTGGCCGCCGCAGCCGATGCCCTTCACCTGTGACGCATCAAAGCCCTCCAGCAGTTCCTTCAGGCCCGCGGTCACAGCCTTCCACCAGTCCTCCGGCGCCTGCTCGGACCAGCCCGGCTTCGGGAAAGACAGCGGATATTCTTTGGTGACGCTGCTGCAGATTTTGCCGTCTGCATCAACCAGAAGCAGCTTCACGGCGGAAGTGCCGAGGTCGATTCCTATCGTATACAAATTCCCACACCCCTTCTTGCAATATTTATGATTGAGTCGAAACATAGGAGTTTCCTTTCGACTATCGTGTATAACTCAATATATTATAATGATTCTTTCCGCTTATTGCAATGCCGGATTTTTCTTTTCCTGCTTCTCCTGCTCCCGGAGCAGTTTCGGCAGAGCGAGGACGTTGTTGATGTCCATCTGCTGATAATCAGTGTTTCTCCCGGTCAGCTCGTTTTCCCGTTTGGAAAGGGCATTCAGCTCTTCCCAGGGAACCAGGCAGGCGTGCCGCCGCGCGCGGGCGTCCTTGGAAATCTTGACCGGGCAGGGAACGCCCTCTTTCTGACACTGCGCCCACTTCAAGGCGTTTTTCTCGAACTGCTCGCGGCTCATGGCGGCATAGCCCAGGGCGTAGTGGAAGGCGCACCAGCGCAGATGCTCGGTTTCGCCAAGGTTTTTCTTCTGCTCGTCCGTCAGGTTCCAGCCCTCCGAGAGCACGGTTTCGCGGCTGACGCCCGCGGCGCGCAGAAAGGCCGGGAAGAAGTCGGCCGAAGCCCGGGAGGACATTTTGCTGAAGCTGTCGCAGCCGACCCATTTCTCCCAGTCGCTGCGGGGGGAGGAGTCATAGCTGGCATTCAGGATGATCGCGCCCCGGTCGGCATCTTCGGCCGAGAGAAACGCACGGGTATAGATATCGGTGCGGATGATGGGGCTGCCGATCTTCTCCTGATAGCGCACGCCGTTTTCGCTGCACTGCACCACGCAGATCTGCTCGGCCTGCCGGTGCTGGAGAAAGAGCATGAGTTTGTCGGAAATTTCGCTGTTCATCGCGTCATCGCCCGTGCAGACGGCAATCAGCTTCAGCGTGGAAAGATGATTTTCGATGAAGCGGTAGAACTCCGGACTCCTCGCATCGGCCGCAATGCCGGTGATATCGTAGTTTTCCATCAGACCGGGGCTGTCGCAGAGGAGATAGCCGGTTTCGTTTTCATAGTTCGGCGAGAAGACCGCCGCACGGAAGCGGCTGCCGGCAAACTGGCCGTTCATGACCAGCTGCTGTAAAACCGCCTGTCCGTGCCGGCAGAAGCCGATCACCACACAGCTGAAGTCCTCCTTCGCCCGTCCGTCCGGGCCGAAGGAGACAAAGTCCCAGGGCGGGCAGGTGCGGATCAGCGCCCGGGCGGTCAGATCCTCGGGCTTGTAGACGTTGACATAGCCGAAGCCGTATTGCTCTTCGGAGGTCTGCAGCATGGCGGCGATGATCTCTTCCTCGCCGGGCAGGCTGATCTGGGTATTCTCGGTCGGAATCCCGAGCTTTTCAAGCCCTTCACGCAGCCGCAAGGCATAATACAGGTTCTGGTCTTCTTCCTCCGCCATGGCGTACACCGTGATTTTCCGTTTCTTCAGATGGAGTTTGCGAAGAAAACGGGGCTCGGACTGCGCGGCCGCAAGGCCTGTCGCAGCCGACATCCCCTGATTGTTCAGATCCTGAACCATGCTGTTATCGATATTCTCGGCGATAAAGACCACCGCCGTTTTGCCTTTGAGGCATTCCTTCCCCAGGGCAACGCTGTCCGGGCTGATGCCGTAGATCAAAGTAAGGTCACCGCGGTGGGACAGAATGAAGCGAAGATAGCGCAGCAGTTCGGCGCCGAGGGTCGTCATCACCGCGCTGGTGATCGAATAGAAGGCCAGCATGTGGATCACCCAGAAGCACACCAGGCCAGCATTCGTCTGGAGAAGGCTGCATTTCTCCTGTATTGCTGTCAGCTCATTCAGGCCGAGGAACATACGGAGGACGGCGTAGGGGGTTCGGACGACGCTGATGATCAGGTTTCCCGTGGCCTCGGCAAAGCCGATACCGTAGAACAGAAGGCCTCCCACAACGGCAATCACCATGAAGACGGTATTGAGTTTTGCGGAAAACAACGGCTTCATGGCAAGGTTCAGAAGCAGTGCCAGCAAAAGCGCCGTCGAAAGCAGCAGAGCCTGTAAGGGCAGCAAACCGCAGTCCCCCTTTCGGATTATCTGTAATCAGTATAAACGGCCGCTCGGAAATGTCAACAGAGAGTTCTGCATTTCGTCAGTTCTATGTGTTATTCGCCGGAGCTTCAAAATGCAAAAAGGGACGCCATTTCTGACGTCCCCATTGCTCAGATGAGATAAAACTCGCTGTCTTTCCCGGTACGCAGGGCCTGATTCATGAGCGTGTATCCCGCGGCCTGTTCACAACATGGATGGGCGCTCCGTCCACATAGGACTGCAGGTTCTGCACCGAGCAGGTCATGATCCGCTCTCGGGCCTCTTTCGGAGCCCAGCTGATGTGGGGCGTGATGAAGCAGTTCTTCGCCTTCAGCAGGGGATTGTCCCCTTTGATCGGCTCGGCGGAGACAACATCGAGACCCGCGGCACGGACCTTCCCGCTGTTCAGCGCATCGGCGAGATCCTGTTCCACAACAAGCTGGCCGCGGCTGTTGTTGATAAAGATAACGCCGTCCTTCATCTTCGCGATGGAATCTTTGTTGATCATACCCTCCGTCTCGGGGAAGAGCGGGCAGTGCAGCACAACCACATCGCTGCGGGCGAAGAGGGTGTCGCGGTCGACATACTCGGCAATGGCTCTGCCGGCCTCGGTCTCGCGGCTGCCGCTCGCAAGGACGGTCATACCGAGAGCTTTCGCGATCCTGCCGGTGGTCTGGCCAATCTTGCCAAAGCCGATGATGCCCATGGTCTTTCCGTCAAGCTCAATGAGGGGATAGTCCCAGAAACACCAGTCGGGGTTCTTTTCCCAGCGTCCCTCGTGCACGGCTTCAGAGTGGTGCGCGACATGGTGGCATATCTCCAGCAGCAGCGCAATGGCGAACTGACCCACTGCCGCAGTGCCGTAAGTCGGGACATTGGAGACGCAGATGCTCTTTTCCCAGGCGTAGCCTACATCGACAATGTTGTAGCCGGTGGCGAGCACGGAGATATATTTCAGGTTGGGGCAGGCGTCAAAAACGGGTCTTCGAATGGGACATTTGTTGGTGAAGACGACCTCGGCATCGCCGATACGCCGTGCGATCTCAGCATCGTCATAGGGCGTGCGGTCATAAACGGTCAGTTCGCCGAAGGCCTCCAACGGGGCCCAGCTCAGATCCCCGGGGTTCTCGGTATAACCGTCGAGAATCACGATTTTCATAGAGCATTACTCCTTTTGGTACGCCCTTACTTTTTCTTCAGCATATGGGTTGCAAAATAGTCTTTGGTCAGCTTGGCCACCACGCCGGAGAGGATCAGCAGGGCGATGAGGTTCGGGATGGCCATCAGGCCGTTCAGCGTATCGGCAATATCCCACATCAGCGTGCCGGAGCCGGTCGCGCCGACGATGCAGACAAGGGCGAAGATCACCTTGTAGATCAGAACGACCGTCTTGTTGTTGTTTGTGAGGTAGCCCCAGCAGTTCTCGCCGTAATAGGCCCAGGAGAGAATGGTGGACAGGGCGAAGAAGAGCAGGCTCAGCTCGATGATCTTGCCGCCCAGGGTGCCGGGAAGGATGGAGTTGAAGGCCGCTGCCGCCGCCGCACCCTTCGAGGCAAATGCGCCGAGGCCGCCCTGCGCGTCAAGGATGCCGGACAGGAGCACGGCAAAGGCCGTGATGCTGCAGATGACGATGGTATCAATGAACACCTCAAACACGCCCCAGACGGCCTGCTCGCAGGGCTCTTCGGTGGAAGAGGCCGCGTGGGCGATCGGCGCCGAGCCGAGACCGGCCTCGTTGGAAAAAACGCCGCGGGCAAAGCCCTGCTTCATGGCCATCATGATGGTGTAGCCGAAGAGGCCGCCGCCGATGCTCTTGAAAGAGAAGGCCTCTTTGAAAATCAGGCCGAGGACGGCCGGGATGTGGCCGATGCGCATGATGATGACCACGATGCCGGCCAGAATATAGAAGACCGACATGAAGGGCACCAGCAGCGAGGTAACCCTGCCGATGCGCTTGATGCCGCCGAGGGTAACCAGCGCCACGACCACGGCAATCAGAATGCCGGAGACCACAGGGGGAATACGGAACAGATCGCTCAGGGCGCCGGAGATTTCGCTGCTCTGGGCGATGTTGCCGATGCCGAAGGAGGCAAGGCCGCCCAGCAGACAGAAGACAATTGCCAGCCATTTCCAGTTCTTGCCGATGCCGTTTTCAATATAGTACATCGGGCCGCCGTGGTATACGCCCTTTTCATCCTTGATGCGGTACTTCATGGCCAGAACGATCTCGGAATATTTGGTGACCATGCCGAAGAAAGCCGCCACCCACATCCAGAAGACCGCACCGGCGCCGCCCGTAAAGATGGCGCCCGTGACCCCGGCGATGTTGCCGGTGCCGACCGTGCCGGCCAAGGCCGTCGTCACCGCCTCAAAGGGCGAGATATTCGCGCCGTCGTCCCTGGCCTCCTGTTTATGAAACAGAGAGCCGACCGTGGCTTTCAGGATCCGACCGAAATGCGTGACCTGGAGCCAGTGGACGCGAACCGTAAGATAGACGCCGGTTCCCACCAGCAGCAGGAGCATCAGCGGGCCCCAGGCGAAACTGTTGACCGCGCCGTTGATGGCCTCAATCTTTGACACAAGGTTTTCCATTTTTTCGTCCTCTTTTCTCAATGCGATTTAACTCAATACGGATATCAAAAGAAAAAGAGCTGCTCCTCTATGAGCAACTCCGGATATCATGCCTGCCATTGACCGGAAATAACGATCACGGCAGATTGTCCGCTCTGTCCTTTTGCCTGAGAGATTCAGCAAATGCCTTGCACCTTCGGCACCCGAAAAAACGGGATTCTCCAGAGTTCCTCCGCTTCCGGTTTCCTCTGAAGAATCCCGAAAGCTTCATCGGTATTGAATTATGGGAAGACTATACCACCGGAAGGCGGCAAATGCAAGCGTTTTCTTTTTTCCGGGATTTTTCGCGCCGCTTCTTACTTCTTTGATTTCTTCGCGTAGGCGAACATCCAGATGACGATAATCACCAGAGCAAGCACCACGACGATGCCCAGAACCGTGTTGAACAGGCTGCCGACGATGCCGGCCGTGCCCTGAATCAGTTTGACCAGCAGCACCACCAGAGAGATGATCACGACCGTCAGGACGACCAGACGGGAAATATCTTTTGTGGACATGGGGAACCTCCTTACATCTCATACGCAGGAAAAGGGAATCGCCTGCGGGCGGGACCTCATCCGTCTTTGCCCTCGCGTGAGATCGGGCAAAGCCACCTTCTCCAGAGGAGAAGGCTTTAAAAAGTCTTTTTTAGATTTGGGATCCAAGGCGGGAGAGAACCTCGGTAAAATAGGGGGGCAGTTCGGTTTCCAGGTGTACCGGCTTACCGGTGCGGGGATGGACAAAGCGCAGTTCCCTTGCGTGCAGGCACTGACCGCTCAGTCCCTTGTCGGGGCAGGGTGCGCCGTAGAGACCGTCGCCCAGCAGCGGATGCCCGACAGAAGCCATATGAACCCGAATCTGATGGGTGCGTCCGGTTTCCAGGCGGCAGCGCACATGGGTATAGCCCTGATACCTGGCCAGCACCTCCCAGTGGGTCACCGCGGGGCGGCCGTTCTTTTCAGTAATGGCCATCCGCTTTCGGTCCGTCGGATGACGCCCGATCGGTCTGTCAACGGTTCCGCTCTCCTCCCGAAGACGGCCGCGGACGACGGCCTCGTATACGCGGGCGAGACTGTGATCGGAAAGCTGATTAGAGAGCGCCAGATGGGCCCGGTCGTTTTTCGCCGCGATCAAAAGGCCGGAGCTGTCCTTGTCGATCCGGTGGACGATGCCCGGCCGCTTTTCGCCGCCGATGCCGGAGAGACTGTCGCCGCAGTGCCACAGCAGGGCGTTGACCAGGGTGCCGTCCGGATGTCCGGGCGCCGGGTGAACAACCATGCCGCGCGCCTTGTTGACGACCACAAGGTCTTCATCCTCATAGACGATATCCAGAGGCAGCTCCTGAGGGACAAGCGGCACCTCGGACGTATCGGGCAGAATGACCGTATAGCATTCGCCGGCCCGGCAACGCCGGTTTTTCGGAACGGGTTCTCCCTCCAGCGATACCAGGCCCTGCTCCAGCAGACGCTGGGCGGCACTTCGGCTCAAACCCTCGATAGTACGCGCAAGGAGAGCGTCGATCCGTTCTCCGCTCTCCTCTGCAACGATGGACAGAATTTCTTCCATAGCTTTCTATACTCATATCAGCATCTCTCCCCGCCTTCGGCGGGGAGAGATGACGTCAGGCAGCATTATTTGAACTCGTTCAGAATATCGTCCAGCGAATACTCTTCCTCGACCTGCTTGGGAGCAGGCTTCGGAGCGGGTTTTGCGGTGGGCTTGCTCTGCGTCGCCGCAGCAGGCTTCGAAGCGGGAGCCTCTGAGGCCGCCTCCCTGCGCGCCGTCGGCTTCGAGGCCGCCTGAACAACCGCGGACTGGCGGTCCTTTACGGCCTGGGCCTTGGCATTGGCGCGCTCCCAAGCGGCGAAGGGATCCTCTTCCTCCTGCTGCTGTGCCG
>Ga0265298_10009471_pt1 | contig 11594 bp, 25 predicted proteins | sample AusTroGonzalo_MG_3_FD_193486 | JGI IMG/M metagenome (GOLD analysis project Ga0265298, IMG submission 193486) | Bovine rumen microbial communities from tropical cattle in Woodstock, Queensland, Australia - Gonzalo_01 | ecosystem: Host-associated > Mammals > Digestive system > Stomach > Rumen ...
GTCCCCTGGGTGGTTTTTTATAAAAATCAACGGGCGGGGGTCAATCTGTTGCTTTTACTCTCCCGAACGCATCCACCGTGTAGCGTCTCTCTATCCCTTTGTGCTCCTTCTCATGGCAGCTCCAGCAGAGTGCTTCGAGATTGTCGAAGGATAAACTTATACGCGGATCCTTGACCGTCTTCGCATTCAGGTGTACCTTGTGGTGCACCACTTCAGCCGGTACGATTAAACCCTTCTTAAAGCACCGCTCACACAGTCCCCCGACCTTCTTCATGTAGGCTTCCCTGCACTTCTTCCAGGCCACACTGTGGTAGAACTCCGGGAACTCAGACATACTTTTCTAAGTATTCGTGCCTGAATACCTTCGGATTATCATACCAGTCAAAGCGTCCGCAGTAGTGCACTATCGCCGGTTCGTCTGTGTACCCTGTGGCGAAGTTCTCATTCCACCGGATGTCCAGCGGTACGAACTTGTCGTGCATGATTCCGTAGTAGTTCCATGCGTCCTGGTCCACGAACGGAGTCTTGATTGTTCTGAGGTATTCCACCATGTCCTGGACGATGCCATCTGCCCTTATCTGCTGAAGGTTGAGCAGAGCCACGCCCATGTTGTAGTACATTTCACCGAACGGATGATACTTCCCTTTGTACTCCGGTACTGCTGCCACCCACTTCCCTTTGATGTTCGTCTTCCATAACGGCTCCAGGGATTCCGTGACGATGGTGTCCGCGTCCAGGTGTATGACCTTGTTCAGCTTCGGCAGCAGCTCACTGTACGCCACCTTCAGGAGGTTGATGTATCCACCGAAGTTGTTCCGAAGGTTGCAGCAGTTATTCGGTGAAAAGAAGTCCTGACCGGATACATCGATCACGGTCATCGGGATCTCACCTTCCACTTTGTCCGTATCCGTCAGAAGATAGATCTTCGCCTTCGGATTGTGCTCTAAGACCGACCGCATGGATGGCTCGGCCTTTTTGACGAAGTTGCTCGTCAGTGCGTATACGATGTTCATGCCCTCTCCTTTTCTGCCTTCTCAAGTCCCACCAGCTGCCCCATGTGACCGCCACTCTCTCTGCGCGACACATTCGCCATATAACCAAGGACCGAGAGATATTTCACCCTCGGCCCCGGAGAAGGCTTGTGGACAAGCCCAGAAGGAGCTTTCGCCGCCGCACCTGTCCACGCTACTCTTATACCACATTATTGACTGCCACCGTCTGCCATTTTTTCGCCCTGCAAGCCTGTCGCCTGCATGATCAGATTGAACGCGATGCTGACCACCTGAGCCTTGTCGCCGTATCCCGCCATCTTAACTTCGCCGCTCTTGGTGACGATGGCCATCATCAACGCTTCGCCTCCCTCGGCCTTGATGTCCCCATTTCTCACCATGTCGAGGATGTCCATAGCGTGTTTTGTGTAATCTTCGTGTTCACTCGGTAAAACCTCGATCACCTTATTCTCCTGAACAGCTTCATTTCTGAGTCTTTCCTCCATGAGTATTTTGATTGCTCTCAGACACACGACGATGTCGAGGTCTTTCTTTGCTTCTACTGCCCTGATCAGTGCATTTTCCACATGATCGAGTGCTTTCGCTATTGCTTCATTAGTCATTCCCTTTTCCAATCCTCTCCGTCTTTCAGAACCATCCCCATCTGCCACAGCTTCCGACAGGCGAGTTCTGCGAAGTCACTTGAGACCTCCTCAAAGTTGTCGTCGCATACCCAATCGGCAACCCACTCGCAAAACTCGAAGGCTTCAATGTCTGTGAAATCGTCACAACGCTTTCGGATGCTCATTCTTCGCTCCTTTTTTCCTTTTCCAGTTCTCTCATTTCTTCTTTGTAACTGCATGTGTAGGGGCAATCTTTCCAATCTAAATGAATGTCGTAATGTCTTGCAAAATATATTCGCAGTTGACAATTGCCGCACCAATGTTTAGGAAAATCTGTTACCGGGTCGTATTCTCTTGCTTTATTCATTCTTCGCTCTTCTCTGTGGGAATGACCACAGGCGCATTTTCTATGGCATAACAAACATCATCTGCGGTCACGCCATCAATAGAAAATCCGTCAATGCCTACGGTTTCTCCCTCGTCAATTAAGGATTTTCTCAATTCATCCCTGTCTATCAAATCTCCGTGGTCTGGGAGTTCGACCGCCTCACCGATTTTCTTGTCATCGTCGTAGCAGACCACTGTGCCGTCATCTAAAATCACAATGTCTATGTACGTTCCCTTCTTAGGCATCTTCATGCCCTTAATCAGTACGCTCATCCGTCCACCTCATTTTTGCTTCCACAGTGTGGGCAGTAATTCCATTCCTCATCAAGGCCACCGTAGTGTTCAAAAATCCATCCGCACACACTACACGTCATAGTCATATACATATACCTATCCACGTCCCACTTCCCACGCTTTACAGGGTCGATGGTCGGCATCTTCTCTACGGCATCAATGGCCTCTTTTATCGTTTCCGCCACTTTCGCATCGCCATATCCGTTCGCTCCCCATCCGGGCGATTCTTGCAATTCCCATTCGGATAACCACTTTATCAGCGCATCCGCATCAATTAGTCTCATCCGTCCACCGCTCCTTCCCAAAACAGCCGCCGTTCTTCTCCCTGTCTGCACTTCAAGGCTTCGTACTCGCACAGGCAGTTCTCGCAGATATCTTCTGTTATTTTCGTTTCACGCAACTCCTCATACCACGGTTGGAAATTGTATTCTTCCGTCCGCATATGAGATCCGCAACGCTTGCAGAACCATTCTATCCGAATCATATCTTTACTTTCCCCCTCTCCATCTTTACTTTTTCGCCCTTTTCGCTCGGCAAATTGAGCAAAATTGTAAAGATTCTTTGAGCATTTTTCTTCGTGATTTTTCTGCGTTTTCCGCACTTTTTCCGTGAACAAGATTCCGCGAATCCGCTTATTCCTGTGTCACCTTGATTTTCTTCTGCCCATCGTTGTAATAGGTCAGCGTGATTTCCGTGGTGGTCTGTGCCGTTGGAGTCATCAGCTTTTGGATGGGATACCCTCCGTAGTCGAGGAAGGACGATGCCACCGCCACCACGAACTGCCGCCGCACGACTGCTCCATGCTCGAAGACCAGTTTCGCCGCAGGGAAGGTCACAGGCTTGTGCGTGTGACCTGTGATGAGGCAATCGATTCCGTCAATCGCCATACCGAAGGTCTGAACTTTATTCGCAGAAGATCCGATGTACTGCCCTGCCCCGGTTCCGTGAGTAATGGCGAATGACCACTCCGCTCTCTGCTTCGTCTTCCCCTTGAAGTCATAGGCGATTCGGACCTGCATAAAGCAAATATTTTGCCGGTACTTGTCCTCGATTCCAAGCTGAAGCATCACATCGTATAAAGGATCCTGATCCACTTCCCTGATTGTTCTGCGCTCATGATTGCCACCCACCGCCGCAAGGATTTTTGGTGCTATCGGCTTTAATTCGTTCCGAAGCCACTCCTTTTGTACAAACGGCGAAGCGGTCGCGGCATAGGAATTTCCGACAGATGTCTTCAGCGAATTTTCCACCAAATCCCCCACCAAAACGCAGAAGCAATGCGGATCGTCCTGGATCCGTTTGATGACATTATGCCATCTGACCTCGTTGAACTCCGGGCTGCCATAGTGTGCATCCGCTATCGGGATGATAGTTAATTGCTTGTCCGGGTGTTCGGTGATGGGCATATTGTTGACCACCGGAATGAAATCGTTTAACACTCTTAAAATGCCTCCTTGAATTTCTCGTCTATCTTCGCGGCCGTCTTCGGCCCGATTCCCTTGACCTCGCGGATCAGCTTCAGCACATCGTCCCAGTCCACCTGGACCTCCTCGAACGGCAGAGCCTTTTCAGCTTCCATCTTCGCGGCTTCCTCGCAGGCCGTCGCACCGTCTTCAAACCCGAAGCGGTAGATACGCACAAGATACGCCGTCAGCTCCTTCGTGGTCATCTGCTGGATGGCCCGCTTTTTCTCCCGGTTGATGACAAGCTCGTCTATGGCCTGATTCACTATTGTTTCACTAACTTTCATTTTTCCTCATTTCCGCGAGGGCCTTGCCGTGTACCCGGTAGACGGTCCGTTCGCTCATGTGCACATCTTCCGCGACTTCCATCCACTCCATGCCGATGATGTAGCGGTCCCGGATAATTCGCCGGTAGTCGGGATCCTCCAGCTTCTCGACCATGCCCTCGATTTTGTCAAGGATGGCCAGTGCACGGTCCCTCTCCTTCTCTGCCCGGTGCCTGCATCTCTCGATCAGTTCCACTTGCAGCTCCAGTCCGTGCGTCCCGGATGCTCTCGGCATACCGTCCAGTCTGGGAGACTTCACCGAAACATCCTCGGCCATGTCCCACTCCTTGAACCACCTCTCAGCGGATCGGAGTGCCGGGAGATACGATTTCAAAAATGCCTTAATGTCTTCATGCACTGCTTCTGCACCTCCGCTATGCAATACTCCCCGGTGATCCGTCCATCGATCAGCCAGATGAACCAGTCGGACCGGAAGAACTTTTCCAAGGTCTCGACCTCTCCCATCCTCTGGATCCGACCGGCAAGGACCGACTTCAACGCCGAGCGGTAGTCCTTCACGGCCTGAGCAATGATGGCACCGGCCAGATCTGCATATGACTCCTCGATGGTCCGGTCTTCGGTGATGGCCAACTTGTACTTCATTCCCATGTCACGCCTCCCGGATCTCGATGCCGTGCACCGCCTTCATCAGCTCCTTTTTCAGCTTGTAGACCGGAGTGCGGAAGCCCTTGACATCCTCCACGACCAGCTTGCCGTTCTCGTAGTAGGTGAAGTCAGCTACATAGTAGGTGTCCCTGTGTTTCTTGCCGTTCGACCACCTCACGCCGTCGATCAGCTTGAATTTCACCTGCCGCTGAAGATCCCGGATCATTCCTATGCGCTCCAGTTCGTGAAGGATGGCGTATCTCTGGGCCTCCTTCTTGGAGTCGAACACCATGCCGTTGTACTCGGTCTTTTTGGAGTGGTATTTCATGTCGATGCCTCCCCATAAGTACGAGCGATCAGTTGATTGATCAAATCGGACTTGTCATCCTTTTTGCCCTTCTTGTCCCTTGAGACCCAGTTTCTCACGGCTGCCTGCCAGTCCTTCATCGGTGACGAGCCAACCTTCCAGCCCTTGGAGGAGTAGAAGTCCACGAACCTCTGCGCATCGATCTTCATGCCGAATTTCGTTGCATACTCGTTCACCTGTTCCGCGGTAGGTGGCGTGAAACGCCGTACTTTCCCATCTTCTTCAGAAGATGTATGATTATGACTTTGATTATGATTATGACTATGATTATGATAGGACGGTTTGCGGTCACTTTGCGGAGCCGGTGCGGATTCGGTGAGGTCTGTTTGCGGTTCGTTTGCGGCAGTCCTCACCTTTGACATCCGTATCTTGGTCAGCCGGTCAGTAGGTTCAGCTACAAGAGGGAAGACAACTCTGACGATAACAGACTTCTCTGACAGGTCAGGATCTTCTCCGTCATCATGAGCGAACAGGGCCTTGATCAGCGCACCGGCATCCTCATCAGACATTGATTCCAATGTCTCCCGAAGCGTCTTGAAAAACGCGACAGTATCAAGTGTCGATTTCATAGCCAGTTTCTCCCATACCTCTCCATGAACTTCTTCCGGGGATCGCCGCCCATCATCTCGATGCCGGGGCCGTAGTATTCCTCCCACTTGATCTGCCCGAGCTTGTGCAGGCCCTTCTGGATCTCCCCGGAGTTCTGCCCGCAGTGGATCATCTCGTGGCAGTTACGGCACACCCGAATGGTCAGGCCGTCCATGTCGCTGAATTTCCGGTTTGCAGCTCCAAAGATGTGATGAGTCTCCGTCCCCATAGCGAACCGGCACTGGAAACAATAAAGACCGTCAGTCTGAACGATACTTTTCACGATACGCCTCCTTCATCTTCTCGATCTCCCAGTCCGGGAGCGTTTCTATGCCCATTTCCTTGGCCTCCGAGACGGCTCCGTCGATCAGCTTGGCCATCTCCTTTGAATCGTATGCGCTGGAGCCTTTTATGACTCTGTACGCCCGGAACATCCGTCCGTCCTTGCCCTCCTTCGTGAAGGATGTCGGCTTCAGGTGGTAGAGATCCGAGTTCAGCACATTCTCCTCGGCTTCCTCGGTGTCGGCCACCATGATGGTGAGCGTTTCGCCGTCGATGATCTCCGGTGTGCCGTATCTCCGCAAAAGGATGTTGTGTACGACAGACTGGGAGATCTTCAGCATATCCGCGATCTTCCCCACGATGACCCAGTAGTATGCGTTTGCCGTCAGGGATCTCTGTTCCCTCCACTTCGTCAGGGTGATGGCCAGGTCCGTCTCCTCCCGGAGCCTTTCGACCCCGGAAGGGACGGTCTCGACCGCCAGCCGTAACTGGTAACCCCCTTGAAGGATGTCCTGGGTGATGTCCACAAGCCTTCCCCTCAGTTTCATGAGTCACCTCCCAAAAAGTCCGTGATGTCCATCTGCCCCGGGACTTGGTCCTCGTTCATCTGCCTGTTCCGTTTGTATTCGTTGTACTTCATCCGGTACTCGTAGCTTTTCCCGAAGATGTTCCACGCAGCTTTCACGACATTCGGCTCATACTTCCCGATCTTCTCGAGATCTTCCACGGCCTTGTATGAGATGGGGCATCCACAACATCCAGTTCTTGTCAGGCCATAAACTTCATAGGCATCGGAATACCTGATTCCGTAGGTTTCTTTGTACCATGCCTTATCCTTGTCGCTCACATAGTAGAGCGGTCTGAGTCTGTACTGGCCTGTCGATGTCTCCGTGAAGCACAAGGTCGTGTTGTCCTTCCTCGGGACAGATCTCATGCCGCCTTCGTCTCTCCTCTCGCCGGTGATTATCATCTCGTAGTCCTTCTGGACCTTGTGGGCGATCTGTTTCTTGCAGTAGTCGCAGCACTTCGCACTGATTTGGAAGTCGGGAGGATATTCCGCAATAAAGTCCCTCATGTACTTCGATGAATTGATGACCAGCTGAATGTTCGGTCTCGGTTCGCCTGCCGAATTGCAGCAGCAGAGGAAGTTGATCACCGACTCGCAGTTAGGGTATCTTTCACGCAGCTCCATGCGTTTTGCCGGTTTGTCTTCGGCTTGTTCGTATTCGTCTGCGATGTAAAGCGGTACACCCTTTTTCTGCCATTCGTTCAAGCCATAGCTCATGATCTTTGAAACAAACGGAACTCCGTACTTCCGGGTGGCAGTGACGATATTGACCGCCGGTCTTACTTCATCGATCTCCACGCCGTACTTTGCAGCCTGAGCCTTCACATGGTCTTTGGTGGCCTTCATCTCCAGTCCGGTATTAAAAAACGCATACCTGACCTTCGGGAGAGACGGAGCGATCTTCCTTGCGGTCTCGATCAAGTCCAGAAGGATATCACTGTCGGCCCCTCCTGAATATGAGCAGATCGCCTTCGGGTGCTGACGGAGCCGCGTCATGATGATGCCGAGAATGGCCTGAAACTTCTCCGGGGCTTCGTAGTCGGCATAGGATGGCCTGTCAGTGTAGACGCGGCTTTTATACTCCTCTGCCATATCACCCTCCGATGCGTTTCTTCAGGCTCTGGATGAGCGACCCGGCCTGCTTGTTCGTCAGCTGCTCCACCGGCTTCGTCAGGATGGTCTTGATGTCCAGCTTCGCGTCCGTGGCCATCTTCTTGATCAGTGCGACCGTTTCTGCACTCACCAGTGCGTCAGGATCTCCGTAGTCTTCCTTCTTTGCCGCTCCGGTCTGCGTGGCGTACTCGTCCGTGTCGGGATCCTTCGTGTCATCGATGAGCAGGAGGCCGTTCAGGGCGTACTTCCGGGCGTAGGACGAAGCCGTGCCGGTAATCTGGGAGACATCCAGTCCCTTCTTGTCTTCTGCTTCTCGTGCGTAGGCCGTGACGATGATCGCTTTTGCAAAGCCTTCCCACATTGTCTTGTGCTCTCTCTCGTCTTCGTCATAGTTGAACTCCGTGACTGGGATTGCTTTTGTGTCGCGGAACAATGCCGTTGCCTTGACATAGATCCTGCCGCCGACCTCGACGATCTCGTCACTCAGGATTATGGTTGCGTCGTTCTTCTTCAGCAGCGGCTTCACCGCTTCGAGGATCCCTTCCGCGCTCCGGTAGGAATACCCGGCAAACTTGTTCATCTTATCTTTCGGGGCCTTCAGCTCTTGCTGGACCGCGCTCAGCTTCTCGTAAATGTTCATACCGTCACCTCACGATCAAAGAGTCCGCAGGCTCAAAATGAGCAAACGAAGTGGCCAGCATCGCGTTGTCCTTCATGAAGTCCTCGAGGCCCTTCATGTCGGCCTTCACGGTGATCTTCTGGAACTCCTTCGGGATCTTGTCTTCCGGTACATCCAGGACGAGCTTCTGGTAGGTGCGGGTGCTGAGGCTGAACAGAGGCGTTTTGATCTTGTTCAGACCGGTGAGGAGCATCGCATGGAGCATGGCCCCGCGCATCCTGTCGATACTTCGCTGAATCGCTGACTCTTTCGCCGCGATCCGCTGCTTCTCGGCCTTCAAGGTCTCCTTGTCAGCCTGGAGCTGCTTGAGGACCATGCAGCAGTCCTCCGACTCGTCCTTGATGTCCTCGACGATCATGGACATGGTGTCATTGATGGCCTCCTCGGGGGCCTCTCCGTCTTCCAGTAAATCCAGAAGAGATTGGTATTTTTGCGTGAGTGGATACAGATTCATAAGCCTTCTCCTTTGATCTGTAATGCGGCACTATTCGCCAGTAATCAGTCCCGCGGAGTCGAACCGCGTCAGCGTCAGGAGTCGCTGAGGGACCGCCCAGACCGTTCCACTTCCATGCTTGTTGTCCGTGGCCAGACTCACCAAAAGGACCAGCGGGGCAGAAGAAGAAAAACCCCCGAAGGTTCCCGGAGCGATGGATGCCGGGTCTCTATGAGTATTTGTCAGAATTTGAATGGAAGCTCTTCGTCGGTCTCGGGAAGGTCCATGAAGTCGGATCCCGATTCCTTCTTCGATTCGATGAAGTCGAACTCCTCCACGATGATGTTGGTGGTTGTGACCTTCTTGCCGTCCTTGTTCGTATAGTTGTCAATCTGGATCCGTCCACCGATCAGGATCCTGTCGCCCTTGTGGAAATACTTGGCGATGTTCTCTGCCGTCTTCCCGAAGGCCACGCAGTTGAAAAAGTCAGCTTCCTTGTTCTTCCTGTTGACCGCGATGCGGAACTTTCCCACCGCCGTCTTCTCGTCGTTGGAGCTATATTTCAGCTCGATCTCCGTGGCCGCTCGGCCGTACAGTGTCACCTTGTTCATGCCCTTCTCCCTTCTAAGTTGAACGCGGTCACGAGTCCGATTGCGATGACCGCTGATATGCCGAAGACTCCCCACGGAGTCCCGATGCCTTCCAGAATGATGACCGCGCAGGCCACCATCACCACCAGCGCAAGTAAAAGTAAAATTGCCATTGCAGTTCCAAATGCCGTCAGTTTCATGCCTTCCCTCCTATGAACTGCGACCACTTGATCGCCTTGTCTGCCGCTATTAACTCGTCCAGGGTGAGCGTCCCCGGGCTTCGCAGTTTCCGTCCGAGCGTGTCAACATGACACCCCATCTTCCGGGCCAGCTCTTCCCGCGTCTGTCCGGTGTATGCCAGAGCTGCCTTGATTGCCTTGCTATAGGTTTCTGCCTTCTCCATGATGCCCTCCTGCTAAGATTTCTCAACGGTCAGGGCAAAAAAATCCTCTGCCGTCTCCGGTGTGATTTCGAGGGCAGCGCACCATATCTGCATCTTTTTCTTGGTCGGTGTGGTCTTCCCGGACAACACATTCGTCGCCGTTCCGGGATTGATGCCGATCACCTTGCAGAAGGCCCCGATGGTGCCATACTTCTCGATAATCATCGCCCTAAGTTTCAGTCTGTTCATATTAGCCTCCAATTTCCCATCGTTCAACCTTCAGGATGGTCGCGCCTTCGTCCGTCAGGCTTGCTATCTTGTATAATGCTTCATCCCACTTCTGCATCATATGGACGGTCTCGCCCTTGTGCCGGTAAATGATCACGGCAAACACCTTGGGCCCATTTTTTCTGACCGTTTGCGTCGGTTCAGCAGGCTTGGCAGACTTTGGAGTGGGATTCGAGTCCGTTCCGATAAGCCATGCCGCAGAGACATTCAGGGCCTTGGCAATCTTCGTCAGTGTTTCGCCGTTCGGTCTATAGCGGCCCTTCAGGTAATTGCAGATCTGCGGTTTATCGATGCCGGTCATTTTGCAAAGATCCGTCTGCCTGTATGCTCTGTCCTTCATCGCCTTGCTCATTCGTTCAGCAAAAACATCCATTTTGTTGTCTCCTTGGTTTTAATTTTTGTGCTGAGCGTTCTCAACTACTGCCCATTATAAAGTGTTCTCCGCAGATTACAAGTACTTTTTCAGATTTTTTTTGAAAATTTTTAGCAAGTGTGGTATAGTTGAGCTATCGGGAGGTAATGACATGAGTATTTTTTCCACAAGAATGAAGCAGGCGATGTTCCTGAAGGGTATCAGGCAAGCGGATCTGTGCGCAAGAACCGGCCTTGACAGAGCACAGGTCAGCTCCTACATTAACGACAAATACAGACCGAACGCGGAGAGCCTTGGGAAGTTGGCCGCTGCTCTTGGTGTAACTGCGGAATGGTTACTCGGGCGTGAAGAGATAGGATTGCCCACACTGGCAGCAGATCCGGTCCTGACTCTGACAAAAGACGAGATCGACCTTCTGGAGAAGTACAGATCCGCAGACGGAACAAAGAAGCAGATCATCAGGCTGACTCTTGGGATGCCTCTGCAAGGCCCGTAAATGGCCCGCAAATCGATTTTAGAACGCTCAACGATGAATTTACCATTGAGAAAAGGAGAATGCGAAAATATGAAGGCAACGAAACTCCCCTCCGGTAATTATAGAGTCCGGGTAGAAGTCGGTTTGAAGGATGGGAAAAGACAGTGGAAGTCCTTCACCGGAAGAACGAAGGCCGAGGCACTGCGGAAGGCCGCCGTCATGGAACGCTCTGACTTTGCCTCTATGACGCTTCAAGAGGCCTGTGAGCAGTTCGTGGAGTCCAGGAAGGCAGAACTGTCCCCCTCCACGATCAGAGGGTATCAGTCCACTATAGACGCATACATCAAGGAGGACCGGATCGGGAAAGTGAAGCTGGAGAAGATCTCCACCCCAATCCTTCAGGAATGGATCGGGAGAATGGGTCTCTCCGCGAAGTCGAAGAAGAACCACCTGGGCCTCGTCCTGACCGTGCTCCGGTTCTTCGAGATCGATAAGATCTTCCGGGTGAGGATCGCACCGGAGAAGCCGGTCGAGTTGTATACTCCCACCATCGAAGAGGTGAACAAAGTGATTGCCGTCGCGGATCCAGAGCTGGAGAAGGCCATCGCCCTTGCCTGCTTCGGATTAAGAAGAGGTGAGATTTGCGCTCTGACCGGTGAGGACATAGACCGGAAGAGCTGCACCGTGAAGGTCACAAAGGCCCTGGCCAAGAGCACCACCGGAGAATGGATCCTGAAGATGCCAAAGACAAGGAAGTCGATCAGGACC
>Ga0265298_10009473_pt1 | contig 11593 bp, 7 predicted proteins | sample AusTroGonzalo_MG_3_FD_193486 | JGI IMG/M metagenome (GOLD analysis project Ga0265298, IMG submission 193486) | Bovine rumen microbial communities from tropical cattle in Woodstock, Queensland, Australia - Gonzalo_01 | ecosystem: Host-associated > Mammals > Digestive system > Stomach > Rumen ...
AGTTATAGGTTACGGCGTTCAGGGTCCTGGACAGGCTTGCAACCTTCGTGACAACGGTTTCAACGTAATAGTTGGCCAGCGTCAGGGCAAGACCTTTGAAAAGGCTGTTGCCGATGGTTGGGTTCCCGGCAAGACTCTGTTCTCAATTGAGGAGGCTGCCCAGAAAGGTACAATCATCTGCATGCTTCTCTCTGATGCAGCTCAGATGCAGCAGTGGCCCAACATCAAGCCTTACCTGACTCCCGGCAAGACTCTCTACTTCTCACACGGATTCGCAATCACCTGGAACGACCGCACAGGCGTTGTTCCTCCCAAGGATATCGATGTTATCATGGTTGCTCCTAAGGGTTCAGGTACATCACTCCGTACCATGTTCCTTGAGGGTCGCGGTCTGAACAGCTCATACGCTGTATATCAGGATGCATCTGGCAAGGCTCTTGACAAGGTTCTTGCTTTCGGTATCGGTATCGGCTCAGGTTATCTGTTTGAGACCACATTCATCCGTGAGGCTACATCCGATCTTACAGGTGAGCGCGGTTCACTGATGGGTGCTATCCAGGGTCTGCTGCTGGCTCAGTACGAGGTACTGCGTGAGAACGGCCACACTCCCTCTGAGGCATTCAACGAGACCGTTGAGGAGCTCACTCAGTCACTTATGCCTCTGTTCGCTCAGAAGGGTATGGACTGGATGTACGCCAACTGCTCAACCACAGCTCAGCGCGGTGCTCTTGACTGGATGGGCCCGTTCCACGATGCAATCAAGCCCGTTGTTCAGAAGCTCTATGCAAGCGTAAAGTGCGGTAATGAGGCTCAGATCTCTATTGACAGCAACTCAAAGCCCGGCTATCGTGAGGGTCTTGAGAAAGAGCTGGCTGCCCTGCGCGACAGCGAGATGTGGCAGACAGGTGCTGTAGTACGCAAGCTGCGTCCGGAAAACAATTGATGCCTGGCATCAATTGTTTTCAATTGAGAATAAAAAATCCAGTCGGTTACCCGACTGGATTTTTTTATGTCAATTGATTTTCTGATACAATCAGAATATCCTGTAGCGCTCATCTACCACATTGGCATTGTAGTAGAGAGCCTCAAAGATAGATCCAGGGATATTGCTTACAGCGACTGTCTTGAGACGTGACATCTCCACATCCAGACTGTATTCTCCCCTCATTTCATCATCAGAAATCTTCTCAGCTACATATACACAGTTTTCACCCTTTATAGGAGTGGTTAACTCGCCTTTAGCAAGTTTAGCAACACTTGGACCTACGCCAATCTCATTTGCTGACAAGCCTGACACAAATGCGCCGTTAGTGAAATTGCAGTACTGTATTGTATCAATAATGATGTTATCAAGCTTCTTGACTTCATCAAAGGAAAGACCGGCAAGCTTATCCTTAAGGATCTCTGATTTCTTGTCAATCAAAGTCTTATAAGAAATGGCAGTTGAAGCATCTTCAAGGCTGAGGTATCCGCGCTTATTAATCTTGTCAACACCCACTACAAGAAGATGATCATTGGCATAACCTACCTCAAATATACGTGAAACCTCACCCTCATTGGCACCAAAAACCCAACGCAAAGCCTCATGTGACCTGCTTACGCCACTGATGTTGTAGCTGTAATTTTCAAATGAGGGATAGTAAAGCAGACGGAAATCAGAATCCTCTGCATTCTGCTTAAGATCCTCAACTGTTGTGTTCTGTGAAAGGAATGCGCTCAGTTTGTTGTATGCAGCATTGCTGGTTTCCTCACTGAATTCTACAGGACGCTTTACAATAGCTATATCATACTTCTTAAGAGGAGTCTTGGTATCAAGAACCTTGATAACGAGATTGGCACCTGAAATCTTCAATACATCCACTTCACCTTTCTTCATGCTGTTAAGCTTATTCAGATACAGAGCATTATCACCACTTATTGTAGCAGGCTCATATGTATCAGCGCTCATCCAGTTTTCAGCGGCAGTCTGACCATAGCTGGCAGCCAATTCAGCAAAATCAGCTCCCTTCCTGACTGCATTCAGGATACTGTCAGCACGATTGTCAAATTCCTCACCTTCACCTATTACCTGAATCATAGCGAACTGGATAGAATCATAACCATTGACGGTATTCAGGACCTTGAAGGTATTGTATGTATCATCATCATTGCAGTAGTAAGGACCAAACACGCCCATAGCATTTACGGAATCAAGTCTTTCAGCTACATCATCCGGAAGATTCCTGGCAGAACGGGGAACTTCACTGTATGGTATCTCTGAGTCAGAACGACGCAGGAAAGAAGCATAGTCAGCATCCATCTCCTCAAGCTGGGTAGTGATTTCATTAACCTCAGCAAGCAAAGCCTCACGGTCAGCCTGGCTAGGCTCAATCACATAATCTATAAAATAGATATCACGGTTTTCTGTATAATTGTAAAGGCCTTCCTTATTCTCAGCATATGTCTTCTTGAGGTCTGCATTTGTTACAGTGACATCCGCATCTGCAATTGAACTGAAAGGAAGAGCTGCAACCAGAACGTCATATCTCTTTATACGGTTAACATATGAATCCTGGGCTGCAATGGGATTTGTTACAAGAGCAGCCTTTACAAGAGCTGAATACTTGTTATAAAGCAGACCGGACTTGATGTCACTCTCAATGAAAAGCCAATAGTTATACATGTTCTGATAATAGCTGTACTCTTCATATGACATATCGGTACCACCAAGCTCATTATAGAAAGCAAGGAAGTTCTTGAGAATATCAGCATCAAACTTACCGTCAGAGCCATTGAACGGAGTATTTGCAAGGATAGGATCAGTTCCACGCTCAATAACATCCCTTACCTCAGCGTCAGTAACTGTCAGACCTATTGCAGCAGCCTCCTTGTTAAGAATCTGATTGCGAACCATGATAGCCCACACCTCATCTCTGATACTGTTCATCTGCTCCTCACTGAGATCACTATTCTGATTTGCAAACTTTATCACCTCAGTATATTTCTCCAACTCTTTCTGGAAATCCATTGCTGAGATGTTCTTGCCATCTACTGATCCCACAAACTGAATCCCCTGGGTGGGACGGATAATCTTCCATGCGTCACCAAGAATGAAGGCCAGCATAGCAAGGCCGATAACGATAAGAAGCAGTGGTCCTTTACTTCTGATTTTCTGTAATGTTGCCATTTTTTATTATTGTTTTTATTTGTTTTTACCTATGCGAACACGCCCATGCGTGTAAAAAGCGCACAAAATTACTAAAAAATGTTCTTTAATGCCAATTACTCACCTTATTTATTAGATTTTATGCGCTATTCTTTATCAGGATGACTTCTGAGTCAGTTCTACAAGTTCAATTTTGGTCTCACCTTTCTTAAGGACACGGAATGTATAACTATCTACAGTAACCTTCTCATTCACTTTTGGGAATCCCTTTGCCTTACTCAGGATAAGGCCTCCCACAGTCATGTATTCATCTGATTCAGGTATATCCAGACCGAACATCTCATTTACACGGCTTATCTCCATACGTCCTGACAGCAGCCAACCGTCATCAGTCTTCTTGGCTATCAGATTGGTAACGTCATGCTCATCCTGGATATCGCCCAGTATCTCCTCTATTATATCCTCAAGAGACACTATTCCCGATGTACCGCCAAACTCATCAACCACCACGGCCAGACTCTTCTTACGCGCCATGAGCTGTTTCATAAGTTTTTGCGCAGCAAGTGTTTCCGGTACAAAAGGAACGTTCTGGATATGTTCACGCCAATCATTCTTATGACGGAACAGTTCCGATGAATGGATATAGCCTATGATATGGTCCATATCGCCTTCATATACAAGAATCTTGGAATAACCGGTTTCTATAAACCTCTCACGCAAGGCATTCCATGAAACCTCCTTCTCTACCGCACATATCTCATTACGGGGCACCATACAGTCACGTGTCTTCACATTTGAAAAATCAAGGACATTCTGGAATATGCGCACCTCAGAGTCAGGCTGGCTATCCTCCTCCGCTCCTGACAGGCCAGACTGGACAAAGTAGTCCAGGTCAACCTTTGAGAAGGCCTTGACTGTATTCTCCTTGTCAATCCTTACCCCCATAATTCTTAGGATAATGCGTGAAAGCCATGTGGTAAAAAGAGAGATGGGATAAAGGATAATGTATATGAGATAAATAGGGAAAGCCAGGATATTCAGTTTACCGTTAGGATTGGAACGGAACAGGGTTTTAGGCACAAACTCCCCTATTACAATGACAATTGCCGTTGAAACGAGAGTTTCAATCACGATAAGCAGGAATTCATCATTAATAATACCTTGTGGAATCAGCGTCTCTATGAGACGCGCCATCATTGTACTGTAGAGGACAAGTGCAATATTATTGCCCACCAGCATCGTAGAGATGTATATATTGGGATTGCGGAAAAACCTTTCAAGCAACCGGGAGCTGAATGTATGCCGCTCCACATCCATCTCAAACCTTAGCCTGTCAGCCGATACAAACGCTATTTCCAGCCCTGAAAAGAGAGCTGAGAAAAACAACGCTACCAGCATTATGACCAAAGTGTGACTCATTCGTTTTCTGTTATCGGGAAGACACCCTCTGTTTTACGTATGGTATATTGAGTAAGATTCCTGTTAGATTCAAAACCGTGTCCCACCAACACCTGCTTCTCCTGCTTGATATGTATAAGGCTGTCTGAATACATCCTGTCACTGCCGTTATTTATGAATAGTTCCTGGGTATCAAACTCCTCATGTTTTACATTCTCAGCATGGACATTGCTTATCAGGTGCCATATCTTGGTTTTGTTCATATAATAGGCTGTATCAGCCTGCAACATTGATTCCACCTGCATTACAGAGTCAAGTATCTCCAACAGGACACCCTGTTCCATACTATAGAACGGAGGATCCATCTTGTCAAACATCTTCCACTCCTCAGCTATCACATGATAGCGTACTATACCATTCTCTGAGATCAGCATATCCACGCCACGCGTAGTTACGACCGATGCTGAATCACGGCTTGTTATAGCCGCCCCCAACTGTCTGTCCTTCTTTCCGCATGAAGGGCAGAAAAACGACATGACAACCGTAATGATTACGGTTGTCAGGTACGTTCTGTATTTCATCGGTGCAAGACCGGTGCTATGTGACATTTATCTGATAGTAACTGTCTCGTTTATCCAGCCCTTGATTTCAAGCTGATCACCAGCCTTATAACCGAGCATGAACAGATCTTCAACCTGCGGAGTCTGCTCCTTATACTTCTTTATAAGGTCATTGGCCTTATCAGCTACAGAAGGATCAACCCTCTTGGCCTGCTCCAGTTTGTCAATCACTGCAAAATATGTGCAACGGTTCAAAGCGTCCTCCTTTGTCCACTCATAGTTGGCAGCATAAAGAAGTGCCATCTGGATGTAAGCATCACCCTTGTTGGGATTGTTGGCAAGGCACTTCTGCAGACATGAGCGGCTGTTGTCATACCTCTTCTTTGAGAAGTAGATGTTTGCCATCTTGTAATACGTGTCAGCCATGCTGGTCTTGTCATCATCCAGTTCAATAGCCTGGTTGTAGTACTCAAGAGCCTTGTCAAGATCCTCGCGCTGCTTTACATAGAGGTTACCAAGACTGATGGCTGTCTGAACGGAAGGCTGAAGTCCATGAGCATACTCAGCAGCAGCAAAATATGCATCACTTGACTCACATTTGAAGATAGACATTATCTTGACAACCTTGTTCAGATACTCCAGATCATCCTTCTTGTTCTCAATCTTGGGAGCATAAATATTCTGCAGGCTCTCGCAGTCAGCTGCGCCACTCTTTACAAAGTGACCGTCAATATTCTCCTTTGTCTTAGTGGCTGCCTCCAGAATCTTGTCATCTGTCTGCATAGCTATGAACTCATCAATATAACCTGCGCAGTCCAGATAATCCTGAATCAGAGCCTCACGGTACTCTTCATTGTCTTTCTTGTTAGAATAACGCTGGGCTGAAACTCTCATCAGGTCTTCAAGAACATAATATTGGCTCCTGCCCTTACCCATATCTACAGCCCTTCTGAGCAATTCATATGCCCTTGAAACTGAAACCCTAGGGTTGTATGATGTGTAGTCATGTCCATACTGACCCATCAGCTCAGCCTCAGTCATCTTGTTCTTGGCTATCTCATTGAGCTTATCAAGATATTTCAAACGCTGTTCATACACCTGGAACAGCTCTTCTGAATACTTGGCCATCAAAGAATCATCCTTAGCCTTTCTGGCATCACCGTAGAGGCTACGGAGAATCTTTACACCATAATTATAGGTATTGACTGATGCCAAGGGAGCATCACGGAACACCTCCTTCCAGCCTTGCTCATATGCCTCCTTGAAATCATTGGTCTTATAATACTCCTGATACATACTGATGTTACGCCAGGTATTGATACTATCCTGACCATGACCGTAACGAGAACCGTCTTCTACGCCTTTCTGTGCGTAAACACCCATGGCTGTTACAAGCGCAAGGGCAATCATTCCAATCTTTTTCATATTATCCGTAACTTTAATTCTCACTAATAAGATATTATTAATACATATTTGGTTAAATCAATCCACCATCAATTTCATGAACCAGCGTTCCAAAAACGTCACTCCGATATTGATCCTGAGATAGTTTTCAGTTATCATGCCTTTTGCCATAGGCTCCACCCTGACATATTCTCCTGATATATGGAGATATGACATACTGTTATAAGCCGTGTTGATAGGAAAGGATAAACCCGCACTCACACCTAACTGCATGGGGCCCTTGTTATCACCCACCTTAAAATACGGCTGAGTGTAATTCAGGCCAAACTGATATGAGGAACGTTTGAACAGATTCTTACTTGACTCATCCGGTATGATCATGAATCCCACTGAAGCCGACAGTCTGTCAAGACCGTTTTTCTCACCAAAGAAACTGGCCTTTGACCATGTCTGATAAGAGACATCGGCGCCAATCATACGGTTCTTCCACTTATATGTGAATCCGGCAGACAGAAGTTCAGGAAGTGAGAAAGCATCATCAATCTCCACGGTATCATTGACAGAGTGAAGATCTGTCTTGTATGTCTCACTCTCCAGTTTCTGGGCCGGTGCGAATGAAGCACCCAATACAAGAGTATTCTCCCCAAGACGGATTGTTCCCTGTAATCCGAAATCAAGTTTCAGGGCAGCCATATCCGTTGAATACATCAAAGTTCTGGATTGGACATCTGAACTTGAGTAACGGTTATAGACATAGTGATTTAAATCTCCTGTCAGATATGACACGTTAACGCCGGCTGACAGCCAATCAGTAGGCCGCCATCCCAATCCTCCCATAAACTGCCTCAATCCACCGTTACCGGAATAAGTATTGGTAGAGGTTATCTCTCCGTCCTCATCCCTGCGGATAGTCTCAGTTGAAGAGAAACTGTAACCCACATTTGAGAAAGGCATTACACCTACAGTCATACCAACCTTGGGAAGTATTCTGTACTGAACGGCAATATGACTGAAAAATGCATTACGCGCATTTATCTTCACATCATTCTCACTGAAGTTACCGTTCTGGAGGGCCAAGCCCAAATCAGCAATGAAGGTAAGTGTATCTACTGTAGAATATGATGCCGGATTCTTGAGGTTGATGGTATTGGCCTGACGGAAACCTGCGCCGATTCCGCCCATAGCCTTGGCTATACCGGAAGACTGTTCTGACAACACGCCTACTCCGTATCTTGAATATGGAGAGTTTATGCCACTCTGCGCATTGGTGTAAAGTGGAATCAGGCAGTAAATGAACAGCACCCAGGCTGCTATTCTGATTCTAAAAACCTCTTTCATTGTATTCAACAATCCGGGCCAGCCCGCGAAGGACCAGATCCGGAAGTGCAAAAATACTTCTTTTGACTTTTATATCAAAGGATTCAGCATCACCTCCGGTTAAAAAAACCAAAAGAGAAGGAAATAAGGAACCCAGTTCTTCTATATAACCCTCCATTTCATGCCTGATGCCAGTCATCACCCCGCTGCGAATGGCTGTTTCAGTGTCATTTCCCAACATCGGGACTACGCCATTGTCCTCAACCAGCGGCAGCGCTCCCGTGTGCTCATGCAATGACCTGAACCTCAACTCCTTACCCGGAGCAATATTTCCGCCTTTATAAACTCCTGAGGCCGATACTAAATCATATGTTATGGCAGTGCCGGCATCTATCACAAGCAGATCCTTGCCTGCCCCCATTGACCACGCACCCACAGCTGCGGCAAGACGGTCCATACCCAATGTTGCGGGAGATGAATAATCATTGCGTATGGGTATCGGAGTGGCCGCAGTAAGCGCAGAAAGGCCAAGGGAAAACATCCATGCTTGGACAGATGGCTCCAACGGGTGCACGGAGCACCACATTCCACCGTGTATATCAAGCCCCCCGACAGCCTTTGAAAGATGCTCCAAAAGCACCGGGCCACAATATATCTGACGCAGATCATCACCATCCTTGACGGCAACCTTCACGCGGGTATTTCCAAAATCAAGCAACAGTATCATACTGAGCGCAAAATTACTAACTTTGCCAAAAATATAATTAATGAAAAAGAGAATATCCATATTTCTGACCGCACTCGCCCTGCTGTTCCAGGGAGTCAAAGCACAGAATGACAGCATAAACGCATATCTGCTTACATGTGAGCCCGGAAAAGCCATCTATGAACTTTACGGACACACCGCCATATGGATAGAGGATGTGACCAACGGCACTGACGCGGTATTCAACTACGGGTTGTTTGACTTCAACACTCCCCATTTCGTATGGCGCTTCACGCTTGGCAAGACTGACTACATTCTTGGAGCTGCACGCCTCACCTCTTTCCTGCATGAATACAGTGAACGCGGCTCTGAAGTATATGCGCAGCTACTCAATCTCACCCAGGATGAATCAAAAAGGCTGTATTCCCTCCTGATTGAAAACAGCCGTCCGGAGAACAGGGTATACAGGTACAATTTCCTGTATAACAACTGCGCCACAATGGCCATTGACAAAATCGAGCAGAGCATTGCAGGTACAGTATCATATGATACGCCTGCCGCCCCCATGACATTCCGTGACATACTGACCGAGCACACAAGCGTACGTCCGTGGAGTGAATTTGCCGTTGACCTGATAATCGGAGCGGAAGGAGATCTCCCCACAGGTTACAGGCAGGAAGCTTTTGCCCCTTCTCATCTTATGAAACTGGCATCAACTGCGGTAATAACAGATACTGCAGGCCATAAAAGGCCATTGGTTCAGAATACTAACAACCTGGTTAATCCAACACATGGAGTTGATTTCGGGAAACCGGTATTCACTCCTATTCAAGTAATGTTCATAGTATTTCTGCTTGTACTTCTTATTTCACTTATCGGATGGTACAGGCAAAAGGCTTTCTGGCTGGTTGATGTCATTTTATTGGGGATTCAGGGAATAGCAGGTATTATAGTGGCGCTGATGTTCTTTTTCTCTGAACATCCTACGCTTGATTCCAACTGGCTGGTAATATGCCTCAACCCATTGCCTCTTATCTTCCTGCCATTCGTCATCAACAGGATAAAGAAAGGAAAGATATCTGTTTTCATGCTATGTGAATTCGTAATATGCACTACTTTCCTGCTGTTGTCTCCAGCCATTCCACAGAAGATTGAACCTGCCACGCTGCTCTTGATAGGCGCATTTGACTTGAGATTGTTATGTAATTGCCTGTACCAGCTTCTTTCAAGAATAGGTAACATACAGAATCCCTCTGATTTCAACGCTCATATTCCTACATTCATAATTGCAGCCCTCATGATTCCTTCAGTCATTGAAGCTAAGCCGGAAAGGAGCCCGAAACTCGTGGTAGGAATAGTGATTGACCAGTTTGACAAGGAGTGTTTTGAAAAGATGTTGCCTGTTATCGGTTCCGATGGTCTGAAGCGCCTATGGGTTGACGGATATAACCGCACAGATGCCACTTTTGACTATGACAACACCGATAGGGCATCGGCTGTGGCATCCATCTATACGGGTGCATCTCCATTCCAGCACGGAATTGTAGCTGATTACTGGATGAATCCCGGCACGCAGCTTCAGTCATCCCCGGTTGATGACAGTAACCACAAAGGAATCAACACGATAGAGATGTCTTCACCCAAAAGATTGCTTGCCACCAATCTTGCCGATGAGATGAAACTGGGTTCAGCCAGCCGTTCCAAGGTATGTTCCATTGCCATTGAACGGGATGCGGCGGTACTTGCCGCAGGACATGACCCTGATGTAGTTATCTGGATGAATCCGGACGATGGCCGCTGGAGCTCGTCCGATTATTACGGAACACTGCCGGAATGGGTCAATTCACACAATGAACCGATATGGAAGAATCTGGAGTGGAACCCTGTGTTTGCAACCGGTTTTTATGTACAGAAATCAGACAATGAGAGATTCCGCCCGTTCTCTTATACATTCAGGAAGGATGATGCATGGGATCTGCGTACAACCCCATTTGCCAATGACCGCATCACGGAAATGGCGCTGGCATCCATTGATGAGATGCAGTTGGGAGATGACGATACCCCTGACCTTTTGACCCTGACTTATTATGCCGGCAATTTCAAACACACCCCAAATACCGTATGGTCACTTGAGCAGCAGGATATATATGTGCGTCTGGACCAGACCATATCTGAACTGTTACAGGTCATAACATCAAAGATAGGATTGGACAATGTCTTGTTCTTTCTCACATCAACCGGTTATGTAGAAAGCACCGTACCGGAACTGGGTGGAACCAGAATCCCCACCGGACAGGTAAGTATGGAGCGTACAACCGCTCTGCTCAACCTGTACCTTTCTGCCAAGTACGGTAGTGGCAACTATATCCGGACATTCTACCGCAACCATTTGTATCTGGATCACGATTTCATTGAGGAGCAAGGACTTACATTACATGAGATACTTGAGAGCAGCGTTGACCTGCTGGTGCAGGTAAGCGGAATCAGGAACGTACTGCTTATGCGTGACCTGATGTCAACCATCCCTGATATGGAAGCTGTACGTAAACGTAACGGACTCAACTCCACATACTCTGGTGATATAATCATTGAAGCCATTCCGGGATGGGGAATATCAGACGAGAAGAGCGGAACGGTACTATACCGTAAACCTATAGCAAGACCGTTCCCAATGATACTTTACGGTAACGGAATACGCGCCGAGGTGAACCATGAGCCCATCTCAATCAGCGTTCTAGCCCCAACCATAGCCAACATCGCCCGCTGCGATGCACCAAACGCCACCAACGCCATTCCCCTCCAGAATCTCAAATAAGGGCACAAAAGGGACGGTTCTTTTTGTGCCCCTATAACCGCCGGATGGCAATTTTCAATTTTCTTTTACTACCTTTGCACCAAATTAAAAAAAATGGAGAAAAAGTATATAAGCCTTACTTATGACCTGATGCTCAAAGACGCAGACGGCAAGTTATACAAGTATGAGAGTGCCACACGCGAGCGTCCGTTTATATTCATCACAGGCATAGGCTACGCTCTTGACCTTTTTGAGAGCAACGTAGGCTC
>Ga0265298_10009476_pt1 | contig 11593 bp, 16 predicted proteins | sample AusTroGonzalo_MG_3_FD_193486 | JGI IMG/M metagenome (GOLD analysis project Ga0265298, IMG submission 193486) | Bovine rumen microbial communities from tropical cattle in Woodstock, Queensland, Australia - Gonzalo_01 | ecosystem: Host-associated > Mammals > Digestive system > Stomach > Rumen ...
CCTATATACCCTTCATTTGTGCGGTACTTCAACCAGAAATTGTGGAGGTCGCGTTCAAAAATCTTCCTTGAGAACATAAGACCTTTCCCAATCTGCGAAGCGCCGTTGTTGTATATCAGATATGGATCAAGCTTTGGCGTTAATTCGTTGTCGCACAATGTATGCCTGACAATCCTGTCTCTCATCCGCCCGCCGTGAATATGCCTGAGCTTCCCACGCTCGTTAATTGTAAACTCCGTCTCCGGAGATGTAATATATTCTCCGCTCTCGAGCTCTTTCTTCAGCTTCGTGAGCTCGCACAAAAAATTCTGTTCAAATTTCTGCGGTTCCGTTTTCCATGAACTTCCCTTCATAGACGACCTGAATGCATCGTACAGGAGGTTCATATCTGTCAGTTTGTGATCCATGATAATGCCTCGACTTTGTTAAGCGCCGGATATCGGCTTTTCGTAAATCGCCGCATAGCGCAAGTTATTCGAGTAACTCCGCGACATGTTGTCGCGCTGTCTTTTAGCCTGATGGCAAGGATAACGCTTCCTTTCGAAGTAAAACAGCGGCCTACGTTAATGAGGTCTTACTCTCTGTTTCTCGAAATCCGGGCGGACGCCATTAGCGTTGGACGCGTTGTTATTGTTCGCGTTGCCGTTGTTGTTCACATTGGCGAAATTGGCCGCAGAGACTACGTCACGCAGCCACCAGTTGCCGCGAACCGCAAACGATCCAGAGGCGCAACGGTAATACAAGCATTACCCAGAAAACAACATCAAAGTTCTCCCATTTGCTTCGTTATTTCTCGTTCAATCATCCGGTCTTCACATTTGAAGGCCAACTCTTCGCCTTCGGCGCAATCCTGTCTTAGGCCGTAATCGTATCGAATAATACGATGTACAATATTTGTGATTCCGCCGATTGTTTTGATAAGCACACCTGTAAACGTTTTGTGTTCATCGTATTTGCCGGGCCTGAGAAAACGATTGTCTGACTCACGAACGCCTTTGAACAGGTTAATCTGCTTATCTATTTCTTCTGCAAACGGTACATATCTGTTGATGTCAACCGGAAGAGTTCTTATCACATATTGAATCTCTTCTTTCAACGCATGGCAGTATCCTATCGCATTGTTGATGTGCCATCTGCGCACAAGATATTCCATAAGTTTTGATGGCTTGTCGGATGGGAAAATTGAATTGGCAACATTGAACTCAATGCTGATTTTGCGCAACAGTTCGAGAATTGCTCTTGCTTCTTCATCAATGAAGAATGTCTTGAACTGCTCATCCTTGATCTGCCATTCAGTCTTGATATCATTGGCTTTCTTTTCCTCGCTGACAGCTCTCAACTTCCACTCGTTCCATTTCTCATACTTCGACTCAGAGAATCCAAAGTCATGTAGGATGAGCTCTGTAACAGATTTTCGCAAAGCTATGAAGTGATGGTTTGCTTCGAACCGCGATTCCTTACGCTTATTCTTTACAACTGCCATTGATTCACCTCCTTGTGTTCATATGGATCTAAACTCCGGGCACAAGGCCCGGAGATTTTAGATCCTGATTTTCTGGCTTCTTATGCGCGAATTCCGAAAGCCGGGCGGACGCCAAAAGCGTTGGACGCGTTGTAACCGGTCGCGTAGCCGTGGGCGCCCACATAGGCGAAAGTGGCCGCAGAGACTACGTCACGCAGCCACCAGTTGCCGCGATTGCAAGCTTTCGAGATGTCCATAGCGAACAGAGGAAGCTGGCTCTTGTCGATACCAATATTAAAGTTGGCATCACCAGTTTTCTCAGCGCCACAGATGGGAGCGCCATAAACCATGCTCTCGCTCATCAGGTCGACAGTACTGTCATACCATGCCCAACCACTCGCTTTGCCGTCGGCAACAGCATTGGAAAGAAGCTGCCTATGGTTAAGAATGTGGGCGGAGCCGAAAGCGTTGTTGATCGTGGTTTTTGCAGTAGCGAGATTGGTAGTATACATTTTGCTGCCGACATAACCGCCAGTTGTGATGTTGCTATCATTCATCTTCTGCGAATCCAGATTACTATCCGGAACGATGACAACGTGATGCGTAGTGCATTCAGTGTCTCCACAACGGAGCCAGTAATCAAATGCGGCAATGCGCCAGTTGACGCCACCGATTGTCCAGTAGTCGCCGATGAAAAGATCGTCGAACGTACCGGCTGAAATCTGAGCATACTGCTCGGCCGTCACGGACGAACCGAGGTACTTTCCACGGTAAACGCTGTTGTGGAATCCAGCGTTACGGTTGCCAAGGTCAGCGCCGGCGTAGAAAATACTATGTCCGACAACTGCTACTCTCTGTCTGCTCATATTGAAACACTCCTTTTAATACGTGAAATAAAGTGCGAAATCCGCACCGTCCACCTGCACGTCATACGGGCAGGTTCCGGCCGCTCCGGCCCAATACAGGACATACTGGTTGTCCTCGATATCAATCTCGAACACCGATTCCTGAATGATGCCGTCGACCTGAGTCTCCAGATCGGAGAGATCGGACGCGCTGGCCGCGCCGACATTTGTCCTGACCTGAGCCTGCTGAGCCGCAGAAAGCGCCTGAGCGGAAATGGTCACAACGTCGGTGCGCAGTTTGTCCTTCAGGTTCTGGCCGTAGAAGGACTCCATGTACACCTTTACAGATGTACCCTCGAAGATTTCCATACCGTGATCGCTCGCGGTATAGTTGTTTGCAACCGTGATTGCATACGTTTCAGGAGTTTCGCGCACGATGTAGATATAATCATCATCGCACTCGTACTGCCTTCCGCTTGCCTGCGCAATGGCAAGGTTGGCGGCGCTGTACGCCATCCGGTCGATATACCGCATAGCTGTCTTCAGGCTGAAATCGATGATGTCGGACACGGTACCGACCTGGCACAGACCGTACGGGAAGTTCGTCATGATGCCGGACAGGTCAATCTCGGTCTCTTCGTACGCCTTGAAAGCGCCAGACGGGCCGGACTGCCAGTCAGACCATGTCATGATGACAAACGTATCGGTATTGTTGCCTCCGGTTACCCAGATGTATCCGTCTTTGCTGATGCTGAACTTGCCGTTCGCGTCAGGCGTGATGGTCGTCTTCTCTCCGCTCACAGTTTCGCTGAACTGCACAGCGGTGTAGGTTCCGCCGATCATGAAGCCGTAGGTGTCGCTGTACTTCAGCACACGGGCATAACCCAGCGTGTGGTTGTACAGGTTCCATCCGGTGCTGATGAAGAAGTCGGGGTCGGACATAACAATCACACCGCGATCCTCCGCAGCATACACCACCGTGATAACGTCACCGTTGACAGGCGCGTTGACGACCGTAATGCCGTAGCTCGCCGGATTGGTGCTCCACGCAGTGGTGTAGGTGAACGTGTATGTTCCGCTCTGATCTCCGGCTGCGGCAATGAACGCGCTGTTGTCGATCACAGCAATGATTTCAGGATCAGCCTGTCTTGGCGCAGGATTGACCGTCATGTTGACAACATCGATGGTCTGTCCTTCATGCTCAGGATCCTCCTGGCTGTAGTACACCACAAGGATGTTGTCGCCGGGGATCGGGGTATTGGAAACGGTGATGCCATAATCAGCCAGATCGACTTCAATATAGCTGGCATGTCCTTCGCCGCCGCCTTCTTCTTCCTCTTCCTCTGGATCGGGCTCGTATGGCAGCGTCCAAGCGAATCCCGTATAGCTGAAGCGGTAATTTCCGTATGTGTCACCAACTTCCGTCTTGAATGTGGACTCATTGATAACTGCGGTAATATCCGCAGGCGCTACACGCGGAACGGGCGTTACGGTCATCTGCACGCTTGCGGCGGCATAACCGTTATGGACTCTCCGTCCCTTGATCGTTGAAAGCCATGCGTCGCCGTCTGACAGAGAGGCGTCTCCTCCGGTCGTCCGGGCAATGAACTCGCCGAAGGAAGACTGGGCGTCATCAGCCGTCAGGTTGTCTGCGAAAGGAACTCTCGCAACTTCGAGGTTACCGGTTTCGTCAGCGCCTTCGCCGTTTACGCTCGTAATTGGGGTGCCCCACTCGCCGTCCTCGCGGAGATATTTGACAGTTCCTGCTCCGGTGCCAAGAGCATCTGTTACATTCTTCTTTGTGATCTCCTCGCGAATCGTCGCGGAAGATTTGTTGTCAACGTTGTCAAGACCAACGTCAGATTTGCTCAGGTTCATGTCACGCTTGAGCGCGGCAGTGCTGATAATATCGGACGCCACACCATTAACTGTCTTGGTCAACGCTTTGCCTGTGGCATCGTAGGCGATATCGCCAACGAAAATGGTCTTCAGCTTCGCAAGGAAGCGCTGAAGTCCAGTATAGTTAAGGAAAGCCATTTGCAATCCTCCTCCTTTTTATGCGAACAGCGCGTCGATCTGTGCGTTTGTGATGGCGTCAATATTGCTCAGATCCATTGCCGCTTCGAGTGTCGCGACTGATACAACATCGACCGTTTGACCGGCGATAGTGACAGTGATTTTCTTATTCGTTGAATCGTACTGCACACTGTCCACCTTCTCATCGAGAGCATCTTGGACGCCATCGATCACTGCTGCAATTACGTCATTTGTCGGATAATTGTTGAGTTTTTGTGCCAGATATGTAAGTCCGGCCGCATCCATGAATTTCTTCGCAGATGTCTGTGCGTATGTATTCGGCATCCTGACTCTCCTTTCTTAGAGAATGTCAAAACGGGGAGGGGTTATTTCCCCTCCCCGAGAAACATCACCGGAGATTATTCGCCGGCAGAAGGAGTGTCGATCGCGGTGTTCGCGGCAGCGATCGCAGCGTCGATCTCGTTGTTGCTCAGCGCAACGATGGCTTCGTAGGCGTCAGAAGCGTACTTCTTCACGCCATACACGGTCGCAGCGGAAGCGGCATCCGTGTCAGCGCCCAGCACAGCGGCAGCGGCACCGGAAGCATCGTAAGCAGTGCTGTCGGTGTACGCGGCAGAACCGAGGCCATGCACGGCAACGTCAGTGCCATCCACAGCAACGGTACCATTGGTGGAACCTTCGGCAACGCTCTGCACAGCGCTGTCTGCCAGATCCAGAGAGGCCTGCACGCCGGAAGCCAGCTTGGCCTTGGTCACGGTGCCATCGGTGATGGTCGCGGTAACCTTATGCTGTCCGTCGATCGCGATCACGATCATGTCGCCAACCTGAGAACCGGAGGTTACGTACTCGATCAGTCCGGCAACGTCGATGTAGAGCTTGTCCTCGCTCGCGTTGGCCAGAGTCAGTTCGATGAACGTGCCGGCATACGGCCACGGATCGCCTTCAGAGGGGGCACCCTTGGTCACAACAGCGCCGGATTCAACGACCATATCCTTCGGGATATCGATGGTCGCACCGACATCCACGGCAGTACCGGTGCCGCCGACGTACTTCTGCAGCTTGTAGGAGGCCGCAGCGCCGGAGCTGGCAGTGCCCAGCTTGGTCATGGTATAGGTGTCAGCAGCGGCGGGCGGAGCAACGTAAAGACCCTTGTTGCCACTGGTCTTCAGCTGCAGGGCGTTGCCGGATTCAGAAGAGATCTGAACGCCAACACCGTTGTTACCGGTAACGACTACAGAGTCGTCGCTCGCAACAACGTTGTCCAGTTTGCTGTCATACCGATCGCGGATCTTTTCCCAAAGATGGCCTACGCCGGTAGCATTGAGGAACTTTTTGGTTTCGATGGTTGCGTAACTCATTACACAACACCTCCTGCGAAAAAGATTTGTATTTTAGAAGCACGGTTTGATCGTGCATCTAAGCATGTAAAAAGACGGTCATTCACTGAGCCGCCTGTCGATGTTATTGATGATCTCATCAATCTCATCAAATGTCAGCGCATCTTCGTCGCTAATCAGATCTTCAGGGTCGAGATCCTCCAGATGTGCTTTCAGCTCGTCCGTGAAGTCGTTTGAGGATAGCCCCTTTCCTTCTTCGCCAAGCACGAAGACTTCCTTCAGTCTTGCGTAGAAGTAAGCGAGGCCGGCCTGATTCAGATATTTCTTCTGTGAAATTGAAATCGCCATGATACATCACCTCAGCTGTCAAAGATTTCGTCGATGTCCTCATGGGTCATCGCTTTTGCATCCTCGTCCTCGTCAACCGGGCCGTCAATGACTTCGTCAATGTCCGCCGGAGAAAGGGGATCAGCCCCCGGGTCGTCCGGGTCAAGCGGGTCGCGGTCGATGATCTCATCGATCTCCGGTTTGTTGATCGGAGTATCCGCATATTCGCCCGCAGGCTGTACGCCGAGTTCTTCTGATGTTTTGTTCCCGACAAGTTCCACGCCGTTGATCTGCGGCTTGTTCTTCACCCACCTGTAGTCGCGTTCGACATCGCCCATCGTATAGATCAGCACATCATCCGAACCGTCAAACATGCCTTCGCCTTCAACGGCTCCGGTCAGTTTGATCTTCCGTGGTGTGGAGAGGCGATCAGCCTCAGCTGCTCTGGAAGCGCGGGAACCCTGTCCAACACCCAGTGTGATGTTCATGCGATGATTCTTAACAGTTGCCGCAGCAACTCCGGAAAGATTAGACATCGCCCACCGCCTCCAGTACTTGGAACAGGCTTGGAGTCACCGGCGTAGCACACTCTGTCTCTGAGAAGATAACCCTCAGATCCCAGTAGTACTTGCCGGGTTCCAGCTTATTGGTATCTTGGCTTGTCAGCTCGATCAGCACTTCGCCGTCAATCACGGAGAGATGCTTGATAATAGAAGCGGTGCCGCCAATTTTCTTCTTGACGGTAAACAGCGCTTCCGTTCCGTTTTCGGGGACATCTCCGGTGATGGTAACCGTGAAGTATCCGCTGTCTCCCTTGCTGACAGCCATCATGGTTGAGTTTTCTTTGATTATGAACATGACGCCATCACCGTCCAAAGCGATTACTGTTCTTCTTCGAACAGCGCGTCGATCTGCGCGTCGGTAATGGTGTCTGCGAGATCATCTGCGAGCTGCTTGTAAGCCCGGTCGATGATATTCATGTTGGACTGACGGTCTTCGCCGGCAATATCCAGTCGCCATTCCTCAAAGTATTTCTCTTTGTCTGCGACGGTGTTGCCGAGAAGCTTCAATCCGAGATTTGGTGTCGTCGAAGCCATTTTCAACACCTCCAATGGAAATTACACCGTTCTGCCGTCAGGAACCGGATCTGGGTCAAGCTCACCGATTGTATTTGGATCGATATGAGCAATTTTTACCGGTTCCGTTTTGATAGCCCTGACGTCATCGCTTCCGCGAATGGCAAGACTGATCTCGCCGTCTCCGCCCTCGATAATGCCGACTTCCAGATACGGTTGCACTGGTACAAGCGTGATATCCGGTATCTTGTCCGGATCAAGCTGACCAGTCTGATATGGATCCAGATCGCCAATGAGCGTTACTCTTGCGCCATTTTCGATCCGAATACTGTTGGATAGATTTTCAAGCGTCTGCCTGACAGATCCGATCTCTACGTTGTTACAAGCGCGCAGAACCATCTCTGCACTTTGTGCAATCTTCGGACTGATCGCTGCGCTTATCTCAACAGCATCTTTTGCGTCAATGACCATGCCGTTTTCGAAGACATCGCTTCCGACAAGATCAATCAGAACGTCCGTGTCAGTTTGATATGCATTAAGAACCATTCCGATAGCTTCAACTATATCCTCGTCAATGCGTATCCATGCTGGCACGTTGTTCTCTGATTTGATCTTCAGTTCGGCAATCATTCTATCAATAGATATGGCAAGCGATGGCAAAACGAGATCGGACGCTTTGATTATGGAAAAGATACTATCGCAGAGTACATCTACACCCAACGACAGCGGTAAATTATCATTTGCGGTGATAATCAATTCCAGATCTTCGAGATCCGTGATCGTGCGTTGATTCGGTATTGAAATCGTCAGCGGCACTCTGATAACTTGTCCGCCGGCAGGGAATTTGAACCGTACGCCCATACTTACGTATCAGCGCCGTCCAACAGTGTAATAACAACTTTGTTTTCTGCGATAGTCACAACGGTATTTTTCCAGATACCGATTGGCTGCTCGAGCGTGCCACTCGAAATCAAGTGTGCATTAGCGCCAGCTCCGTCAAACATAACCCAATGCGTAGCAAGATGCTCTTCATTGAACCACGTTCCTGTGCTGAGCGGGAATACGATAGGCTGCGCATTTTTTACAGACCCGTCGACAGCCTGTGTGAACGCTGTGATTTTTACACGAGCATATCCGTTTGCGACTGGCTCTGTAACGTTGCCTCCTGCCACAGTCGGTGTAGTACTGGAAAGGCCGATGTAATAATCTCTGTTGGCGTCACCATAGATTGAATCCATGATTTCGTTGCGCCAGAAAGTAGTATTCATACTGTCATCAACCTCCTGTTATTGATTGATGTTTTTACGGATGATGAGATTTCCTTGAGCTGCGTGTCGAATATCCGTGCCATGGATGAGTTCTACCTGAAAAGTATATTTGCCCATCCATGCGAGAGTGTCTTCGGGCGCAAAAGAAAATCGGCATACCGCACCAACGAGATCGTCATCGACGCCAAGAACACCTTGCTTTTGCAACGTGTGATATACGCCGCCGTTAGGCCGATGCTGGTACGCGTAGTCTTTAATGGTAAGCAGAAAAACGCTCTGAGTGTCTTTCAGCTCATCATATGTATACTGATCTCCATTTTCCTTGATCAGCACAAGCTCCCACGTGTCCGTATTTCCCCCATACATTTCAACGTCTGGGAGAATATTGATACGATAATCTATCTTTGCCATCTTTATCCTCCGACATTGACCGGGAACTCGCATATGATATCCAGTGTGCCAGTCCCTGTAATGGTAAGATTGTTATATCCTCTTGCAAGCCTGAGGAATTGGAAATTGAACTTGTCATACAAGTTCAGGTTCTGATTGTTTGTGATGACCCCGTGTTCGTTGTCAATCGCTATGCTCGTAACAGATGACGGAATACCTGTAAACGAAGGCCCCCGGTTGCTATCCTGCGCATTCTTAACGGAAAAGGCCGTACCGCTTGTCCGCCTGAATGTCAGCTTGGGATAATAAAACCCTCCGAGTGAACTCGCGTTGAAAAACTCAAGCTGTTTCGTTCCGTTTACTGTAATTCCAGTCTTCATTTCTTCGAGATATGCGTATGGACTGTCGCATATAACGTGAGCCTTGAGCGCCCAAGGTACCTTCCCATACCGCGTTACATCAAGATCCTTGATGATGCAGCGATACCCGAATGGACGCATATCAGGCTGATCGATAAAGAGCCACTTGTACTCATTATGTCCGGTCAGCCATGCCGCCACAGCGGCGACTTCGTAACGATCTAAGTATTTATAGTTATCAATCCTATCTTCATTCACACCGAATACGATATCAAACTCAAGCTTAGCCGCAGGCTTTACACCAAAGAAGTAAGGCTTCCACTTATCGCCGACAGTCTCTTCAATCACATCTCCGATGCCTGGCGCTTTGAAGTCATTGTCATCAGCACCTCCAACATCATAGAGCATAAGGTCATATTCTTCACAAGGTACGGAGTCAAACATAAACGCTCTGCCGAAATACGACATAGGTCATCCCTCCGTTTCGGCTATATCGCCTTACGGATGCGGCTTCTTGGGATTGCCATGCCCGGGAATGTGGTCGCAACCACCGCCCATACCATAGCCGTGTCCCATATCTCCGTGATGCGTAGTCGCACCCGTATTGGACGCGGTAACATTTTCGGAGTAATCAAACTCCAGTTTTTCCGCCAATGGTTTTGTATAGGTCTTCATCTATCATTCCTCGTTTCGAACGATTGATCGTTCTGTAAACTCGACAAATGGGCTTAAAGCATCTATGTCAGCAATAGACAGATTGATGTCTGTATCAAGACAAATACTCGGTCGTTTGATGTCCGCGAAGTCGATTTCCATTTCATCAATCTCTTCCATCATCTTATTCAGCTCGTTGGCGCACTTCTCGCCGTCTTTCCTGTTCTTGAATTTGATGGATCCATCCATCTGCCGTACTGGCTCATACTTCTTCATCACGGAATCAATCCGTTCTTTCTGAAAGTCCCACTGCGGCTGCAGCATCTTTTTTACCTTAAAGAGCTTATAGCTGATGGAAAGCGGCATTTCATCGCTGCTGATATTGCTTAAAACCATATATGCTTTGATAACATCTGAATGTTTCATCCTTTTATCCTCCAATTAACGCGTTATTTGAGACAATGGTATCTCCTGTGGTGGAGGCAGCGTAGGCCCTTCGCCGCCATCTGTTTCGAGCTTTATTCGAACATTTCCATCCATAATGGACACCTCTGTGAGATTTGTGTATCCAATAAGCGTTTTTCTTGGCTCGTCGTCGACATATTCATAGATAACGGACGTTTCAGTCGCATCCGAAAATTTGCTGGCAATATCCGGGATAGTCCCGCCAACAAACTCAATAAATAGCGCACTATTATATGTCTGGCGTATCGTAGCGCAGATATTGACCTCGTATGTTTTCCCGGTCGGCGTCTTTATCATTCTCATGTATATTTCTTCCTTTTCTACTTACAGATTGATCGTTCCGATCCAGTTGATTTTATATCCATATGCTTTTTGATTTTCAAAATCAACTTCGGTACACACAGTAAGGCTGCATGTTGTTTTACCGGACAGAAGTAACGCAGATGCATCTGCGCTGTCAAGGGAACCCTGCACGCCGCTTGCTGTCTTACCATAAGACACAGCATTTGCGCCGATCTTACCCTCACTGACAGCACCACTGCCAAGCTTTGAATTCGTTACAGCGCTGGCGTTGATGTTGATTTCCTTGATCTCGCTGCTGCCAATCTGTCCAGATACGAGTGCGCCTTTTGCCGTTGAAACCTGCGTTGCATACACAGTTCCACCAAACGTACCATTACTGCAATATAAATCACCATCCGCTTCTACACGGAATGGCGCACGCGTCTTGCCGTATGCAGTCAGGTCGTTTCGTGTGCCGCCAGCCCAGAATATAACATCGTTGCCGGTGCCCTTTGCTATGCCGATTGTGCTACCGTCGTCATCATATCCTTGACCGTTCCACGAACATTCTTTCTTGCTTTTATTTCCAATATAATCGGAACCGATATACCATCCTCCGACTGTACCGGCCTTCGCTGTAAGCGTACCGTCGCTTGACACGGAAAAATTATCTCCGAGTGTAATGCTGCCGCCCGTGATTGAAAGATCTGTTGCTGACACCTTACCGTCGCTTGATACGCTGAATTTATCGCCGATTTTGATGCTGCCGCCAACAATCTCAAGATTGCTTGCGTACACCTTACCGTCAGCTTGTACGCGGAATGGTGCGCTTGCCTGTGCACCGCCAGCCCAGAAGATTATGCTTGTTCCGGTTCCGGACGCCATACCGACCGTGCTGTTTGCTTTGGTGTTCTGGTTGCCAATGTAATCGGATCCGATATACCATCCGCCAACCTGGCCTTTGGTTGCGATGATCGTACCGTCTGCCTGTACACGGAAAGGTGCGCTCGCCTGCGCATTTCCCGCCCAGAAAACAACGTTTGTGCCCGTTCCTGACGCCATACCAACTGTGCTGTTTGAACGGGCACAAA
>Ga0265298_10009477_pt1 | contig 11592 bp, 11 predicted proteins | sample AusTroGonzalo_MG_3_FD_193486 | JGI IMG/M metagenome (GOLD analysis project Ga0265298, IMG submission 193486) | Bovine rumen microbial communities from tropical cattle in Woodstock, Queensland, Australia - Gonzalo_01 | ecosystem: Host-associated > Mammals > Digestive system > Stomach > Rumen ...
CTTGACTTCAATTTCATTGCCGACAGACATAGCACCTTCGGCAAACTTCTGCAGCATAGAGGCCGTGTTGAAGTTCTTTCGCGGGCCTCCGTCGATAATTATTATTTTCTTCATCATTTTTCTATTATAATTCTAAATTCTCCTTAAGAACTGCAAAAATACAAAATTTCACACAGCATGCGAAAACGGGCATTTCTTGCCAATGCACGGGTTGTTGATGTGGCTGCGCGAGCATTTCACTTCGGGCTTCTCCATCTCTACACCGAAGTGTTCTTTTCACCCGCAAAAATTCCCGTTTCACCAAGTTTTGTGTGTTTCCAACGCAAACATCTTGTATCTTTGCACTCTGATTTTGAATCTTGTTTCCGATGAAGAAAAAACGTGTCTTTCACATCATTCTGATCGTGGCATGCATCTCCTTGATGAGCTGGCTGCTTTACTATCTGGTTTGGTTTCTCTTTGACCCGGATTTGAGAATGGAATTCTACAAAGGGTGGCCGTTCCATCCGCTGGAAATGCTTCTTGACTATGCCGTGTGCTGTTTTGTAACCTTCACGGCTACAATCTATTACCTGCGCTCCTACGACCGCGCGGAGCGAGAGCGCGACCGCTACAAGCTGCTGGCATTGGAGAACCAAATCAACCCGCATTTTGTGTTCAACAACTTCAGCACGCTGGCCGAATTGATTGAGGTGGACCCGCAAAAGGCCTCGAAATACCTGATGAACCTCTCCAAAGTTTATCGCTATTCCCTCACGCACCTCGAACACGACAAGGTGAGCCTGCAGGACGAATTGACCTACCTGCGACAATATCTGCAGCTGCTGGGTGAGCGTTTCGGCGACACCATACGTGTGAACATTGCCCCCGAAGTGGCTAATGGACAGGGAAGTGTGCCGCCAGCCGTGTTGCAGATGATGGTGGAGAACGCCATTAAGCACAACGAGCACACTGCTGCACACCCGTTGAATATCGATATTTTCAGCGACGGACAGAATATCACCGTGCAAAACAACAAACGCCTCGTACCTGCACCCGAATCCACCCAAATCGGCATCCACAATATCGAGGAAAGATACCGTTTGCTTACCCGCAAGAAAGTGAAGATTAAGGATGGGGATGACACCTATTCCATAACCATTCCAGTAATATTGAGTTAGCAGTTAGTAGTTAGTAGTTAAGAGATAAATGTTCATATTTGGAGCCTTATGAAAATACTGATAATTGAAGACGAGCAGAACAATGCCGACCGACTGATAAGGTTGGTGAACGACGTTCGCCCCAATGCTGAAATCGTGGCGGTGTTGGCGAGCAATGCAGAAGTGGAGGCTTTCTTCCACCAGGCTGACAATGCTCCCGATGTAATCTTGTCGGACATCCGGCTGGGTGACGGGTTGAGTTTCGTGGGGCTGAAGTCCGCTCCGCAGTCGGTGCCCGTGATTTTCACCACCGCCTACGACCAATATGCCCTGCAGGCATTCAAATACAACGGTCTCGACTATCTGCTGAAGCCCATTGATGCAGAGGAACTTCGGCAGGCGTTGGATAAGGTGGTCGTGGAACGTACCACCACCACGGAAGACATCCGGCAGCTGCTGGCCTCGGCGGGTAGCATCCGTTACCGTGAGCGTTTTCTCATTTCTTTCCGCGACACCTTTCACGTGGTGCCCGTGAGTGAGATGAGCCACGTAGGTATCAGCGACGGCATCGTTCGCCTCTATACCACAGAAGGCAAATCGCACCTGTTGAATTTGACACTGGATGAGTTGGAGAAGCAACTTGACCCCGAACGCTTTATGCGTGTCAATAGGCAGTATATTGTCAGTGCAGCGGCGGTGGAGAAACTGTCGGCACACTTCCTTGGTAAGATGCGCGTCCACCTCAAAGGCTATCCTGACACCGAAGTCATCGTGAGTCGCGAGAAGGTGTCAGCGGTGAAGCGGTGGCTGGACTTCTGACAATTATGAATTATGAATTTAGAGATAAACGGTGGCTGTTTCTTTGGTACAAATTGTGGAGCATAATAGCATGTCGTTTCACCTTTGATTTTTCCCATTTCACCCGATTTTGAGTTTTTGCTTCGCCAATAAATCCTCACTTTTGCATCCAAATTTATAAGGATGTACAAAATGAAGAGGATGATATGGATATTGCTGCCAGTGGTGATGCTTTCGTGCGCATCGCGGCAGCAGAACGAGGGCGAGGAGCCTAAACACTACGAGTTGTTGACCGTCACGGCCAGCGACCACGAGCTGATCACCGAGTATGCCGCTTCGCTGAAGGGGCAGCAGGACATTCGCATCATTCCGCGCATAGAGGGCTATCTGCAAGGCATCTACGTAAAGGAAGGTGAGCAGGTGAAGGAGGGACAGTTACTGTTTCGCGTGGATGCGGCGACCTACCGGGCGGCGGTGGAGACGGCCAGTGCCAATGTGCAGCAGATGACGGCGGCCTTGGAGAAGGCGCAGCTGGAGTACAACGGAAAGAAACAACTGTACAACAGGAAGGTGATTTCCGACCATGAACTGGCTTTATCGAAAAGTGACCTTGATATGGCAAAAGCCAATTTGGCAGCAGCTCAAGCCGCACTAACTTCTGCACGCAACGACCTTAGCTATACGGAATTGCGCAGCCCTTCGGATGGGGTGGTCGGAAGGATACGCTACAGAAGGGGCGACTTTGTGAGTCCGAATCTGCAGGAGGGCATCACCATCGTGGCCGACAACCGCCATATCCGTGCCTACTTCTCGATGAGCGAAACCGTCTTGATGGATTACCTGAGCGAGCACAAAACGATGGAAGCGGCTGTCAAACAGATGCCTGAGGTGCAGTTACTCCTTCCGAACGGCCAATTCTACAGTCTAACGGGACGAGTGGAGAGCATCAGCGGCATCGTGGACGAGACGACAGGTGCGGTATCGGTGTGCGCCCTCTTCGACAACAGTGACGGCATCCTGCTCAGCGGCGGCACGGGCAAAATCGTGATGCCCGCCGTAAGAAAAAACGCCATCGTCATCCCGCAGGAGGCCACCTACGAGATTCAGGACAAGGTGTATGTGTATAAGGTCGTGGGGGGTAAGACAGCATCCACCATTGTACAGGTAGAACCGCAAAACAACGGCAAGGAGTATGTGGTGGTGAGTGGTCTCAAGGAAGGGGATGTGATTGTTGCCAAAGGCGCGGGGTTTGTGCAGGAAGGAGAGGAGGTGAGGTGAAGGATATTATCCTCCTTGTAACCTTTACCTTTATATTGGACGGGCAATGGTGAGCCCCAATATGTTGAGAATATTGAGGAAGAGTCCTGCACTGGGTTCCACAGTACCTGTTTCAATACGCGAGATATAGGATTTTTTTGTGCCTACCTTCTCGGCGAGTTCCTGCTGTGTTAACCCTTCGCTTTTCCGTGCATCATGAATGATGGTACCAACACAATATGCATACGCTTCGCGACGGAAGGCTTCCCTCTGAGGGGTGCCTGGACTTCCATACAACGAGTTCAAAACCTCGTCAAAATTTCCAATATTTTCATTCTTTTTCTGCATAATATTCATTTTTTAATTTTATAGCCTTCTGAATCTCGTTTTCAGGGGTTTTCTGCGTCTTCTTTTGAAAACCATTGAATAACATCACCACATTGCCTTCGTCAAAAATAAAGAAAGCTCTGTATATGTTACCATCGTGTTGAGCACGGAGTTCAAATACCCCTTCCCTGATATGCTTAACAAAATTTGTTCCTGGGCGCTGTTGAGTTTTCAGTACATCAAGCACATACGCTATTTTTCGCTGAGCACCGGTATCAAGTGAGCGGAAGAAATCTATGAAGTAGTTCTTGTAATATAGTATTGATCTTTCCATGGCGCAAAAATACAAAAAATATCATATATGGAAACTTTTTGTTTTACATCTCCATTTCACTTTTTCCCAATTTGGTAGTTTGTACTGCCGAATTAGGACTTTAAATGCCCCTCTACTCTTCATTGAAGAAATCAGTATCTATTCTTTTGATTTCGTAAGTTTGTTTGAGACTAACACCAATGTTGTTCTCTATCATAAGCTTGGTGAGCATATCACCATCAATCAGAACGATTTTTACTCCTGATGCCTTTTTACTGGTTTCAATAGCACCTGTAGAAAATGTTGTTGTTGTAATAAAGACGCCTTTCGAAGCTCCTTGTTCGGTGAGTGCTCCAATAAATTTTTGAATGTCAGGTTTTTGAACAGAACCTGTTGTATAACGTTTCGCCTGAATATATATGCTGTCAAGACCAAGTTTGTCTTCCTTTATAATTCCGTCAATGCCGTCATCATGCGAAATCTGCGTAACAACACCAGCGTCATCAAGACTGCCCCCATAGCCCATGGCAACAAGGAGTTTCACAACAAGTTGCTCGAAAAATTTCGGAGATTGGCTTTTTACATGGTCAAGCAAATCACCCGCAAGAGTAGCATTGATTTCATCGAATGTTTCAGCCATTACTTCTGAAGGAGTCTTGGTTTGCTCTTCTAAAATTGCGTTCTCTTTGTCTTTCTTATCTTTATATCCGTATGCAAAAAGGGCAAATGACGGATACTTTTCGCCAAGGTATTTTGGGGTAATCTCCGTTATTCCTGAATCCAATAAACTCATGCCCTCGGCGGTGATCTTGTTGATGCCTCGTTTCGGACGTTGTAACAAGCCTGCTTTTCTTAAGTATGTGGTTGCCCACTGCGTTCTATTGTGAAGTTTGGTTTCTGAGCCGCCAGATACTCTTTCTGTCACCTCTGTGTCGGACAATGAAAAGATACGAGCCATGTCATCCATGAGGCTTTTCAGGGAATGTTCCTTTCCATCTTTTAGTATGTTAAGAACAGGAAATAAAAATTTATCAAATGTAGGTACCATAATTATTATTCATTTAATACTACGGTGCAAAGGTACGAAAAACATCAATATAGGGAATGCTTGACTAAACAAATTTTTCTTTCAAACAAAAGTGAGCACGTCTTCTTCCTCCATTTCACCCACCAATATTCCCGCTTCACCCACTTTCCCGCAACGCCATCGGCAGAACACCTTTATTTTTGCGCAAAATTTGATAGGTTATTACTATGGATATCAAGACATTTATCAATCGCCCGCTCCTTTCAATGGTCATCAGCATAATCATCGTGCTGTTAGGTGTAATTTCGCTGTTGTCGTTGCCAGTGGAGCGCTATCCTGACATCGCACCGCCCGCCATCTATGTATGGGCGAGCTATCCGGGTGCGAGTGCCGAAACGGTGCAAAAGAGCGTGGTGATACCGCTGGAGGAAGCCATTAACGGTGTGGAGGGAATGACCTATATGACCTCATCGGCAAGCAACGGCTCGGCCAGCGTCACCATCTATTTCGAGCAGGGCGCCAATGCCGATATGGCCGCCGTGAATGTGCAGAACCGCGTCATCCAGGCGCAGGCGCAGCTGCCCGCCGAGGTGCTGCAGACGGGCGTAAGCACCGAGAAACGGCAACCCGGACAGCTGCGAATCATAGCTCTGGAAAGCCCCAACGGCACCTACGACGAGAACTTCCTGAGCAACTATTTCTACAACAACCTGCGTCCCGCCCTGCTTCGCATCAAGGGCGTGGGCAAAGTGGAGGTGTGGGGCGCGCAATACGCCTTGCGCATCTGGCTCAAGCCCGATGTGATGGCTCGCCACAAGCTGATGCCGAGCGATATATCGGCGGTGCTGGCCGAGCAGAACATCGAGGCCTCGGTGGGCTCGCTGGGCAGCAATTCCGACAATGTGTTCCAGTATGTGTTGCGCTACACGGGACGCAAAACCGAGGTGTCGGAGTTCGAGAACCTCGTGATAGCCTCGCTGCCCACCGGAGAGGAACTGCTGCTGAAAGATGTGGCGGATGTGGAGCTGGGACAGTCGGATTACGACTACATCAACAGTATCAACGGACATCCGGGCGTAATGGGGTCGGTGAGCCAGATGGCCGGCTCGAACGCCACCAAAATCAACCTCGAAATCGACAAACTGCTGGCAGAAACCGAGAAATCGTTGCCCAAGGACGTGAAAATCGTCACCTTTGACAACACCAACGACTTCCTCTTCGCCTCCATCCGCGAGGTGATTCTGACGCTCATCATCGCCATTGTGCTGGTATTGGTTGTGGTGTTGTTTTTCCTGCAAGATTTACGAGCCACACTGATTCCCGCTGTCGGCATTCTCGTGTCGCTCATCGGCACCTTCGCCTTTATGAAGGTGGCGGGCTTTTCGGTCAACCTGCTGACGCTCTTTGCGCTGGTGCTGGTCATCGGTACCGTGGTGGACGACTCCATCGTAGTGGTGGAGGCGGTGAAAGCAAAATTTGACGAGGGTTGCACCTCCGCCCGCAAAGCCACGGAAGACGCTATGAACGGGCTTTCCGTCACGCTGTTCACCACGACGCTGGTCTTTATGGTCATCTTCATTCCTGTAGCGTTTATGGGCGGCACCACGGGCATCTTCTTCAAGCAGTTCGGCTTGACGATGGCTGTCGCCGTGGGCATCTCGCTGCTGAACGCGCTGACGCTGAGTCCCGCACTTTGCGCTCTAATGCTACGTCCGACTGTCTCTGAAGAGAAAAATGTTACAAAGCATCTAAGCAAAGCGTATAGTGTTACATTTTTCTCATTATTAAAACATTACAGCAATTTGATTAGTTGGCTGCTAAAACATAAAGTATGGGTGATTAGCAGTGTGGCGGCTGCATTGCTGCTGTTCGGCATCCTCTTCAAGCTTGTTCCAACAGGCTTTATTCCCAATGAAGATATGGGTACGCTCTTCGTGGACCTTACGGCACCTTCGGGTTATACCGCCAACAAAACTTTCGATATGATGAACCGTACCTGCGACAAAATCCGCGAACTGCCCGAAGTGCAAGAAGTAGGCGGTGTAGTCGGTGTAGGGGCTGGAAGCAACAGCGCCAACATCTTCATACAATTGAAACCGTGGAAGGAGCGCAAGGGAAGCAAGCATTCGTCCACCGCCGTAATGGAACGAATCAACGAGTTGTTGGCTCAAGAAAACGAGGCGCAGTGCTTCGTCTCTGAACCCGGAATGGTGGAGGGTTATGGCGGCAACGGAGGCTTCGAGTTCTCGGTTCAGGGTCGCAACGGACAGGACGCAAAGACGCTGCACGAGGTTACCACGCGCTTTACGGAAAAGCTGAGCGAGCGTTCCGAAATCGGCGAGGTATATTCAAGCTATGAGGTCAACTATCCGCAATATCGTGTGGATGTGGATGTGGCGAGATGTAAAAAGATGGGCGTTTCGCCCTCCACCGTCCTCAACGAAATGGGCGCCTATTTGGGTGGCGACTACATCTCCAATTTCAACAAATACAACAAGGTGTATCAGGTGGATTTACAGCTGAAGCCTTCCGACCGCAACCGTCCCGAGTCATTAGCGAATCTCTTTGTTCGTTCCGAAAGCGGTGAAATGATGCCTATCAACCAGTTTGTCACACTTACCAAAGAATATATGCCGCAGTCGCTCAACAGTTTCAATATGTTCCGCAGCATCGATGTGTCGGGTAGCGTGGCGAAGGGCAGCAGTTCGGGTCAGGCTATCCGAGCCATCCAGGAGACCGCCACGAAGGAGCTGCCCGTGGGTTACAGCCTCGAGTTTGGCGGCATTACCCGCGAGGAGAGCCAGACGTCGAACCGTGTCATCTTCATCTTCCTCATTTGCGTCGTCTTTGCCTATCTCGTGATGGTCGCCCTCTACGAAAGCCTCTTCATCCCGCTGGCGGTGCTACTGTCGGTGCCCTTCGGATTGGCGGGCAGTCTGCTGTTTGCCAAGTTGTTTGGCGTGGAGAACAACATCTACATGCAAATCGGGATGGTGATGCTGGTGGGCTTGCTGTCGAAGACGGCCATCCTGCTCACCGAATACGCTTCACAGGCGCGCAACGAAGGCCTTTCGCTCACCGAGGCGGCGCTCAGCAGCGCCAAAGTGCGTTTGCGTCCTATATTGATGACCTCGCTCACGATGATTATCGGTATGTTACCCCTGATGTTCGCATCTGGCGTAGGTGCCAACGGCAGCCGCACCATCGGCGTCTGTGTGGTTGGCGGAATGCTTTTCGGCACCCTCGGCCTGCTGCTCGCCGTGCCGACACTGTTCGTCGTGTTCCAGAAAATACAAGAAAAAGTCAGTAAGAAAAAAACAGTTCAATGAAAGCCAAAATCAATAACAGAGTAACCTTATCGCCGCTGCAAGCCGACGACCGCGAACAGTTCATCCTCGACAACCAAAGGGCATTCAAGTATGGTGCTACGGAGGAGTTTGGAATGAGGGACGACCACTTTGAAGAGGACGAAGAAATCATTTCCCGAGCCACCATCGAAGCCTCCATTGACGGTGAAAACGCCGAAGCGTACCGCATTCTCCTCGATGGGGAGAAGGTTGGCGGTGCCGTTATCAGAGTGGAGGGCGAGTGTGGCGAATTGGAGCTGCTGTTTGTCAGCCCCGAAGTTCACAGCAAGGGCATCGGTTATTCCGCCTGGTGCCTCATTGAGCAGCTGCACCCCGAAGTGACGGTTTGGGAGACAGTGACTCCCTATTTCGAGAAACGCAATATCCACTTCTACGTCAACCGTTGCGATTTCCACATCGTGGAGTATTTCAACAGCCACCACCCCGATCCAAACGACCCCGACAGTGGTGGTCCAGACAGTGACGGGATGTTCCGTTTTCGGAAAGAGGTATAGATTCTCAATTCTTAAGTCTAGAATCAGAATAGGTTAGCCATTCTTTTCCCCGCATCAAAAGCATTCTTAATACTTGTTTCTCCGTAAGAATTGCTAAAATACGACTTATCTCTTGCAAGCCGATTGCAGATTCCACAAAAACTCCCCAAAAAGTTTAATTAAAATTTAGTGATACCAGCCATTAAAATCCCTACTATTAAGGATGACGCACGTAAACAAGAAACGTTATTTTTGCCGCAACAAAAAATTAACTGTTGAAATGCAACGGAATTGCAATTATATGAACCACTTACGACTATTATTGGCCTTCTTCACGATGACCGTTATGCTCTCTGCGCGTGCCCAATCGCAGGAACGGCAGCTTTTTGACGGCGGTATGATGGTGCACACGGGATACCTGCAGGGACATATCAACGCTATGGACTACAACGCCAAAAGGATGACTTTCGGACTGGGTGGTGTGCTCCGTTTCCATCTCGGCAACCATCTCCGCTTGGGCGGCGAAGGGTATGTCTCCACCCTGCGCCAGATGAAAAACGGCAGTTACTTCCGCACCAGCTGGGGCGGTCTGCTGGCGGACGCCTATTGGAAGTTCGGACGTTGGCAACCCTACATTGGACTTACCCTCGGCGGCGGGAGGACCTCCTCGCTGCTGATGTTCGACGGCTCGTCGGAAGATTGGGCTCCCGAAACGGATGTTGTAGTGCACAACGAGTCATTTTTCTGCATAGATCCCAACATCGGAGTGGAATTTGCCCTTACTCCGGCTGTCCACCTCACGTTCAAAACGGACTGGCTTGTCCCGCTGCCTACTCGCGAAATGCCCTCAGGACCACGGTTCTACTTGGGAGTGGTTTTTGCGCACTGAAAAACACACTGTATGTCATAATCCTCCAGAAACCAGCGTATTATACGGTTTGATTTGTTCTAATTGTTATTCATTGCGGAATCCCTTCTTCAGAAATTCGGCAAGAGGGATGTGAATAATACCCTCATATTTGCTGGAATCCATGAATGGAGTCATCGAAATCACGTATTTGGGGTAGTTGTCGTTAATTTTCTGAAGATTTCCAAATTCTCTTTCGAAGGTGGATTCTTCGGTGATGAGGTAGGAGGCCTGCACGTATATGGTGTCATCTCCCTTCGTTCCCACGAAGTCGATCTCTGCGGCATACATCTGCCCGACATTGACCTTATACCCCAACCGGATGAGATGCTGATAGACCAGATTTTCGACTATTTTCTCGATGTCATTGGCCCGTCTGCCTCCTACAATGAAATTTCGGAGCCCCACATCACCGAAATAATACTTATCGTTACTTTCCAACAGTTTCTTTCCGTGTAGGTTATATCGGGTTACATCATGGATAAGATATGCTTCTGTGGTCGCCTTCAGATACTTTAAAATGAGGTTCTTGGAAACTTCATTTTTGTTGGAACTCATATAGTTCTGTATATTGGTTGCTGACAACGGCTTACCAATATTGTCTCCAACATATTTGATCAAATTCTCCAAAAAAGGCACATTCCGTACTTTCTTACGGCGAACGATATCCTTCACCAAAATGGTGTTATATACGCCCTGGAGATACTGCCGAACGACCTCGGGGTCATCCAGTCCCATAGGCCGCAGACCGGGCAGTCCTCCGTAATTGATATATTTTCGGAGGGCATCATCATTATCTTCCAGATTATGGAAAATCAAGAACTCATCATAGCTGAGACCTTGCACGAAAATTTCAATATATCTGCCGGAAAGTAGCGTCGCCAAGTCGCTAGAAAGCGTGTCTGAATTGCTGCCGGTGATGATGATATCAATATCCGGCCTATCATAGTAATCCCTGAGTCCTCGTTCAAATTCATCGATTTCCTGAACCTCGTCGATAAGGATATAAGTATGCTTTCCCTCCACCTTGTGTTCCTCAATATAAGCCACCAAATCCTTGTAGTTTTGGATGAAGTCAAAGGCGGTTTTTTCCTTGTCAATAAAGATGACACACGCGTCTTCGAGTTTCTTTCTTTGGACAAGTTCCTTCATGACATAACTCTTGCCGACACGGCGTTGGCCTGTCAGCACAATCAGTACACCTGTTCCGAGAAGCTTTTCCACTTTTGAGTAGTAATTGGGTCTTGAGATCAGTTCCATAACGCAATATAATTTCTGCGCAAAAATACTAAAATTTTGTTGACTATGATGAACAAAATGAAAAATATTTAAATTTTGTTCATTATGATGAACGATTCGATGAAAAAGCGGAGCGCAAGTATTGTTATGATATTAGCTCACGGCCTCTTTGCGTGAAAACGCAGCTTGTTTTTTGCAAGCGGTTTGCGGTTTGCGATGCTCAAAGCCTCGGAGAGGCATCACTCAATCAGAAGGGTCTCTTTTTGGCTTTTCAAATTCCTCAAAATTACGCGAAGCCTCCGACGTTTGCCCCGTCTGCGACCACCCGCAAGCCTTCTTCGAAATCAACAAGCAGAACTACTGTGATTAAGACAAAAGTCCCTTTCGTTAAATGCACTCTCCGTTATCGACACTATAGTTTTTAGACGGGTCTTTCCGATTATAACGAATCTTGATAGCATCTCCTGTTTTGCCTTCTGTGCACTTTCCTTTGTAAGTCACACTCTCGACCTTGAATTTGTAGAAATACGTTCTTCCGCGACCGCTGCCCATAGATTCTGCATAAATAACAGCTGTCGTCTCTACCGGGTCTTGCTTGGCTTGCTCGTTACCACCCAGTCTTCCCATGCGACTATGGCGTCGCACAGTGACATAACAGTTTGGGCTTCAACTCTTTTGAGCTTACAGAAGCGGGACTGCGCCGGACTCACACCGACTTCCCTCTTGGCACCCTCGACGGGCGAC
>Ga0265298_10009478_pt1 | contig 11591 bp, 6 predicted proteins | sample AusTroGonzalo_MG_3_FD_193486 | JGI IMG/M metagenome (GOLD analysis project Ga0265298, IMG submission 193486) | Bovine rumen microbial communities from tropical cattle in Woodstock, Queensland, Australia - Gonzalo_01 | ecosystem: Host-associated > Mammals > Digestive system > Stomach > Rumen ...
TTGGCTGTCAACAGTCGTTGGACACGCAGACTGGAAATCAAGAACCAGCAGTTGCAGCGTGAGCGCAACGTGGTGGTGGCACAGAACAAACAGCTGGCCATCGAGCGCGACCGTGCCGAGGCAGCCTCGAGAGCCAAGACCGCATTCATACAGAGTATGACCCATGAGATTCGCACACCCCTCAACGGCATCAGCGGTTTTACGCAGGTGCTGACCATGCCCGGCATAGAGATGTCGGAAACTGAACGCATCGACTGCTGTCAACGTATTGAGGACAACGCACGCCTGCTGGCCCAAATCCTCGACGACCTGATTTACATCTCCGACTTGGAGAGCAATAACGAGTTGCCACCGGCAGAGCCCTGTCTGGGTATCGCTATCATAGAGCAGGCGATGGACTCCATCAGTCAGATAGCTGGCGAAGGAGTCAAGCTGAACAGCGAGTGCACCATTCCTGAGGACCAGATAATCAATACCCATCCCCGCATGATTCACGTTGTCCTCAACAAGCTGCTCGACAATGCCGCCAAATTCACCACCGAGGGTAGCATCACGCTACGTCTGAGCGAGGAAGATGGAAAGTTGCACTTCTCGGTAATCGATACTGGTCTCGGCATTCCCGAAGACAAGAAGGAGTTCATCTTTGAGAGATTCTCCAAGCTCGACAGCTTCTCACAAGGCATTGGTCTTGGCCTGACCATTGCCCGCATGATAGCCGAGCGTCTCGGTGGTTCACTGACACTTGACACCGACAACACAAAAGGTTCCAAGTTCGACCTTATCATTCCACTAAGTCAATCATAATGCTTTATTCATAACTCATAATTAAATGAAGGCTAAGATATTATCACTCGTAGGATTCTCTCTGCAGCAGCATAGTCTGAAGACTGAAATACTCTCAGGACTCACCACCTTTACCACCATGTCGTACATCCTGGCGCTGATGCCCATCATGTTCGCACCACTTGCCGCACATGGCTTCCCCGTGGATTCACTATTAACCGCCACCAGTCTGGCCACCATCGTAGGCACCCTGCTGATGGCCTTTCTCGCCAAGCGTCCTTTCGGACAGGCACCGGGACTGGCACTTAACATCTTCTTTGTCGAGACGGTATGTCTGTCGCTGGGTTATACGTGGCAGTTTGCCCTGACAGCCGTATTCTTGGAAGGTGTACTCTTCGTATTGCTCTGCTTGAGTAACCTGCGACAGATTATCTTCGAGATGATACCCTCTTCGCTGAAATATGCCATTGCGGCAGGTATCGGCTTTTTCATCGCCACGATAGGATTCAAGAACAGTGGCCTGTTGGCAGAAGGCACCATCTTCAACCATATCCACACGCTGATTAGTGCACCCTCGCTGCTATTCCTGTTGGGTCTGGCGCTCGCAGGTATATTCATCGTATTACACGTTCGCGGTGGTCTGCTGCTCACCATCATTATCATTACCCTTATCGGTATTCCTGCAGGTGTGACGACTGTTCCCGACCATCTGTTCAGCATGCCCACCTCACCTGCCCCACTCTTCTGTCAGTTCTCGTGGGAAGACATTCTTACCCCAGATTTGTGGGTCTGTGTGCTCACCATGCTGTTCTTCGATGTGTTCGACACACTGGGGTCTGTGGTGGGTCTGATGGCCAATACAGGTCATATCCGTCCCAACGGACGTATTCCCCACATGCGTAGTATCATGCTGAGTGATGCTATTGCCACCATGACGGGTGCCTGTCTGGGGTGTAGCACGGTAACCACTTACGTTGAGAGTGCCACGGGTGTTGCTGAGGGAGGACGTACAGGACTCACCGCCCTCGTCATTGCTTTATGCTTTTTTATTAGTCTCTTCTTGGCACCACTTTTCTTGGCCATCCCTGCTGCCGCTACCGCTCCTATTATGGTAATGGCTGGCTTCTACCTCTTTGGTTCTGTGCGCCACATCCGATTGGCACGCCCAGAAGAAACTATGCCGGCCTTCCTGACTATTCTGTTGATGCCTGTCACGGGAAGCATTACCGATGGTATCATCGCAGGACTATTCACCTACGTCGTCTTCTCCTTCATCGACAGTTGGATGAACCGCTACAAGAAAAACAAAAACCGCATCCCTGAATGAGATGCGGTTTTTATTATTTGTTAAACTGTTAATCGTCTTCTGATTAGAAGTTGTAGTACATACCAATCTCCAGAGGAGCCAGAGTATTTGCATTCAAACCAAACTTGCTCTTAGCATCTGAATCCTTATCCTTTGAAGACTCAAAGAACAGACCTTTACCGAACTTTGCAACAAAGCTGAACTTGTCGTTTGCATTGTAAGCTACACCAGGGCAAACACCTACACCGAAAGTAGTGTTGTTCCATTCATCCAGCTTGGAATACTTGAAGTTAACCTGTGCGTCAACAAAGATGTCAACCTTGTCGAACTGGAGGAACTTGTAACGATAGTAAGGAGCAATCTGGAAAGTGATAGCACTCTTATCAGTCTTCATACCACCACCGAATATAGCTGCAGCATTGCCAAGCATATCATTAGTATTGTTGGTAATACCGAAACCAAGTACAAAACCTACAGAAGACTTCTCGTCGAGGTTATAACCAATCTCAGGCTTAATCTCGAAAGTCATACCAGTAGCGTCCTTTGTAGGATCAGTCTGATCGATCAACTTGTTCTCGAAACCGAGATTGAAAGTTCCACCAATGTACATCTGAGCGTTCATTGTAGCTGCTACTGCGACTGCAGCCAGAGTCATCATAATCTTTTTCATAATTTTCTTTTTTTAATAGATTAATGAAATAATTGTTTTCTAATTCAAAGCCGTCTTAACGATTTTTTCGTTTTGACGGTGCAAAGTTAAAGAAAAAACTTTGAAACCACCAAATGTTTTCTAAACTTTTTTGCATTTTAGGCAAAAAATTGATAAAAATCATGGTTTTTTTTAGAAAAATGCGTATCTTTGCAAGGTATTATGTAAGGAAAATACACATGAAACAGACGTTTATAGCTGGTCCCTGTGTGATAGAATCCGCCGAGTTACTGGACACGGTGGCTTCTAAGTTGGTGGAAATCAACGAAAAACTAGGTACCGATATCATCTTTAAGGCCTCATTTGATAAGGCCAACCGTACTTCTGTACATTCATTCCGTGGTCCTGGCATAGACCATGGACTGCTCATGTTGAGTGATGTAAAGGCAAAATATGGTCTGCGCGTGTTAACAGATATTCATGAAGCCTGGCAGGCTGAACCAGCTGGTCAGGTGTGTGACGTGCTGCAGATTCCCGCTTTCCTCTGCCGACAGACTGACCTGTTGCTGGCAGCTGCCAAGACGGGTAAAACTGTCAATATCAAGAAGGCACAGTTCCTGAGTGGCCACGACATGAAGTACCCCGTAGAGAAAGCCCTCGACGGTGGTGCCAAGGAAGTATGGCTCACGGAGCGCGGCAACATGATGGGTTACAACAACCTGGTGGTCGACTTCCGCAACATTCCTGATATGCTGGAGATTACAGATAACGTCATCATGGACTGTACCCACAGCGTACAGCGCCCTGGCGGTGCTGACGGCAAGACGGGAGGTGACCGTCGTTTCGTACCCCAGATGGCGATGGCAGCCAAAGCCTTTGGTGCCACAGGATTCTTCTTTGAGGTACACCCCAACCCAGACCAGGGACTCAGCGATGCAGCCAACATGCTGGAGCTGGATACGCTTTACGATTTGGTCGTAAAGCTAGTGAAAAGTGAATAGTGAAAAAGTAATGACTACAAGAGAGATTGCTATACAGAGCTTAAAGGATGAGGCACAGGCCATACTCGACCTGATACCCAAGATAGACGACGACTTCGAACGTGCCGTCGACATGATGCTGGAGTGTAAGGGAAAGGTTATCGTGACTGGCGTGGGCAAGAGCGGCCATATCGGAGCCAAGATTGCTGCTACGCTGGCATCGACAGGAACGCCATCATTCTTTATCAATCCACTGGATGTCTATCATGGTGACCTGGGCGTGATGTCACAGGGCGACGTGGTGCTGGCCATCTCTAACTCTGGACAGACGGACGAGCTGTTACGCTTCATCCCTATGGTGCTGCACATGCAGATACCTATTATCGGTATGAGTGGCAACCCACAGTCGCTATTGGCCAAATACTCTACCTGTCACCTGAATGTCAGCGTAGAGAAAGAAGCCTGTCCGCTGAATCTGGCACCCACCAGCAGCACCACCGCCACACTGGCTATGGGTGACGCGCTGGCTATCGCACTGATGGAGAAGCGCCACTTCCGTCCGCAGGACTTTGCACAGTTCCACCCCGGTGGAGAGTTGGGTAAGCGCCTGCTGACCACCGCCCAGGATGTGATGATTACCGAGAACCTTCCCGTGCTGTCTGCCGACATGCATCTGGGAGAGGCCATCATCCACGTCAGCAAAGGCAAGCTGGGATTGGGCGTTGCCATAGAGAACGACAAGATTGCGGGTCTTATCACTGATGGTGACATCCGTCGCGCCATGGAGAAGTGGCAGGCAGAGTTCTTCAACCACACCGTTGAGGACATCATGACCCGCACACCGAAGACCGTTACTCCGCAGGCTAAGATTTCAGACATCCAGAAGATTATGAACAAGCATAAAATCCATAACGTGCTGGTAGTAGACAGCGACAACCACCTCATGGGTATTGTCGACCGCTACGCGTGCGTACTATAATATATATAATAGGTATATGAAGATACTGAGAAAGATATTGCTCATCCTGATGCTGGCGTTGCCGTTGGCAGCCGCTGGTGTTTACCTGTTTAAGACGTTGGATGCCCGTAATGGTCTGACCATCAGCCAGATTAACTGCATACTGAAAGACTCGCGAGGCTATGTATGGTTCGGAACACCTGCCGGACTCTACCGCTACGACGGCTATACGTTCCACAACTTCCAGTGTAACTCACAGGACGGTTCCTCACTGCCCGACAGCTATATCATCAGCATTCAGGAGACACTGGAGGGTACGCTATGGATAGAGACCTCTGCAGGATTCTGCATCTACCACCCACAGACTGAGACCTTCGAGCGCGACATGAAGCAGGTTTATGGCCGCATGGGTATCGAGGGTTCTCCCAGTGTAGTATTTATCGACAGTCATAAGAACTTCTGGGCAGCTATCCCCAACAAGGGAGTAGTAGCCTATAACATGCAACAGCAGCTGCTCTTCGAATTTGGCTATACTGACGATAGCCATGGTGTTCCGCAGGGTGCCATCTCCTCTATCAGCGAGTGCCGTGACGGTGCCATGATTGTCTATGATGACGGACGCATCGTCTGCTGCGACGTCATGCACCAGCAGCATACCGTATGGAAGAACGACTTCATCGCCCAACAGCATCTGCGCAAGTCGACCACGCTGAGCGCCTTTGCCGACCAGCAGGACAACATCTGGCTCTACGGCCAGGGCACGCTGATGCTCTATAACAAGAACACTAACACGTGGAATACCACCATTGGCGACCAGCTGGGCATGACGGGCAACAATACCGACCACAGCGTCAACGGCATGGTAGGTGACAGCAAGGGCAACATCTGGATAGGTACCGATCGTAAGGGCCTGATTCGTTGCGACATCAAAACGCTGGAGATGGAGCCCGTACGTCCTAAGGGTGTCAACAGATTCCAGATGGCAGAAGATGTTATCAGCATACAGAGTGTCTATATTGATGATACCGACCTGTTATGGGTAGGTACTGAGAAGTCTGGACTGGCCTACTATGGCGACAACATCTATAAGTTCCAGTCGCTGATTAATGGTGACATCACAGCTATCGCAGAAGACAGCAACGGAAAAATCTGGTACGGTACAGGCGACAAGGGTCTCGTAGACTATGAGGGAACACTGGCCAGCCAGAAGATATCTACCATGACCACTACGCCTGACGGTAGTCTGTGGGTAGGTTCCAAGCAGAACGGTCTGACACGTATCAAGGATGGCGTCAGCACCTTCTACTCTGCTGCCCGCGACAGCATGAAGACGCTCATCGACGACCATATCAACGCCCTGAGCTGTGATAAGAGCGGTAACCTGTGGATTGCCACCAATGGCGGTCTCCAGGTGTACAACCCAAGGATGAACACCTTCTCGTCATACACCCGTGAGAACGGCATGCTGACCACCAACAACATCACGGCATTGTTCTATGGCACCAACAACAACATGCTGATTGGTACCGCTGAAGGTTTGGTGGTGCTCAACCTGTCGACACGCGAGAAGACCCTGCTGACGGGTAACGCTTCTAACATGAAGTCGTTCACGAACAACTATATCACCCAAATCTACGAAGACTCCAGAGGTCTGTTGTGGATAGGTACGCGTGAGGGTATCAACATCCTGAATCCCGTCAACGACGAGCTGAGCAAGATCACCGAGAAAGATGGTCTGTGCAACAACACCATCTGCGGTATTGCCGAAGACAAGAACCATAGTATCTGGATTACCACCAGCAATGGTGTCAGCCGTATCGTCGTACAACGCAACCACGAGAACGAGACCTTCAACTATGGCCTCTATAACTACAGCCTCAGCGATGGTCTGCAGAGCAATGAGTTCAATATGGGCTCAATCCTAACCAAGAAGAATGGAGAGGTGCTGTTTGGTGGACTCTATGGTGTCAACTGGGTACGCCACAGCAGCAAAGACGACCAGATTTCGCTGCCTCGTGTCATGCTGACCCAGTTGTTTGTTGGTGAACAGGAGATTCTGACAGGTGTCAACTACGATGGCAACATCATCCTGCCACAGGCCCTCAACGAGAGCAACAAGATAGAACTGTTCAACAGTCAGAATACCATCACCATCAAGTTTGCCGCTGGTAACTACAACCAAGGCGAGCGTCTGCAGTTCATGTACTGGATGGAGGGACTGGACAATGACTGGCGTAACGGTGATGCCCTACTCCACGGCGTCCGTTTCGAGAATCTGAGCAGTGGCGACTACAAGCTACACGTCAAGGCCGTCAGTGCCGAGGGTGCCGTCAGCAACCAGGAGCGCATCCTCGAAATCCATATCGACCGTCCCTGGTGGCTGTCGTGGTGGATGCTCACCTTCTATGTCATCATCTTGATTATCATCGTCATCATCTGGCGCTTTGGTATCAAGAAGTATAGGAAGGCTTGGAAGAAGCGTAACACCGTCATCGAGGAGCTGAAGCGTCAGCGTGAGGAAATCAAGCTGGCCAGTGATGAGCTCCGTCAGCCTATGGCCCGCATGACGACTATCATTGGCGACATGTCGATGAAGGAGCAGTCGCTGGAAGGTCGTGAACAGCTTAACTCGCTGCACTTCCAGCTGCTGCAGGTCATCACACGCATCTCCGAGATGCAGAGCACGCTGGAGAATCCTGAGAAGAAGGCCGAGTCTACCGCCAAGGACCGTCTGGAGCTGAACGAGGAGGGTGAGATTGAATTGGCTGTTGAGACTGGCCAGCAGTTGTCACTCGACATCAAGCCTCTGCGCGCAGAAGGACAGACCCAGAAGTTCTGCGTGGTCTTCATCGACAACAACCGCGAGTTCCTGCACTTCATGCGTGCCCACCTCTGCGAAATCTACGACTTCCACATCTACGACAATATCAAGGATGCCATCCCCGATATCGAGACGCTCAAGGCCGACCTCGTGGTCTGCAAGCACAATATGGGCGACAGCATCACGGGTAGTGAGTTGTGTAACCAGTTCAAGTCCAGCCATAGCAAGAACAAGACCAAGTTCGTGCTGATGACTGACACCGTGCTGACACCAGAGAGCATGAACGACCTGAACATCACGCTGGCTGCTGATGACTACTTGGCTAAACCATTCAACGTGCAGGAAGCCGTCATGCGCTTCAACAAGGTGATGGGTCTGGCTCCTATCGAGATTAACCAGAACGTCATCGAGGGTAAGGAGACTCGTATGCTGGAAGGTCAGAACGCAAGTATGACCACTGCCACTATGAGTTTCGAAGAACTCACGAGTGGCAATGTCACCCAGAAGCAGGAAGAGCCAGAAACTCCTCAGGCTCAGGAGGATATCGACAAGGTGGAGGTTACCGCCAAGCAAGAACAGACCAACATGCTGGCCAAGTACTACGACGACAATACCATCGGCGACTACTCGATGAATAACGTCATGGACCAGCAGCTGATGCGCAATGTCGAGCAGTTCGTTCTGCAGAACATGAGTCGTGGACAGATTAGCTTGGAGGACATCGCTGCCGCTATGGGTATGGGTCGCGTACCATTCTTCCATAAGATACGTGCCATCACCACCAAGACGCCTGCCGAGGTTGTTCGTGAGATACGTCTGAAGCATGCCTGCACGCTGCTCGTCACCACCAACATCAACCTCAGCGAGCTGGCCATCAATGTTGGCTTCATGACGGCAGAGAACTTCATCAACATCTTCAAGGATAAGTACGGTATGACCCCACTTGAATATCGCCTGAAGAATAAGAGATAAGCGGGCTTCGCCCTAAATGATAAATGATAAATGATAATTGACAAATGATAATGACAAATAATATGAATAGATGGATGATGGTGATAGGTTTATCATTTATCATTTGTCATTTATCATTTAGCCCTGCAAGGGCGCAGACAAGCGATTCTTTGATAGTACATACACTACGCAACAGCGGTGTCCGCTTTACCGATAACAATAGCGTGGCACTCCTGTTCTCTGGTCAGGAGAAGTTTGACGACATGTTCCATGCCATCCTTCAAGCCAAGAGCAGCATCCATCTGGAGTACTTCAATTTCCGTAACGACTCTATCGCCTTCCTGCTCTTCGACCTGCTGCGTCTGAAATGCAAGGAGGGTGTCGAGGTACGTGCCATGTTCGACGGTTTCGGCAACGACTCCAACAACCAGCCATTGAAGAAGCGCCATCTGAAGCCGCTGCGTGAGGAAGGCATCGAGATTGTAGAGTACTCCCCCATCCGCTTCCCGTGGGTCAACCACATCTATGGTCGCGACCACCGCAAGATTGTGGTCATCGACGGCAAGATAGCCTATACGGGAGGTATGAACGTGGCCGACTATTATATAAAAGGCACGGAGCAGGTGGGTGAATGGCGTGACATGCACTGCCGTCTGGAAGGCGACGTGGTCAATGAGTTGCAGACCATCTTCCTCAGAATATGGAACCGCACGACAGGTCAGAACATTGGTGGCCTGAAATACTATAATGGTGGTACGCTGACCCATTTCGACGGATTGAAGCCCGACACCACCTATACGAGTGGTAACAAGATGGTGGGCATTCTCAATCGTGAGCCAGGCATCACGCCCAAGATTATGCGCACCTTCTATATCAACGCCATCGATCAGGCCAAGGACTCTATCCATATCATCAACCCCTACTTCACGCTCATTCCCACTGTCACACGTGCGCTGACTCGCGCCATCCGTCGTGGTGTGAAGGTAGAAATCATGCTGTCTTCAAAGAGTGATATCCCTCTGACGCCTGACTGCGCCTTGTATCAGGCCCATAAGTTGATGAAGCGTGGTGCCATCGTCTGGCTCTACGAGCCAGGCTTCCACCATTCCAAGATTATGATGGTCGATGGTAAGTACTGCACGGTGGGCAGCACCAATCTGGATGCCCGCAGTCTGAAATGCGACTTTGAGGAGAATGCCGTCATCGTCGATCCTTGCACCACCCGTGAGCTGGACGAGATGTTCTGGCGCGACAAGCAGCAGAGTTTCCTGTTGACGGAAGAGTCGTGGAACGCGTTCCGCACACGTTGGCAGAAGTTCCGTGGCTGGTTTGCCCACTTGTTACAGCCGTTCTTGTAACAATTGACAGTTGACAGTTGACAGTTGACAGTTCTTTGACCAAGAGGTCAAAGTGTGGCTTCGCAATGATAATTAAAGGGCGGACAGCATCATATTGATTTCCACTGTGCTGATGCCACGTTTTTTGAGCCAGTCGACATCAAAGAAGTCTGATTGGCTGGCGGTCGATTGTCCACGACGCTGGCAGTACTGGCGGAACAACTCTCCTGCCCTGCCCACCTGTCCTTGCAGCCACAGGCAGTAGCCATAGTTTTTCAGGTCGTCGTCCATCTGCTGTTCACGACCTGTCAGCTGCTCATAGATGTTGGCAGCCTGTTCCAGCTTTCCCTGACAGGTCAGTGCCCATGCCAGCACCCTGCTGACGGCATCGTTGTCGGGCTGTTCGTAGTTCAGCTTGTAGAGTGGTTTCAGCGCCTCCTCATAACGCTCCAACTGTACCAGACAGATGGCGACATACAACTGGTTGTTCGCCTTCTCCGGATAGGCTTCCGACAGCTGTTCAAACCATGTCAGCGCCTCCTCATAGCGTCCCTCGTCATACAGCTGGCGACCCTTGCCCAACAGCGCACGCTCGTGTTTGGGGTTCAGCTCCAAGGCACGGTCGTAGTCGTGCGTCCATAGATAATACTGCATGTCGCGACAACGCTCTGCAAAGGTCTCCAACAGCCGTTGGGCAGCGTGGTGCATCTTGTATTTCTTCAACTGTCTGACAATCTGCACCTTGTATTTCTCTAACGGAGTATCAGCCAGCACGTTCAGTGCAAAGAATCCACAGCCACCCATCTCGTCTGTCGTCGTCTCAAAAGGACTATAAAGTTCTGCACGGTGCGGATAGAGACGGAAGAAGCGGTAGATATCCATCAGGTAGAGACGACGTTCGTAGGCTGGCGACAGGTCCTCGCTTTGTTGCAGTTCCTCAGCAGAGTATTCGCCACGTTGCAGCATATCACGAACCTGCTGTGGCAGACGCCCCATCACATCCTGCATGGCCAGGACAAACGAGTACTTGTCGCTATTGCAGAACGCATTGGTGGCAAAGACCTTGTTCAGGAAGAAGGTATTTTCCTGCTTGCCGACAATCTGTGCGATGTCAGCATGTTGCCAATAGAATGGCACCAGCCAGTTGCTGATGTCATAGAAGAAAGGATAGCGCTTAATCTGCGAGAAGCCGTGATAGAACACGTCGACACCCTCCTTCTGCATGTCCTGCATGCGACGCATAGAAGCCTCCAGATGTTCCATGCGCTCCTCCGAGACTTCTGGGTGCAGCACCTCTTCCAGTCGTTCCTCCTCCGTGCCCTCAATGTCCTGGGCCATCATCTTCGACGAGTTTTTCAGCAAGTCGGGCATAATCTCCTTCTGGATGGTACGACTGGCATTTTCTTCGTTCAGACAATAGATGAGCTGTATCTGTAGCTCGGTGAGTTCCTGGCACACCTCATCTGATTGCAGCAAGTCCGCTATCAGCTCGCGCTGTTCAGGGTACACCTGCTGATAGGTATCTGATGCTGACAATGTCCAACCCACCAAGGCACGCTGGCGCACCGCCTCGTCCTGTGACTGTCGGTACACCTCCGTCAACATGCGGAACTTAGCCATATCAAACTGGTTCAGCAACGACAACGTGATGGCAGCAATCAGCAGCTGTTGGTCTACGCTGTCAATGGTTGGCGACGTCATCATCTCCGTAAACTGGCTACCCACAGTGTCCGACCACTGGCGCGACGTCAGCACATATTCGAACAGCTGGTTCATCTGCTGCTGGTGGTCACGGTAGAGCGCCTC
>Ga0265298_10009479_pt1 | contig 11591 bp, 20 predicted proteins | sample AusTroGonzalo_MG_3_FD_193486 | JGI IMG/M metagenome (GOLD analysis project Ga0265298, IMG submission 193486) | Bovine rumen microbial communities from tropical cattle in Woodstock, Queensland, Australia - Gonzalo_01 | ecosystem: Host-associated > Mammals > Digestive system > Stomach > Rumen ...
TGCATACGGACGATAACCCACCTTACGCGGTTGGCAGCTCCCGGGTCGTTCTGGCATTTCAGCGTTCGCAGGATGTATCGGATGTTCGTCGTCTTGCCGCCTTCGGCCGCGATTGTCCTGAGAGCTCCGACGACTGTCTGCTCGAGCTCCTTGCGGTCCTCCGGCAACCTCTCAAATGCACGCATCATCACTCCGCCTCCGTCAGAACCGCTCTTATGCGTTTCATCACATGCTTTGCTCCCGAATCCAGACGGACCGAGAACCACCAGTTGCCCAGCGGCGATACCGTAAACATCATGCCCGGGTATGCCCTCTGCATGTATGTCGTAACCGCTCTGAACCGCATGATGGAGTTGAGTCGGGCGTGTTCCGGCAGGTCGCCGTCATGAACCGCGACCGCACACGGAGCTTCGCCGGACTCAAAAAAGAGGATAACTTCGGTCGGGTTACCCTCTACGCCGTCATCCATGACACGGGTATTCTTGTTCTGGTAGATTTTCTGTGCGAGTTCTTTCCTCATTCCGACAGCGCCTCCTGTGGTTCGTTGCTGCCGGGGCCGACAGCGAGCTTATCGCCGATGTAAAGTATTTTTGTCTTTGAGCTCGGGTGATACACCGTCTTGACGGCTTTACCCTCGAGGCTTGTGACAATCTTCTTGCCGAGGTATTTCTCGAGGTCACCGACGTTGATGCGGACGAGCTCGTTGAACTTGCTCGGCGAGAGCCTCCGCATCATGCGAACGATGCCGCGTTTACCGTCGCCGGTAGTGCTCTCCAGAATGTCGATGATACCGGCGTTTGTCAGCGTTCCGCACTGGTCAAACGCATCCGGGAGATTCTCCCGGACGTAATCGACATCGACCTCGCGTCTCGGTCTGAGCTCGGTGATGTTGAAATACTTACCTTTAACCCCCTCTTTCGCAAGATGCTTCATGATTTCGTCGTATTCCTCGCGATATTCCGCGAGGGTTCTCTCGAGACGTTCAATCTCACATTGCAGGTCGTATGCGGCAATAACCTCCGGGTTTTCGACCTGACGCTGTTCCACGTATGTTCTGATGTCGGATGACATGCTCAGGACCTCACAACACAGTAGCTGACGGCATAAACGCCGGGTTCGAGTGACGATACGTTCATGGACCGCACATGGTCGCCGTGCCGGGTGAGAATCGCCTCGACGAGAGATGGCAGAGCATGAGCCTTGCACGGAACGCAGCCGCGAATCTCGGTCAGACCCATGCCACGGAGCTTTGAGTCCATATCTGTGGGCGTCATGCTTCCACCTCGAGCTTGGTTTTCATGCGATACACACCCGGGCCAACCTTCACGAAATGAATCTCCTCAACGCGGCTGCCGTGACTCTCGAACGTCATATCGACGAGCTGCGGCAGCGATGACACGGCACAATATCTCAGCTCGCGTTCTTCGAACTTCCGCTCAGGCATAGATGATCCCCTCCGGCACCGTGATGTCATATCTGCCGTTGTCGTTGAGCTTCACGACGGCGACGAAATCCGCACCGTTGTTCGCCTTCAGCATCGACAGGAACAAAACCGCCTGCATCCTCGACAGGTCGCTTGACGTGACTGTCTGTGTGTTCATCCCGCGAATCCGCGCCTCGTTCATGGGCGTGTTCTCAATAGTTCTCTCTAAAAGTGACATTACCATCCTCTCTCCTCTGCCGCTTTGAGCAGTCTCAGCATGATTTTTCGAATTTCTTTCATTTCTTCGGGGGTGACGAGCACCTCGACGTTACATTCCGGGTAGTTGCGGTTCGGGTGCTTCTTCTTGACCCACTCCTCAGCAGCCCCCGAGCAGTCCGACAGCTTAAGGAACACACAATCATCGTGCTCCGGGTCGTCGATTTTCCGCGTGATGTAGTTGAGCGTCTGATGAGCTTCGTCCTGAACCGCCGCGTTATAATCCTCCTGTCCGAACATCATTCACAACACCTCCCGTGCTTCCTGCGGCTTTTCGGCGCCGCCGTATCCCACTCGGGAAGTGCGAGTGTTGTGTGCTGGTCGATTGCGATGCGGACCACGAACGGCGAGTGAATGTTGCCCGTCGAAAACAGAACGATGAGCTCATCGCCGAAGGCACCGACAACCCGGGCGAACACCGTCGTGCTGACCTTGCCGTCGGTCACTTTGATGACGCTGTATTTCTCGCGTTGTTCGGGAGTTGCGGCAGGCAGCCTGCGTTCGATGGCACGGATGACCTCGGAATGCGTTTTCACATATCCCGTAAGGACATTGGTCGTGCCGATTGCGAGCGCCCGTTCGACGTAGATTTTGGCATCCGCCGCCGTCTGGCAATCTGTGATGCGGGAAAGAGCAACGAGCAAATCCTCGACAGCGAGTTTTTCCGCGTTGCGTGCGTCGGGGATGACGGAGACCGCCGACGTCATTTCATGTCTCCCGTGCTGAGCTTACGGAGCTCTGCGATTTCAGCCTCAAGGACTTTGATTTTGTCCGCGAGTGATTTGATTTCCGCGTTTGCCGCACGTATCGCATCCGCCTGTTCTCTGACGCGGGCATATGCGTCCTCGTAGCCCTCGTCAATCTCGGTCAGCATCCCGATGAGAATCGGTTTGATGTCCTCGACGGTCTTGACCTCGGCAATTTTTGCCTGCATTCCGTCGTCGCTCATGAGAACATCTCCTGCGGGAGCGTGTAGTGCTTGTCGTTGAACTTCACCATGCCGTTCGCCGCGAAAACGTCGTGAATGCGTTTGCTCGTGCTCTGAGTCCATTCCCACTGTGTGACGCGGTAAACGTCGTGAATCTTAATCATCCGCGAACCCTCGGAGTGCGCCTGCCTGACGGCATCGAGAACCGCATCGGCGAACACATCGCGGTCTCTCGGAGCTCCCGTATAGACACGGGTAAAAAGCGGGGGTTTCATGCCTGAACCTCCTCGACGACGGTTTCGGGGACGTCGACACGCTTTTTGTTGACCTCGCTCAACAGCTCCGCAGCCCGTTCCTTCAGGTCCTCCTCGGCATCCCGAACACGCTCAAACGCATACTCGATGTGCCAGATGTCGGATTTGACCTGAACACAGTGAGCGTTGCCGCAAATCGGGCAGAAGATGTCTTGCTGCTCCTTCTGATACTTCATTCCCGTGACAACCTCGTAATTTCTGAGCTCAAATGTTCCGTGGCAGTCGGGACAATAGAAATAAATCGTGTCGCTCATGGTCTCACCCCATAAACCGCGGATGTGTTTACGAAACCGTTATTCTGCTCAACTGTCAAACCTATATTGCCTGCGAGTTCCTGTGATTTGGCGGTCAGGGAAAATCCGCGGGCATTAAAACGCTGTTCTTTCTTCATCATCATAACCACCATGTTTCCTCCTCTTCTTCGAGTTTCTGCCAATACGAATACGCTCCCTCGTAACCGTTGTCCCAAATGTAAGTGTCGACCTTTTGGGGAACATCAACGAAGTAGAAGTTTTCCGTAATCTGCGGGTCTGTGATACACTCGAAATCGTCGAGGTCCTCACAGTGGTATGCTTTCAATTCATCTGGCAGGTTCTTCTGTGCATCTTGCCAAGCCTCGCGTTCGGTGTAACCGATGCCGAGGATTGACCATCCGTATTCAATTAGGGCTTTCATAGATAGTTCACGCCTCCATGTTCATGGCGTCTGTAATTAATTTGCGAATGTAACTCGCTCTTGTTCGACCGTCTGCACGTGCAGATGAATCCACCTGCTCGAGAACCTCATTCGAGATTCTCAGGGTAAACGCAGTCTCATACTGCTGACTCTTGCGTTTGTTTGAGTTCATTAAAAACCCTCACTATAAGATTGACTTCTAAATATATAAATGCGTTCTTTTGCGTTCGCTTGCGTTCAAATGTATTATAATGAGTTCAAACAAAACACAATATATGCCACGGAAAAAAGACCTATATCCCGTTCAATTCTCCTTGAGAATGACGGAAGAGATGAAACGCGCAGTTGAGGACGCTGCCCTCAAAGACGACATCCCGGGCGTCATGTGGATCAGACGTGCGATACAGCGGGAGCTCGAACGCGAAGGTGCGATGGATGACGCCTCGCCCGAACAAATTGACATGGTGATAGAAGAACGGTTGTTTACACTACTCGACAACCCTAAGATTAAATCACGACTGAAACGGGCTCTCACCGATGACTGAATGCAAAAATAGAAAGACGGTAAAATGAAGATTTATCCATCTTCATTCATGATTTTTCGCAGTTCGGCAATTATCCCGGGTGAAAACAAAACCCGTTCCAGTTGCCGGGCTATACGGTCCGATGCTTCGACTCCGTCAGCGTCCTGATGTCCTGCCGAATGGCTCATCTCGGACTGCCCGCTCTGTCTGCGTCGTGTGTGTCGGCGGTTCTGCCGGAGCTTACATCTGCTGTGATGCGTTTGTCGTGAGGTCACACGAACCCTCCGAGAGAATCGTTTGCCGTCAGTATATATTGAACCTGCCCGTGCGCAGTGCGAAAGTGAAAACCCCTCAAAAACCCCCCTCCATATACGCGATAGAATCGGGTTTTTCAGTTTGACCCTTGTGTTTTATCGTCCGAAAATGGTGATTTTTGTTCACATCAACCCGTTCAAAAATTTAATTTTGTTCCAGATAATGTGAACAAAAACAACATTTTTGGTGTTTTCACTTTCACACCGCACACGGGAAACCCCTAATATTTGATACAAAAGAGAGTGATAAAATGAAATTGGATATTGTTCCGAGTGTTTATATCTCATATTACCCGAAAAAATCCACACAAAAAGCGATAATGTGGGTATTGCGGCAGTATATACGTATATACGTCCCGTCGTCGACACATACGTCGCTCGATGAGCTCGACGCTGCATACCAAAACTACATCGATTCGAAAAGTGATTCGGAAATTGCCGCCGACATCGTTGCATACCCGCGAAAACTGTATGATCTCGGATTATCGCCCGTAACCATCAAAAACAAAGTGTCAATCACCGACCGGTTCTTTGCCGACGCTTGCAACTTCCACATATCCGGCAACCAGAAACGGCTGCGTAACATCGGACTGCGGCAGGCACGCCCCATATCGAACGAAACGACACTGACATCTGCGATAATCAAAACCCTGCTTGCACATTCCGACATTCGAATGAGGGCACTGATCCTCGTGCTCAGCTCGTCGGGGATGCGCATCGGCGAAGCACTCCAGCTCAGGACAGATGATTTTGAGTTTGGGACAACCCCCGTGAAACTAAAACTGCGTGCGGAAATTACGAAGAATGGGCTACCGCGGACCGTGTTCATCACCGACGAAGCAGCCGAGGCTGTTCGGGTGTGGCTCGGCATCCGCGAGGACACTCTCGCCCTGTCGTATGCGAGACACCCGGAACTCAGGCAATCGGTAGACTCCACACTGGCGTTCCCATATGGTCGCACAAACGAAACCGTGAGACTCATCCGGGTGACTCAGCGTGCAGGATGTTATTCGCCGGATTCCCAGACAGGTCACAACGCCGTGCACTTTCACAGTTTCCGAAAGTGGTTCCTCACACAATTCAAACTCGCCGGTGGGAACACGACCGTCGCCGAGTGCCTCGCAGGTCATTCTGGGTATCTCGATTTGTCATACCGCAGAATCACCGACGATGAGCTTGCCGAAGAATACAAAAAAGTGTTGCCGAGATTGACGATTGACACTCCCGATGATTACTTCGAGTGTAAAATCAAAAATGCCGACGAAATAGCGAAGTTGCAGATTAACTCGGCTCAGCAGCAGGCTATCATCAATAGACTGCTGCAAGAGCTCGAGAACGTCAAACGCAATCAGGGAAGATTGTCGCTGACGTCAGGTACGGTGTTGCCGTCAAGCGATATTGACATCGATTGATGTCACTGCGGAGGTTCGATTTCCGGCGTATATCCGCGATAGACATATGAGTCGTATGCGTCCTGCCTGCGACGCTTCGGCACGTCATCGGGCCAGACCAGCCCCTCGCCGCCGTTGAGCCTGCTGTGAACCTTCTCCGCGTAGAGAAGCCCCAGTGCGGTTACTGCCATCAGTCGTCACCTCCGTTCGGTGGGTCAATGCGGTCGAGCCTGTCGAGAGCTTCACATAGACCTGCATCGAGGTCGAGGATCATCTCATCGCGTTCGGCAATGATCTCATCCGTCTCTGTTTTGAACCTGTGCGCATACTCCGCATAGGTCATTCTCTCGTCGATGATAAACGACCACTGCACGGTAACTGTGCCGTCAGGGTCGATTATCTCCTCCTCGCGAACATCGCTCACACGATACACGAGGTCGGGTTCAAATATGAGCCCGTTTTCGTCGGGTTCGATACCCGAATATGTTCTCTGAGTCATGCTTTTGCCTCCGATAATAGTTTGATTATGATTTTGTTTGTTTTCAATAACGATAACACCGGCGCGATATACCGCTCGAACAGATCTGTTCGGACTTTCTTCGTGCAGTGAACAATCCAGCCGAGATACGATGCCAGCGTGCACCGTTCCGACTCGGTGAGGTCGCCGAACATCCTTGCCGACCGCAGCAACCGCAGACACGCGGAACGCAGCCGTCGAAAGATGGACTTTCGGAGAATCACACAGTTACGCCGGATGCGATACCCGACGAAATCTATGCCGCACTTATCGACCGGGAATATCTGCCAGTTCGGTTTGAGCGACAGTCTGAGGTTGCGTTCCAGATACCATTCGATCTCGCGTCTGAGTTTGTGCAGTTCCGCCGCACTGCCGCCGAGGACAATCATATCATCCATGTATCGCGTATAATACCTGTTCCGAGATTTCAGCCATGCATCAAATCCCGTCAGATAGAGGTTCGCGTAATACTGTGAAAGATAATTGCCGATGGGCACGCCCGGGGCGCTGTCGATGATTTCGTAGTGCAACGCGAGAAGGCGCTCATCCGCGACAATCCGTCTCAACATCGATTTCAGGATGTCGTGATTGATGTGCGGGAAATACTTTGCCACATCCAATTTCAGACAGTATTTCGTGTGCTCGGGGTCGTTGAGGAGATACCCGCGAACCTGTTTTAATGCTGTGTGGATGCCTCGCCCTGCGATGGCTGCGTGAGTGCATGAGTCAAACCGCGATGTGAAAACATCCTCCATCTGCAACATGACGGCCCAGTGAACGATACGGTCCGGGTAATATGGCAGCTTGTAGACGAGTCGTTCTTTGCCGCTGTCGGTGATGAGCTCGGTCTTATACGGAGATGTCCGATACTGACCCGACATCAACGTTTCGTGGAGCTGCTCGATCATTCCGTTCAGGTTTGCGTCAACCTCCTGAACGGCTTTATAATAGGTTTTCCCGCGTCGTGCGTTCCAGTGAGCACGGGTGAGGTTTTCGATAGACGCGATTTTTTCAAATGTGACTGTTTTATCGGGTTTCATTGCGGGTCGGAGATTACCGGCGATGTTCTTCTGCCGGTGTTGCCGGATGTTCCCACGACGAGAGGTACTAATCCGGTCACGGGTTACTGATTTCTGCCGAGGGGCACGGACACGAGGCGCATAAGATTGTCACCGTTGGCGTGCGCCGATGTTAGTACTGGAATTCGACACCGTGTTATTCACATTCACATAGAACAGACCTGCGAGTGCCGCATTACTCCAATTCCTGCCTACAATGCAGTATAGTTGTAATTGCATTATCGTGCCCGTTAGGTGCGTCGTGCTATCTCATTATCTGCCCCCATTTTTGTTAAATACTTCCGTTTAACTCCCGTTCAGTCTAATGAATGAATTTGCAGGCGCGCGCCGAAGTAAGCACTGGAATGCGACACCGCGGCATTCACACCCACAAAGAACAGACCCGCGAGCGCCGCACTACCCCAAACCCCGCCCACAACGCAGCAATCATCGGTTGCAGCTGAGTAGCATCCGTCACACCAATATGTCGCGGATGTTCCGCCGGTTGTCATCGGGAACCAAGGGAGATATTCAGTGAATCCCATCAGCGTAGTGTATTGCCCGGATACGTTTGTTGCAAGTCCGGTCGGAACAGTCAGCCATGTTGCCGGGACGTTTGAGTAGCCTGCTTCAATATCGTGCCCTTCGTTGTTCAGGACGGAGATGTATGCATTGCCGCCGTAGAACTCGATTCCGTCGAGGAATTTATAGGCATTGCCCCATGGATTGACCATCCAGAGAGCCTGAACGCCCTGATTTGATACCGACGTTGAGCCGTTCCACGCTCCGCCGGTAAGCCAATCCGTGGTAGAGCCTGCGACACTTCCGACGACGAGCGATGCCGATGTGCTCACGTTACCGTTGCCGACGGTCTGCTGTGTCGCGGGGGTTCCCAGACAGTAAAGGACAAGGGTCTGATAGAGAGTCCAGCCCGAAACGAGCATCGGATTGTATGTGTTCTCCGACAGTGCCGAGCCTTTGGCGCGTGCCTCGGTTCTGAAGGCCGAGAGCTTCTTTGAAACCGCAGGTTTCGCGGTTGCCGAGTATATTGATGCGCATGTGCTCCCGGTTGCCTCAAACATTCCGAGCCAGATATAGGATGCGACGCGGTCGCCGTATCTGTGCGCATATGGTGAATATCCTTCTTTCTCCGTGAATGTGAAGGAAACCTCCATCTGTGTATCGGATTTCTTGAGGTATCGCACATAGCATGTCGGAATCTCCAGACACACATCTCCGTCAATGCCTGTGAGGTCTGCCGCGGTCCCGTCAACCTTTTTCGTGAGGTCGGTCGGGTCGAGGTAGTAGACGCGGGTTGCGTTCTTCACGACGCACGGACGCACATACCGTTCGATACGTGCCTTACGCTCGGTTTCCGTGAACATCGCAGAATATCCGCTGTAAGTAATCATCTGGCTCGGGTCGGAAACGCCCTGATTGACGATGAATGTGAACGTGTCATCCGGGATTGTTCCTCGGATAAGTGCGGATGTCTGCGATATTGCAAACGCAATCGCATTGACGTTTTTGCCGACCTCGAGATCGGTATATCCGTCAAGAACACCGTTGATGACTACTGCGGGAGCGTCTGCATAATACACTCCGTTTGCGTTTTCCGAGTTTTCGGTTCTCCATTTGCCGTTCGGCATCATGATAACCGGGTCGCGGTTCTGAACACCCTCTTCAATGTCCGTGAACTCGACCGGAATCTGAACCGTCTGTGTAGTGTCAAACCAGCCGTGCTTCTGACCTGCGACTCCGCACAGTGCCCAGATGTTTCTCTCATCCGTGATGTTGGATGATACGACGCTGGTTGCACCTGCGCCGACGTAAACCTGAGCGAGTGAGAGTTCGTATGTTTCGGAGTTGCGTGTGAGTGCCGGTGGCTGCGGTGATGCATCCGGTGTTCCCGTGAGAACCGCGAGCTGAATGTCCTGTGATACCGTGACCGAGAGTCTGGCCACGATGCGGTCTATCCTCGGGTTGTCCGGGTCTGCCGCCGGGATGCTCAGTGGATATGTCGTATCCTCTACGTCGAAACTGTATCCCTGAATATATCCTCTGCCGGTCTTGACCTCAACGGACATGGTCGCCGGAGTTGCGGCGATGACGAGAAGCTCGTCACCGACCCCCCTGACATATCCGTCGGACAGACTGTCTTTCATGAGCTTAGCAAAATCGGGCTGCGTGTAGTAATCCCCGTTGCTGAAAAATCTTGATGATAGTGTCATGTTTACCTCATTTGAGTTGTTCAATTGTTTTTCGCGTTGTTCGTTTCACGATACGGATGATGTCCTGCGGCTCGGTTCCGAGCTTGGCCGTGATGGTCCGCGGATCACCTCTTCCACCGCCGACAATCTCATCGACAATGCCGATGATTCTCACGTCAACGGATGCGACCCCTGTGTATTGCACGGTCACCACGTCCCCGAGGTCATAGTCCCGGAGATATTGCTGAGCCGCAAAATTGAGGTCAATCTCCGCCGACAGTGAGAGTTCTCCCGAGCGTTCCCGCAGCTCCGACTCACCGACCGTCACGAGCTCGTCGGAATCGGCGGTGTTGGATGCGCTGACGAAACTCTCGTGCCGTGCAAATCCGCTCGGCTCATCGTCGGTGAGGTAAACCTCCTGAATGACGCGGGATGCATCCTCACCGCTGCCGCCGACATACACGAACGTTTTCGTGTCAATCTGCGACGACTGGTAGTCGATGGTCTTGAGGTTGTTGAGCTCGAGCTTGAAGATGATTGGATTTACGGAATGCTCGGAATGGTCCGTGCCGGAGATGACCGTAAACACAAACTGCGACGAGTCGCGGTCGAACACGATTTCCCAGCCCAGCCCCGATGCGTTGCAGATGGTTTCGAGAATCTCGGCGATGGTCTCATACCGTGCCGAATACGTGCATGTTACTCCGCGTTCCTCGTCGGTGTCGGCGAGGATGAGTTGAGGGATTGTCCTCGCGGATGCTGCCGAACCGCTGCCGTCGAGAGCGTTGATACAGTTCACGTCAACGTAGTGACGGAGCAGTGTTTCCGCCGCTCCCGTCTGCGTGTCGTATCCTGTGTCCGTCGCCGTTCCCGCGACTGCAAGCCGATGCTCGAACGAGCCCCCGCTTCTCCCGGTAACCGTGACGACCTCGTCGGAGCTTCCCGTTTCCGACATGCTGCACTGCACCTGTTCGATGATGCCCGCCCGGGCTGTCGCTCCGTCGTAATACACGAGCAAAAGCGCATCGCCGTTGAGGATGTTGCGGGCTTTCGGGTGATTTTTGTTAATCTTGAACTCGAAAGAATCTGCCGCCCTCAGATGCCGCTCATATCGCCAGTATTGGTAAACTTCCGCGGAGATTGAGTCTATCATCTCAAAATCCGCGTTGAATACACGAATGTCGGGAAGTGTGGCGTTCGCCGTCATCAGAACACTCCTGCATATCGGTCATACCACTCGATACGAATCGGCACATTACCGATGACGCCGCTGTCGGCATAGTGAATGATGTTTTCTCCCGGGAGTAACTGCCAGAACGCCGAGTCCGATGTGACTGCGTTGAATGCTGCGTATCTGGTGCCACCTGCGTCAACGAAAACCACCGCCGTGTTCTGCGGGTCGGTATTGATGATGAGCTTCTCACCCGCCGACAGAGTGTATTTGACCGAGATTGTTTCGCCGGTTCTCTCGTTCGTCAGCACGGGGTTCGTGAACGGTCCCGAGATGGTAATCACCGCCGGTGTCGGCGATGAACCGTCATTCTGAACGAGTCCCGAACCCGTGACGCCGAGCGTGAACGGGTATGTGAACGGCAGCCTGAATCCTCCGGCGAATGCGCTGAACTCCACCTGATACAGCGTCGGGTCATAGAAGAACGGGCTGAATGCAACGAGCTCAACCGTCGCTTCGAACATCGTGTCGTCATGAGCTTTCACGACCTCGAACATCGTCTCGGTTCCGCTCGGCACACATTGTATGTCGAAAAATACAGTGTCCTCTGCGTCCGTGAAAATTCGCATCGTGCCGAGTCCGTGTGCAGCCGAGAACACATCGGCGATCTCCCTCTTTTTCTGCTGTGCATCGTCGAAACTGTCCGCAAATACACGGAATTTGAACGACAGTTCGCGGTCATTATACCTCGATGCGTAGAACGTCGACCCGTTCTGAAACGGCGTCTGGC
>Ga0265298_10009480_pt1 | contig 11590 bp, 9 predicted proteins | sample AusTroGonzalo_MG_3_FD_193486 | JGI IMG/M metagenome (GOLD analysis project Ga0265298, IMG submission 193486) | Bovine rumen microbial communities from tropical cattle in Woodstock, Queensland, Australia - Gonzalo_01 | ecosystem: Host-associated > Mammals > Digestive system > Stomach > Rumen ...
CGAGCAGCACCCGCTCATTCAACGTTGCAAAGACTTAGGTATGCAGCCCTTTGGCTCACCAACACTCAGCGACCAGGCACTCATGCCATTTCCATCATTTAAATTGGGACCTGGCGACAGTGCACGCAGTCATAGTGCCGATGAATTCATCGGTATTAGCGAGATAGCAAGTGCTATTGAGACTTACATCAACGTCCTAACCAACTCTCAGGATTGAGCTTGGCAGTCTCTTTACGCAACTGGAACTGCAGGATATTGTCTGTACCTACACGACCTAACGCCTGACGGGTGCTGACGCGCTGACCACGATGTACATTGACGCTGGCAAGATTACAATAGACGGAGATGTAGCTTCCGTGGCGCACCATGACAACCATCGTGCCACCGAAACTGAATACGCCACTCACCTCGCCATCGAAGATGCTGCGAGCCTGAGCGCCACTCTCACCTTTTATATTAATACCCTTGTTGTCAAGCGTCACATTGTGTAGTCCTTCTACGTTGTACTGTCCGAAATGGCTAACGATGCGGTAAGCACCAGTGATAGGCATCGGCAGACGACCGCGGTTGCTCTCAAAGTTGCCACTGATGCGGACATCTTCTGAGGGTGCCGTCATTGGCATCTTCTCCGCCTTACGCTGTGCTGCTACACGCTTCTCCTCAGCTTCACGCACACGGCGCTCAGCTTCTTCACGGGCCTTCTTATCTTTAGCAGCCATCGCCTCAGCGCGTGCTTTCTCCTCGCGAGCCTTAGCCTCAGCGAGTTCGCGCTCACGAGCTGCTGCCTCTGCACGACGACGAGCCTCCGCTTCAGCACGAGCCTTCTGACGTGCCACCTCTTCAGCGATTAATCGGTCAATCTGAGCATTCAGCGCAGCATCTTTCTTCTTCTGCTGAGCAATAATATTCTGGATAGTCTTCTGCTCTTTCTGCAGGGTCTTCACCACGTTCTGTTGCTCAGCCTGCTTATCCTCCAAGGCGATACGCTCGCGCTCACCTTTAGCCAGCAACTGTGCCTTCTGGTCTTTGGCAACGCTGAGTTCTTGGAACTTTTGGTTGACCTCCTCCTGCTGAGCCTTTACCTCGTCACCCTGTACATGCTGATAGGCAGCATATTCGCGCATAAAACGAAGACGACGATACATCTGTGCAAAGTTATCAGCACTAAAGATAAACATCATCTGACTCTGTGCCGAGCGATTGCGGTGCATATAGCGCATTGACTTGACATACTTCTGCTTGCAGTCAGCCAACATCTTCTGTAACTCATCGAGCTGTCGGCTCAGCATTTCAATCTCCTCGTCAAGATTACTGATATCATGTCGAATTGTATCGATGGTACGGCGCTTACCGGCAATCTCTGTATTCAGAATCATCAGGTTTTGCAGACGCTTCTTGACATCCTGCTGTGAGGAAGCCAGACGGCGCTCTTGCTCCCTGATTTGCTGCTGTATCTGTTTGCGCTGCTTCTCTAAGGCCTGTACGGTGGTGGGTTGCTTGGTAGCCTTACTAGACTTTTTACTAGATTTACTTGTCTTACTCGTTTTACTAGTAGTCGCAGTCTTCTTAGCCGCAGGCTTACGACGCTGTTGTGCCTGCGGAGTCAGGGCAAAGCCCAGAAAGAGTAAAAGAATAATACCTATTCGCTTCATTGCAGCTGTTTAGAGTGACATAAAGCGACGTAAGATGGCGTCGACGGGCATCTGACGGTACTTTCCAGAAAGCACGGTACGTGGCTCCCAGTCTTCATCGTTGCCCATATAGTTCAGTATCATTTCCAGTTTAATCTCCTTGTCAGGTGTATTGAAAGTCACCTTGTGCTGCATGGGGAACATCTTGCGATTGTTTGGTTTAAAATCGCTATAGTCCCAGTTAAGCTGATAGTTGCCACGCAGGTAATTGCTGTAGAGCACATTGGCCATCTTGATGCGGGCATTCTCTCGCTCCGTCAGCCAGCGATACGACAATACGTCGCTTTCATAGGATACCACGATATTGTTGTCAACACCAGTATCGGTGGTAAACCTCTTCAGATTTCTATCCGTCAGACGAGCTTTTCCTGGCTGGAAGAGCTCATTCCAGAACAAAGCCTGTAACATATTGAAGTCGACACCACTATGACGGAAGAACTCCAGCTGAGCATAGGGTACCTTCAGGTATTGCTTGTTGATGCGGTCAACAATGAGTACATAGTCATGAGTAAACTCCAGACGACCAGCCTCTACAAAACCGAAAGCCATCAGCTGTAGGCGGATGACGTCGTCACGCTTCATCTTCAGGTTGCCCGTCAGTGACATCTGACGGTTGCCCACCTCTACTGAGAATTTCAGTTTAGAGGTAATGAAGCGAGTTGTCTGCGCGTTGTCAGTAACTTTCTGCAGGTAGGCATCTTTCTCTAACGTGTCAACCGCCAGGGCATTCTTGCCTGCCTTTGCCGAAGATTGGTCTTGCAACTTGTCTGACTTACTACTCAGATTCCGACTACTACCGCAGGCAGCCACCAGTATGATGGTAGCAACGAGTGCGGTCATCTTCCAATAACGTAGTGCTTTCATTCTTTGACGTATTTTTTGAGTTTTATCTTTCTAATCAGTATTTCTTGACGGTCGTCCTTGATTTCCGAATCGTCAGAAGCCCGTTCCAGTGCTTGTCGCCAGAATTCCACGGCCCGTTCTTTCTCGCCAGCATGATAGTAGATGTCGCCAGCATGCTCCAACAAGACGGCTGATGTGTCGCTGTCGTTCTCCAGTGTCTGGTCTATATATTTGCGAGCCTCTTCATAGCGCTTCTGCATGAAGAGTATCCAGGCGTAGGTATCCAGATAGGTAGCATTCTTGGGTTCTGCCTTGATGGTACGATACGACATACGCTCTGCATCGTCCAATCTGATGCCTTTCTCACTGAGATAATAGGCATAGTTATTCAGACAGCCGATGTTGTCATCTTTCCATACCAGACAGGAGTCGTAGGCCGCAAAGGCTTCCTGTTCCATGCCCTTCTGGTGCATGATGTCACCCAGCACAGCATAGAAGTCGCTAACGATGCCTGGGTCGCTGTCATTATTGATGACGCCGATGCCATTCTGGAAGGCGTTGAGCGCATCGTCAAGCTGTCCCTTCTGATAGTAGGCAATGCCCTGATAGTAATAAAAGGCCATTTCATCGGGATTATACTGGCGTGCAGCCTTGCACAAGTCGATGACGCGGTCGCGGTCGCCAGCCTGCCAGGCATAGCTCACCAGCTGCATACGGGCAGCAGCATGATCGGGCGACATCTCCAGCACCTTCTCCAATACCAGACGAATGCTGTCGTTTGGCATCTTCTTCATATTCATATAGGAGGCGCAGAACAAGGCGAGGTCGCTATCAGCCTCAGGCATGTCGAGCAGATGGTGGAACAGCTTCAATACACGGGTAGAGTCTCCCCCTGTCTGCTGACTCTCGCCAATCACCTGTCGCATCAGCGCCACACGGTCGTCTGTCGTAGCATTTTTGTTGAACAGCACGCGCTCTATCATACTGTTCACGTTGGCCGTATCCTTCTGGTCGTTATAATAGGCCAGCAGTGCCATCTGTGCATTGCGGTTTGAGGGTTCTTCCTTCAGCACCTTGTCGTAGATGGCCACCGCTTTCTTCTTTTGCCCGTTGATATACAGCGTGTTGGCATACAGACAGCGGTAGTTGTTGTCGTTAGGGTACTGGTCGGCCAGCGTCTTCATCTCAGCAATGGCAGCCTTCTTGTCACCCTTCTGCGAGTAGAGGTTGCTCTTGGCATACGACAGGCGTTCGCTCTTACCCTCGATAGTTTCCAAGCGTGCCAACGTGCGGATGGCATTGTCGTAGTCGCCTTGCTGCTCATAGAGCTGTATCAGGAATCCCAGCACGTCATCGCGGTCGTGACTCTTCTCGCACAGCTTCTCCAAAGCAACAATGGCCTCAGGATATTTTCTTTGATTCAGATAGGTGTTTGCCAGCGTTTCCAGATAGGTCACGTTGTCTGGCTCCAACTCCACGGCGCGCTGACAGTATTTCAGCGAGGTATCCTTCTGCTTTAGTGCAGCATAGTATTGCGCCAGATAGTAGTAGGCCTCAGAGCGTGTAGAGTCTATTTCAATACAGTGGCGGAACAGGTCGAAGGCAGCATCGTTGTTGCCCTTCTCCCGCTGGCAGATAGCATCGAGGAAAAAGGCATCATAACGCCTTGCAGTATCGTCTTGCGCCACTGCAAAGCTAGTGAATAGTGAATAGTGAATAGTGAATAGTGCTACCATCACTATCATCCTCTTTTTTATATTTCTATTCATTTTTCTTTTACCGTCTTCAATGATGCAATCGGGCTCCGCCCGCTATTTCACTCCTGTATGGCCGTAACCACCTTCACCACGTTCTGTCTCGTCGAGTTCCTCGACAACGACAAAGTCGCCCTGCTCATGACGGGCAATTACCATCTGGGCAATACGCTCACCATCGTTGATGACGAAGTCCTCCTGCGACAGGTTGATGAGCACCACGCCTATCTCACCACGATAGTCGGCATCGATGGTTCCTGGTGTGTTGAGTACCGTCAGTCCGTGCTTCAGAGCCAGTCCGCTGCGTGGACGCACCTGGGCTTCGTAGCCCTCGGGCAGTGCGATGTGCAGACCCGTAGGTATCAGGCGACGCTCCATAGGATGCAACGTGATAGGTGCATCGAGGTTAGCGCGCAAATCCATACCGGCACTCTGTGGCGTAGCGTATGCAGGCAACTGTTGGTGCCCGCGGTTGACGACTTGAATCTTAATCATTTTCGAAACGTTTCTTATTAAATAATGTGCAAAAGTAGTCATTTATCTTCAAATAGCCATCATTTTCCTTAGAAAATGTCGCTTTTTAAACAAAAAAGCATTAATTTTGCACCCATCATGGACTGGAAACAACTCATTACAAGCAAACGTCTCGGTCAGGAACAGCGCCATACAGAGCGCCATGACGACCGTTCTGAATTCAAGCGTGACTACGACCGACTCATCTTCTCGGCACCCTTTCGTCGCCTGCAGAACAAGACGCAGGTGTTCCCCTTGCCAGGAAGCGTCTTCGTACACAACCGTCTGACCCATTCTCTCGAGGTGGCCAGCGTTGGTATGTCGTTGGGTAACGATGTTGCCCAGCGCCTTATCGAGATGCGCCATCCTGAGTTGCGAGGCACGTTGTTTGAGGAGATAGGCCAGATAGTATCTACTGCCTGTCTCGCTCATGATTTGGGCAATCCGCCCTTTGGCCATTCTGGTGAGAAAGCCATCCAGACCTTCTTTACCGAGGGTCCTGGTCGTGAGTTGCGCCAGCAGGTGTCGCCCGCATTCTGGGATGATATCACTCACTTTGAGGGTAATGCCAATGCCTTCCGCCTGCTGACCCACCAGTTTAAGGGTCGTCGCCCTGGTGGTTTCGTGATGTGCTATTCCACCATTGCCAGCATTGTAAAATACCCCTATGCCTCGTCGGCAGCTAGCAAGAAAGGTAAGTTCGGCTTCTTCCAAAGCGAGCAGGAAACATATCAGCGAATTGCCGATGAAATGGGCATTATTTGCATCTCTAAGCCTGGTGAGCCACTGCGCTATGTGCGCCATCCGCTGGTATATCTCGTGGAGGCAGCCGATGATATCTGCTACGAGATTATGGACTTGGAAGATGCCCATAAACTAAAGATTATCACCTTTGAACAGGCATCGCGTCTTATGCTCGATTTCTTCGACGAGGAGACGCAGCAGCATATCCTACAGCGCATAGAGAGCGAGCAGCTCACAGACAAAAACGAGCAGATTGTTTATCTGCGTGCCTGCGTCATCGGTAAATTGGAGAATGAGTGCGTCAACGCCTTCATTGAGCACGAAGACGAGATACTCAGTGGCACCTTCACTGGCAGCCTCATCGACCATATCTCGCCGATGCAGCGCGAGGCCTATCGCCGTTGTGCCGAGGTCTCTGTACAAAAGATTTATCGCAGTCGCCCTGTACTCGACGTGGAGTTGTCAGGTTATAAGATTATGGAGACGCTGATGCAACAGATGGTCGAGGCTGTCATGCATCCTGACCGCTACTACTCGCAACAGCTCATTGGTCGCGTGTCCAGCCAGTACCACATTGACGACCCCAATCTGGAGGTGCGCCTCATGGCCGTCATCGACTACATCTCTGGCATGACCGACGTCTATGCCCTTGATGTCTACCAAAAGATCAACGGCATATCACTGCCGATCATCTAGTAGTTAGAGAGATTTTATTAGAAAAATAAGTTTCACATTCACGCCTAACATGCAGACTCACTGCGCGTTAGGCGTGAACCCTGTTTTTGACACATATCCACTTTGTTATTTACTATTTTCCGTTTTCTTTACAGTAAAAAAATGAATGTTAATTCAGCAGTTCTTACTCTCCTTTTTAGCTGTATATGCCGCCATATTAGCCGTATTCGTCGACCATATCAGCCTTTCTCACTTCTTGCGACGGCCGTCGCAAATATATTTGACGGCCGTCGCAAATATACGCAACAATCTAGTCAAAGGGCAAGACAGCAGTATAAAAAATAGGGTTCACACTTACGGCGCAATGTATCAACAACTTACGCGTGAATGTGAACCTTTTTTTCTTGTAAATTCTTCTGTAAGGTGTACAAAGTGTACTCAGAATATTTGCAGGGTTGTCGAAAAAGTTGTACCTTTGCATATATTTTCAAAAAACAACCAAAAACAAATAACTTATTTATAATGAAAAACTATCTTCTCGTGCTGTGCTGTTGGCTGGCCATGACCGCTTTTGCACAGACAACCATTGAACCTAATCTGAAATGGGGTAAGCCCACACAGCAGGAACTTACGATGACGGAATATGCAGCTGACAAGGATGCTGACGCCGTCGAACTGTATCGCAATGTGGATGTGTATTATGTCTTCGTCAATGGTGACTTCCGTGTTATCAACGAAGTGAAATGTCGCTTGAAGGTGTTGAAACCTGAGGGCAAGCGTGTAGCAGACCATGAGATTGGTGTCAGACTCAGTAGCTCCAGTTCGGTACCCGAGACGGTGAGAGCGCTGAAAGCCGTAGCCTATAATATGGAGGACGGCAAGGTGGTGAAGACCAAGATGGAGAACTCGATGGTGCATGAGGAGCAGATTGACAAGTCGGAGAAGCTGCTGAAGTTCAGTGTTCCTCAGGTCCGTGTGGGTACCGTGATAGAATATGAATACCGTCTGGAGAGTGACTTCTATTTCCAGCTACGCGACTGGTACGCCCAGAGCAGCATCCCCGTTCTCTATACCAAATACTCTGTAAGAATTCCTGAGTGGCTGGTCTTCCATCTTGAAGAGACGGGATCGATTAACCTGGAGAAGAAGGAAGAGCATGCCTCGATGTCTATAGGTGAGGAACTGATTAATACGGATGAACAGAGTTTCGTAGCTCGCAACCTGCCAGCACTGAAGGATGACGACTATATCTGGTGTGCAGAAGACTATGGCTGCAAGGTGACCCACGAGCTGCAGAGCGTTACCATTCCTGGCTATGTATATAAGGACTATTCCTCGAAATGGGAGGACATAGACAATGCACTTTGGACTGACGAGGAGTTTGGTGGACGCATCAAAAAGAACAGTCCGCTGAAAGAAGAAATAGCGGCTGCCGGCATCCCACAGATAGCCAATCATCAGGAGCGTATCGAAGCTGTATGGAAACTGCTAAGCCAGCGTGTCAAATGGAATGGCGACTATGCCTTCTGGGCTAAGTCGGGCAACAAGGTTCTGAAAGAAGGTACGGGTACGAATGCCGACATCAATTTCCTGTTTATCAATATGCTGCACGATGCTGGTATCAATGCTACTCCTGTTGTTCTGCGACTGCGTAATCGTGGCCGTCTGCCTCTGACACACGCTAGTCTGAAGTATCTGTCGACATTTGTGGTGAGCATTGACATGAACGACTCTACCACCGTCTACTTCGACAGTTCTGCAGAAGATGGCTACCTGAATGTGTTGCCTGCTTGTCTGTCAGTAGAGCGTGCTCGTCTCGTCGAGAAAGGTAAACCTGGTATGTGGGTTAATCTGCAGCAGAATACTGCCCTGTCTACAGAGCGTACCTTTATCAAGGCATCACTTGATGGCGATGGCAAAATCAGTGGCACCTTAACCAGTGCCCTTAGTGGGGAATCTGCTGCTGCTCTGCGTAAGAAATGGCGCACAGCGAAGGATAGTATTGACGTCATCCATCAGATGCAGGAAAATAAGGAAATTGAGATTGCCGATTACCAGTTACAGGGTCGTCACGACTTCTCTCCCAATATGAATGAGAGCTACTCGTTCACCAAGCAATGTTCATCGACAGATGACATCATCTACCTAAACCCTCTGGTGATAGCGCCCCTGAACAAGAACCCCTTCACGGATGAGACCCGTAATCTGCCTGTAGAGCTGCCCTACAGGCAGCGTGAGACTGTTAACGTGGCGCTGACGCTGCCTGACGGATGGAAGATAGAGGAGACACCTAAACCCATCGTGCTGAAGTTTGACGGCATCACTGCCCGCATCATGAGTAGTCAGAATGGTAATCAGCTGTCTGTCGTCTACAAACTGGACATCCAGCGTACATTCTTTACACAGCAGCAGTATCAAGACCTGAAGGCCTTCATGGAGAAGCTCGTGGAGAACAGCAAGAACATCATCACCCTGACAAAAACAGCTCAACAGTAACCTGTCATGATGAGAAAGCGGCTGTTAATACTTGTCACCAGTCTGCTCGCGCTGTCTGCTGCTGATGCCCAGAAGGCCATCGTTGAGGAGAGCGTGGTAGACGTGGAATGTCTGAGTCCAACGCATGTCATCCAGCACTTCCGTGAGGTGACGACCGTCCTCAACGAGCAAGGAGCCGACCTGGCTACCTTTGTCTGTTCATGCAGCAAGAACGACAAGCTGACGGACTTCAAGGGTGTGGTCAGCGACGGCACAGGACGTGTCATCAGGAAACTGAAGGAGAGCGAGTTGCAGAAGACGGAATACTCGCACTATCTGGCCATTGACGACTACAAGATGTACCTGGAATATACGCCTCCTGTGTATCCTCTCACCATCAGCTACGAGTGGACCATCGAGAGTCGTGATAATCTGGTAGAGTTTCCTCGCTTCTGTCCGCAGGCTGACTATGACATCAGCGTCAAGAAGGCCAGCTACCAGCTGAAGGTGCCTAAGAGCATGAATGTACGCTATGCCTCGCAGCATATCGACAAGCAACCGACCATCACAGACCTCTCGGCCACTACACAGCTGTTTACCCTTGAAGTGGGCGACATGCCTATCATGAAGCAAGAGGCTTATGGTCGTCCGCTCCGCGAAAGGATGCCGATGGCATGGTTTGCACCTACCGACTTTATATATTATGGTACCCGAGGCAGTCTTCGTTCGTGGAAGGACTACGGCCTATGGGAATATAGTCTTATCCAAGGACAGGACGTATTGCCCGAAGCGGTTCGTCGTGAGCTGCACCAGTTGACAGACACGATGAAGACGGATCGTGAGAAGGTGGAGGCGCTCTATAAGCGCTTGGAAAAGACCACCCGCTATGTGGCTGTCCTCTTAGGCATTGGCGGTCAGAAGCCTGTCTCAGCATCCACTGTCTGCAAGAGTGGCTATGGCGACTGCAAGGGACTGTCAAACTATATGCGAGCCATGCTGAAAGAGGTGGGCATTGCGTCGAACTATACAACGATCAGCACCAACAACCGTCGCTTCCTGCGCGACTTTGCCAACGTGGGACAGATGAACCACGTCATCCTGCAGGTACCCCTCGCCAACGATACGCTGTGGCTGGAGTGTACCAATCCGCAGCTGCCCTTGGGATATGTGCATGACGACATAGCCGGACATGATGCCATAGAGATCAGCGAACAGGGTGGGCGACTGGTGCGCCTGCCCGTCTATGCCGACAGCATCAATCTGATGCGTACCACGATAGCCATTGCGATAAATGCCGATGGGGCAGCAGAGATGAGCGTCAGTCAGCAGACCTTCAACGAGCAGTATGAAGACCATATCCCCCTGTTGACGATGGATGATAAGGAGCTGCAGAGGGTCTTCCTGCGCATGGTTCATGTGCCACAGGCAGAGGTCAGCGAGCTGAAGGCCAGTCAGACACCTTCAGCAGCACAGATGACACTTGATGCCAAGGTGAGAAGTAATAAGTATGCTACACAGACCGGACAGCGTCTCTTTGTGCCTGTCTGTCCCGTTCATCAGGGCTATACCGTTCCTAAGAGCAAAGACGAGCGTCAGGAGGATATCTGGATAAACCATGGCTATCTGGATGAAGACGATATCACGCTGACCATTCCAGAGGGCTATGTCGTTGAGGCTCGTCCCAAGAATGTCAGCATCGAGCATCCCTTCGCCACGTTCTCCTTCACGCTACAGGTTGACGGTAACACCATTCATGCCAAGAACCGTCTGTTGAAACGGTCGGGAACGTTCGACAAGTCGCTGTTTCCGCAACTTGTCGAGTTCTTCCGTACCATCAGCAATACCTATAATCAGAAGATTGTCTTGAAGAAGGTGTCATGAACGGGCGCTCACCGTCTTGACGATACCAACATACGTCAGGAGGATGACGTTCATCATCAGGGCGTAGACGATGGCAGGAATAGCCATGACATCGTTGGCAAAGACAAACGGACTGCTGGCAATAGAGATGGCCTGCGCAGCATTCTGCATACCTATCTCAATAATAATGGTGCGCTGTTCGCGACCAGAGAGGCGCATCAGCCACGACAGCAATACGCCACCTGCCATGCTTAGAAGAATCAACACCGTGACGACGAGTCCCAGCTGTGGAAACTCGCGGACAATGATCTCTCTATTCTGAATAAAGAAGGTGGTAGCCAGCACTACAAGGCCAGGGAATGCCAACTTCTTCAGTACTCCATGCAGCTTGTGGGCCAGCTGTTCGCGCCAAAGGGCTAATGCCAATCCTAACAGGATGGGTACCAACATCAGCACGATATTCTGCACCAGCAGATTGCCAACAGGGAGCGTAATCATCTGGTTCTTACCTACCAAGCCTGTGGCGTAGCTCATCACCAGCGGACCAGTAAACAGCGTGATGATGCTGCTCAGCATGGTCAGCGATACAGACAGAGCCACATCACCTCCGGCCAGCATGGAGAACACATTGCTGGAACTGCCGCCAGGACTGCATGCTATCAGCATGACGCCCAGGAAGAACACGGCCTCCAAATGGAAACCGTAGGCCACAGCCAAACCTATCAGGGGCAACAACACTATCTGACCTACCAGACCTACCAACACAGCACGCGGACGCTCTACCAGCAGTCGGAAGTCGGCAGGGCGCAACACCAGTCCTAAGTCGAACATCAACAGAACGAGGATGGGCAAAACAATAAATATCGTATTCATACGGAGTGCAAAGGTACAAAAATATTTTATAAATTGCAAGGATTGAGCATTCCGTTTCTAAGTCCCCCCTATCTAATAACGAGCTCGTGTTGTTGATTATTGTATCAAAACCACAATTCAATCAAAACCCTCTTCCCCATTATTCTTCTACTACTTTTCTTC
>Ga0265298_10009481_pt1 | contig 11590 bp, 6 predicted proteins | sample AusTroGonzalo_MG_3_FD_193486 | JGI IMG/M metagenome (GOLD analysis project Ga0265298, IMG submission 193486) | Bovine rumen microbial communities from tropical cattle in Woodstock, Queensland, Australia - Gonzalo_01 | ecosystem: Host-associated > Mammals > Digestive system > Stomach > Rumen ...
GTGCGTATGGCCAAGGTTGTTGACGAGGGAAACCTCAACGGCTGCTATTTCGACCAGTTGCCCTGCTCTTCGCCACGCCTGTGCTTTGCCAAGAACCACGGCCACGCCCCGGGCGACCCCTGCTCTTGGTCAGAAGGATACCGCGCCATGCTCCGCACCCTGCGGAAAAACCATCCCTCGCTCGGCCTGGACGGCGAAGACAACAACGAAATCTACGCCAACACCCTCGATGGCTACATGTCGTGGCGCTTCACTCAGGCCAACCATGTGGCGCTGTTCCAGTCGGTCTACGGCGGCGGGCGTACCCAGTTCACCTCCCGAGGCTTCGACGCCTTCGGTGGTGTCGGCACATACCCCGCCGGTTTCGCCAAACTCGGCGAACAATTCGTCAACGGCGAGCAGATTGGCTGGCTGCACATCTTCGATGTCCTGTGGGCCACTCCCGCCCGCTCCTACGCCAAGCGCCTCGCCCATCTGCGCCGTGCCCTGCTGGGCTACCTCAACGCCGCCGACATGCTGGCCCCGCTGGAGTTCACGGGCGAGGTCCCGAAACTCTCCTGCCACTGGGGCGGCCCCAGCAACGACCTAGTCACCACCGACAAAATCCGCAGTTGCGCCTGGAAACGCCTGAATGATGGTCGCATCCTCGTGCTGTTCACCAACACTGCGGAGGAAGCTCTCACCGTCCAGCCCGCCACGCGTTATGCAGGGTACGACAAACTGGCCATCTGCAAGCAGGGTGAGGATGTCCGCTATCTCGACTTGAACGCGGAAGCGTTGCCGGCGGTGTCCCTGGAGCCCTACGCCACGGAAATCTGGCTGCTGGGTCACGATTTCGACAAAGCGGAGGCGGAGAAAATCGGCGAGACGACGAAGCTCGTCGCCACCTTCACCGACAATGGACAGAGCATCCCCTTCCGAGAACCAATTTTCACGGTGCGCAAGGAACTCAAGGCCGAGCCAGACAAATGGTTCACCGCCAATGACTTTTCCTGGGCGATTTTCGCCTTCAAGAATTTCCATCCTTCGGTGGGCAACGATCCCCGTGGGCGCAACGCGGAGGAAGACAAGGGCAACTGGTTCCAAGCCAGTCCAGGAGCCATCATCAACTACGGCGAAATCGACTTCGGCGAAAAATCCCCGAAATTCCTGGAACTCCGCCTGGCCATCAGCAAGGAAAATGCTGGCGGCAAAATCTCCCTGGTGGACATCACGGGCAACTACACTCCTGACCGAACTCTCGCCGAATACACCACCGAATGTACGGGCGGCTGGTTCACCTGGAAAAACATTCAAATCCCCATCGCCGAAGTCACTGGCAAGCACGCCGTCGTCTTCAAAGTCGAGGGCAAGGATGTCAATTTCCGCTCCTGGCGCCTCGTCTGGTAAAGCATAATGGAACCAATGCGCGTTGGCGGCAAAAGCCGTCACCGCTTGATTCCATCAAACCACCTTCATTCCATGTCAGAAAATTCCCTCGGCAAAAAAGAAGGTCTGCTATCCATCTACCGTGACGTCTGTTGCCATGAGGCGCAGGTTGTGCCTGGCGAGGCTCCGTCCCTGCTGCCTGACGGCAAGCGCTTCCGCCTCGTCTGGCACGACGAGTTCAACGGCGACCGCCTCGACGACAGCAAATGGGGCTACCGCCTGAACTTCTGGGGACGGCGCGCCCCCTGGTACGCCGCTCCCGAAGACCAGGCCGTCGAAGTCAAAGACGGCAAAGTGCATCTGAAAATCATTCGCCGTCCCGATGGACAACTTGCCTCCCCGCAGCTGCAGACTGGCGAACTGCTTTGGGACTACCCGCAGGAGCGCGTCGACGGCAGGCTCTGGTTCCTGCCGCCGCGCCAGCCGCCGAAATTCACCCACGCCCTGGGCTATTACGAATGCCGCTGCCGCCTCCAGCAGGAGGCTGGCTGGTGGAGCGCCTTCTGGATGCAGACCGAAACCCAAGGCGCCAACCTCGACCCCGCCCGCAGCGGCATCGAGCACGACATCATGGAAAGTTTCGAGCCTGGACTTGTCGCCCCTCACGCCTTTCACTACAACGGTTACGGTGACGAATACCGCACCTTCAACTCCACCTACGTCTACGACCGCGAACAGGAAATCGGACGCGATATCACCCCCGTCGACAAGACCGCCTTCCACACCTTCGGACTCCTTTGGGAACCCAGCGGCTACACCGCCTTCATCGACGGACGCCCCTCAGGACACCGCCTCGGTCAAGGCGGTCAAGGAAAATATCAAGAGGCCGTCTCACTCGTTCCCGAATTCATCCTTATTTCCACCGAGGTCAAGGGATTCCGCAATCCCGCCGAGGACCATCCCCCTCTCCCCGAAAGCCTCCACGCCGCCGACTGTCAAGACGCTTTCATCGTCGATTATGTCCGCGTGTTCGATATTGAGGGTTAATACAGGCTAAAATGAACATGCTCTGTCCGCAAGAAATATGGCAGGCATGTAACTTGACGAACCCGCCATGTCCCAACGCCGCGCTTCTACGGGCGCCTTGGCCGAGCATCCTCCTTCGCCAAGGCTACGGAGGACAAGGACGCTCGGCTATCCCGCGGCGGCGGCACGTTTCTCCGCGGGCAACAACGGCGGCGAAGGGTCTCGCCGCCATACCCATCATGTTTTAAAACAAAAAGACATTTTTTGTAATTTTGTCTTGAAAAATAGAAAAAACAGGGTATATTATCAATAACGACAGATTCTAACCTTTTTTATTATAGTTTTTCCACTTGCAACAAAAGGAAAATGTGATGAGAAAACACCTGCAAATGCTCTTGGTCGCCGCCATGTTCTTGAGCATGTCGATGGCCTACGGTGTTGGTTTCCAGTTGTATTCCGAGAGCTCCGCCGAAGCCCTGTCCGTGGCAGGCGCCGTGGTCGGCAGCAAGAACCGCCTATCGAACGCCTGGTACAATCCCGCGACCCTGACCTCCTTTGACAAACCTGCCATCCAGGCGGGCGCGACCGCCCTCAAGTTGAGCATCACGTATGATTACAACGATGGCAGCGACGACCTGCAGAATCCCTTCCGCCCCACTGGCTATCTGTACGGCGTGGTGCCCATGGACAACGGGCTCGTCCTCGGCCTCTCCTTAAACGCCCCCTACGGCATGATTACCGAATGGGACAATGACTTCAAAGAAGCCAACATGGCCACGTATACCAATATCCGCGTGGCTTATTCCACCATCAGCCTGGCCTGGAAGGTCAATGACCAGCTGTCATTGGCCGCCGGCTTCAACAATGCCAGCGCAATGGCGCGCATTGCCCGCAATCTGCCAGCCAGCGACGCCGGCCAGAACAAGATGTACATGAAGGCCGATGACTATTTCAGCCCCGGCTTTGTACTGTCGGCGCACTATCAGGCAACCGAGGAGTGGGGCTTCGGTGCCCACTACCAGTCACGAGTTCGCCTCAACCTGGACGGTGACGTTTCCTATCGCCACGGCTATCATCCTGTTCCAGGCATCAACATGTTCCAGGAGGGCGATGTTTCCGCCAAAATAACCCTTCCATCCAGTCTGGCACTTGGTGTCGCCAACAATTCCTTCAAGAACTTGACACTGATGTTTGACGCCGTCTGGAGCGAGTGGAGCACCTACGATTCCCTGAACATCGCCTTCGAGCACATGCCCGGCACCACGACTGGCGCCAAAGGCGTTTCCAAAAAGCCCAAGGATTGGGACGACACCTGGAGCTTCCGCGTCGGTGCCGAATACGCCCTGAACGAAAACTGGAAGATTCGCGGCGGTTATATGTACGATATGTGCGAAGATAATGACAAATACCGCACACCCGAAATGCCCGACAACAACCGCCACCTCTTCTCCACTGGTCTCAGCTACACGCTGGACACTTGGACCTTCGACCTCGCCTACGCCTACCTCTACTTCGAACCGTCAAAGATGGGCACCTACTACAAGTCCTCCTCTGCCAACGGCAAGTTCAAGAACGAGGACGTCCACATCGTCTCTATCGGCGTGACCAAGAGATTCTAATTCCTAATACTAGGCATGGTTCAGGACAGGGTATAACATACATTTGCTCTCTGGAGGTGTCCGACGGCATCCTCGTCGTCGATACCCCCTGAACCACGCCGAACAATATGGCGAAAGGCCCCTCGCCACACATACTTGACTACGACAGTGGCAGCGAGGAGGCTCGCCGACTGGGGATTATTTCCCCTGGTATATCCAATAGCCATCGCCCGCATCCAGCGGGCCGTTGAGTTTCCGGCGGAACTCGCCGCCCTGCCATTCCCAGACGTCGGTGCCGTTTCCGCGCCAGTCGTTTTCCGCTACTCGCCTGACGGATCCCAGGAAATTCCAGCCGACAGCAGGCGCGAAACTCCAGCCTACAGGGGCAAGACCGCTCAAGGATATGTTACGGGCTGACTGCGAATAGACCCAGAGAGATTTCCCGGCGGGAAATTCACCGCCCCTGGCGTAAGCATTGACGCTGCCTAGCCCGTATGCCTTGAGGCTTTCCAGCCGCGAGCAGGACACTGCATCAAGGTTCAGAGCGGGGGTTATCACATTCCAGCCTGCCTGCAAAGCCTGGCTATAACTCCAGGATGACACCAGCGTGACATCATTGGCAGGCATATCAAATGACACAGTACGACTGGTCGGCGACGACAAGTAGACTCCCGTGGCAACCCAGCGTTGGAAGGCGAAGCCGTCAGGGGCGGTTGCCGGAATCTCCACCCTATCCTGGTTGTTGTAAGTGTATTCCACTCCGTCCACGGTGAGTTTGTGAGGTAGTCCCTTTATAGTCATAGACGGGAAATATCCTCTCCATTGAACGATATAGCCGTTATCGGAGATGATGGTCAAATCTTCATCCTGATCAAAGGCATCCTCTGACATATAGATGTATTCAGTTCCGATGTACACGGTCTCCAGGTTGGTGCAGCCGGAGAAGGCACCGGCCGCGATTCCCGTCACCCAGTCAGGAACCGTGAACTCGCGGGCGGTCTTCCCGGCGGGATAGGCCACCAAGGTGTCCCCACAGTAAAGCACACCGTCAACCGCCTGGAAAATGCCATTGTCTTGCGCCACTGCAAAAGACCTGATGTTCGTACAGCCGGCAAAGGCAAAGTCCCCGATTTCATTGAGATAAACAGGCAAGGTAACGGACGTCAGGGTTTCGTTGCCAGAGAAGGCCCTTTCGGCTATCTTTGTAACCTTTTGATAATTATTAGGTTGATTTAAATTTTCGGCTTTAGGAATGGTGATATTGCCACCAGTCCCGTGGTATCCGGTAATCGTGATTTGGATTACATCTGACCAATAAGGGACATACTCTTCCCAATCATAGTCGTCAAGTCCCGGCAGCAATTCATAGCCGAAATCGAAGGCATCCTCTACTCCCTCCGGGAGGTCGCCCAGGAATGTCACATTCTCCTTGGTGAGCATTTCGCAATCCTCAAAGGCTCTAGAGCCTATACTTGTGACGCTGGCGGGGATGGTCACGGATTTGAGTTTCGCGCATTCCCTAAAGGCGCTATAGCCAATACTTGTGACGCTGGCGGGGATAGTCACGGATTCGAGTTCTTTGCATTCCTTAAAGGTTCTAGCGCCAATACTTGTGACGCTGGCGGGGATGGTCACGGATTTGAGTTTCTTGCATTCCTCAAAGGCTCCATTGCCAATACTGGTGACGCTGGCGGGGATGGTCACGGCAGTTACTCGTATATTGACGAAGGCGCATGGTTCGATGGTGGTCACGGTATTGGGAATGGTCAATTGTGTTATATGTGCACTATTGAATGCGCTGTTGCCAATGATCTTGACACCATTAGGGATGCTGTAAGGGCTGCCCGCATCGCCTGCCTTTCCCTTAGGATATTGGATCAGCTTGGTCTTGTCGTAATTGAAAAGAACCCCGTCCTGCGAGATAAAATGCTTATTTTTGGCGTCAACCTTGATTGCGTTAAGATGTCCGCATTGATTCAAGATGCCGCACCCGATCTGAGTGAGATTGGCGGGAATTGTGACTGCTGACAATTTAGTCTCCTCAAAGGCAAAGTCCCAGATTCGCGTGAGGGAATTAGGCAGATTGATGGAGGTCAGGGAATTGCAGTCCTCAAAAGCACTGTATCCGATTTCCGTTAGTCCATTGGGCAGAGTTACGGATTGAATATAGTCCTTGTTTTTGCGGAATGCCTTATGATAGACGATCTTGACACTGCTGGGGACTGTGAAGCTGGTGTCCTTCCTCTGTGACGGGAAAAGGTAGAGCACTGTCCTGTCGGCACTGTAAAGCACGTTTTTGTCAACAGCGAAATACTTGCTCCCCGCCTCTACGGATATGTTCTCGAGAGTGACTGGCAGCGGCTGGTAAAAATCAGGCAGAGTAGGATCTTTTTCATCATCAAAATGGAAATATCCTATTCGGGAGACCTCGTACCCGCCAAGCTTGGCGGGGATTGTCACGGATTTTGGCCCATCATCATCGTGATCGTCGTATCCCCACATACTGTCAATTGCCGTGATAACGGCGGTTCCGTCGTCGGCAATGAGATACCAGAACTTGCCGTCTTGATGCAAGTCCATATAGTTGTGATCCCAGAATACGGCCTCCGGAACGGCCCCCCAGAGCGAAAATACCAAAGCCATTCCCATGAATGTCAGAACATTGTGTTTCACGTTTGCGAACATAACGGATTTCCTTTTTTGGGTTGAGGCATAATCGCTTGACTATACCACGCAGAAACCTAGCACCTCAAATCAACAACACAACAATGTCATTCGCCTTGGGGCGAGGGAAGAGAAAATACTCATAATGTTATACGGATGAAAATGACAAATTCTGACACGCAACTAATATTTTTTGAACGATTCAAAACAGGTTAACCCCCACTTGACCTCGGCGAGGACGCAGATACTTCTCTGAACTACTGTCCAGAGTTCTTATCTTGGCGATGCCTCAGAAACTCGGCACAGGCATCGGCGACTTGCTGACGCAAGCCGAGAGCAGAGAAATTATGATTGGCGCCGTCAATGGTCTGGAAGATGACCGGCAGACGGCGCTCTTCTGCATATTGACCATAATACTTTTTCGCAGACGCGGCGTCAGGGTCCTGACTGCCGTACAGGAAAAGCGCGGAGATTTCGCGCGTGAGATGGCGCAGATACTGCCGCGGCGCATGCTCGGCGTCCTTTCGCCCTTCTTTCGCCGCCGCCTTGACCGCACAGCCTGGAATGTTGCCTGACGTCGGCGCGGAAGGTGCGGCCTCCAGCGCGTCCGCCGTCTCTTTGCGCCGATTGCGCGCACCTCGAAACAACGCGCTCCTCAGCACCGAGGCCACCCGTCCCAGGCTGGCCTCTCCGCGCAGTAGACGCCGCCAGTTCTCCAGCGAGCAAAGTTTCCGCCAGTAGGCACCAAGCAGATGACGGAGACGTCCCAAGTCACGCCCGAAATTGTCACCGTCCGAGAACGGATAGACCGACAGCAGCAGCAGCGCCGAAGGACGGGGCAGACGTCCCAAGCTCCCCACCACGACATTCCCACCAGAGCACAGTCCCAGATACGCCGGATGCTGACAGCCCGTATAGCGGCGTCCGAACTCGGTCGCCGCCACCAAGTCATCGGCCATGGTCTCCAGCGTCACGGCCAGGCCGTCACCGTCACTGTTGCCACGCCCTCGGTAGTCGAAGCGCAGGACGGCCAACTTGCAGTCGCGGGAGATATGCCTGGCGAGAAAAGTCAGGATTCCCGTGGGGCCGCTGCGCGTGCCGCTCCAGCCATGGGAGCAGATGAGCAGACGGGACGGCTTCAGGCCCTGGGGCGTCGTCAAGATGCCCCTGACCGTTTCCCCGTGGGAGAGGAACTCGACAGTCTCCTCCTGGAGTCCAGGGGCTATGTTTGGCGCGATATTCTGCATTATGGCTGAATGTCCTTGGCCTCTTCCGCCGCCGACGGCAACGGCGGATAATGCTTCCGGAGGAACTCCTCCTGCCTAGCCAGGGCCAGCCGCGCTGGCTCACCGTCCCAAAGGACGAAATTATGGTCGCCTTCGGGAATGACCTGATACTGGAATGCTTTGTCCAGCGCTTTCAGGCGACGGCAGAAATCCTCGTGGCTCAAATGGAAGACGCTACCCTGATATGCGCCGCCGATGAACAGCAGCAGCGAACACTCAAGCCCCTCCGCCTGGGCGATGACGCTACGTTTCTGGAGCCCTTGCAACTGCTCCAGCGGCGGCAGGCAGCAGTAGTCCTCCCAAGACAGCCAGTTGTTGGCCCCGCGCCGCATCCTGTCCCAATAGTAGCGCTGCGGATTGACGAGCCAGGCGTCGTAACTGACCACGGCCTTGCACTTGGAGCCGGCGACAGCCGCCGTCAGAAGCCCCACGCCCGCGCCGAAACTGTGGCCGACCATGGCAAATTCCCCAGGGACGATTTCTGGCAATTTCCAGGCGGCGGACAGCATGGACAGGCAGTCATCCACCTCGCCGTCCAGATTCTCGATTTCGCCTTCGGAGACGAGTGGTTTTCCTTGAATCGGAATCTGCCGCTGGAACAGGTCTTCCCCGCGCATGGCCGGAGCGATGACGGCGTAGTTACGCTTCACAAGATGCTGACATAGCCAGGAGCAGAAACTGTTTGGAATGCCGAAAGCCGCCCCATGGCAATATAGGAACAAGCGACAACTACGCTCCTTCGCCTCCTTCGGTAGCAGCAACAGCCCGTACTGCGTCAAGTCCCCGACCTTCCAGGAGACAACGCGACAGCGGACAGCGGGATAATCGGCGACCTGGAGGTCGGCCAGAAAAGTGAAATCAGCATTTGGCCACTGGCGTTTCGGAACGGGCGGCAACGGCGACAGTTCGCAAGTCAGTTTGGCCAGTGCCTCCTGCCATTTGGCCTTGGCCAGCGGCAGATTCTTCTGGGAGGCCAGCAAGCGTCCGTCAAACCAGTCCTGCAAGGCGGACGAGACATCAAGGCCTCCCAGCAACGGCTCCTTCAGCGCCAGCACGGCCGCCTGTTCCTCGCCGCTCGCCATGCGGTATTCGTTGGCCAGGGATTCCAGGCCAGGACGGACTTTATCGCCGGCGAGGCAGGACATGGCCACGGCGCAAAGGCAAAGCACAAGCCTCAGACGCGGAATCAGCATGGCTTCTCTCCTCCTTTTTGGCAAATTTGCAACAGGAAACGGCGGATTTCCCGTAGCACGACATCGGATTCAAAATAGTCAAGTTGGCCCCAGAACGGCTTGTCCCTGACGACCTGGAGTTCCGACCCTGCCCTGCCCTGCGTCAGAGATGCCAGCGGCTGCCAGGCCGGCGGCAGTTTGGCCAGGCCGGAAACACGGAGGATTTGCCATGGACGATTCGGCGGCAAAGCCTCCAGGCAGGCCGCCAAGTCCACGCCCGGCAGAGACACCAGCATTTCCGCACTCATCAGTTGGCCGCCAAATTCCCTGGCTCCAGGGACATCATTCTCCGCTGACATTCCGGCAACCGCCCCTTTCAGCCTTTCGCGTCGTTCGAGTTCAGACAGCATCTCCTGCCCGGACAAAAACGGCTCCACCAGCACGAGGGCGGCGAGTTTCCGCGTGTCCATCCTGCAGGCTGCCGTGGCGGCGACAAGCGCCCCCGCCCGGAGCCCCATCAGGGCCACGCTGGCGACAGGCGCCTGACTTGCCAATTCAGTGGCTACGGCGACCATTTCCTCCACCCAATCGCGCCACTGCGGTCCCTGGGGGCAGTCCTGGCTGTCGCCTGTTCCGCTGAAGTCGAAGGTGGCGGCTGGCATCCCCAGTGCCGCCAGCTGTCTGGCCAGGCGCACTTCCATTCTAGCGGAACTGCGCTTCTCCTCGCCGAAGGGCGCGGCAATGACCACGCCAGAGGCGGTGCCGTCCGTCTGCCCAGGCAGGAAGCAGGAGAGGCGCAGGCAGTTTCCGCCCACGGTCAGAAAACCATGCTGTTCGCTGATAGGCTGCTGTTCAGGCATGCTCATTTGCCGTAGATTTTACCTGTGCGGAAATCACGCCAGACATTCTCAAACCAGTCGTCGCTTTCGGGAATCGGGCGGCAGGGAATCCAGCGCGACCCCTTCTCGGCGATGGTCAGCAACTGCTGGGAGCGGAAGGTTTCATTCTCCGCCTGGAACCGCCACTCCGGCCCGAGTTTAGGATGAATCGAGGCCCCCGCCGGATCAACGGCCAGCGCCGAGCCTCGGCTGCCGACACCGGATTTCAGTTGGAAGGCGATGGCGTCAAGATAGACGGCATGCGCGTAGCACAACTGGAGATTGCGAAGCCCCTCGGCCATGTCCCGCACGGTCGGCGCACCGACGCCCGCCTTGGCCAGACGGCGGTACTGTTCCCAGGCCGCCGTCGCCGCGCCGTCAATCTTCTGCGCATCGCGGATATGCGCGCCGTAGGTGCTCATGCGCTCCTGGAACTCCCGCCGTTCCTCGCGGTAGGAACGCGGTGCCGGCTGGCTGACCAGGGCCTGAAACTCCTGTTCCGCCGCCTGCGCCGCCTGCTCCGCCCGCGCGTAGTCGAGCGACGGCTCCTTGTACGCGTTGGCGATGTATTCGGCGGAGCGGAAGGCTCCGACCTGCCCCGCGTTCAGGGCCGACCCGCCCGGGCGCGTCACGCCGTGCGAGCCGTTGACCTCGCCGATGGGGAAGAGATGGGGGATATTTGTCGATTCGTACCAGATGTTGCCCGAAAGGCCACCGTTGTTATGCTGGCTGCAGACAGCAATCTCCAGCGGCTCCTGCGCCAAGTCGATTCCATGCTCTTTGTACAGTTCCACGGCGCCGGGATTCATGTGCAGGAGGCGTTCCAGCGGCGTCCCGAAGGCGGCGCCAGACTTCTCCAGATATGTGTGCGCCTCCTCCGAGAGAGCATCGTAGTCGAGCCCCTCGGGATTATCGCGGAAATCCAGCCAGACGCGACGACTGCGGATGGCCGTTTCCTCGTAGGTCAGACTGTCAATGAGAGAGGAGCCGTCGGGAATCTTTCGCGTGTCGAATGGCCACTGGTAGCCTTTGAGGAAGACCATGGAGTTCATCTTGCCGACATCCTCAAAATATTCGCGCAGGAACTCGCGCGGATTCTTGCCGTCCTGGTCAGTCGAGATGAATTTCGGCAGCACCTGCATATAAGTTCCCGAGACATTCCAGCGGAACTTGATGGAGGCTAGCCCGAACTGTGACTCGGGCAGTGACGCCGCCTCCGCGCCAATCTGCAGCGCCAGACCTATCGCCCCCGTGTGGACAGGCGGATAGACGCTGCAAGAATACAGCCCCCCAGGACCGCCCACGGCGAACACGACATTGTCGGCCAGAAACGCCTCGAACATTTCGTCCTGCGCGGCGTCGATGTTCACCGCCAAAACACCGGCAGCGCGACCTGCGACCGCCAGTAGCCTTACCGCGATGCGCCGCTCGAATACGGGGATATTTCGCACTCCGACTTCCCTGATGAGGGCGCGGCACATTTCCCTGGAGGTGTAGGGTCCGCAACTGGTCGCCCGCCTCAGCGGGTCATGGTCGGTCTTGTATCCTGCGAACTGGCCGTAGGAGTCGCGCGGGAAAGGCACGCCAAGGTTGACCAG
>Ga0265298_10009482_pt1 | contig 11589 bp, 8 predicted proteins | sample AusTroGonzalo_MG_3_FD_193486 | JGI IMG/M metagenome (GOLD analysis project Ga0265298, IMG submission 193486) | Bovine rumen microbial communities from tropical cattle in Woodstock, Queensland, Australia - Gonzalo_01 | ecosystem: Host-associated > Mammals > Digestive system > Stomach > Rumen ...
CATCGACGGCGACTCCCTCGGCACCGTTCTGGCCCAGGCCAAGGAAGCCAAAATCCCCGTCATCGCCTATGACCGTCTGATCATGAACTCCGACGCTGTCTCCTACTATGCCACCTTCGACAACTGGAAGGTCGGCGAGACCCAGGGCAAGTTCATCGAAAACGCTCTGGACCTCAAGAATGCGAAAGGCCCCTTCAATATTGAGTTCATCACCGGCGACCCCGGCGACAACAACATCAACTTCTTCTTTGACGGTGCTATCAGCATCCTGCAGCCCTACCTCGAGAGCGGCGTGCTGGTCTGCCCCTCCGGCCAGACCGAGAAGGCTGTCGTCGCCACTGCCAACTGGGCGACCGATGCTGCCCAGGCCCGCTTTGAGAACATTCTGAGCTCCAACTATGCCGACGGCACCCAGCTGGATGCGGTCCTCGCCTCCAACGACTCCACCGCCCTCGGTGTTGAGAACGCCCTCAACTCCTCCTACACCGGCGCATGGCCCGTCATCACCGGTCAGGACTGCGACATTGCCATCATGCCCAACCTGATTGCCGGCAAGCAGTCCATGTCCGTCTTCAAAGACACCCGTACTCTGGCCGATCAGGTTGTCAAGATGGTTGATGCCCTCATGAAGGGTGAAGAGCCCCCTGTGAACGACACCAAGACCTATGACAACGGCACCGGCATCATCCCCAGCTATCTGTGCGATCCTGTTGCCTGCACGGTTGACAATTACAAAGAACTGCTGATCGACTCCGGCTACTACACGCTGGAGCAGCTCGGCGTTGATGAGTCCGCTGAGGCTGCGGCTCCTGCCGGCGGCGAAGGAAGCCTTGTCGGCGTTGCGATGCCCACCAAGGATCTGCAGCGTTGGAATCAGGACGGCGAGAACATGAAGAAACTGCTCGAAGAGGCTGGCTATGAAGTCGACCTGCAGTTCGGTGCCAATGACATTGCCACCCAGGTTTCCCAGCTTGAGAACATGATCGCCAACGGCTGCAAGGTTCTGGTCATCGCCTCCATCGACGGCGACTCCCTCGGCACCGTTCTGGCCCAGGCCAAGGAAAAGAACATCCCCGTCATCGCCTATGACCGTCTGATCATGAACTCCGACGCCGTCTCCTACTATGCCACCTTCGACAACTGGCTGGTCGGCGTAACCCAGGGCAAGTTCATTGAGAACGCTCTGAAGCTCGACAAGGAAAAAGGCCCCTTCAATATTGAGTTCATCACCGGCGACCCCGGCGACAACAACATCAACTTCTTCTTTGACGGCGCCATGAGCGTCCTGCAGCCCTACCTCGACAGCGGCGTTCTGGTCTGCCCCTCCGGCCAGACTGAGAAGGCTGTCGTCGCCACTGCCAACTGGGCGACCGACGCTGCCCAGGCCCGCTTTGAGAACATCCTGAGCTCCAACTACTCCGATGATACCCAGCTGGATGCGGTCCTCGCCTCCAACGACTCCACCGCCCGCGGCGTTGAGAACGCTCTCGAGTCCTCCTACACCGGCAAGTGGCCTGTCATCACCGGTCAGGACTGCGACATTGCCATCATGAAGAACCTCATTGACGGCAAACAGTCCATGTCCGTCTTCAAAGACACCCGTACCCTGGCCGCACAGGTCGTCAAGATGGTCGACGCGCTCATGCAGGGCAAAGAGCCTCCTGTGAACGACACCGAGACCTATGACAACGGCACCGGCATCATCCCGAGCTATCTTTGCGAGCCCGTTGCCTGCACGGTTGACAACTACAAAGAGCTGCTGATCGATTCCGGCTACTACACCATGGATCAGATCGAGAACGGCTGAGTTCATCCGTAAACAGCAAAACTACTGATTAGCCTTTGGCGGGCAAGGTGGGAAACCGCCATGCCCGCCATTCTTATTTGATCTCTCAATGATGGAGGGGGATATTTTGTCGGATATTATACTGGAAATGAGAGGGATCACCAAAGAGTTTCCGGGTGTCAAGGCTCTGGATGACGTGAACTTTTCCGTTAAACGCGGCAGCATTCATGCGCTGGTCGGCGAAAACGGTGCAGGAAAGTCCACGCTGATGAACGTCCTGAGCGGCTGGTATCCCTACGGAAGCTACTCTGGCGATATTATCTACAACGGTGAAGAATGCCGCTTTCATAACCTGAAAGACAGTGAAAGCAAGGGCATCGTCATCATCCATCAGGAACTGGCGCTGATTCCGTATATGAGCATCGGCGAAAACATGTTCCTGGGCAATGAACAGGGAAAGAAATTTGCCATCGACTGGGACAAGACCCATGCCGAGGCAACGAAATATCTGAAAATCGTCGGCCTGACAGAATCATCGAAAACGCTGATCAAGGACATCGGCGTCGGCAAACAGCAGATGGTCGAAATTGCCAAGGCCCTGGCAAAGCATGCGAAGCTGATGATTCTGGACGAGCCGACCTCGTCCCTGAACGAAGAGGATTCGCAGGCGCTGCTGGATCTGCTTCTCGAGTTCAAGAAGCAGGGCATGACCTCGATCATCATCTCGCACAAGATTAACGAAGTTTCCTATGTTGCGGACGACATTACGATCGTGCGTGACGGCAAGACCATCGAGACCCTGACCAAGGGCGTCGATGACATCAGCGAAGACCGCATCATCCGCGGCATGGTCGGCCGTAAGATGGAAGACCGCTTCCCGAAGCGCTCCGGCGTGGAAATCGGCGATATCGCCCTCGAGGTGAAGGACTGGACGGTCTATCATCCGCTGTATTCAGAGAGAAAGGTCGTCGACAATGTTTCCATGCATGTGCGCAAGGGTGAGGTTGTTGGCATCTCGGGTCTGATGGGCGCCGGCCGTACCGAGCTCGCGATGAGCATGTTCGGCCGCAGCTACGGTACCGGCATCACCGGTACGCTGATCATCAACGGCAAAGAGGTTCATCTCCACTCTCCCCGCCAGGCGATCGACAGTGGTCTGGCCTATGTCACCGAAGACCGGAAGGGAAATGGCCTGATTCTTTCAAACCCAATCTTCGTCAATACCACGCTGGCCAATATGAAGGGCGTTTCCAGCCGCGGCGTCATCAACAAGGACAAAGAGCTTTCTGTGGCCGAGGAATACCGGCAGAAGCTGCGCACCAAGACACCGTCGGTGATGCAGAACGTCGGCAATCTTTCCGGCGGCAACCAGCAGAAGGTGCTGCTGGCCAAGTGGATGTATGCCAACCCCGATATCCTGATTCTGGATGAGCCGACCCGCGGCATCGACGTCGGCGCGAAATATGAGATCTACTGCATTATCAACGAGCTGGTTGCAGCCGGCAAATCGGTCATCATGATTTCCTCGGAGCTGCCTGAGGTTCTCGGTATGAGCGACCGCATTTATGTCTTGAACGAAGGAAAGATCGTCGGGGAATTCGCCCGCGAGGAGGCCAGTCAGGAGAAGATCATGGCCTGCATCCTTTCAACGGATTCTGCAGCAAAGGAGTAAGGAGACAATGAGTAAGACGAAAGTTCTGGCATTTGTTCAGAAATACACCATGATCATCGCGCTTGTGCTGGTGACGGCTTTCTTCGCCTGGCGCACCAACGGCAAGCTTTTGATGCCCCAGAACCTGACCAACATCATCGCGCAGAACGCCTACGTGTTTGTGCTGGCAACCGGTATGCTGCTCTGTATCCTGACGGGCGGCAACATCGACCTGTCTGTCGGTTCGGTGGTCTGCTTTGTCGGCACCGTCGGTGCGGTGCTGATGCGCAATAACCTGAATATGTGGCTGGCCGTTCTGGTCATGCTGGTCGTCGGCCTTCTGATCGGCGCCTGGCAGGCCTTCTGGATCGCCTATGTACACGTCCCGCCCTTCATCACCACGCTTTCGGGCATGATGGTCTTCCGCGGCCTGTCCAACGTCGTGCTGCAGGGCAAGACGGTCTCGGTCACCAACGAGAAGTTTGTCCAGATCTTCGGCGGCGGTGCCAAATGCTATGTGCCCGACTTCTTCCACGGCGAGAACATCAACATTCTCTGCATTGTGGTGGGCGCCCTGTGCTGCGTGCTGTATCTGTTCTTCACCATCCGCAGCCGCACGGTCCGCAAGAAAGCCGGCCTCGAGGTCGAGTCGACCGCAAAGACGGTCATTACGGCCGTGATCATCGTTGCCGTGGTCATGTTCTTCACCTATCGTCTGGCGCAGTATAAGGGCCTCCCGATGGCGCTGATCTGGGTGGCGGTGGTTGTCCTGATTTACACCTACATCACCGGCAAGACCACAGTCGGCCGTTATCTCTACGCCATCGGCGGCAACGAGACGGCCACCAAACTCTCGGGTATCAATACCAAGAGCATCTACTTCTTTGCCTATGCCAACATGGGTCTGCTGGCAGGTCTGGCCGGCATTCTGACGATTGCCCGTCTGACCTCGGCCCAGCCCACCTACGGACAGAACTATGAGATGGACGCCATCGGCTCCTGCTTCATCGGCGGTGCTTCCGCCTATGGCGGTGTCGGAACGGTTCCCGGCGTCATCATCGGCGCTCTGCTGATGGGCGTTATCAACATCGGCATGAGCATCATGGGCGTTGACGCCAACTATCAGAAGGTCGTCAAGGGCCTGGTTCTGCTGGCTGCCGTTATCTTCGACGTCGTCTCGAAGAAGAAGAGCAGCTGAGCGAATCCGTGAACAAGCAGAAGGGGCGGCCTGTGGCCGCCCCCTTTTCCTGCAGATACCGGAGGGGAACAACATGAACCGCCAAAACGAAAACATCGATCCTGCCCGGAAATCAAGAATCGGCAATATCGCGATACTCCGCGCGGTGGTTGCGGGATATCTGTTTTATCTCGGCTTCACGATTCTGCGTGACCTGCTGCAGGGCAAAGCCGGTCCGTCAGGGGCCGGCAGCCTTCCTGTCTGGCTGCTGTGGCTGTGCGCCATCCTTTTCATGCTGGCCGCCCTCGCCTTCGGGTATTACACCTGGAGGCAGTATCAGAAGCAGATGGCCGCCCTCCGCAGCGAATCCGCAGAAGAGAAACCGGAACAGGAACCGCCGGACGGGGAATAAGAGAACAGACAAAAAACTGACCCTCGGGAAATCCCGAAGGTCAGTTTTTCTGTGGGAAAAGTTTCAGCGCGAGCCCTTGTCGTAGGGGATGCCTTCCGCTTTCGGTGCCCGCGAATTCTTGGAGGTCAGCGCCAGCACGATCAGCGAGACGATATACGGCATCATGTTGTACACGTTGCTGGGCAGGTTCAGTGCGGCCAGGCTCGGGAAGCCGATATAGGTGTTGGACAGCGCCCGGAACAGGCCGAACAGCAGGGCGGCCAGCGCGATCCGGGTCGGCTTCCACTGGCCGAAGATCATGACCGCGAGGGCCAGGAAGCCGAATCCGGCAACGCCGTTTTCAAACTTCCAGATGGAAACGCCGGCGAGAATGTAGCAGATTCCGCCGAGGCCGCCGAGTACGCCCGAGAGAAGGACGCCGGCCCAGCGCATCTTATAGACGTTGATGCCGACGGAATCCGCCGCCTGGGGATGCTCGCCGCAGGCCATCAGCCGGAGTCCGAACTTGGTTTTGTACAGCATGATCGCGACCAGGATCACGGCAATCACGGCAACCAGCATGAACCAGTTGAACTCAAAGCCCTTAATGTTCATGATGAACATTTTCCGCGCACGGACGTACTCAATCTCTGAAGAGTGGTCGTCCGGATTCGCCGCTGTGTTGAGGGCCTTGACGAAAACCGTGGCGGCTGCCGTCCCGAGGAGGTTCAGTGCGGTTCCCACCAGGGTCTGATCCGCCTTGAAGTTGATGCAGGCAACCCCCAGCAGAGAGGAATAAATGCAGCCGAAGAGCATGGCAGCCAGCATGCAGAGCATCACCATCACAAAGGCGGACGAGGTGTTGCAGTAACGCATGGTCAGTGCGCCGCCCAGTGCGCCGATGACCATGATGCCCTCGAGACCGAGGTTGATGACGCCGGAGTGCTCAGAGATGCACCCACCCAGCGCGACAAGGATCAGGACGGAGGAAAAGATCAGGGTATACTGAATAAGCAGCAGCATTACTTGTCACCGTCCTTTCCGGAATCGGCCAGAGGCACTTTCAGCCTCTGTATCTTTTTCTCCTCGCTTCTGTTGAGCATATTGGTCATCGTGATCTTGATGAACAGCACAAAGCCGCACAGATAGATGATCACGGAGGAGATCAGGTCAGAAATCTGAGAGCTGTAGAAATTGGTGTTCACGTACTGACCGCCGTCGGTGATATGCTGGATGAAGAAAGAGGAGAAGATCGCACCGATCGGACTCAGCCCGCCGAGGAAGGCCGCGGCAATGCCGTTGAAGCCCATGCTGGGCACGGAAGACTGGGTGCATTCCCAGCGCATATAGCCTGTCTGATACAGCATGGCAGCGCCAAGACCGGCCAGACCGCCGGCAATGACCAGCGTGAGGATGATGTTGCGGTTTTCCCGCATTCCGGCGTATTTGGCGGCGTTTTTGTTGCTGCCGGTTGCCTTCAGCTCATACCCGAGCTTGGTCTTGTTCAGGATGATGCTGATGGCAATGGCGATCAGCAGGGCGAGCGGGACGGCAATCGTGACGTATTTGTTCTTCGCAAACAGTTCATCCAGTCCGATGTTCGGAAGCAGGGCGGAGGGGTTGACGTCGTTGATATACATGGTATAGGGACTGGCAACTTCCTTGACTTTGGAGAGAATGGTGTTGGCGGTATACAGGGAAATCCAGTTCAGCATGATGCCGGAAATGACCTCGTTGACATTGCAGTAGGATTTCAGAAAACCGACGATGGCACCGAGCACAGCGCCCGCGGCAATGGCAAACAGCAGGCAGGGCAGCCAGCTCCAGCCCCAGGCGAGGGAGGCATAGAGACAGGCACAGGAACCGGCGACATACTGTCCGGCCACACCGATGTTGAACAGACCGACCTTATACGCAAACAGAATGCTCAGTGAGCACATCAGCAGCGGCATGGTTTTGGCCAGCGTATTGCCGAACTGCTTCAGCTGGGTTTTCGGTTTGCTCCAGGTGAAGAAATTCTTAATCACATTGAGGATCGATTCCGCGGCGCCTTCGGGGTTGATGAACAGAAGGACGATATATCCGATGAGCAGACCGAGAATGATGCAGATGATCGAAGCGACAAAGGCCTGAACGCTGGGATTTCTCAGTGCTTTTTTCATACTTTCACCTCATCTCGTTTCGCGCCGGCCATATACAGGCCGAGCTCTTCCTGCGAGGTCTTCTTCGGATCCAGTTCGCCGACAATCTCGCCCTCGTACATGACCAGAATCCGGTCGGGTACATCCATCACCTCGTCAAGCTCCAGAGAAATCAGAAGAACGGCCTTTCCGGCATCCCGCTGGGCAATCAGCTGCTTGTGGATGTATTCGATTGCGCCGACATCGAGACCGCGGGTGGGCTGAACGGCGATCAAGAGCTCCGGGGCCTTGTCGATCTCGCGGGCGATGATCGCTTTCTGCTGGTTGCCGCCGGACATGGAACGTGCGGTGGTGATGGCGCCCTGCCCGGAGCGGACATCATACTGTTCGATCAGACGGTTGGCATAGTCCCGGATATTTTTCCTTTTGAGAAAACCGGCGCCGGAGGTGAATTCCGGACTGAAATAGGTCTGCAGAATCAGGTTGTCCTCCAGAGAATAGTCCAGCACGAGACCGTGCTTGTGGCGGTCCTCCGGGATATGGCTGATGCCCATAACGCTCCGCTCACGGATGGTGGCTTTGGTGATGTCCTTCCCTTTGAGCGTGATCTTCCCGCTGACCAGCGGTTCCAGTCCGGAGAGCCCGTATACAAATTCGGACTGACCGTTTCCGTCGATCCCGGCGATACAGACGATTTCTCCGGCGCGGACCTTGAGCGAGACATTCTTGACGGCGTTGTTTTTGTGGACCTTGGAGGCGACGGTCATGTTTTCGATGCTGAGGACGACCTCACCCGGGCTGGCGGGTGTTTTCTCAACGTGGAAGGTTACATTCCGGCCGACCATCATGGCGGAGAGAAACGCAGGCGAGGTATCTTTGGTGTTCACGGTGCCGATGTATTTCCCCTTGCGCAGAACGGTGCAGCGGTCGGCAACTTCCATGATCTCGTTGAGCTTGTGAGAGATGAAGAGAATGGACTTGCCCTCTGCCGCCAGGTTTTTCATAATCTGCATCAGTTCTGAGATCTCCTGCGGCGTCAGCACGGCGGTGGGCTCGTCAAAGATCAGGATCTCGTTGTCGCGGTAGAGCATTTTGAGAATCTCGGTGCGCTGCTGCATGCCTACCGTGATGTCCTCGATTTTCGCATCCGGATCAACGCGGAGACCGTACTTCTCGGAGAGCGCGAGGACTTTTTCACGGGCTTCCTGCTTTTGAAGAAAGCCCATCTTGTTTGGCTCCACACCCAAAATGATGTTGTCGAGCACCGTAAAGCACTCGACGAGTTTGAAGTGCTGATGCACCATGCCGATCCCGAGATCGTTCGCGTCGTTCGGGTTGTTGATTTTGACCTCGACACCGTCTTTTTTGATCGTCCCCTCCTCTGGCTGATAAAGCCCGAAGAGAACGCTCATCAGCGTGCTCTTCCCGGCTCCGTTTTCTCCCAGAAGAGCGTGGATCTCGCCCTTTTTCAGTTGGAGAGTGATATCGTCATTGGCAATGATGCCGGGAAATCTTTTCGTGATGTGAAGCATCTCGATCGCATATTGCTCCAAATTCACAGCCTCCTTTTCTCTCTAAGTTCCTTTCAAAAAAGAGGCAGGCCAAAAGACCTGCCTCTGAGAAGCCGGATGAAATTACTTGATGTTGCCCTGATAGTCAACCGAGATGGCTGTGACGGCAGGCTCCGCGGCGATGTCGTTGGAAACCTTGACGTCACCGGCGTTCATGGCGGCGACGAGCGCGGCATAATCCTCTTCCGTGAAGTTGTCGCTGAACTGGGTGGAGCCGGCGATCTGGACGAAGTTCTCGGCCGGGACATCGGAGACGAGACCCAGCGTGTCAACCTTGCCGCCCTTGAAGGAACCGTCAAGGATGGAGGACAGTGCGGAGTCGACCGTGGCGGCCAGACCCTTCATCGCGGAGGTAACGGTGATGCCTTCGCCGTAGAGACCGTCAATCGTTGCGGCCTGGTCGACGTCGACGCCGATGACCTTGCCGCCGACCTTGGCAGCTGCCTCACCGGCAGAGGTGAAGATGCCGCCGCCGCAGGCAAAGACCACTTCCGTACCGGCAGAGTACCAGGTGTCCATATAAGCGGTGATGTCAGAATCGCCGTAGAACTGGTTGCCGTAGGCATACTTGACTTCCACGTCCTTGAGGCCGAGCTCGGCAGCCGCCGCGTCGCAGCCCTGAACAAAGCCGTAGCCGTAACGGACAACTGCGGGAACCGCCATGCCGCCGAGGAAGCCGAGCTTGGTGTAGCCGAGCTTCACAGCCGCATAGCCGGCCATGTAGCCGCAGAGCTCTTCCTGATAGACGGCGCAGTAGAGGTTCGCGGGAACATCCTTTGCGAGGTCGCCGATGTCGCCTTCGCTGACGTCAAGGGCGATGAAGGTGATGTCGTCATACTCGGGGGCGACTTCCTGAATGGCCGGGCCGAAGGCATAGCCGGGCATCACAATGACGGTGAAGCCGTCGTCGATGGCCTTTTCAATGGAGGTGATACGGTCCTCGTCGGAGTCGGAAGCCGGTTTGTAATACTGGAAGTCGAGCTTGTTGGCATCGGCAAAGGCCTTGCAGGCCTCATAGGTGGTCTGGTTGAAGGACTGGTCGGTAATGTCGCCGTAGTCGGTGATCATTGCCACTGCGGGGGCATCGTCAGCGAAAGCGGTGACGCCCAGCGCGAGAAGCATGCAGAGAGCCAATGCGATAGAAAGGATCTTCTTCATTTTTGTTCCTCCGTTTAATATTTTTTCGGTTCCAAAGAACCTTGGATAACGAAATTTATTATACCATGCTGAGGGATGCAGAATCAAGTGGCAAGTTAAAAAAAAGAAACAGGACAGAGGGAGAAAATAACAGATTTCTTACAGATTCTCCATGGCGACGGCGGTGTCCAGGGCGATCTCCATCATCTGGGTAAACGAGTTCTGCCTGTCTTCGGCCGAGAGATTGTCTTCCGGACGGTAGATGTGGTCCGAAATGGTGCAGATGCACAGCGCGCGTTTCCCGGCATAGGCGGCGTTGGTATAGAGTCCGGCGGCTTCCATTTCGACCGCGAGGACGCCCATGCGTTTCCATTCATCGCTTTTCGACCAGCCTTCGGCAGCATAGAAGGTGTCCGAGGAGAGAATGTTTCCGACGCGCATGTCGATGCCGCGGGCTTTCGCGCAGGCTACGGCGGTGCTGAGCAGCGTGTAGTCCGCGATCGGGGCGAAGGTTGCGGTTTCTCCGAGGCCGAAGTTCCGCACATAATTCGAGTTGGTGCAGGCCGCCTGCCCGGCAACGATGTCCCGCAGCTTCAGGTCGTCCTGCAGTGCCCCGGCCGAACCGATGCGGATGATGTTCTCTACGTCATAAAAGTGAAACAGTTCCCAGCTGTAGATGCCGATGGACGGGATGCCCATACCCGAGGCCATGACCGTGACCGGAACACCCTTCCAGGTGCCGGTGTGGCCCTGCACGCCGCGGACATTGTTCACGAGGACCGGATCGGTGAGAAAGGTCTCGGCAATGAACTTCGCGCGCAGCGGGTCGCCGGGCATCAGAACGGTTTTGGCGATGTCTTCTTTCATAGCGTTGATATGCGGTGTCGGAATAGGCATGACGGTTCCCCCTTTAGTGATGTGATAGGAATAGCATTGACAAAAGTATAATGGAGAAATTCCGAAAAGTCAAATTGAAAGCGTTGGCGTTCTATGGTATGATAGGATAAAAGACGATGACGGAGGAAGCAGGATGCAGAAAATAATGGTAATCGGCATTGCCGGCGGTACCGGAAGCGGGAAAACCACCATTTCCCGCCGCCTGATGCAGCGTTTCGGCAAAGACGTCTGCATGATCTCATATGACAATTATTATAAGGAGAGGCACGACACGCCCTTTGAAGAGCGCGCCAAAATCAACTATGACCACCCGGACGCCTTTGATACCGAGCGCTTTCTTCAGGACCTGCGCACCCTGAAATCCGGAAAGCCCATCCAGTGTCCGATCTATGACTATGCGATTCACGACCGGCTTGAACAGACGCGCGAGATCCGGCCTGCCCGGGTCATTCTGGTGGAGGGGATTCTGATTTTTGACAGCCAGGAGCTGTGCGATGAGATGGATATCAAAATCTTTGTCGATGCCGACGCCGATGTGCGGATTCTGCGGCGTATCGTGCGCGACGTGCGTGACCGCGGCCGCAGCCTTGACAGCGTCGTCAACCAGTACCTGAGCACGGTCAAGCCCATGCACGAAAAATATGTCGAGCCGTCCAAACGGCGTGCCGACATCATTGTCCCCGAGGGCGGACACAATCCGGTGGCCCTGGAAATGATTACAGAGCGCGTCCGCGCACATCTGGAAAGGTGAGGAAGATGGCAAAGCTGTATTTCAAATACGGGGCGATGGGCTCGTCCAAGTCCGCCCAGGCCCTGATTACCAAGTTCAACTATGAAG
>Ga0265298_10009483_pt1 | contig 11588 bp, 5 predicted proteins | sample AusTroGonzalo_MG_3_FD_193486 | JGI IMG/M metagenome (GOLD analysis project Ga0265298, IMG submission 193486) | Bovine rumen microbial communities from tropical cattle in Woodstock, Queensland, Australia - Gonzalo_01 | ecosystem: Host-associated > Mammals > Digestive system > Stomach > Rumen ...
CCGATGTAAATCGTGGCGATTGACATCGGTGCCACTAGTATCAAACTATGCCAGTTCGAGTATGACTCCAACGGTGACATGATCCTGGACATCTTCGCCTACCGCGAGTACGAGGAGGAATTGTCCGAGGGTTCGCGAATCGGCGTCGTCTCCGGCGTGTTGCGTCAGATGCTGGCAGAAAACAAGGTCTATGCCAGGAAAGCCCTGATTTCCATGTCAGGACAGTCGGCCTTGTTGCGTTTCGGCAAAATCCCCGCCTCCAGCGGCGACCGCAAACAGCTGCTGCAGCTGGCCGAGTTCGAGGCCAAGCGCAACATCCCCTTCGAGATTTCCGAGGTCATGTTCGACTACCAGCTGATCATGGGAAGCGAAAGCGAGTCCGATGACATGGTCGATGTGATGTCCGTGGTCATCAAGAACGACATCGTGGAGCAGTTTACCTCGGCAGTGCTGGCCGTCGGCCTGGAGCCCATCCTGGTGGATGTCGCGCCTGTTGCCTGCTACAATACAGTCCGTGCCAACGGCCTCGGCCAGGACGAGTGCGTGGCGGTACTGAACATCGGCGGTCGCAGCACCAACCTTATTTTCGTGGAAGGCGAGCGCTTCTTCGCCAGAACCATCCCCATTGCCGGGTATTCGATTACCCAGCAGATTGCCAAGGAGTTCGGGATTTCCTCGCCTGACGCCGAAGAACTCAAGCGGCATCACGGCTTCGTCGCCCTGGGCGGCGCCTACGCCGAGCCGTCGTCGGAAACTGCCGCCGCCGTCTCCAAGATTATACGTAACGTGATGGCGCGTCTGCACGGTGAAATTTCCCGCTCCATTGCCATCTACAAGTCGCAGCAGAAAGGCGGCAATCCTGTCAAGATGTACCTCACAGGCGGCAGTTCCATTCTGACCTACTGCGATACCTTCTTCTCAGAAAAGCTGAACATTCCCGTCGAATACTTCAACCCGTTCTCTGTCGTCAATCTCGATGACAGCGTGGACAAGGACAAGCTTGGCGAAGTCGCGCACATGTTCAGCGAGACCATCGGCCTGGGCATGCGCTACCGCCTGACCTGCCCGATTGAAATCAACCTGCTCCCGATGCACCTGCGCCGCCAGCAGAACCTGACCAGCAAGAAGCCGTTCTTCATCGCGTCGATGATTGTCGTGCTGCTGATCCTCGCGGCCTTCTGGCAGGGTCTGGACACGCAGGGACGCCTGGTCGAAGAAAGCACCCAGAAGCTCGAAAAGCTTCGGAAACCTTACGAGCAGAAGCTCAAGGCCGTGCAGGACGCCGAAAGCGCCGCCCAGCAGAAGGTCGAGCAGTACAAGACCTTAAGCAACCTACTGCTGGAACGGACGGTGTTCCCGTCGATCATCAACGAGATCTACCGCCTGAAGCCGGACGATGTCTGGCTGACTTCCATCAGAACCCAGCTGGGCGAAATGAAGGAGTTTGAGCCGACAAGTGTCGTGAATACCCAGACAGGCTCTAACAATCCGATGGACATGATGGGGATGGGCGGCGACATGATGATGATGATGGACGGTCCTATGGGCATGGACATGATGGGCATGGGCGGCATGGGCGCGGGAGCCGACGGCAAGGAGGTCAATGTCGAGAAATCGGTCAAAATCAGCGGCTTCACTCTCGTTGGCGTCTGCGTGACACCCGACAAAAGCGGCCGGGTCGCCATAACCGAGACTCCCAAAATCAAATTCCCCTTCGCCGTGTCAGGAGCAGCTTCCGAGGAAGGGCAAGGGGGAGAAGCCGGCGAGGAAGGCCAGGCGAAAGGCAAACCCAGCTCTGGCGACACTCCTGAAAATGTCTTCGTCGAACGCCTGCGCCAGTCCAAGTTGTTCAGCAGCAATCCCAAGTTGACGGTTCTGACTTCTTCCAAGCCTTCGGATGTGGCGAAGAATGCCGGCAGTTTCACGATTCAGCTGGCCTTGGAGACCCCGCTGGAGTACTTGCAGTACGGGACGAATGACATCCGCTGACGCCGGGTCTGGACATCAGGTGCGCCTGACGAACAAATAACCTCTCACAAGAGTTGCACTAGGAAACAAGATGGAATTCATCAAGAAAAACTGGGGCCTGCTGGCCTGTTCCACAGTGGCGCTGCTCATAGCGATCTTTCTCGTGGTGAAAATCTTCTCTGCAATAAAAACACGAGACGAATGGGCCGCGAAGTCCGATGGTCACATAAGTTTCTTCAACAAGCTGAAGCAGGCGGGATTCAATCTGACCGAGGACAGCAAGGGTGAAATTCCCAATGAGCGCCAGGCCAAGGCGAATGCCGCCGTTGCGGAGGAACAGTTCCAGGAGTTGAGCCGTTATCTGGGCAAGCGCTATTCCTTCCCAGTGACTGTGCCGCAGACTTCCCCCGAGGCCATGCGAGAAATCCGCGAAAAGCTCGGCGGGCTCACCAAAATCACCCTTGACAACCAGATGGAAGTCCACGGCGTGGGGGTCGAATACACAGCCATCCTCCAGCGCGGCACACTGCAGGACACGGAAATCCGCCCCGTTTTCCGTAACCTGCAAGCCACCAAGGAAATCCTAAATATAATCGCCGATTCTGGCGTCAAATATGTCAATTACATCCGCTGGCCGATGGGATTCACCTCCAGAGACGAGGGTACATACACAGTCACGCCAGTAAATGTCTCCATCACCGCCGAGCCGGACATCGCCCAGAATTTCCTCAACAAAATGACCGACGCCCCGAAAATGCTGTTCTACATCAAGGATGTCGTGATTGACGCGCCCGATACATTCAGCCAGGCCTACGAAGAAAGGCTGGGCAACAGCGAGGCCGAAGACCTGGAAGGGCTCCAAAGCCTGACCAGCGAGGGCAACAAGGGCAGACGCGGCGGCATGGAAGGCGCTGGCATGGGCATGGGAGGCATGGGTGGCATGGGCCGCGGCGGGCGTAGCCGCGGCGCCGGCATGGGCATGGATGTCGGCATGGGAGGCATGGGACGTGGCGGACGGTCGATGCGTGGGGGCATGAACGACGAGGGCATGGCCAGGCGCAAGGAGAAGCGTAATCGCATCGTGCAGGAGCCCAAGCGCCAGAATTTCCTGGCTTTCAGCGTCAAGGAAATTACGATGAATGTACGTTTCGATTTCTACGAGTTCCTGCCGGTTGCCAATCCTGAAGAGGAAGAGCAGGAGGACAAGGAAGATTGACGGTTTCAGTCCTGCGGATAAAGCAGTCAAAGCAAAACAACTCGTTTGCCGCCTTGACGAAGGTGGCGGAGAAGATTACCAAGCGCAACTTAAGTCAAGGGAGATGATACCTTGGATTTCCTGGTCAAACATTACGAAAAACTCATTCTCGGGTTAAGCCTTCTGTGTCTGATTCTCTGCGTCCTGCTGGTGAGGAAAAGTTTCATCGCCAACGGCGAAAAGATAGAGGAAAAGGAGAAGAGCGCCCAGCAGATCACCAAGAACCTGCGGAAGAACCTGGAGGAAATAGACTCCTCGGCGTTCCAGGGGCGCGAAAGCATCGTGAACCCCTACCGCCTGGTGGCGGTGGAAAGCATCAATACTAAGAAAGGACTCGAGAAGAAAGGCGGCCTCGTCACTCCCAAACGCTATGTGGTCTGCAAGAACGAACAGTGCAAATACCTGCTTGCCTTCAACTCCGACCGCTGCCCCTTCTGCCGTACCCCGCAAGAACCGATTGGCCCTGACATCACCGAACAGGACGATACCGACGGCGATGGCATCCCAGACCTCTACGAGCAGAAATACCCTGACATCCTTGACTTCCTCGATCCCGACGATGGCAGGATGGACGCCGACAACGACTGCTTCCTGAACATCGAAGAATACCGCGAAAAAACTGCCCTCGACGATCCCGAGGCCTATCCCGATCTGGCAGTCTTGTTGCGTGTGGCCTGGACGGGCAAGCGACCGCTTCCCTGCCGCTTCGAGAACCTGCGCAAGGTCGACAGCGACAATCCCGCCGACTGGCGCGTGGTGTTGCAGGTCGGCAAAAGCCAGGAGACGGTCAAGATCGGCGACGACATCGGCAAGACCGGCTTCAAGGTCGAGTCGGCGGCCAGCGATGGCAACAGCATCGTTGTCACCAGCAATGACGGCAAGTCATATACTCTGCCCAAGCGCAAGGAGGTCACCGAGGACATTGACTCGGCCCGGATGTATTACCTTAATTTCCGCGAGCGGGCCATGCTCCGCAGAAATCCCATCGTCTTCAAACGCCTGAACGAGACATTCGTCTTGCGCGCTCCCTCCCTGGGCGAGAATACGAACAACGGCGAAAAGTCTTCAAATGCCGTCAAACAGCAAACCTACAAGATTCTGGCCATCGAGGAAGAACCGGCTCCAGCCGACCAGCCAGACGCCAAACCCACCAAACTCGTGCGCGTCGGCCTCGTGGACATAGAAGACGAGGGCCGCCACACGAAGGAATTTGTCATCCGTCCCCTTGACCCCAAGAATGACTTCCTGTACATTGAGAACAATGCAGCTGGCGCGGCGGGCGGCATGGGCGGCATGGACGGCGGCGCGGCAATGCCTATGAGAAACATGGGGGGTAGACGTCGCTGAAGTGTTTTTTCCTGACTTTTTTTCGCAAAAATGAAAAAAAGTGAGTTTTTTTCGCAGATTTTGCGTGTCTGCGGACAATTAGGGTGTATATTATACTTGATTGTTTCATTCACATAACCATAAAAGGCTTGCGATGACATCACCGTCATAGCAAGGAAAGATGCCGATGAGAAAAACAATTCATAAAATGATTTCAGGAAATTTCAATCTGTGGTTGCGCTGCCTGTCAGTGCTGGCCTTGCTGGCAGTGGCTGGACACAGTGTGGCCTTCGCCCAGGAAGACGAAGATGTGCCGGAGGAGATTAGAAATCAGGAAAAAGATCTCCTTGAACAGCAAAAAGCTTCGACAGACGAACTGCTGAAAAAGACTCCAGAGGAACTGCTGGCCATGTCCAGGCAGAGTCTGGAGGTGGCTAGAAAATTCGTGGACAATGCCAAGGATTTGCTAGCAGACGGCAAGAACGAGGAGGCCCTGAACGCCTGCGGCAACGCCAGGACTGCCATCGCCAACGCACGGCAACAGAACACGCATTTTTTTGCGACCTCGAAAGACCAGGAAGTCAGCGATGCCAACCTGAAGGAAATAAATGGCGTTTCAGGGCAGATTGAAAGTCTGCTCTCCTTGATTTCCAGCAACTTAGAGACTATCAAAAGAACCCAGATCTCTGCCGTGGCCAGGGAAGCTGTCGCCGAGGCGGAAGCCAAGATCCGCGATGCCGATGTATTCTTCCGCGATGCCATTGGCAGTTATGACGAGGGCAATCTCGACAATGCAGCCGTCAACTACAACTCCATGTTCAAGAAACTGGAAGAGGCGGTGAACTTGGTCCAAGTTTTGCCGAAAGGCGATCAGGATGCCGCAGATATCATCCACCGTTGCGAAGACTACCGCGTCAAGGGCTGTTTGAACATGTCTGCGATTTATCGCCGCAAGGCGGAAATCAATGTTGAGGACTATGAGTCGCTTTCCGACCAGGCCCAGGATTTCCTGAAGAAAGCCAGTACCAAGCAATATTTCGTTGCCGATGAGACGACGATGCAACCCCCGACTCTGCTGAACAGCATTCAGCGTGAGGAGAAAGAATTGTCTGATGTCATTGATGACCTGAAGATGAAGTCGTCTGTGTCAGCCGATAAAATTATGCCCGACCAGGCCGAGCGCAGTTTTACCATCCGCTCCAAACTTGAGGAAGGCAGGATACTGATGCGTGACCAGCGTTATGCCCAGGCTCGCGAAGCATTCGAGCAGGTCTTGGTGGAGAATCCCTTTGATCTGACAGCCATTCGTTATCTGACGCAAATCAATCAGGAGATGGGGCGCGCCGCCAACGAGAAACTCCAGCAAGTCCTCAAGGAAAGAATTGCCGAAGTCCGCTGGAAATGGTCCGAGCCTGTCACTCCTCTGATGAACTCCTCTGTCGAAGAAATCGGCACCAAGACCATCAGACGGACTGATGACGCCGTCGGCATCAATAAAAAACTGGACAGCATCCTGTTGAGCAAGGTCGTTTTCGACAACGACCCGCTGAAAGATGTCCTGTCGGAAATCCTGCCCCGCAAGATTCGCGAGGCCGACCCCGACTCCATTGGCATTAACATCGTTCCTCTGCTGACCCCCATGTCGAAATCCGCTGCCGAGCAGCGCGCCATTTCCAATGGCAGAATGGACGAAACCATGCCCATGGACACTGGCATGGGCGTAGGCATGGGAGCCGGCATGGATCCCACGATGATGGGCGGCGCTGGCATGGATGGCGCCGGCATGGATTTTGGCGATGACGGCATGACCGATGACATGGGCCTGGGCGGTACCGAAGAGGCCGTCAGTATGGAGTCAGTCGAGAACAAGCCTGTCAACATGAACCTGACGAATGTGACCCCTCGCGAAGTCATCCAATACATTGCCATGGGTTACAACCTGAATGTGAAGGTTACGGATTCGGCCGTCATCATCGCCCACAAGAGCATTACCACCGATGAGATGGAAACCCGCTACTACAGCGTGGCTCCCGGCGTCTTCGATACCCAGAGAACCAGGAAGAAGCTCAGCAAGTTGACGCTGAATAGCGGCGATGACGACGACGATGACGACGACGATGACGACGACGACGATGATGACGACGACGACACGCCAACGACGGATACAGTCGCCGCTTTCCAGAATGTCGAGTCATTGTTCATTGACATGGGCATCCCCAAGCTCCCCGGCTCCCACATCTCCTTCATCGCCCGTTCCGGCCAGCTGGTTGTCCACCACACGCCCGAATATCACCAGCGCATCCGCAAGCTGCTGGAAAAGATCAACCAGCCCCCGTCGCTGGTGACTATCGAGGCCAAGTTCGTGGAAATCGAGCAAACCAACCTCGAAGCCCTGGGCTTTGACTGGAACATGCTTGGCGGCGGTTTGAGCGCCCCTGAGTGGGTCACTTCCGACAAAGGCAGTGGCTATGTTTTGAAGGGTACTGACGGCAATGGAGCCAGCGGTGGCAAGAGTAGCTTCAACCGCAACAACTTCCAAGTCGGCGTCGGCAAGGACACTAGCAACATCACCAAGGGACTCCGCTTCATGACAGGTTGGCTGGGCGATGCCAGTATCTCCGATGACATCTTCAGCGTCTATTCGGTGATTGGCGACTATGCCTTCGAGACGATTATCCACGCCATCGAGCGCGAGGAACATGCGGATGTCCTTTCCGCTCCGAAAGTCACTACTGTCAGCGGCAAAACCGCCCAGTTGAAGATGGTCACTCTCCACTATTATCCCGAAAGCTGGAATGAGCCGGAAATCGAGACTGATACCGGCGAAGCCGGCAATGTCACCAGTTTCAAGCCCGCCACGCCTGAATTTGGCGAGGCCACGGAGGTTGGTGTCATCCTCGATGTGACGCCTGTCGTCTCTGCCGATGACTACTCCGTCGAATTGGAAATGCAGCCGTCCGTTGTCGAATTCGTCGATTACGAGCGCAGTTTTAGTTACCCGATGATTATGGCTGGCCAGCAGGTCGACATGCTGATGCTGATGCCGATTCTGACGAAACGCGAAGTCAACACCAAGGTCATCGTCTACGATAACGAGACAATCGTCCTGGGCGGCATGATCAAAGAAGATTTGCGCCGTTATGAGGACAAGGTTCCGCTGCTTGGCCACTTGCCTATCATCGGGCGCCTGTTCACCAGCAAGGGCGAACGCAGCGTCAAGACGAACCTGATGGTTTTCGTCAATGTCCGCCTGGTCAAGCCGGATGGTCAGCCGAAGCGCGCCAACGAATTGCGCGGTCTGCCGGACTTCAAGCACTAGGCTATTCAGCAGATTGGTTTAAAAAGAAGGGCGGTTGGCATTTTGCTTGACCGCCTTTTTTGTTTTAGCCTCCGTGCCCGTGGGAAATCGCCTGGGAGGGCCGAGCGTCTGCTCGGCCAATGTGCCCGTGGAAAAGGTTCCGGGAGGGCGCACCTCCGTGTGCGCCGCCGTCCCCCGTGGAAAAGGTTCCGGGAGGGCGCACCTCCGTGTGCGCCGCCGTTGCCCGTGGAAAAGGTCCCGGGAGGGCGCACCTCCGTGTGCGCCGCCGTCCCCCGTGGAAAAGGTCCCGGGAGGGCGCGCCTCCGTGCGCGCCGCCGTCCCCCGTGGAAAAGGTCCCGGGAGGGCGCACCTCCGTGCGCGCCGCCGTGCCCGTGGAAAAGGTCCCGGGATGGCCGAGCGTCCTTGTCCTCCGTATCCTTGGCGAAGGAGGATGCTCGGCCATTTCTAGCCCCTCTAGCCCCTCAAGAACCCCATGTCAGATTACGAACGCATTGTCGCGGTAGAATGTGCAGAGGATTCCTCTGCCGAGATTTTCTGGCGCTTGGCGGATGGTACTGTCCGCAACCAGCGTTTCCAGTTTAACCCCTGGCTTTTGCTGGAAGAACAGGAAGATGCCAGCCAGTTATCTGCTGTGACAGAACTCCGTCCATTAACCGGTGACGGGGCCTTGCGCTATCAGGTTTTCTTCCAGGACTTGCCGTCGTACACCAAGGCTGTGGCCAAACTGGGAAAACTGAGCAAAAGCCAAGAGCTCAAGGGCAGCTATCGGCTATTCCCTGACATCCAGCAGCAGATTTTGTTTTCCCTGCATTGTCGCCTCTTTCAGGGGCTTGATTTTTCCGAACTGCGCCGTCTGCAACTCGATATCGAGACGCATTGCGAGGCATCGGAGTCCTTTCCCAATCCTAGAACCCCTGAAGACATCGTGACCTTGATTTCCTTGAAGGACAACACTGGCTGGGAAATCTGCCTGGATGCGCATGACGGCGGCGAAAAGGCACTGCTGGAGCGGATGCTGGAACTCGTCGCTGAAAGGGATCCGGATGTCATCGAGGGACACAATATCCATGACTTTGACCTGCGGTATCTGGCCGTCCGCTGCAAATTGCATGGCCTGAAACTGGCCCTGGGACGCGGAGGGCGCGAGGCGAAATCCCGCCCGTCCCGCTTCACCGCCGGCGAGAGGACCAAGGCCTACCAGCGCTTTGACATCTACGGAAGACATATCATTGATACATACCATCTCGTCCAACTGTATGATGTCATTCACCGCGACATGGACAGCCATGGCCTCAAGTACGCCGCCAAATATTTTGGCGTAAGCGCCCCTGAACGAACATACGTCGCAGGTGAGGACATCTCGGAAATGTTCGAAAGCAATCCCGAGCGTCTGCGCGACTATTGCCTTGACGATGTGCGAGAAACGGCTGCCATTGCGAACATCCTCTCGCCTAGTTACTTCTACCAGGCGAGAGTCGTTCCGCTGTCATACCAGAATTGCCTCCTGCGCGGAACGGCGGCGCGTGTTGACGCCATTCTCTGCGCCGACTACTTGCACCAGCGGGCGGCGTTGCCCTGGCCGCAGGAAGCGCAGGAGTTCGCCGGTGCAGTTTCGGAAGCCGCCGAGACGGGCATTTTCCATGACGTCTGGCATGCCGATGTCCGCAGCCTTTATCCTTCGGTTATGCTGGCCTCCCGCCTTGGCCCTGCCTCGGACTATCTGGGGAGTTTTCTGCGCTTTCTGGAGCAGTTCCGCAAATTCCGTCTGGAGGCTAAGGATGCCTCCAAACGAGCCCTGGGTGCGGAGAGGGAGCATTGGGAGGCTCTGCAAAGTTCCTGGAAAATCCTCATCAATTCGTTCTATGGCTATCTCGGCTTTGGCCAGGCGACATTCAACGATTTCACGCAGGCATCCGAAGTCACATCCCAGGGACGAGCAATCCTCCTGGGAATGCGCGATGTCCTCGCGGCCAATAGCGCGACAGTCATCGAAATGGATACCGATGGCCTCTATTTCCAGGCCGGCCAGGAACAGAACAGCGGCGAGAAACTCGCCGCCCTCATCCAGCAGTCCCTGCCGGCAGGAATCACCGTGGAACTTGATGCCCATTACCCCGCAATGTATTCCTACAAGAGCAAGAACTACGCGCTGCTTGACGATAGGGGCCGCGTGCATATCGCCGGTGCGGCGCTTAAATCGCGCGGCATGGAACCGTTCCTGCGCAACTACATCAGTCGGCATCTGGAGATGCTTTTGCACGACAGGGCGCAAGATACCGCCGCCCTGTATGAGGAGTATGTACAGAAATTGCAGGAACACCAGCTGCCTCTGGCAGATTTAGCGAAGCGCGAGTATTTGTCCCAGGCACCAGACAAGTATCTGGAGCAGGTTAAGACAGGAAAAAGCAAGCGCAGCGCGGCCCTGGAATTGGCCGCCTCGGCTAAACGCGTGTACAAAATGGGAGATTCAGTTCAGTATTTCGTGACGGGTAACAAGAAATCTGTCTCGGTCGTGGAAAACTCGCGCCTGCTTGAACAGGCAGACCCGGCATCCCGTGACGAGAATGTGCCATACTACCTCGACAAGCTTAAGCAGATTCACGAGAAACTGCTGTAGATTCTCTTTCTGCACATCCCCACACAATATGGCATATACAAAACATACGGCATTATTGTTGCTGCTGATTCTGCTCATGGCGGGGCCGTCCGTGGCCAAGACAGTTCCCTGGGCACACCAGGCCTCGCCGTACCGTGCGGTGTTTTCCTGGAATCACCAGCCGCCAAAATCGCCGGCGGGCCTTGTCCTGGCGGTGCCGGATTGCGGCATGTCGTTACAGGAAGGCAAGGATATGGTCTGCTACGACGGGAAAGGCAGTCAAGTGCCGTCCCGGAACCTGGGGCGTGGCTATGACAATACATGCCTGCTACTGTGCCGTCCAAAGGCCTCCAATGAGGAATTGTTTGTGTATTTTGGCTCGGGGAACGAAGCGAAGCAGGAAGCGTTGACTGTTTTTGGCGGCGTTATGGCGGAATTGTGGACCTTGCCGGACGGGAAACTGAACAACTGGTCGCAACTGGCCGTCCTGTTGCCGAAAGCCAAATTGCAGCATCGGACAATGGTCAGGGAACTGCCGCAGGTGGCAAATATATTCAATTCTTCGGATGCCTTCATTTTCAAGTTGCGCACTTGGCTGGACATTCCGCAGAATGTAACCAAGAAATACTTCGTGGCGGCGGACGATGCCGGCTATCTGCTCATCGATGGCAAATTGCTGGTGGAGAGAAATGGCCGGAATTATGTGTACGGCAGCCTGCGGGGAGAATATTCCTGCGAACTGACCCTGACGCCGGGCCTGCATGAAGTGGAGCTGGTTGGCGTCAATTTCGCGGGCAATTTCGCCCTGGCTTTGGGCGATGACCAGAAGGGAAAATTTGTCCATGCGGGGAATCTGCTGGAGAGCGGCGAACCCAAACTGGAACGCCTTGAGTCGCGTTCCCGGGATTTGCCTCTGCCATTTTTCACCTACAAGCATGTGTCGTACATGGCTGTCGATGATTGTTTTCTGACGGAGACGGAACTCGCCACTGTCTCTGGCCAGGAAGCGGAATGGCGTTTCTCCGATGGCCTAAAAATGCAAGGCAGCCAAGTGAAGCGCATTTTCCCTGGTCTGGACAGCCGCGAAGTGAAAGTCAAGGTCAAGGACACTACGGCCCGGGGCA
>Ga0265298_10009484_pt1 | contig 11587 bp, 9 predicted proteins | sample AusTroGonzalo_MG_3_FD_193486 | JGI IMG/M metagenome (GOLD analysis project Ga0265298, IMG submission 193486) | Bovine rumen microbial communities from tropical cattle in Woodstock, Queensland, Australia - Gonzalo_01 | ecosystem: Host-associated > Mammals > Digestive system > Stomach > Rumen ...
ATGGTCTTCCTCTGTTTCAGAATGGTAGCCTACGAAGATATCTGTAGAAAGACCGCAATCAGGGATGATGCGGCGTATGGCGTTGACACGATCCATGTACCACTCACGAGTATATTTGCGGTTCATCAGTTTAAGGATTCTGTCGCTACCACTCTGTACTGGCAGATGGATGTGCTTGCATACATTTGGCATCTCGGCAATAACGTGTAGAGTCTCATCGCTCATGTCCTTAGGATGAGATGTTGTGAAGCGTACTCGCATTGTTGGTACTTCCTCTGCTACCCTGCGGAGCAAGGCTGGGAAATCTATATCACCAAGTTTGTATGAATTTACATTCTGTCCAAGCAGAGTAACCTCTTTGTATCCCTTGTCGCGTAGATCGCGAACCTCACGGAGAATACTCTCAACATCGCGGCTACGTTCACGACCACGGGTGTAAGGTACGATACAATAGTGGCAGAAATTGTTACATCCACGCATAATGCTTACAAATCCGCCAATCTTATGACCAATGCCAATGCGCTGTGGAACAACATCCTTATATGTCTCTGTGGTAGAGAGTTCTGTGTTCATGGCTTTATGACCTAACTCAGCCTGAGCGATAAGGTCGGGAAGCGAGAGGTATGCATCAGGACCTGCAACGAGGTCACAGTGATGGTTATCGAGTAAGTCCTGCTGTGCACGCTCTGCCATACAACCAAGCACACCAAGTATCATCTGGTGTCCTTTGCGGCGCTCTGCATCCAGAGCATCCAGACGGTGGAAAATCTTCTGTTCTGCATTGTCGCGAACTGAACAGGTATTAAGGAAAACTGCATCGGCCTCATCAAGAGTTTCGGTGGTTTCGTAACCAGCCATCTGCATTACCGATGCTACTACTTCAGAATCTGCCACGTTCATTTGGCAGCCATACGTTTCAATATATAACTTCTTCATCATTCTTATTTAAATAATAGGAAGCGATATGCCATTAATCTTCTGGTATACATCAAGTGCATACACATCAGTCATACCGCTTATATAATCGATTATCGCCATAATACGGGTTTCAAGATCGGGGGCGTCGATGTCGTATTGACTTGACACACGACTAATAAGGTGTTTTGAGTAGAATCGCTCAGGATGAACAGCAGCATTGATGAACTGCTCCATGAGTGTCTGAATAATCTGATAACCAGATAGCTCCACATCCAGTACAGGACGGCTCTTATAGATGCGTGCTACTGATAGTGAGCAACAATTCTTATATGCCTTCTGTGGTATGTCGCTGATGTGGTCGATAAGACTACCTTGGAACTCTCCGTTGAGAATCTCATCCTCATGGTCAACGAATACACGCACACACTCGTTTTCAAGTTTTCCTATTACGCAGGCACGTAGATATACAACCTTTTCATTGTTGTCATCAACACCCTCGTCTTCTATGCGCTTGAGGATGTGAGTCTGAGTATTTTCATCGAAGAATGCAAGTAAAAGTTGCATTGTCTCTTCGTGTGAAATAATTTTAAGTTTATGCGCGTCCTCAATATCCATTATCTCGTAACATATGTCGTCGGCAGCTTCAACAAGATATACCAGTGGATGGCGAGCATAACGCAGTGGCTCGCCAACTTCAGACTTGCATGGAATTCCGATTTCGTCAGCTATGCGACGATAATATGCTTTCTCAGAATCAAAGAATCCGAACTTGCCTTTTTTGCTGGTTGCACTTGAAGAAAATGGATATTTTACGATGCTGGCAAGAGTGGAATAAGTCATTACAAATCCGCCTGGACGACGACCCTTGAACTGGTGTGTGAGCAAGCGGAAGGCATTGGCATTACCCTCAAAGTGAATCATGTCGTTCCAAAATATCGGACTAACCTGGCGCTGCAGATCATATCCGGCACCTTCTGTGAAGAACGATTGAATAGCTTTCTCGCCACTATGACCAAATGGAGGGTTGCCAAGGTCGTGAGCTAGACCGGCTGTTGCCACAATCTGACCTATCTCCTGGAAAAGACCTTCCTTTAGCTCTGGGTGCTTCTTGGTAAGCAGTGAGGCAACATCATTACCCAACGACATTCCTACGCTGGCCACTTCTAACGAGTGCGTCAGACGATTGTGCACAAAAATGCTGCCAGGTAGTGGAAATACCTGTGTTTTGTTCTGTAAACGACGGAACGGAGCAGAGAAAATAAGTCGGTCATAATCGCGCTTAAACTCTGTTCGGTCATCGTGTCGTTCAGGATGACGATGCTCCTGACCAAGACGCTTGTTTGATATAAGTTGTTGCCAATTCATCATAATCAGGGTGCAAAGGTACGAAAAATACCCGCAGTATAAGCACATTTCGCAGAAATTAACGAAAAAATCAAAAAATTAGGCCTTGAAAGGCTTATTTCTAAGCTAAAAGCACTACCTTTGCACATTGATTAAAATATTATTTTAAATTATGTTGAAAATTAAAGTTGTAAACAAAGGTCATCAGCCATTGCCACAGTATGCCACAGAGCAAAGTGCAGGCATGGATCTTAGAGCAAATATAAATGAACCTATAACTCTGAAACCTTTGGAGCGTAAACTAATCCCAACAGGTTTACACATTGCTCTGCCTGTAGGCTTCGAGGCGCAGGTTCGTCCTCGCAGTGGTTTGGCATTGAAGAAAGGTGTCACTGTGCTTAATACCCCAGGAACCATCGATGCTGATTATCGTGGTGAGATAGGCGTGGTGCTTATCAACTTGTCTAATGAGGATTTTGTTGTTGAAGATGGCGAACGTATAGCCCAGATGGTAATAGCCCGTCATGAGCAGGGTGAGTTTATTCCTGTAGACGTGCTAGATGAAACAGAAAGAGGCGAGGGTGGATACGGACATACAGGTGTGAAATGATGATGGGAATGAAGAAAATAGGACTGTCGTTGTTGCTATTGCTATCTGTAACCACTGGTTACGGACAACGAACCTATGATGAGTTCTTCCTCGAAGCAATGGTCCAGCGACAGAAAGGCAACAACGATGCTGCTTTCGATCTTCTGCGCCATTGTCTGGAGATAAATCCCGAAGCACCGGAGGCTTGGTATTTCTTGGGCCAATATTACAATGCTCTTAAGGATACTGATAAGAGTCTTGAGTACATTAAGAAAGCCGCATCACTTGATCCTGATAATGAAACCTATATGGAAACGCTGGCTCAAGCATACATACGCCAGCAGGATTACGAGGCTGCCATACCTGTGGTAGAAAAGATTTATGCCCGTGATAAAGAACGTGAGGATCTGTTAGAGATGCTTTTTCAATTGTATCAGCAGGTTGACGATCTTAATAATGCTGTACAGGTATTGAATCGCTTGGAAGCCATCGATGGAAAGAATGAGCGACTCTCTATGGCAAAGAGTGAGATTTATACTCGTCAGGGAAATAAAAAAGCTGCAATTGCCGAGATTAAGGCTCTTTCAGAGAAATATCCTAACGACTTCAACTATCTGGCACTTTACGGTGAAACGTTGATGATGAACGGCCAGTTAAAGAAGGCACTTAAGGTTTACGACAAAATTCTGAAGGAGGAGCCTGATAACAATCGCGTATTAATGTCATTACGCACTTATCATCAGGCCTTAAACCATAGAGAGATTGCTGATTCTCTTACTGAACGTGTTCTATTAAATAAGAACTCGACAATTGAAGAGAAGATTCATCTGCTGCGCCAGGAAATTTCAGCCAGTGAAAATGCAGGTGGCGATAGCACAAGAGTTTTGCAGCTATTTGATAAGATTTTGAAGCAGCCACAGACTGATGAGAATATGGCAATACTATGTGCATCTTATATGAACATTAAAAAGATGCCTAAAGATAGTATTGGCAAGGTCCTCGAAAAAGCACTTACCATTGCTCCTGATAATTCGTCTGCCCGCTTGCAGCTTATAGGATATGCATGGGAGGATGATGATATGGAACGTGTTATCTCGCTCTGTCAGGATGCCCGTCAGTATAATCCCGACGAGATGGCTTTCTATTATTATCAGGGTGTTGCCTTTTATCGTCGCGATAGTCTGGATGCAGCTCTTTCTGCTTTCAAGAATGGTATTGGAGTTATCAAGGAGGATAGCGATCCTGCTATTGTATCCGATTTCTATGCTGTTATGGGTGATATATTGCATCAGAAAGGGTTGATTAGGGAATCGTATGAAGCATACGACTCATGTCTTCAGTGGAAAGATGACAATATGGGGTGTTTAAATAACTATGCATATTTCCTTAGCGAGACGGGTGAGCAGTTAAACAAGGCAGAGCAGATGAGTTTCAAGACTATCAAAGCCGAACCTAAGAATGCAACCTATCTTGATACTTATGCTTGGATTCTCTATATGTTGGGTCGTTATTCTGAGGCTCAGATATACATCGACCAGGCTCTACAGAACCTGGACGAGAACCAAGACAACTCCGTGATTAAAGAACATGCTGACAAAATAAAACAAAAAATAGATCGATAATGAAAGTACAAAGTATCGTAAGAATTGCCGTTTTGGCATTGCCGTTAGTGCTTGTGTCGTGTAAGTCGCACAAGAAGGTTGTTGATTCTACGCCAACAATCGCCCAGCGCCAGACAACTGATTTCCTTGGTCAGGTACGTGATAACCAACAAACTACAAAGTTCATTACCTCGAAAGTAAAGTTCTCGGTAGAGGTCGGTCCACAGAAGTTGACACTTACCGGCAACCTGAAGATGAGACGAAACGATGTTATTCGTCTTCAGCTTATGGCTTTCGGATTTGTTGAGGCTGGTAGATTGGAGTTTACTAAGGATTATGTGCTTATTATGGACCGAATTAATAAGCAATATCTCAAGGCGCCATATCGCCAGATAGACTTCTTGCGTAACAGCGGATTGAATTTCTCGGCGCTTCAGGCTTTGTTCTGGAACGAGCTTTTTAAGCCTAACCAGGGCAACGATGCTGTTATTCTTTCTAAGAATATTGCAGATGCAAACTTCTCTACTATTGAGAGTGGCGATGATATGATTATCAGTTATGAAGATGGAAAGATGGATTACAGTTGGCTTGCTAGTAAGAATACTGCTGTTATCCGTATGGCAAACATCATTTACAAGGACCGTTTCAATGGTAACACTCAGCTTAACTGGGACTACTCTGAATTCGAGGTGTTCAGTCGTAAGGTATTTCCAAAGAAACATCAGATAACGCTTACCACTCCTGATAAGGAGGTTAAGCTCGGTATGACTCTGAACTATCTTGGTTCTGATACAGAGTGGGAGGCTAGAACAGAAGTATCTAACAAATATCGTGAGGTAACAGTGGATGAGATACTCCGCCGATTCATGGCTTTGTAATGAATAGAGTATTTCGTTGTAATTATCTTGTGATGGTGCTGATGGCACTCATCTCGTTCTCTTCGCCTGCTGTGGCACAGCAGACAAAGAAATCTTCTGCGCAAAAGCGTACAACTACTACAACTAAGAAGAAGACTACCACAAAGAAATCTTCAACAAAAAAGACTACTACCACTAAGCAGTCTGTTACGGTAAATAGTCTGAAAAATGAGCAGCAGAAGGTACGCAAACAAATTGAGGAGCAGCAGCGTAAACTTCAAGCCAACGAGCGTGATGTAAAGAAACGATTGCAGAACCTGTTGATAATCAATAATGAGATAGCCGATAAACGTAAGTCTATCGATACCATACGTCATGACATCAATCGTCTTGATGGTGATATCCATACTCTTGAGGCTCATATGAAGTATCTTGAGGATGAACTTGCTGAGCGTAAACAACGTTTTGTTAAATCAATGCGTTATATGCATCGCAATCGTAATATGCAGAGCCAGCTGATGTTTATATTCAGTGCAAAGAACCTGTCGCAGATGTATCGCCGTATGAGGTTTGTGCGTGAATATGCAAAATACCAGCAGAGTCAGGCTGAGGCTGTAAAGTCGATGAAGATCCAGGTTGCTGAGGCATATGATGAGCTTACTGACACAAAGAAACAGAAGAATGATCTTCTGGTAAGGGATGAGCAGGAGCGCAGGTCGCTCGAAGGTAAGCAGGTGGAACAGCAGAAGATGGTTTCATCGCTGCAGAAACAGCAGAAGACCATCCAGGGAATCATCGAGAAACAAAAGAAACGTGATGCAGAACTGAATGCACAGATTGATAAACTGATTGCTCAGGAGATAGCCCGTGCTAAAGCTCGTGCCGAAGCCGAAGCTAAACGTAAGGCTGCTGAGGCTGAGGCTAAACGTAAGGCAGAGGAACTTGCCAGGAAGAAGGCGGCTGCTGAAGCTGCCCGTAAGGAAAACGAGCGTCGTATAGCCGAAGCAAGAGAGAAGGAGCGAAAGGCAAAGGCAGAGGCTCTTGCAGCTGCCAAAAAGAATGCTGAAGAGAAAGCTGCTGCAGAACGGGCTGCCGCCGATGCAGAACGTGCTCGTTTGGCTGCAGAGCGTAAGGCAGCAGCTGACGCAAAGGCGCATGAGAAGGAAGTGGCTGAGGCTAAAAAGGCTGAGAGCGTATATACAGTCTCGTCAGAAGACCGTCAGCTCAGTGGTAATTTCGAAAGCAATCGTGGACGTCTTCCTATGCCTATCACAGGTAGCTATCGTATTGTGAATCACTTCGGTACAAACCATGTTACTGATGTAAAGGGTCACGTAACACTTGATAAGAAGGGTATCGATATTAAGGGCCAGCCAGGTGCTGCTGTTCGTTGTATATTCGATGGCGAGGTGAGTGCTGTATTCAGCTATGCTGGTACTACGGTTGTAATTGTTCGCCATGGTAGTTACCTCTCAGTATACTGCGATCTTGCTTCTGTAAACGTTAGTCGTGGACAAAAAGTTAGCACCCGACAGACGCTTGGTCGTGTGGGTGCTGAAGGTTTGATGCAGTTCCAGTTGCGCCATGGTAGCGCTAAACTGAATCCTGAAGGATGGTTGGCCAGATAGATACTAAAGTGTCAATCCGTCCAACAATCCTACATAGGTCTCGATAGCCTGTTCTATCTCCGAAATCTTTATGAACTCGTTAGCTGAATGCGAACGGCTTGATTCACCAGGTCCCAACTTAAATGATGGGAATGGCATCAATGCCTGATCGCTCAGCGTGGGCGAGCCAAAAGGCTGCATACCTCTGTCTATACATCTCTTTACAAGTGGATGCTCTGGCGAGATTGCAGAAGAATGCAGACGGAAAGAGCGGACACGAAGCTCGCACTTGGTCATCTTCTTACAGAGGAAGTTGAACAGGTATTCATTCTGATAGAATTCGTTGGTGCGTACATCTATAATAAAGTGTAGTGTATCCGGAATAACATTGTGTTGTGTACCGCTTTCTACCACGGTAACAGTCATCTTTGTGGCTCCAAGCAACGGGCTGACTTTACGGAACTTGTAGTCGCGAAGCCACACCAAATCATCCAGAGCTTCATATATGGCGTTAACGCCTTCGTTTCTGGCTGCATGTCCTGATTTGCCATGGGCGTAACCATCAATTACCATCAAGCCTTTCTCGGCAATGGCTGGTTGCATACCAGTTGGTTCGCCTACTATGGCAACATCGACCTTTGGCAATAGGGGGAGCACGCGGCTTAGCCCGTTGGCACCCGATACTTCTTCTTCGGCTGAGGCTACCCACAGTAGGTTATAATTGCGAGGACGCATAAGCATGATGCGATATGTCTGCAATAGGGCAACCAGTCCGCCTCCGCAATCGTTTGAACCAAGTCCATACAGTATATCTCCTTCCTGAGTGGGAGTAAAGGCATCGCGAGTCCATGAACTTACGGGTTTCACCGTGTCTATATGTGCATTAAGCATTATTGTGGGACGGTTGTTATCCCAGTCAGGACATCCCACCCATAGGTTGTTTCCCTCTCGTCCGAATGGTAGATTCCAATTATAGAGGTATTCTGCTAACTTATCAGCAGCCCTTGTTTCGTCTCTGCTTATTGAGGGGATGGCTATCAACTCTTTCAGCAGTTCTACAGCATCATTGGTGTAGTATCTGGTTTCCATAATTATTTGGTTTTAGTTTTTGATATCCATACTGATAGTAACATTGATAGAACCAGCACTCCGAAGATGATGGCTAGCGAGAGTGGGGTGGCAACTTTGATGTGCCAGAATACTTCAAGTAACATCTTCACACCTACAAAGCTCAGTATTATTCCCAGTCCATATTTTAGATATGTGAAATACTTAGCCACAGCGGCCAGTGCGAAATATAGTGCTCGCAAGCCAAGGATGGCGAAGATATTTGATGTTAGTACGATAAATGGATCTCGGCTCACTGAGAATACGGCGGGGATAGAGTCTACGGCAAAGGCAACGTCAGTCGTCTCGATTACCAGCAGTGTGATGAACAATGGTGTTGCAAGACGTTTGCCGTTTTCTATTATAAAGAACTTATCCTCGTGCATCTGGTCGGTAACGGGGAAGAACTTCTTAAACATTTTCACAAAGATGTTCTTAGATGGGTCAACCTGGTCGTCATCTTTGTGGCCAAACATCTTTATGCCGGTGTAGATAAGGAAAACACCGAATACGGCAAGTACCCATTCAAACTGAGATATGATCGCAGTACCTGCAAATATGAATACACTGCGCAGAACAAGTGCTCCGAAGATTCCCCAGAACAGTACCTCGTGCTGATATTTGTTCTTCACTCCGAAGAACGAGAATAGCATCAGGAATACAAAGAGGTTGTCCATCGATAGTGATTTCTCAATCAGATAACCTGCCAGAAACTCCATCGCTTTCTCATGTGGTTCAACTGGATACCACAGATAGATGCCACCACAGAACACCAGCGACACGCCAATCCATACGGCGGTCATCTTCAGAGCCTCGGATACACCTACCTCATGCTGTCCTTTCTTACCGAACGATTTAAGGTCGATAAGTAGCATTACAAACACAAGGATGTAGAACAATATCCATGCCCAAAGGGGCATATTTACCATTTCCATATATTCTTATTTCTTTGTTTTCAGCTGCAAAGTTACTATTTAGTTTGCAAAAAGCCAAATTAATTACATTTTTTTCTAAGAATACCAAAAATAGTTGTACTTTTGCATCTTGGTATGCGTAACAGATTGTTGGATAATGCTCCTTTAATTCGTTTAGCAGTGTGTATGATTATTGGTATAATCATTGCTCACTATATATCGTTGCCCATTCCGATGCTAACAGTGTTGGCAGGAATGGTGGCTATTGCACTACTTCTGTGGAAGTACAGGAATTTGCAGTCGTTTACCATTCTGCTTTGTTTTTTGGTTATGGGTATGTTCCTTATGCAGCGCCAGCAGTCTATGTCCGATGACTCGCAAACCATTTCTCGCGTAGATCGATCTAAGGCATATTTCATGCAACAACGAGAAAAACTCCTTGCTCGTTTTTCAAATAATGGTATTGATGGCGATGCTTATGCAGTGGTAGCAGCTATGTCTTTAGGTGATAAATCTGCTTTGACTCACAATCTTAAAGATACCTATTCCGTTAGTGGCGCATCGCATGTGTTGGCACTTAGCGGACTGCATCTTGGTATCATTTACATGCTCTTCTCGTTACTCCTGCCTATTAGGCGTTGGCCGGCATTGTCGCAGTTGGTAATAATATTATTTATTTGGGCATTTGTTTTTCTTGTTGGAATGTCGCTAAGCGTGGTCCGTTCTGCAATTATGCTGACGCTCTATGGACTCCTTTCTATTGCTAATCGTGATAAGATGTCGATAAATGCTCTCGCTTTTACAGCTATAGCCATGCTTATGTGGAATCCTTCTTGGCTGTTCGATGTCGGATTCCAGATGTCGTTTATGGCGGTACTAGCTATTCTGCTTTTTGTGCCTTTATTCGAAGATGTCTTTCCTGCAGAGTTTCTTATGGAGCACCGATGGATAAAACGTATCTGGGGATTAGTAGTGGTAAGTTGTTCGGCTCAGTTGGGTGTTGCTCCGTTGATAGCTTTCTACTTTGGACGTTTCTCAACCTATTTTCTGCTGACAAACTTTATAGTGATTCCTGCGGCAATGGTGATACTATGGCTGTCGATAGTGGTACTTGTTTTCCCATCACTCGCGTACATATTATTATATATTGTTGAGTTTCTTAATGCGTCCCTAAACCGTATTACTACCATACCTGGAGCTTGTATAGATGGTCTCCACCCCAGTGTAATACAGGTGGTTCTTATATATATTCTTATCTTTTGCAGTTATTTACTTATAGAAAGAATAAAACCAATAATGGGATGGAGAACATTGAGATGAGCGTTGTTATAAATGTAAGCTCAGTAATCATCGTTGTATCCTTGCCGTATTTCAAACAGAGAATTGTGCCATAGGTGGCAACGGGCATGGCTATAACAACGGTATTGATGTTTACCACGAAACTAGAAAAGCCCAATGCTGTACACATATAGTAGATTCCTATTGGAAGTATGGCCAGTCTGAATGCTGTTGTGGCATATACTGTGCCGTTGCCAAGAAGTGAACGAAGCGATAGGTTCGACATAGATGAGCCTACAATCAATAGGGCTGTAGGCACGGTGATGTTGCCTATCATAGTTAGTGGCTGACTGATGAACGCCGGAATATTGTTTATCCTCAATGCAACAATAAGCATTGTAAGGTATGCGGCAAGCATAGGAGTAGAGTAGAGCACCTTCTTCTGGAATCGTCTTTCTTCTACCTCGCCCTTCCCCGTAATAAGTATTGCTCCTATGGTAAACACAGCAAAAGTATTTACCACATTTAGTACGGCAGCATAAAATATAGCCTCGTGCCCGAATATTGATGCCACAACCGGATAACCCATAAATCCAACGTTACCAAACATCAGCGCAAAGCCTATTGCACCTTCATCTGCCTTGTTCTTAGTAAGATAACGCGGCAGTAAGAATGCAACTACTGTTAGTACAGCATAGGTAATCACGCTTATCAGCAATAGTGGCAGAATATACTCTCTGTCGGGTAGCTCACCAGTCATTGCCGACGACAGAATCAACGCCGGACAAGTGATGTTTATCACAAGTCTCGACAGTTGTCTGTCGAAGTCGCCTCCCAAATACCCCAGTTTGCCAGCGATATAACCTAATATCACAATTGCAAACAATGTCATCATTACTGTAAACATGGGTATAAAGGTGCAAATTACAAATGGTCTGTAATTACATGTAGCCTAACCAGCGAAGAATATCGTTGAGGTTTGCAATAACCATTAGTAGAATCAATAGTCCGAAACCAACGTACTCGGCGCGGATCATGAATGCTTCTGATGGTTTGCGACGGGTAATCATCTCGTACAGCAGGAACAAAACATGTCCACCGTCAAGTGCTGGGATGGGCAGAATATTCATGAAGGCGAGGATGATGCTAAGGAAAGCTGTCATCTTCCAAAACAGGTACCAATCCCATACTGGTGGGAAGAGGCTGCCAATAGCTCCGAAACCACCGATAGACTTGGCACCATCAGCAGTAAATACATATTTCATGTCGCCAACGTAACCCTTCAGCACGTTCCATCCGTAGGCAATACCTGCAGGGAAACTCTCAAAGAATCCGTATTCTTTTGTTACTGGTTTGTATAGTCCTGCAATGG
>Ga0265298_10009485_pt1 | contig 11586 bp, 6 predicted proteins | sample AusTroGonzalo_MG_3_FD_193486 | JGI IMG/M metagenome (GOLD analysis project Ga0265298, IMG submission 193486) | Bovine rumen microbial communities from tropical cattle in Woodstock, Queensland, Australia - Gonzalo_01 | ecosystem: Host-associated > Mammals > Digestive system > Stomach > Rumen ...
GATGCTCTGGGTCTGGTTGTCGCCGGCCGATGTGTACATGGCCACAATGGCGTCTTTGCCAAAGCCGGCCACGTTGTCCTTGTCGACGATGGCGCTGCCGCTGAAAATGTCTCCCAGGGCGTCCGGAGCGATGGCAATGCCCAGCTGCTCCCAGTGAATGAGGTCTTTGGACACCGCGTGGCCCCAGTGCATGTTGCCCCAGAAGCTGCCGTAAGGGTTATACTGGTAGAAAAGATGCCATTCACCATCCTTGTACACCATGCCGTTGGGGTCGTTCATCCAGCCCCAGGCAGGGGAAAAGTGGTAGGTGGGACGATACTTTTTCTCCTTGTTCGTGTAGGTGAGGGCGGGAACGGTTGTCATCTCGCTCCAGCACACATCGTCCGAAGGATCCCGGCGCACGCCGCGGCCCTGGCGCATGGTGATGTCCAGCAGGATGCTGCTGCCGTTCCACTCGCCCAGGTCCAGCGGGACCAGATAGTCGGTCTTGTCAATGGCCAGGCTTACATTGGCTTTGTAAACCTCGCGCCCGTTGGAGAGCACTTTGACAACGGCCTCCTGGGCGGTTTCCTGCACGGGGAGCATTACGTAGCGGTCTTTTCCGCCAAGCTGCACCATGCTGTGGGTTTCACTCAGGTGGGTAATGGTAAGGCTCTGCTGTGCAGCGGCCGAAAGGGCGATTGCGCAAAAGGAGAGGAATGCTATTAGTTTTCTCATGTTAATCGTGTTCCAACTGTTAAAGTTAGTAAATTATTTCCAAATACGACTGAGTTCGCGTACCTGAGCTTCTACGGAAGCACCGGAAGTCTGGAGTTGATTGTAGATGAACATATAATAGTGGTTAAGTAGTTCCGTGTTCAGGAGCGGTATCAGCAAGCCCTCTGACGAATGTTTCATTTGATGCAACAGATGTTTCCCCGTAACATTTATTGCATCATTTGTACGGATAATCAGCCCCTTGCTAATACGCGCACAAAGTCGTATCTTTGTGCCGCTTTTATGGAACGCGTCATTCTTGGCATAGACCCGGGAACCCAGCTTTTGGGTTTTGGCATCATCCGCGTGGAGGGCAAAAAGGCCTCCTACGTGGACATGGGTGTGCTGGATTTGCGGAAAGATCCGGATGCCTATACCAAACTTCAGTCCATCTACGAGTGCATCGGCCAGGTGTGCCGCAGTTATCATCCCACAGAACTGGCCATCGAGAGTCCCTTCTACGGCAAGAACGCGCAGGTGGTCCTGAAACTGGGCCGGGCGCAGGGTGCGGCCATTCTGGCGGCCAAGGAATACGGCGTTACCAGCGTTACGGAATATGCGCCCCGCAAGGCCAAGGAAGCCATTGTGGGCAACGGCGCCGCTTCCAAGGAGCAGGTGCAGCTGATGTTGGAAAAAACCCTGGGCGTTAAGCTGGAAAGCCGGCATCTGGATGCTACGGATGCCCTGGCCATCGCCCTCTGCCACCACTATGAAACTTCCTCCCCGTTGTCGCAGGCCAAGGGCAAGGGCGGCTGGGAGCAATATGTAAAAGATCACCCGGACAGAATTTCTTAATAGTGTATTAAACCTTAGCGCGTTTCCGGTGTCAATATTAATTGGTTATTCGATTTAATTATATGGTAAGAAGACTTCTCGTGGCCCTCGCAGGCCTGTTTATCGCCCTCACGCTGAGTGCGCAGAATTACAAAGTGACGCTCCAGCTGCAGGATGCTTCCAATGGAGAAGCCGTGGGTTTCGCAACGGTTTCCATCGTCCCGGAAAAGGGCCAGCACAAGTATACGCTCTCGGACGCCGAAGGTAAGGCCGTCCTGGAGAAACTGAAGGCCGGCAAGTACACGGTCAAGGCCGAAATCATGGGCTACAAGACCTGGGAGAAGGAAGTGAACGTGAACGGAGACCTGAATCTGGGCGTGGTGAAGATGGAAACAGACCAGCAGGTGCTGGACGCCGCTTCCGTGAGCGCCGTGGGTAACCCCATCATCATCAAGAAGGATACCGTGGAGTACAATGCCTCCTCCTTCAAAATCTCCGACGACAACATGCTGGTAGACCTGCTCAAGAAGCTTCCCGGCATCGAGGTGGCGGAGGATGGTTCCATTACTTCCAACGGTGAAACCATCTCCAAGATTACTATCGAGGGTAAGACCTTCTTCCTGGACGACCCTCAGCTGGCCACCCAAAACATTCCCGCCAAGCTGGTGGATAAAGTGAAAGTGGTGAAGAAGAAGAGCGAGCAGGCCGAATTTACCGGCATTGACGACGGCAACGATGAAACCGTCATCGACCTTTCCGTGCAGAAGGGGATGATGAACGGTCTGTTCGGTAACCTGATGGCCGGTGTCGGCCACGACCTCCCTTCCAAGAGCGACGCCATGAACGACTGGCGCTGGCAGGGCGCCTTCATGGGCGGCCGCTTCACGGAAAAGAGCCAGCTCTCCATCATCGCCAACGCCAACAATACCAATAACCGTGGTTTCAATGACCTCTCCGGCAACATGATGGGCAACATGATGGGCGGTGGCGGCATGATGGGCCGCGGAATGGGCGGCTTCGGCGGCAACAACGGCATCACCACGTCCTGGATGGGCGGTGTCAACGGCAACTGGGACCTCCTGGGAGACAAGATGCAGCTGGGCGGCAACTACCTGTACAACGGTTCCATCATCGACGTTCAGGAGAATACCTATAAGGAAACCTACAAGGACGACGGTTCCACCCTCATCTCCAACACCGACGGTCTCAGCAACCGCTTCACCGACGGCCACCGTTTCGGCGTACGCCTGGAGCACAAGTTCAGCGAGAATACCTCCATCCTGTTCCAGCCGCAGTTCAACTTCGGCCGTGGCAGCTACACCCAGCAAAGCCTGTTTGATACGGATACCCGCCAGGCCGATGGTACCACCAACAAGACCAACAGCGGTTTTACCGACAATACGGGCAGCAACCGCAACTGGAGTACCTCCGGTTTCTTCCTGTTCCGCCAGCGCCTGGGCATGCCGGGCCGTACCCTCTCCCTCAACGCTACCTGGCAGCTGTCCAACAACGTGATGAACGGCTTTAACCAGTCGCTCACCAACACGGGTTTCGACGAAAGCGGCAATCCCACCATCGTTGAAGAGGTGAACCAGCGCGTGGACCAGGTGGCCAAGAACCGTTCCGTGGGCGCCCGCCTGGTATATACCGAGCCCCTGGGCGGCAACTTCTACCTGGAAGGCAGCTACAATATCAATTACGCCCTGTCCGAATCCCAGAAGCTGGTGTACAACAGCGGCGCTTACGACTGGGGAACCAATCCCTTCACCCTGGGCATGGGCGCCTTGGCCTACAACACTGTAGGAGAGGTACTGGACGATACCTACACCAACAAAATCCTCAACCGCAACCTGAACCAGAACATCGGCCTGGCCTTTATGTACCAGGAGGAGAATACCCGTGCACAGCTGGGTGTTTCGGCCGTTCCCACCAATACCTATAATATGACCAACGACAAGGAGTATACCAGCAAGATGTGGAACTTCGCGCCCCGCGCCATGCTGTTCCACGACTTCAGCGAAAACTCCAACGTACGTCTGTTCTACTTCGGCCGCAGCAGCCAGCCTTCCACCAGCCAGCTCATGCCGGTGGCCGATAATTCCAATCCGTTGAGCGTAACCCTGGGTAACCCTTACCTCACGCCTTACTTCAGTCACTCGCTGCGCAACGAGTGGGAAATTTCCAATCGGCAGACCTTCTTCTCCCTGCGCATCAATCTGCAGGGCGGCATGGTCCAGAATCCCATCACCAACGCCAGCTGGTACGACCTCAGCGGCCGCCAGTTCTCCTTCCCGGTGAACGGTCACAATACCTACAACGCTAGCGCGCGTATCATGCTCAACGCCCCTATCGCCAAGTCCAACTTCTCCATTTCCAACATGACCAACGCCTCTTATTCCAAGAGCGGCAGCTATGTGGGAAAGACCAGCCTGGACATGAGCGCATACATGCAGGGAGATGAGTTCGATTACGAGAAATTCCACCAGGATTACTTTGAAGGGGACGGTAGCCTCTGGAACAACAACTTCCTGGACAATACCACCCGCAGCCTGACCCTCACGGAACGTCTGCGCCTCACTTACCGCTCCGACGCCCTGGAAATCACGGCCAGCGCCCGCACTCGCGTGAGCAAGCCCTGGTACACGGTCCAGACCGCTGTTGACGCCACCTGGAACAACCAGGTGAGCGGGTCCTTCAAGTGGACCATCGGCCAGAGCGGTGTGGAAATCGGCACCGACGCCAACTACAACTGGTATAACGGTTACACCACCCCCCAGGATCCCCAGCTGGTATGGAACGCCAATGTCTCTGTCCCGCTGTTCAAGCGTCAGGCCACCCTTACCCTGCGGGCCTATGACATCCTGGACCAGGCCAAGAACCTGCGTGTGAGCATTACCGACAACTATTATCAGGAAACCCGCAACAACACCCTGGGACGTTACATCATGCTATCCCTTACCTGGCGCTTCGGCAGTTTCGGCGGAAATAACAACCGCAGGATGGGTCCCGGTATGGGTGGCCCCGGCGGTTTCCGTGGCGGCCCGCCCATGGGCGGCGGACGTCCGTTCTAGCCAACATAGGCGCGCCATTTTTCAATGAGCGCGGACATATCTTCCGGAAGGGCGGCTTCGAAATGAAGCCGTTCTTTTGTTGTGGGGTGGGTGAAGCCCAGGGTTCGGGCATGAAGGGCCTGGCGGGGGCAGATGGCAAAGCAGTTCTGGATGAACTGCCGATACTTGGCGTAGATGGTGCCCTGGCGGATTTCGGTCCCGCCGTATCTTTCGTCGTTAAAGAGAGGATGGCCGATGGAGGACATGTGCACGCGAATCTGGTGGGTGCGGCCCGTCTCCAGGCGGCATTCCACCACGGTGATGAAGCCGAAGCGCTCCAGCACGCGCCAGTGCGTGACGGCCCATTTCCCCTTTTCGGGGTCGTCGTATACGCGGAACCTCAAGCGGTCGTTGGGGTCCCGGCCGATGGTTCCTTCGATGGTCCCTTCATCTTCCTGGATATTGCCCCACACCACGGCCGTGTAGATGCGGTCGATGGAATGGACGAAGAATTGGTCGGCCAGGTTGAGCTGGGCGGCGGGGTTCTTGGCCACCACCAGCAGGCCGGAGGTGTCTTTGTCGATGCGGTGTACCAGCACGCCCATGCGCTCGTCTTCCACGTCGGGGGACAGGTTCAGGTAATAGGCCAGGGCATTGACCAGCGTGCCGTTGTAGTTGCCGTGCCCGGGGTGCACCACCATGCCGGCGGGTTTGTTGATCACCAGCACGTCGTCATCTTCGTAAACGATGTCCAGGGGAATGTTTTCCGGCAGGATTTCCGTTCCCCGGCGCTCATACGGCATCACAAACTTCACCACGTCGCACGGCCGCACAATGTAGTTGGCCTTCACGGGCTTGTCATTCACCAGCACATAGCCCAGCCTGATGGCCTGCTGCACACGGCTGCGGGACGTATCTTCCTGATGGTCGGCAATAAAGCGGTCTATGCGAACGGGCTCCTGCCCCTTGTCCACATTCAAGCGAAAGTGCTCGAACATGGTGTCCTCGCAAGCCTGCCCGCAATCTTCCTGAAGGGGGCTTGCGTCGGTATAAGGGGAAGGGGTCTTTGTCATTCTGAGCGCAGCGAAGAATCTCTATTCAGCGGGCAGTTTGGAACTGTCAAGGGTAAGGGTGAGGGAGACGCGGGAGCCCAGGGCCTTGGATGAACCGGGGGTGTCCTGTTTGTATACCACGGCGTTCACGGAATCGGCATAAGTGCGGATATCGGGGTCGAAGCGAACGGTACCCACATTCAGGTATTTGTCGTGGATGGCGTCAATGGCGCTCACGTATTTCATGCCGATTACGCGGGGAACCTCCGTCTTGTTGTCTTCATTGGCCGCGGCTACGGTAAGGTCTACCGTGGAGCCGCTCACCACCAGGTCTCCTGCTTTCACTTCTTTTCCGTCTACGTATTGCCCCAGCACCGTATTGGTGGCAATATCTTTCACGTAGTTAAGGTAACCCATGTTGAGGCCGCGGTTCTGGAGTTCACTGCGCGCCTCGGTTACGGAATAGCCGAAGAGATTGGGCATGACCACCTTGCGGGGAACCACCGAATTGATGGTAAGGAAAATGCTGCGGCCTTCCTTCACCTTGGAGCCGGCTTTGGGCTGCTGGCGGTATACTACGCCGCCGTTAAGGCGCCGCACAAACACGGAATCCACCACTTTCACGGCCACTTTTTTCTCCTTGGCCAGAACCTGGGCCTGGGCCACGGTGAGGTTGGTAAAATCCGGAGCCATAACAGTTTTGCCATGACGTGTGATGATTCTCAGGCCCACGGACACCAACACCAGCAGCACCGTCAGGAATGCGATGGCCAGGAACATGTTTTTCCAGATCCACTTATAATCTTTGATCTTCATATCCATTCTAATAAGCGCTACGAAGTTACAAAAAATAATTAAAAGGTTGTGCACGTGGTATAATTTCCTGTAAATCAACTAGATAAGTTTTTTTCTTGATACCATTTGGGATCAAGAAAAAAACTTAAGTTATTTATTTTCAGTTGCTTATCGGCTCTTCGTAAACCGAAAGAGCGCGGCGGCGGCCAGCAGCAGGAAAAGGAACACGCATACGCGGCCCACCATATCGCCGTAGCGGACGAAGGGGGGCTGGGCCGACAGAAGCTGTACCGAGCCTTGCAGGACGGCCTGTTCCCACCAGGGGGTGCGGGCCAGTACGCGGCCGCAGGGGTCGATGATGGCCGATATCCCGGTGTTGCCGCAGCGGACCACCCAGCGGCGCGTTTCGATGGCGCGCAGGCGGCTGTAGTTGAAGTGCTGCCTGTGGCCGGGCGTATTTCCCCACCAGGCGTCGTTGGTGATAACGGCCAGCAATTGGGCGCCCTTGCGCACATAGCCGGCGCAAAACTCCCCGTACACAGACTCGTAGCAGATGGCCGTACCTACTTCATCCAGGCAGCTTATCTCCTTCTGGCCCACGCATTTGCCCATGAGGTTGCCGCCCAGGAGATGCTCCAGGGGAAGGAAGAACTTGGGATAGGGCGTGAACTCCGTGCCCACCACCAGTTTGGATTTGTGGTAGACGGGATGCCGGCCGCTGGTGTCCGTGAGGATGGCCGAATTGTGGGCGGTATACCAGAGGTGGCGGCCGTCGGAGCGCGTGCCCATGTCGTAGGAGCAGATGTCGGGGGCCGAATAGCCCGTCTCCCGGTCGTAGGTGGATGCGCCGAAGATAATGCGGGCGCCGGGATGCTTCTTCAGGAATTCCTGGAAGTTGAGGAATGTACCGTCCGAGCCGATGTCGTCGGTGAAAACGTGGTTGGTGAAGGTTTCCGGAGCCAGGACCAGCACCGGCGTGCCGTCCGCCGGCCAGTCGGCCTTTTCCAGCTGCCCGATGAAGCGGGCGTCCTGCTCATCCTGCGTCAGGGATTCAAACTTCTCATAAGGGTCCAGGTTGGGCTGGCCGATGACCACATGCAGCTCCGGGCCATCCTCTTGGAACGTGAGGCACGCCGACCAAATCATCGGCCCGAAAAGGGCGATGACGGTACCGGCGAAGGCGGCGAGGCGGGCTTTCCCGTTCCACCGGGCCATGCGTCCGTCCGACAATGCCACCATCAGGCCGAAGAGGGAGAGATTGCTGGCCCAAACCCACAGCGAACCGCCCAGGGTGCCCAGGACGGAGTACCACTGGACCAGGCCGGTGGTATCGGCAAAAGCGTTGCCCAGGACCAGCCAGGGCCAGGAAATCTGGGCCGATGTAAGGTAAAACCGTTCCCACGCTATCCAGGCTGCAGCCAGGTAAAGGTAAGGCAGGACGCCTCCCGTGCGGCGTTTGACCCAGCGGAAACTGCCGAAGATGACCGACATCTGCAGGGCGTTGGCCAGGATGGCGAAAATGGCCCCGCCCACGGTGGCTCCGCCCACCCACCAGGTGGTGACGGCGTTCCACAGCACGAAGGTGCCGTAATGTACAAACCAGAACAGGTTGGTCTTGTGCTGCGTGGCCAGCCTTTCCATGATGAGCAGCGGCAACAAGCCTGCCAAGGCTGTCCAGCCCATGTGGGGCACCAGCCAAGGCAGGCTCATCAGAACGGTGAACGAGAGCGCCAGGGCGATGAATATGGGAGCGGGCCTTTTCATAATACGCAAAGATACAAAAAAATAGCATCCCGTGCACGGAAAAAACGGCACGGGATGCAATTAAAGGAATGGCGGAAGGCTACCTTTCGTTGGAAGGAATGCCGCTGACGCTGGTCTCGGAAGTGGGGATCTGATACTGGATCTTAGGATTGGTGTAGGCAATGACCTCGGACACGGTGCGGCTAGGGTAGCGGCGGTCGATGTCCTTCTTATTGCGAAGCAGGTCCGTGATGCGGAAGCCCTCATAGTAGAGTTCCAGACGGCGCTCGTCCAGCACGGCGTCCAGCACGGTGGGGTAGCCGCGGCGGGCCAGGTTGGCCGATGTCATCAGGGCGTTGCCGCTGAGGCCGGCGCGGGTGCGGACCACGTTGATGTCGGCCAGGGCTTCATCGGTTTTATTCAGATGGGCATAAGCCTCGGCCCGGTTCAGGACCACCTCTCCGTAACGGAGCATGATGATGGAAGCGGTGAGGGGGAAGGTGCTGCCTGTCTGATGGCTGAACTTCTCGCAGAACCAGGTGGGATAGCCGCCGGGACGGATGCTGAGGCCGTTGTTGGCCCAGATGACAGCGCCGCTCTTCATGAACTGGGGCGTCGGCATCACTTCGCGCACATAGCAGCGGGTTTTGGCGCCATCGTTGAGGATGTAGCCAGGGAATTCGTCGCAGATCTTGGTGGAAGTGTTGTCCGGAATGGCTTTGTAGGCCTTGCCGTCCAAGGTGAAGGAATAGGTGCCGTCTCCGTTGTCGGTGACGCTGGAAGAAATGGTCTTGGTCTCCTTATTGGCAATGGGCAGGGCTATGGACTGGGTGAGGCAATTGTTCACCTCATCCAGGACACCCCAGTTGATGGTGAGGCCGGGCTGCGAGTTGTGCAGGCGGACCAGGTCCTTGTAGCGTTTGTCCTGCGGGAAACGCTCCATCAGGTCCAGCAGGGGATCGGCCACATAGAGCTCTCCCCAGCCGGTGAGCTGGGTGCCGTCCGGCGAGTCGAACATGCTGGCCACGTTGCCCTTGGGGTTACGGGATGCCATGTCGCCGTCGGTGACGTTCACGCACCAGAGCACTTCCTTGGAAGTCTGGGCGTTGGCGTAAATATCAGTGACTTCGGCCTCCAGGTGGCTGGAGGGGTCGTCTCCCAGGATTTCGCTGCAGGTGTCGATGCACTTCTGCCATTCACCCTTGTACAGGTACAGGCGTCCCAGCAGGGCCTGTGCGGTTTCCTTGCCGGCATAGCCGTTGTTGCCGCGCTTGGAAGAGGGGCTCATGAGGCGGATGGCTTCCAGGAGATCGGCCTCGATGGCGTCGTAGCATTCGCCGATGGTGGCCCGTCGGTCTTCCTCATAACCCTCTTTGCCGATGCGCAGGATCACGCCCGGATTGTCGGCACCGAAACTGTAGGGCTTGGCGAACAGGTTGCAGAGGGTGAAGTGGAAGAAGGCGCGCAGGAAGTAGTTTTCTCCCTTGAGCTGCTTGTTGGCGTCGGTGTCTTCCTCCAGCCCCATGATATTGGTGTTGGCCGAATAAATGAGACGGTAGCAGATGTACCACATGTAGTCGGAGTTCTCGGTCTCGGCGCCGTCCATATAGGTGGCCGAAGTCCAGAAGGCATCCGTACTGGTGTTGGAATAGCAGATATTGTCACCTTTGAGCTCGTTCAGGAGGATATACTGGCGGACAAAGGTGTTGGCCTCGCTGGTGTGATAGTCGGTGTAGTCCTTCATCAGGGCGTAGATACCGTCGGTGGTGTACACGGCGGCGGCCGGGTTGCTCTCGAGAAGGGCGCTGGTGAGGGCATCGGACGACATCAGGTCCAGATTGACGCATCCTGCAAGGAGCAGGGGAACAAATATAGTGTAGAGTATCTTTTTCATGGCTTCAGCGTATTAGAATTTAAGGTCGATGCCGAAGATGAAGGATCTGGGCACGGGATAATTGTCGTTGAACATACCGGCGAGCGACCAGGAAGTGCCTTCCAGGCGCACTTCAGGATCGGCTCCGGAGAACCTGGTGAGGGTGAACACGTTGTCGGCGGTGAAGTACACGCGGCCGCCCTTGACGAAGTTCCACAGGATGGGTTTGTTGATGTTGTACGCCAGGGTGATGTTCTTCAGACGGAGGAAACTGCCGTCTTCCAGGAAACGGGAAGAAACGCTGTTACTCTTATGGTTACCGTTCTGCGTGGGCCTGGGGTGGGTGGCGATGGCGTGCGTGCTCTCGTCATCCGGATCCCAGCGGACCCAGCCCAGTCCGTTATGGATACTCATCATGTTGTAGTCGATGTACGAACCGTCGGCGTCGATGGTGTTACGGGCTCCGTTGTAAATCTTGTTGCCATAAACAAAGAAGAAATTGGCGCCCAGCGTCCAGTTCCGCCAGCGGAGGTTGGTGGTAATACCGCCGGTGAACTTCGGGGTGGCGGAGCCTACCATGCGGAAGTCGGCATTGTTGTACTGGTTGGTGGTCTCACGATTGCCGGTGAAGACGGGCCAGGCCGTTTCCGTGGTGCTCTTTTCGGCGGTGGGGTTGCCGTGGCTGTCCACTACATAGTAGAGGATCTTGCCATCGGCGTCGGTTTCCTTTTCGTAGGCCCACCACAGCGGGTCGCCGTTCTCGGGATCCACACCGGCCCATTCTGGCATGTACCAGGTGTAGATGTCATATCCTTCACATACGATCTGTTCCACCGTGGGGGTGCCGAAGCCGCGGCGGAAAGCGCCGTTGGGCAGGTACTTCACGGTGTTGCGGTTGAGGCCGAAGTTGAAGCCCAGGTTCCAGTGCCAGTCTTTGTTCTTGATGATATCGGCGTCAAAGGCAATCTCGATACCCTTGTTGTTTACGGTACCCACGTTGGCCGTGAACTTGGTGAAGCCCGTGGAGGGAGCCTGCGGCACGTCCAGCAGGAGGTTGGTGTTGTTGGTGCTGTACAGGTCAAGGGTGAGGTTGATACGGTCCAGCATACGCATATCCAGGCCGATGCTGGCCATGTGGGCCGATTCCCAGCCCAGATTGTCGTTGGGCATCCTTTCGGCCACGGCCACTACTTTGTCGCTGTAGGTGTTGCTGGTGGCAAAGGAGTCCTGATAGAGGAAGGGGGAGATGTCGGAGTTACCGGTAACACCGTATCCGGCCCGCAGTTTGAGCAGGTCGAAGAACTTGACGTCCTCCATGAAGGGTTCTTTGCTGATGATCCAGGCGGCCGATACGCCGGGGAAGAAACCGCCGCGGGCCTTGGGAGCGAACTTGTAAGTCTTATCGTAACGGATGGAGGCGGTGGCGATGTATCTCTCCTTGAAGGAATACTGGGCCTGTGCCAGGACGGCCCAGGCGGCCGAAGGGGAATCGCTGCCCCAGACGCTCATACCCGTCGCGCTGACACTGTTGAGGGCCTGCATG
>Ga0265298_10009488_pt1 | contig 11584 bp, 8 predicted proteins | sample AusTroGonzalo_MG_3_FD_193486 | JGI IMG/M metagenome (GOLD analysis project Ga0265298, IMG submission 193486) | Bovine rumen microbial communities from tropical cattle in Woodstock, Queensland, Australia - Gonzalo_01 | ecosystem: Host-associated > Mammals > Digestive system > Stomach > Rumen ...
TCAGCGAGCATAAGCCGGAGCAGATTGAGCGGGCGCTGGATATTCTGGAGGCGACGGCGGAGGAGCTCGGGATTGATTTGCCGAGGAGGAACTATGATTAGGGTGGAGAGTTAAGAGTGAAGAGTTAAGAGTGAAGAGTTGAGAGTTGAGAGATAAAAAACGAAGCCGGATCAGGTTCCGGCTTCGTTTTTTTGCGTTTGCTTTTGTTTTTCCAGCCAGACGGTCAGGACAGCTATGTCGGCGGGGTTGACCCCGGGAATGCGGCCGGCGGCGCCCAGGGATATGGGCTTCTGCCTGGCCAGCTTCTGGCGGGCCTCCAGGCGCAGGTGCTCCATCTCCAGATAGGGCAGGTCCTCGGGCAGCCTGGTTTCCTCCATTTTGCGCGCCTGCTCGATCATCCGGCCCTGTTTTTCCAGGTACCCGGCATACTTGGTTTCAATTTCCGCCTGTTCCTTCGCCGCGGCGGACACCTCCGCCAGGGCGGGATCCAGCTTTTCCAGGTCCTCCCAGTGGAAGGCCGGCCGCCGAAGCAGCTCCTCCGCGCCCAGGGATCCCGCGGCCTCCGGCTGCTCCTTTTCCCGCAGCACGGCGTTCAGGGCCTCGCCCGGCGCGAACCGGGTTGCATGCAGCCGGCGAAGGGCCTCCTCCGTTTCCCGGCGCTTCTGTTCCGTCTTTTCCAGCCGGTCCTTTCCCGCCAGCCCCGCGTTATATCCAATCTCCGTCAGCCGCAGGTCGGCATTGTCCTGGCGCAGGTACAGCCTGTGCTCCGCCCGGGAGGTCATCATCCGGTAGGGCTCATCCGTTCCCTTGGTGGTCAGGTCGTCCGTCAGCACCCCGATATAGGCCATGTCCCGGGTCAGCACGACCTGGGGCCTGCCCTGCAACGAAAGCGCCGCGTTCATGCCGGCCAGCAGCCCCTGGCAGGCAGCCTCTTCATACCCGCTGGTGCCGTTGATCTGGCCAGCGAAGAAGAAGCCCTTGATCCGCAGGCTTTCCAGCGTCGGCCGCAGCTCCAGGCTGTCGATGCAGTCGTATTCGATGGCGTATCCCAGCCGGGTAAATTCGCAGCGGCGCAGCCCCGGAATCGTCCGGTACATCGCCCACTGCACGTCCTCCGGCATGGAGGTGGACATGCCCTGCACATACCATTCCAGGCTGTTCTTCCCTTCGGGTTCGAGGAAGATTTGGTGCCGGTCCTTGTCGGCAAAGCGCACTACCTTGTCCTCGATGCTCGGGCAGTACCGGGGGCCCACCCCGTGGATTTTTCCGCTGTAAAGGGGGGCCCGGTCGAGGTTGTCCAGGATGATCCGGTGAGTTTCCGGCGTGGTCCAGGTCAGGTAGCAGCTGTAGGTATTCTCCAGCTTTTTCTCCGTCATGAAGGAAAAAGGAGTGACCGGGTTGTCGCCCCGCTGCTCCTGCATTTCGTCGAAGTCAATGGTTTTCACGTCCACCCGGGCCGGCGTGCCGGTCTTGAAGCGCCGCAGCTGAAACCCGAGATCCCTGAGGCTCGCGGACAGCAGGTTGGCGCCGGTCAGCCCCTGGGGCCCGCCTTCCCGCCGGTATTCCCCGATAATGATACTGCCTTTGAGGTAGACACCGGTGGCCGCCACCACCGCCCTGCAGGGAATCCGAAGGCCGGTGGCGGTGGTCACACCGGTGATCCGGCCGTTTTCCGTTTCCACGGAGGCGACTTCGCCCTGGCGCAGGGTCAGGTGCGGCTGCGTCATCAGGGCCTTCCTCATCCGGTTCTGGTAGGCCTGCTTGTCAGCCTGGGCCCGGAGGGAATGCACCGCCGGCCCCTTGCCGGTGTTCAGCATCCGGCTCTGCAGAAAGGTATCGTCAATCGCCAGCCCCATCTCGCCGCCCAGCGCGTCCAGTTCCCGCACCAGGTGGCCTTTGGCGGAGCCGCCGATGACCGGATTGCATGCCATCAGGGCTACGCCGTCCATATTCAGCGTCAGCAGCAGCGTATCGATTCCCATGCGGGCTGCTGCCAGCGCGGCTTCACAGCCCGCATGCCCGGCCCCGATGACCACCAGATCCGCCATAGTTCCCGCTCCTTATCCGTTTTCAGAATATCCGTTGTACATAAAGCGCCAGTCCCAGCTCATCGGCACCCGCACATCCTCCGGAATCGACCAGCTGAAGCCCTCCAGGTCCGTGTAGCGGTTCACTGTCACCACCACCGCGCCCAGCGGGTCTGAATAGGAGGCGCCGGGGAAGCTGAAGTAGCCGTGGATGCTGCGCTGGCCCGGATCGATCGGCAGCTGGTAGCTCCCGTCGAAGAACGTGCTCTCCCCGTCCGTGTTGCAGACCATGGGATTGCCGTCCCGGTCATAGCACTCCACCCGGAAATACACCCGGTTGACCGTGAAATCGCTCATGTTGCGCAGGGTGATCCGGATCTGGTTATTCGCGTCCACCGTCAGGCCTTCCACCATGATAGCGCCGTTATAGTCGTTCACCCGGATTTCGCCGGTGGCCGTGTAACCGCCGTCCTCCGTGATAACCCGCAGCGTCGTGGTCCCGATCCGGTGCCCGGTCAGGTAGCAGGAATTCCCGGTTCCCCGGGCCGTGGCAATAGAGGGATCGCCGGTTCCCCAGATCATGTTCTGGTTATTGGCGTCCTTCGGAATCGTGATGGCGGTCGCCCGGTGATACTCATCGTAGAGCTGCACATGGTGCAGCGTCGCTTTCAGGGTCACACCCTCCACCGGCTGAATCACCGTCACCCGGACCTGGCCCGCCTTGCCGGACTTGTCCGCCGCGCGGGCCGTAATCGTGGCGGTTCCGCGCTTGAGGCCGGTCACTTCCCCCGTGGCGCTCACGGAAACGACCTTCGGCGCGCTGCTGGTGAAGGTGACGCTTTTGTCCGTGGCGTCGTCCGGCTCCACAATCCAGCCCAGCTGTGCCGACTCCCCGGTCAGCACGGAAATGCCCCCGGGTTCGGAGAAGCTGATTCTGGTCACGCGCTGAATCACCGTGATGCGGGCGCTGGCCGTCAGGGAGGGGTCGGACACGCTGCGGGCGGTAATGATGCATTCCCCGGCCCGGACGCCGACCACCTTTCCCTGGCTGACGGTGGCGATGCTTTCATCCGAGCTTTCCCAGGTCACTTTCTTGTCATTGGTGTCCGCCGGCAGCACCGTCGCCCGCAGGTATGCCGGATTCCCCTTGACCACCGCGCTGGCCTCGGTCTTGTCCAGGGTGATCGCTTCGGCGGTCCGGGTCACCGTAATCGAAATGGAGCCCTTGACGCCGGACCCGTCCTTCGCCACCGCGTCAATTACCGCCTGGCCCTTGTTCATGCCGGTGATGACGCCCTCTTCGTCGACCTCGGCCACTTTGGGATTTCGGCTGGCCCAGGTCACATCCTGGATAGAGGCGTTTGACGGCTCGCAGACAGCTTCCGCCTGAATGGATTCCCCGGCCGCCACGCTCTTTTGCTCCGTGACCACCGTGATTTTTTTCACCGGCTGGATCACCAGCACCCGCAGGGTTTCCGTGACCTCCGGATTCTGAACGCTGGCAATGACCAGGTCGCACTCGCCCCGCTGCTCCGCTTTCAGGCTGGTTCCGGTGATCCGGGCAACCCCGGCGTCATCCGTCGTGTACGCCACTTTCAGGTTCGATGCATCCTCCGGAGTGACCGCCGTTTTCAGCGGCACAGTTTTCCCCGCCGCAACCACCAAAACCTGGTGGTCCGTGGGCGCCTTCAGCAGCCCGGCCACGGCAGGGTCGCCCGGGTCATACACCGCAAGGTTCTTTGTGCTCAGGGTCACATGGGTCACCCGGCGCAGCACGGTCACGGGCAGCACTGCCTTCCAGGTACGCTTTCCCACCTTCAGGGTCGCGGTTACCTGGGTCTTTCCTTTTTTGACAGCGGTAATATCCCCGCCCGCAGAAACGGACGCTACCTTCGGGTTCGCAGAAACAAAGGCCAGGTCCCCGTCCCCCAGGGCTTCCCCGGCACGGGAAAGCGCCGCCTGGTACGCATCGCCTTCAAAGAGCTGGATTTCCCGATCGGTGAAGGCAAACTCCCGCTCCGCCAGGGCGGGCGCCGCAGCCGTCCAAACGGCCAGCAAAACGGCCAGCAAGGTGGCCAGAACCAGCCAACTCCGTCTTTTCATTGCTTCATCTTTCCTTTCTGCACAGCATTTCCCGGGCATCGGGCTGCATGCCGTTCCGGCCGGAACCGGGCAGCGGCCCGCCCGCCATTCTTCCTTCTATCCATACAAACGAAACGCCCGCCGCCATCCTTCCCCGACCGGGCCCGGCGGGGCAACAGGAAACGGTGCCGCTGACCCAGCGGCACCGCAGCGGAAAACGCCCTCAGTGAGTGTCCATATAGGAGCGAACCAGCTCCTCCAGAATCTCATCCCGCTCGAGCCGGCAGATCAGGCTCCGGGCGGAATTATAACTGGTAATATAGGTCGGGTCGCCGGAGATGATATAACCCACCAGCTGCGTAATCGGATCATAGCCCTTCGCCTGCAGCGCCTTATAGACGTACATCAGGATATCATGGGCTTCATTCCCCGTCCCCACGATGGGATTGAGCTTCATGGTGTTGAATTGTTCCTCCACAGCGGCCACCCCCTTTTGTTCCATGCCCATATTATACCTTATCCGCTTGCCCGCTGACAAGCGTTTCCGCGCTTTTTTTCGCCCTTTTCGCGCCAAAAACCGGCCCCCGGGCGAAAAAATCAGCCTTGCGCGATTTCCCTCCGGCATTATATAATGAAGGGTAGTAATAATGTAAAGGAGCCACCACTATGGAAGAAGCCCCCCGCAGCAATTTTATCTGGGATGCCATTGACCGGGACCTGGCGGACAAGCGCTACACCGAAGTCCACACCCGTTTCCCGCCGGAACCCAACGGATATATGCATATCGGCCACTGCAAGGCCCTGATTATGGATTTCCTGACCGCCGAAAAATACGGCGGAAAGTGCAACCTGCGCTTTGACGACACCAACCCCGCCAAGGAAGACACCGAATATGTGGAAGCCATCAAGCGGGATATCCACTGGCTGGGCTTCCACTGGACCGGCGGCGAATTCTACGCCTCCGACTACTACGACAAGTGCTACGAAATCGCCGAGGACTGGATCCTCCGCGGCCTGGCCTACGTGGATGAGCTGAGCAAGGACGAGATGCGCGAATACCGCGGCACCCTCACCGAGCCGGGGAAGAACAGCCCCTGGCGCGACCGCCCCGCCGAGGAAAGCCTGGACCTGTTCCGCCGGATGCGCGCCGGCGAGTTCCCGGAAGGCAGCAAAACCCTCCGGATGAAGATCGACATGGCCTCCCCGAACATCGTCATGCGGGATCCGGCCATGTACCGCATCCTGTACAAGGAGCACTGGCGCACCGGCAGCAAGTGGTGCATCTATCCGATGTACGACTTTTCCCACCCCATCGGAGACGCGCTGGAAGGCATTTCCCACTCCATGTGCTCCCTGGAATACGAGATTCACCGCCCCCTGTATGACTGGGTCGTGGAAAAGGCCGCGAACATGCTGCCCGCCCGTCCCCGCCAGATCGAGTTTTCCCGCCTGAACATGACGGGCACCGTCATGTCCAAGCGGTACCTGCGCCAGCTGGTGGAAGGCGGCCACGTGGCCGGATGGGACGATCCCCGGATGCCCACGCTCAGCGCCATGCGCCGCCGCGGATATCCTCCCATGGCGATCCGCAACTTCGTGGATACTATCGGCATGAGCAAGGCGGATTCCACCGTGGACTACGCCGTCCTCGAGCACTGCGTCCGCGACGTGCTGGGCGAAACCGCGCCCCGGGCCATGGCCGTGCTGAACCCGCTGAAGGTCGTGCTGACCAACTGGCCGGAAGGGGAAACGAAAACCGTTACCCTGGAAAACCACCCGGACCATCCGGAGATGGGCGAGCGGACCCTAGCCTTCGGCCGGGAGATCTGGATCGACCGGGACGATTTCATGGAAGTCCCCGTGAAAAAATACCAGCGGATGTTCCCCGGCAATGAAGTCCGCCTGAAGGGCGCCTATATCGTCCGGTGCGACAGCTGCGCCAAGGACGCGGAGGGGAACGTGACCGAGGTGTACTGCACGGTGGATCCGGATTCCTTCTCCGGCAGCGCCGGCGCCGACCGGAAGATCAAGGGCAAAACCCTGCACTGGGTGCCCGCCGGGGACTGCATTCCCTTCGAAGCCCGGCTCTATGACCCCCTGCTCAACGACAACCTGGACGACGAGGAAGCGGAAGCCGACAAGAAGGATTTCATCTCCCGCCTGAACCCGGAAAGCCTGAAGGTTTGCCGCGGCTATGCCGAAAAGGCCATCGCCGGCGCCGAACCCGGCAGCTGCTTCCAGTTCCTGCGCACCGGCTATTTCTGCAAGGATCCGGATTCCACCCCGGACCTTCCCGTATACAACCGCACGGTCGGCCTGAAGGACACGTTCGCCAAGCAGGCCAAATAATCCAAAGCCAAACCGTTTTCCGTGAGCCTCCCGGCTGAACAAGGGTCCGGGAAGCGGCCGGAATCCCCAATAAACTGCTATCCAGGAGGAAACCCTATGCAAGTCCGAACCCGTTTCGCGCCAAGCCCCACCGGCTTCATGCACCTGGGCGGCGTGCGCACCGCCCTCTACGCCTATCTCTATGCCAGGCAGCACAACGGCAGCTTTATCCTGCGCATTGAGGACACCGACCAGGAGCGCTATGTGGAAGGCGCTACCGAGGTCATTTACGACACGCTCCGCGACTGCGGCCTGAACTGGGACGAAGGCCCCGATATCGGCGGCCCCTGCGGCCCCTACATCCAGTCCGAGCGCAAGGACACCTACCTGCCCTACGCCGAGCAGCTGGTAAAGAGCGGCCATGCCTACTACTGCTTCTGCTCCAAGGAGGAGATCGAGGAGCGGCGGGAGAAGGTCGAGGCCGCCGGCGGCACCTGGAAATATGACAAGCACTGCCTGCACCTGAGCCCGGAGGAAATCGCGGCGAAAAAGGCTGCCGGCATTCCCTGGACGATCCGCATGAACGCGCCCACCGAAGGCGAAACCAGCTACCACGACGTGGTCTTCGGCGACATGACCTTCCAGAACGCGGAGTCCATGGACGACATGGTGCTCATCAAGCAGGACGGCATGCCGACCTACAACTTCGCCAACGTCATCGATGACCACCTGATGGGCATCACCCATGTCATGCGCGGCATGGAATACCTGTCCTCCACGCCCCGGTACAACTATCTCTATACCGCCCTGGGCTGGGAGATTCCGACCTATATCCACCTGCCCACGGTCATGCGGGACGCCACCCACAAGCTGTCCAAGCGGTCCGGGGACGCCTACTATTCCGACTACATGGAAAAGGGCTATCTGACGGAAGCCCTGATCAACTACCTGGCGCTGGTGGGCTGGAACCCCGGCACGGACCGGGAGTTCTTCACCCTGCCGGAGCTGGTGGAGGCCTTCGACGTAGCCCGGATCAACAAGGCCCCGGGCATCTTCGACGTGGATAAGCTGACCTGGTTCAACGCGGAATACATCCGCCGGATGGACAAGCAGCGCTATCTGGAGATGGTGACGCCCTGGTTCGACAAGGCCCTTGCCGGCAAGGGCATCGATTATCCCCGGCTGGCGGAGCTGATGCAGGAGCGCACCGAGATCTTCAGCCGCGTGCCGGAGATGGTCGCATTCCTGGCAGAGCTGCCGGATTACGACATCGAACTCTATACCCATAAGAAGATGAAGACCGACGCGGCCGTGTCCAAAGCCAACCTGGAAATGATCCGGCCCGTGCTGGAGGCCATTGGCCCCTGGACCGAGCAGGAGATTCACGACCGGGTCATGGAAGCCATTGCCGCGGCCGGGCTGAAAAACGGCGCGGTGCTCTGGCCCCTGCGGATCGCGATCAGCGGCCAGGCCAACACCCCCGGCGGCGCCTTCGAAATCGCGTGGCTCCTGGGCAAGGAGGAAACCCTGCGCCGCCTGGACATCGGCCTCAAAAAGCTTGCTAAATCATGAAAGGAGCCTTCTCCATGAGCAGAGTCATCTGGATCGTTCTGGACAGCGTCGGGATGGGCAACGCCCCGGACGCGGAGAAATTCGGCGATGCCGGCGCCAACACCATCGGCCACATCATGCTGCGCTTTCCGGACCTGCGCATTCCGAACCTGCGCAGGATCGGCTACGGCAACATTGACGGCATGGAGAACATGACGCCCGCGGAGCATCCGGAAGGCGCCTTCGGCCGCCTGGCGGAGCTGAGCGCCGGCAAGGACACCACTATCGGCCACTGGGAAATGACGGGCATCCATACGCCCAAACCCTTCCCGGTGTATCCGGACGGCTTTCCGCAGGACGTGATCGATGAATTCGTCCGCCGCACCGGCGTGCCCGGCATCCTGTACAACGGTGTCGCTTCCGGAACGGTAATCATCGAGCAGTACGGCGAGGAGCACCTGAAAACAAAAAAGCCGATCATCTACACGTCGGCCGACAGCGTGTTCCAGATCGCCTGCAACGAGGATATCTATCCTCCGGAGAAGCTGTATGAGATGTGCCGCATCGCCCGGGAAATCCTGACCGGGGACCATAACGTGGCCCGGGTCATCGCCCGTCCCTTTGTGCGGACCGGCAGCGGCTGGGCCCGGACCCCGAACCGCCGGGATTTCTCCTGCAAGCCGAAGGGGGATTTCCTGCTGAAGCGGATCATCGACGCAGGCCAGACGGTCTACGCCGTGGGCAAGATCGAAGATATCTTTGCCGCGGAAGGCATCAGCGAAGCCGTGCACACCAGGGACAACATGGACGGCATGGACAAGACCATGGATGCCCTCGGCAAGGTGGACAGGGGCCTGATCTTCACCAACCTGGTCGAATTCGATTCCTCCTGGGGCCACCGCCGGGATGTGGCGGACTATGCCAGGGGCCTGGAGGACTTTGACAGCCGGCTGGGGCCGCTGATGGATGCCCTGGGACCGGAGGATACCATCGTCATCACTGCGGACCATGGCTGCGACCCCACCTACCAGGGCACCGACCACACCCGGGAATGCGTTCCCTTCCTGCTCTACGGGCCGCAGGTAAAGCCCGGCGTCAACCTGGGCACCGGCACCAGCTTCGCGGATTCCGGGGAGACCGTCCGGAATATTCTGGGCGTCAACGTACCGAACCGCCCGCTGCCCATCGGCAGAAACCGCTGGCCGGAAATCCGGAAATAAGGTTTTCAATGAAACCGCCTCCCGGGCGCAACCGGGAGGCGGTTTTTCTGTTCTCTGGCATAGCCGCAGCGGGCGGCTTCTGTCTTCAAGCGCAGCAAAGCGTGCGTTTTTTCATCCGGGCGTAGCGGAGAGGACAGTTTGTCAGTACTGCGGGTTTTTGATGAAAAGCAGCCCGCTTTCCCGGTCGTAGCTACAGTAGACCGGCGGCGCCAGGGAGGTGCCCAGGATCCATTCCTGCAGCCCTTCCTGATCCCCGTCCGTCATATGCCGGACCACCTCCGGCGGCAGCCGCAGGGCGATTTCCCGCACAGCGGATGCTTCCAGCCCGTCCACCACCGCCGCGGCTTCCTCCAGGGTTGCCGCCACGGCATAGGCAAAATCCTCCGGCAGCAGCTCCGGCCAATCCCGCTCGCACAGGATGACCCATTCCCCTACCGTTTCCGGCCACCGGTGGTCCAGGGCCATGGTTTCCGTTCCCCGGTTGTACCACAGCCAGGTGCAGTCCTGCCCTTCCCCCTGTTCGTCCGTGCCGTTGTCGTCCCAGGTCAGGTCCACCATCACCCACTGCCGGCGGATCCGGACCAGGTTCCACATATGCGGGCCGTATTCCGTGCCTGAACGGCCGGTGCCGTTGATATACCGTACTTCCAGCCCCGCCAGGCGCCCCACGAGGAAGAAGGCGTCGGAATACCCGTCGCAGTTGGCGACCCCATTCAGCAGCGCGCCGACGGCACAGTCGTCGTCGTTATGCTCGGAATCATCGTTTCCATAGCGGATCCGCCGGCAGAGCTCGTCATGAATATACCGTTCCCTTTCCAGGGCGGAGCCTTCCGCCCCGGCGGCGATTTCCAGGGCGGCGGCCAGGGTGTCCCATTCCCGCTCGCCCAGGAGCTCGCTCCGGCCGGTCTGGTAATAGGCCCAGATCTTTGTTCCGGCCATATAGTCCAGCCATTCCGTGTCGATTCTCCAGCCGCCGCCGTTCTGGATCCGGCTGCCCTCATAGCCCACGATGCCCGCGAAGCACAGCAGCCCGGAACGGTATTCATCATCCGCCCAGCCGTCATAGACGCTCTGGTTGCAGGTGAAGGAAAAGCCGGCATCCCCGTTCTCCGCGCAGGCCAGAATGGCCTCCGCCAACTCCTGCAGGTTGCCGACGGTTTCCGCGGAGGCGCAGCAAGCCTGAAGGACCATCATCAAAGCGACGATCCCCGCGAAAACCAACCGCAGCAGCCGCATAGGCACCCTTCCCCTGTTTTATTTACAAAAGCTCCCGAAGAAATGCTTCGGGAGCTTTTGCAAAACGATTGTTTACTTGTTCATTGCTTCCTGCACCGCCACGGCCACGGCCACGGTCATGCCGACCATGGGGTTGTTGCCGGCGCCCAGGAATCCCATCATTTCCACATGGGCGGGAACGGAGGAGGAACCGGCGAACTGCGCGTCGGAATGCATCCGTCCCATGGTATCCGTCATGCCGTAGGAGGCAGGGCCGGCCGCCATATTGTCGGGATGCAGCGTCCGCCCGGTGCCGCCGCCGGAGGCCACGGAGAAGTACTTCTTGCCGGCTTCCCAGCGTTCCTTCTTATAGGTTCCGGCCACGGGATGCTGGAACCGGGTGGGGTTGGTGGAGTTGCCGGTGATGGAGATGTCCGCGCCCTCGTGCCACATGATGGCCACGCCTTCACGCACATCGTCCGCGCCGTAGCAGTTGACCTTGGCCCGGTCGCCGGTGGAATAGGCCGTCTTGCTGACGATGGTCAGGGCGTGGTCTTCCTTCACGTCGGCGCTCAGGTAGTCATACTTGGTCTGCACATAGGTGAAGCCGTTGATCCGGCTGATGATCATGGCGGCGTCCTTGCCCAGGCCGTTCAGGATAACCCGGAGGGGCTTCTGGCGAACCTTGTTGGCGTTCAGCGCGATTTTGATGGCGCCTTCCGCGGCGGCGAAGGATTCATGGCCGGCCAGGAAAGCGAAGCACTCGGTTTCCTCGTCCAGCAGCATGGCGCCCAGGTTGCCGTGGCCGATACCGACCTGGCGCTGGTCCGCCACAGAACCGGGGATGCAGAAGGCCTGCAGCGCGGTGCCGATCCAACGGGCGGCTTCCGCGGCGTTCTTCGCGTTTTCCTTCATGGCGATGGCGGCACCCAGTTCATAGGCCCACTTCACGTTTTCGAAGCAGATGGGCTGCGTGCTTTCCACGATGGAGTAAGCGTCCACGCCCTTGCCGTTGGTGTAGGCTTTCACGTCGTCAAAGGTTTTGAATCCATACTTGTCCAGGACGGGCTGCAGCTGGGGCATACGTCCTTCATAGTTCTCAAACAGAGCCATTCAATCGCACCTCCCCTTATTCTTTCCGCGGATCAATCCACTTGACCG
>Ga0265298_10009489_pt1 | contig 11583 bp, 9 predicted proteins | sample AusTroGonzalo_MG_3_FD_193486 | JGI IMG/M metagenome (GOLD analysis project Ga0265298, IMG submission 193486) | Bovine rumen microbial communities from tropical cattle in Woodstock, Queensland, Australia - Gonzalo_01 | ecosystem: Host-associated > Mammals > Digestive system > Stomach > Rumen ...
ACACCCGGAAAAAGTATCAGGAACTGTGTGAACGGACCGGCGTTCCACTGGCCGTCCTGCCTCAGGGACTGATGGAGGAAGCGACCGGGAGAACCAATAAGGTGGCGGCGCTGCGGGAAGGCGCCTTTGCCGAACAGATGAAAGCCTGCCTGTAACAGGGCGGGAGATCATAAATCAGATTTTATAAGCCGTAAAGGCGGGGGGACAAACGTCGAATGGCGACAATGAACTTGAAAGATGCCACTAAAGTACTGGTGGAGGAATCCTCGGGGATTCTGGCCGAAGCAACCAGGATCAGGAAGGAAGCGGATTTCCTGTATGACGCGCTGAAGCGGCTGGACGCCGAGATGAATCAGCAGCGCGAAGAGGAGGCCGCGCGCCGCAGGCAGCAGGAGCAGCAGAAGGCCCAGTCTGCCCATACGAAGGCATTCACCATGCTGGATGACGATGAAAAGCAGATGCTGGAAGAGGCGAACCGCCAGAACGCAGAAGCATCTGCGCCTGCGGAAGTCGAGAAGGAGCCTGAAAAGAAGCGGAAGAAGACTGAGGAAACCGAAGCCGCCGAAACCGCGGAAGCAGCGCCTGCCGAGGAGAAGAAGGAAGAAGCTCCCGCGACGAAAAAGCCTGCCGAACCCGCCGAGGAAAAGAAACCTTCCAAACCGGCAGAGCCGAAGAAACCGGCGATCGGCCAGATCATCAGCCGTCCGGGAGATACGCCTGCGGCAAAACCCGCAGCAAAGCCCGCACAGCCCGGTCAGCCTGTCCGGAGCCTGTACGGCCGTCAGCCGGGACAGCAGGGACAGGGCGGACCTTACGGCCGTCCGGCCGGTCAGGGCCCATACGGCCGCCAGCCGGGACAGCAGGGACAGGGCGGACCTTACGGCCGTCCGGCCGGGCAGGGTCCCTATGGCCGTCCGGCAGGACAGCAGGGTCAGGGCGGACCTTACGGCCGTCCGGCGGGCCAGCAGGGCGGATACGGCCGTCCGGCAGGGCAGCAGGGACAGGGCGGCAACCGTCCCCAGGGCGGACCCCGCCAGGGCATGGGCGGACGCCGGCAGGCTCCCGAACTGGCCATGCCGATGGAGAAGGAAAGAGTTTCCAACTACGACCCGAACAAGAAGAACTATGTCCGCCAGCATGATCCGGAGAACCAGCCACGCAACAAGAAGCAGCAGGCAAACCGGAACAACCGGTTCAACGGATATGACGACGAGCCGATCCGCGGCGGCAAGCGCGCGCGCTCCAAGAAACCAAGCGCCCAGCAGATGATGGCGCCGATCAAGATCGAGACAGCCTATATGGCCGGCGATACGATCACAGTGCGTGATCTGACTGAAAAGATCGGTAAGCCTGCGGGTGAGATTATCAAGAAGCTGTTCCTGCTGGGGAACATGGCTACGATCAACAGCGAAATCGACTTCGATACCGCTCAGTTGGTCTGCTCCGATTTTGAGATTACCCTCGAAAAGAAGCAGGAACAGAGCGCAGAAGCTGCTTTGGTGGCTGAGGACTTTGAGGACGAGGAAGAGAACCTCGAGACCCGTCCTCCGGTCGTAACCATCATGGGTCACGTCGACCACGGCAAGACGAGCCTGCTGGACTACATCCGGAAGAGCCGGGTGACCGCGGGCGAAGCCGGCGGCATCACGCAGCATATCGGCGCCTACACGGTGGACGTGGACGGACGGAAGATCACCTTCCTCGATACTCCCGGCCACGAAGCCTTCACGGCGATGCGCGCCCGCGGAACGCAGGCAACGGATATCGCGGTACTGGTAGTTGCGGCGGACGACTCCGTCATGCCGCAGACGGTTGAATCCATCAACCATGCCAAGGCAGCCGAAGTGCCGGTGATCGTGGCGATCAACAAGATGGACAAGCCGGACGCGAATCCCGAGAAGGTCAAGCAGGACCTGACCCAGTACGGGCTGGTGTGCGAAGACTGGGGCGGCGAGACGATCTGCGTGCCCGTTTCCGCGCATACCGGTATGGGCGTCAACGAGCTGCTTGAAATGATCCTGCTGCAGGCGGACATGCTGCAGCTGAAGGCAAACCCGAACCGCCTGGGCCGCGGCGTCATCATCGAAGCGAAGCTGGACAAAGCACGGGGTCCGCTGGCGACCGTACTGCTGCAGAACGGTACGCTGCATGTGGGTGACAGCATCATTGCGGGCCTTGCTTCCGGTAAGGTGCGCGCACTGATCAATGATAAGGGCGAACGCGTGAGCGAAGCCGGCCCATCCATGCCTGTGGAGATCATGGGTTTTGACGATGTGCCGAGCGCCGGCGATGAAATGATCGCCGTGGGCGACGATCACCTGAGCCGTCAGGTGGCAGACGAGCGCCGCGAGAAGATCAAGGCCAGCCGCGAAGCCACGATGGCCAAGATGAGCATGGAGAACCTGTTCTCTTCCATTGAGGCGGGCAAGGTGACCACATTGAACCTGATCATCAAGGCGGACGTGCAGGGCTCCGTGGAAGCGGTCAAGCAGGCCATGGAGAAACTCAGCAACGACGAAGTCAAGATCCGTGTGCTGCACAGCGCTGCCGGCGCCATCACCAAGGACGATGTGAACCTGGCTTCCGCGTTCAATGCAATCATCATCGGCTTCAATATCCGGCCGGACGCTTCCGCCCGGGAGGCCGCGGAAAAGAACAAGGTCGATGTACGGCTTTATACCGTTATCTATAAGGCTATCGAGGATATGGAACTGGCTATGAAAGGTATGCTTGAGCCGGAGTACCGCGAGGTGCTGCTGGGCCACGCAGAGGTCCGGAATGTGTTCAAGATTACCGGTTCCGGTATCATTGCCGGCTGCTATGTCACGGACGGCAAGGTGCAGCGCAACGCGAACGTGCGGCTGCTGCGTGACAACGTGGTTGTGTTTGAAGGCAAGCTGAGCAGTCTGCGGCATCTGAAGGATGACGTGAAGGAAATGGCAGCCGGGTATGAGTGCGGTATGAGTCTGGAAGGACATAATGATATTAAAGAGGGCGATGTAGTAGAGTGCTACATCATGGAAGAGATACCGAGATAATATGAGTTATCAGAGAATTGACAGGATTTCGGAAGAGGTTCGGCGGGAAGTGGATGCTATTATCCGCGATGAACTCAGTGATCCGCGGATCAGCGGGACCTTTTCCGTGACGCGCGCCGAAGTGACCGGTGATCTGCGGTACGCAAAGATCTACATCAGCGTGCTTGAGGACGACAAGCGGGACGAACTGATGGCTGCGCTGAAGAACGCCAAGGGCTTTATCCGCCGCTCTCTCGGCAAGCGGATGATCATCCGGTATACACCGGAGCTGATCTTTGTGAGCGACAAAAACATCGAATACGGTGTCCATATCGCCAAAGTGCTGGCGGAGACCCTTGGAACGGAGGAGCGCACCGATGACCGCGATGAGCAGGAACCCTGAAGCGATTGCCGAAGCGATCCGAAAAGCCCAGCGCATTGCCGTATGCAGCCACATCAATCCGGACGGGGACACACTGGGCTGCGCGACCGCGATGTGTCTCGGGCTTCAGGCACTCGGCAAAGAGGTTTCCATGTTCTGCGACGGCAAAGTGCCGGATACGCTGGCTTTTCTGCCCGGATCGGAAGAAATCCGTATTCCGGGTCCGAAGGAAGGCCCGTTTGACCTTTTGCTGGCGGTGGACGTCAGCGACGAGGGCCGCATGGGCGCCTGCATCAGCCTGAAGGCTGTCAGTGCCCATACGGCACAGATTGATCATCATCCGACCAACCCGCTGTTCATGGAAGTGAACAGCGTGGACGGAAAAGCACCGGCCGCGGCGGTTATGATCCATGAACAGCTGAAGGTGCTGGGCGTCCCTATGACAAAGGAGATTGCCGAATGCATTTATACGGGCATCAGCACGGATACAGGCAACTTCTCCTTTGCTTCCACAAACGCGGAATGCTTTGAAATCATGAGCGAGCTGATGCAGTATGAGCTGCCGCTGTCCGAACTGAACCGGATCCTTTTCAGGGGACGCCCGATGCCGCAGGTGAAGCTGCTGGGACGGGCGCTGTGCAGCCTGAAATATTATCAGAACGGCCGGATTGCCGTGATGAAACTGACCCGGAAGGATTTCGAGGAATGCTACGCGCTGAGCGAGCATGCGGACACCATTGTGAACTTCGGCCTGGATACTTTCGGAACCCGGATGGCCCTGCTGGCCCGGGAAGATGACCAGGGAAAGATAAAGTTCAGCCTGCGGGCGAAGGAACCGGACACGATCAACGACGTAGCTCAACAGTTCGGGGGCGGCGGACATCCGCAGGCAGCCGGCATCTCGATGGACGGTCCGCTGGATGAAACAGTGGAAAAGGTGCTGCAGGCCATGATCCTGAAACTGAAAAGGAAGAACGCCTGATCATTTGGACGTACGGAAGGAGATCCTTCGACAAGCTCAGGATGACACAATTAACGCAGGTGCGGAACAGCGATGAACGGATTCTTTAATATTCTGAAACCCACGGGAATGAGCAGCGCAGCCGTTGTGGCGGTGATGCGCAGACTGACGGGAGAAAAGCGCGTCGGGCATGCCGGCACGCTGGACCCGGAGGCCGCAGGTGTCCTGCCGATCATGACAGGGAAGGCCGCGCGGCTTTTTGATTATCTGACGGACAAGGAAAAGGAATATGTGGCTGTTTGCGCCTTCGGCAGCAGGACGGATACCCAGGACGCGACCGGTGAAGTGATCGAAACCGGAGAAAACTATCCGGACCGGGAAACCGTGATCCGGGCTGCCGCGGAACTGACGGGGGATATCCGACAGGTCCCGAGCATGTACAGCGCGATCAAAGTCGGCGGGAAGCCGCTGTACGCCCGTGCCAGGAAGGGAGAGACCGTTGAAGTGCCGGAACGGACGGTACATATCGAAAGCATCGAAGTACTGCGGGATATGCCGGAACACGGGATTGAAATCCGGGTGCGCTGCGGAAAGGGAACCTATATCCGGACGCTGTGCGAGGATCTGGGAAACAAATGCGGGTGTCCCGCGCATATGCGCAGCCTGCTGCGAACCCGGAGCGGCGTATTCACGATAGATGAAGCCATTACGCTGGATGAAGCAAGAACACTTGCGGAGACAGGGACACTGACGGAGCGGATGCTACCGCCGGATTGGCCGCTGAGTCATCTGCTGCGTACGGATATGCCGGCTCGGATGAGCAAACGAGTGATCAACGGAGCGAAGATCCCGCTGACCGCTCTGAACAGTCCCGACATCGGGGAAGACCAGGTGACAAGGGTCTATCTGAATGATCAATTCTGGGGACTGGCAGTGCGACAGGGAGATGAACTGGTCTGGAAGGCGCAGATCGCGCCGGAGGAGACAGAGGAGAGCAAGGCATGCGAGTAATACGGGGGACCAAAAAAGCCGGGGAACGGGTTGTGGCTTTGGGTACCTTTGACGGGGTACATCTGGGACATCAGGCGCTGCTGAAGACAGCCAAAGCATATGCGCGGGCACACGACATTCCGCTGCGGGTCTATACTTTTGACCGGCATCCGCTGGAAGTGATTGCGCCGAAATTTGCACCGAAAATTCTGACGACACTGCCTGAAAAAATGAGCAAAATGTGCCGGCTGGGCGTGGATGAGGTACAGCTGGTTACCTTTGACCGGGACATGGCCGATATGGAACCGGAGGCTTTTCTCTGCCGGCTGCGGGAGGCAATGGACGTCCGGGCGGTGGTGGCCGGATGGAACTATACCTTCGGAAGGAAGGCCGGCGGAAACGCAGAAATGCTTTACAGGGACGGGAAAGAGCGCGGCTACGACGTGCTGATCGAGCAGCCGGTGACCCGGGAGGACGGGATGGCAATCAGCTCGACCCTGATCCGGGAGGAACTGCAGGCGGGGAACATGGATGAGGCGGACCGCCTCATGCGCGGACCGTACGCTATCTCGGGAACGGTGGTGGAAGGGAAGCATGAGGGGCATTTGCTCGGGTTCCCGACGGCAAATGTTGCTTATCCGGCACGCAAAGTGCTTCCGGCTTACGGAGTTTATACCTGCCTGATTGAGACAGCTGAACGGGTTTATACCGGGGTGGTGAATATCGGGGTTCAGCCGACACTGCCTTCAGGGAAGGTGACTGTTGAAGCTCATGCGCTGGAAGGAGAGCCGGAACTTTACGGACGGAAGGTCAGGGTTACAGTGATTGACAGGCTAAGAGGGGAGATAAAGTTCAATTCGATTGAAGAATTGAAGGAGCAGATTGAGAGGGATAAGGAAAAAGCAACCGAGTTGTTTGGAACATAAAATATTTCGCGCCTGCGGGCGCGACCAGGAAAATTGGGGGGCTTTCCGATCGCCCCCCAAGCCCCCTTCGGTTGATTTGCTGATATCAAGAAAAGATAATGGATAAGATGGTCAGAAAAGAGTCAGATCTCTGCCTTGTCAGGGAAACGGGATCAATGATATAATAAATAATTGGTGATTGTCTCATGTAAGCAATGGACACCCAGGATCAAAGGAGGAACAATATGCCGGCTACCAAGTTTGACAAGGAATCCATCAAGAATACAATCGTCGGAAAAATCCAGCGGTATAACGGCCTGACCATTGAGGAAGCTTCCCCGCGGCAGATCTACCGCGCCGTGGCTTCTACCGTGCGCGACCAGATCATGCAGAAGCAGGTGCAGAGCCGCGAAGCATGGAAAAAGCAAAAAGGCAAGAGCCTGTATTACCTGAGCGTTGAATTTCTGATGGGGCGCAGCATGTACTGCAACATGCTGAACCTGCTTTCCACCAAGGAATATACCGAAGCACTGCAGGAACTGGGCATTGATATCAAGGATGTACTGAAAGAAGAGCCGGAACCCGGTCTGGGCAACGGCGGCCTGGGCCGTCTGGCGGCCTGCTTCATGGACAGCCTGAGCTGCCTGGATCTCCCGGCAATGGGATGTACGATCCGCTACGAATACGGCCTGTTCCGCCAGAAGATCGTGGACGGACAGCAGGTTGAACTGCCGGATAACTGGCTGGACAACGGCAACCTGTGGGAAACCGCGATGATGGAAGACACCTGCGAGGTACACTTCGGCGGTCATGTGGAAGAGATCGAACTCAACGGGAAGAAGAAGTACGTTACCCAGGACTACTACACGGTTGAGGCGGTGCCGTACGACATGCCCGTGGTCGGCTATGACGCCACCATCGTGAACCCGCTGCGTATGTGGAGCGCCCGGAGCCCCAAGAAGATTGACCTGAACAGCTTCGGCGAAGGCCGTTATGTGCAGGCATCCGAAGAGATTGAACTGGCGGAAGCCATCTCCAAGGTACTCTATCCGGAAGACAGGCACTACGAAGGAAAGATGCTGCGGCTGAAGCAGCACTACTTCTTCACCAGCGCCTCCCTGCAGTATATCCTGAAGGATTACAAGCGCCGTTTCGGCAACGACATGAGCAAACTGCCGGACAAGGTTGTGATCCATATCAACGATACACATCCCGGCATGGCGGTTCCGGAACTGATGCGCCTGCTGATCGATGAAGAAGGCCTGGGATGGGACGAGGCTTCCGCGATCACCCAGAAAACCATCGCCTATACCAACCACACCATCATGGCTGAAGCCCTTGAGAAATGGCCTGTGGGCATGGTGCAGCAACTGCTGCCCCGCTGCTACCAGATTATCTGTGAGATGAACCGCCGCCTGTGCGAACGGCTGTGGAACTTCTTCCCGGGCGACTGGGACCGCATTGCCCGCATGGCGATTGTCAGCTACGACAACGTTCATATGGCGAACATGTGCGTGGCGATGAGCTTCTCCGTGAACGGCGTGAGCCAGCTGCACGGCGAGATCCTGAAGGCCGAAACCTTCCACGACTATAACCTGGTCATGCCCGAGAAGTTCAGCGCGATCACCAACGGCATTACACACCGCCGCTGGCTGATGAGCTGCAACCCGGAACTGACGGACCTGATCTGCGAATCCATCGGTACGGACTGGATCAAGGATCCGGAACGGCTGAGCAACCTGCGCCCATTCGCGGACGATGCCGCCTTCCGTGAAAAGTTTGCCCGGATCAAGCGGCACAATAAGGAACGGCTGGCGGTTATGCTGAAAGACCGACAGGACGCGATCGTCGATCCTTCCTTTATTTTCGACGTCCAGGCCAAGCGGCTGCATGAGTATAAACGGCAGATGCTGAACGCGCTGCACATCCTGGTGCTGTACAACCGCATCGTGAACGACGAGAACTTTACGATGGAACCGCGGGTGTTTATCTTCGGCGCGAAAGCCAGCCCCGGATATTATCGCGCGAAGCAGATTATCCGCATGATCTGCGCGCTGAGCGATCTGATCGCTAAGCATCCGCGGGCCAGCAAGATGCTGCAGGTCGTGTTCCTGGAGAACTACGACGTGAGCAGCGCGGAAATCCTGATTCCCGCTGCGGAAGTTTCCGAGCAGCTTTCCACAGCCAGCAAGGAGGCCAGCGGCACCGGCAACATGAAGTTCATGATGAACGGTGCGGTGACCATCGGCACGATGGACGGCGCGAACGTGGAAATCAGCGAACAGGTCGGCATGGACAACATCTACATCTTCGGTATGCGGGCCGACACTGTGCGCGACATGTACCGCGAGAACAACTACAACCCGATGAGCATCTTCGAGACGAACCAGGAGATCCGCCAGGCCATGAGCCAGATGATCGACGGTACCCTGATGCCCGACAACCCCGCGGCACTGCAGGACCTGTATCACAGCCTGCTGCTCGGCTCCTGGGGAAGCATGGGCGACACTTACTTCGTGCTCAAGGATTTCGGTTCCTACAGCATGGCGCAGCGCCGGCTGAACAACGACTACAGAGATCAGGAGAAGTGGCAGAAGATGGCGGTTATCAATACGGCCATGTCCGGCATCTTCTCCTCCGACCGGACGATCCACGAGTACAACGACAATATCTGGCACCTGAAGCCCATCAGCCAGAAGCCCGAAAAGGTCGAAGAAGCCGAAGCCAAGCCGGAAGGAAAAGCCTCCAAGGACAGCAAGAAGAAAAAGAAATAATCCCGGAAAAACAAAGCGGACCGCAGGAAAACAAATCCTGCGGTCCGCGATATCTCAGGGGTTATTTACCGAAAATCCCCTTGACTTTGCCGAGGAGACCTTCCGCGTTCTTGCCGACATTGCCGGCCAGACCGCCGGCCAGGTTTCCGAGATCCAGCTTGGATGAAACGCCTTTAACGACTTCATCCAGCAGAGAAGGATCAAGATCGATGCCCAACAGGTCTTTAATGATGCCAAGCGGGTTGGAAGTAAACTTCGCAATCAGATCGTTGTTACCGGTCAGCTTGCTGACGAGATCGCTGATAATCTTTTGGATATCCATGATTTATCCTCCTTTGATCGGCCCTGAAGGGGGCTTTTTCTTATCGCTTATTATAGTCTTCAGAGCAATGAATAGCAAGGCAGGCATGAAAAAAGCCGAAACATGTACAGGAGGGGTTGAACAAATTGCCCGGGAGGTTTACAATACAAACAAAATCCGGGAAAAAAGTGAGGAGGTTCAACATTATGCCCGCTGCAAAGAAAACAACAACTGCCGCCAAGAAAGCCACTGCCGCTAAGAAAACGGAAACGACCGTGAAAAAGGCGGCGACGACAGCCGCAAAAGCCACCACAGTGAAGAAGGCTGCAACAACCGCCGCAAAAACCACTGCCGTGAAGAAGGCTGCAACGACTGCCGCAAAAGCTACCGCAGTGAAAAAGGCGACTACGGCTGCGAAGAAGCCGGCAGAAACAGCGGCGAAAACGACAGCAACGGCCGCAAAGAAGACAACAACAGCCGCAAAAAAGCCGGCAACAGTGACAAAGACAACAACAACCCCGGCGAAGAAACCGGCAACGACAACGAAGAAAACAACTGCTGCCACCAAGAAGACGACTGCAGCTAAAAAAAACACTACGGCCAAGAAGCCTGCAACAACTGCGAAGAAAACAGCGGCTCCGGCTTCCGCAAATGCTTCCATGAAAGTGACCGCAGCGGAAAAGAAACTGATCGAAGCTTATCGTGAGGCAACTGCAGATCAAAAGAAGATCTCCCTGAAGGTTTTGCAGGGAGAGTATGCCGATACTTCCCTGATGCTGCTGGATACTGTCGGCGGCGGACTTGAGAAAGGCGCCGAGGGAATCGGCGATACAATCGGCAATTTCCTCGGAAATTTGATCGGAGGGAAAAAATAAGGACCTTCGGATAAAATGTAAGAAAGCGGACGTCATTGCGACGCCCGCTTTTAAGCGTTTTGTGTTTTTACTTTACAGCGATACTTGTATCTCCAGTGATGGTCAGCTGCATGGAGGACGCGCCGAGATTCTCGGGCTCTCCGCCGTTCACTGAATAACCGTTGGCGGCAGATTCGGACTTGTCAGCGAAGACATAGATCACGGCACCAGAGGGCACTTCACCTTCCTTGGCGGACTTCAGGCCCTTGGGCATGTAAGTGAAGGAGCAACCATCACAGGTGACGGTAAAAGTTGTGCTTTCATCTACTTTTGCGGAAGCAGCTGTCTTGATGGCGGTCTTCACATTTACCGTGGTGTCAGCAGAAAGATTAAGGAGCTTGAAGGTGGACATCTCTTCTTCCGGTTCGATCCGGACACCGTTAACGGTCCAGCTCTTGATGGGGTCATCGGATTTGACAGCGACATTGCCGGTGCCGGTGAACGTCAAGGAAGAAACCCCTTCGTCGCTTTCCGGGTTCCCCATGGAATCGGCCTTGAAGAGGTATTTGCCGTTGGCGGTCACGGTGAATTCCTTGGGCTCTTCTGCAGCGGCGATACCCTCATCGTCATCGCCGACTTCTTCGGCATTCTCGTCAGCCTTCTTGGTATCCTTGGCGGTGTCTTTGTCTTTGGATTCTTCCTTTGTGGCGGCAGCTTCGCCTTCGGTGCCGGCTTCCGTTCCGGTTTCACCTTCGGCTCCGGCTTCGCCTTCACCCTCAGCGGCAGCCGGCTTCTCAGGTTCCGGTGCCGGATCCATGCCCGGAAGCTGGACAGCTACCATATCGGTATCCAGTTTATATGCATTGGAGTACAAATGGCAGTATGCATACCAGCCATGGAGCGCTTCCGGAACCTTGGAGAGAATAATCTTGCTCTTGGTAAAATCCTTGACTTTGATCCCCTTGAAACGCTTATCCTTGGAAAGGTTCTTGCCGGTGACTTTATCTTCCGGATCTTCAGGATTCACGAAAACCCACTGATATTTGATCCCTTTACCCTTGACCTTAACGGAAAGAGAAACAGTTTTCTTTTTCTCGTTGGTTTCACACTTGGTCTGCTGAACGATTTCCCATTTGGGAGCGGCCAAAGCTTCCGCAAAGAGGGAGAAAACGAGGCAGAATACGAGGATAAGGCCTACGATACGCTTCATGTTGAACGCCTCCTGCATCTAAACGCAATATATTGTATACATATTAACATATTATCACAAATATATCAATATTTTTTTCAAAAATAAGGGGGCTTTCCGCCTGGGCTGCTGCCCGTTCTCTGCTGAAAACTGTCCACTGGACAGTTTTCCGGGCGCGTCGAACCCCCCAAAAACCCCTTCGGCCATATT
>Ga0265298_10009490_pt1 | contig 11583 bp, 11 predicted proteins | sample AusTroGonzalo_MG_3_FD_193486 | JGI IMG/M metagenome (GOLD analysis project Ga0265298, IMG submission 193486) | Bovine rumen microbial communities from tropical cattle in Woodstock, Queensland, Australia - Gonzalo_01 | ecosystem: Host-associated > Mammals > Digestive system > Stomach > Rumen ...
TCATTAAACACTTCTCTGAATCTTGCAATAATTGCATCATCATAGCATTTTACGCTCAATTCAATCCCTCCCCTAGAACATAATCAGTAAATATTGTGTAACTGTGCCTAATCCAATTCATTGGCGGGATATCATCAAATCCAAACTCAATATACCGGATAATCCTTCGCAATGAATCAACGGTATTTGGGCATTTCAATAAAGCTGGAACATCATAATAGCATTTTGTAATTGCTGTGTCATAGTAGCAAGTAAGTGCATAGACGTATCGTTTTGCTATTTCTATTGCTTCGACTTGTCTGCCATCAATTATATGAAGTTGCTGTGACTGCACTAACCGTTCGTTTATTGCATTCCACCGTGATAGATTGATATTCTTATTCAATATATCCTTTAGAACAAACAGGTCAAGTTGGCATTTGCTTATGTACTCTTGCACATTTTCATAATCACCTTGACTATATTGTTTAGGATACCATATCTTCATTATATCAGTCCTCAATGTTCATAAAGACGTTATTCTTATCTTTATATTCAACAAGTTTATCCTCTGTTTTATTGAAGAACACAGGGGCTAACTTGCAAGCCCAACTATCTGGAAATTCTAAATTAGACTGAATATCAGTAATTACAAATACACGATTTCCTGTTAGCGGCTCTGGTGGTGGAATTATGATTCTGCAACCTTTGCAAAGATTTGTTGCATCGAACGGTAATTCTGCCAAATACGGTTTATCTTCTGGAATTTCAGAAACCCAACCGTATTTTCTTAATGTCGTTGTCTTTGGATTTTCTTGAAAGATGATATCCATTTCTATGTTTTCAGAGAAACCTTTTGGGTTTTCTTCTGCATATATTGTAAACTTCATATCAATGGGATATTGATAGAATACATGAATACCACGCAGTTTTGCCATTTCTTTGAAGAATGAACGAAACATTGTGGAATCTTTCTTTGTAAGCAAGCCCAAGATCGTTCACCCCCAAATGTATTAACGCAAGTCCCAAATTATTTCTTCTGTCAATTCGATATTGTGTTTAATATATTGCAACCATACTTTTGCGGCGGCTATAGCCCAACGCTTTCCATATAATGCGGCTAAAAGGTGTTTGCACACATAACCTTGATTATTTGCTACATTTCTTACTTCCGGCTCTACGTTTTGTTTAACACCGTATTTAGCGTCTACATCTGGTCTGGATAAATAGTAATCAAAACGATATTGAAAATCTGGACACGAACATGCAACCTGTAAATCTTCATTATCTAATGACTTTGATATACTGTTCGTGAGTATTTTTTTCAATTCTGTATCGTTTATCTTTTTAAGCCAACCTTTACGTTGGTTTTTACGAATTGACGCTGTATCTTGTGCAAAATTTTGAAAGGCTCCCTCAAATGCAATTATCACAGTGTAGTCACCGACGCGCATTCTTGCTACAAATGAATCATAAGAATACAGTTCTGAAAAATCTATCTGAATATCTTTCGATGTGTAAAATTTCAGTTTTGCATATCTGCGTCTTGATGATTCAGATTCATTTTTAGATCGCCGGAGAATATCATTTCGTGTAATTTCATTCAAGGGCGTTTTACGCCACTTTATCACATAAAACGCCCCTTTCTATTTCAAAGTGCCAAATTGACACTTTGGACTATATTACTTTCTTGTGCGTCTCGGTCTTTTAGCAGATTCACGGGTAAGCGGCTTTCTTGCAGGTCTTGCAGGTCTTGCTGGCTTCTTTGCCGGAGTTCTGGTAAGAGATTCGTTCATGACCTTGCCCTTGACCTCATATGTATTCTCGCTCTCTTTAACACTTGCATTCTTTGTCTTGAAAGAATATTTCAGAGCGGCAGGAATAATGGTCTTATTACGCATGACACACTCGACAACGAAAGTCGGACGGGTGTTCTCGATAGACTCAGTGAACGGACCGATTTCCTTGAACGAAATAGTCATTCTTGTAGACGGAGCAAAGCTCTCTGAAACGAATTTGATTGGACGCTTAATACCCTTTGTAGTGGTAACGACACCTTCAAGAGTAAGACGCTTTCCACGGACAGTGCCCTTGGAAATTCTGACTGAACGGACATTCTCATAGTTCTCTTTTGCAAACTTGGTAAGCATTCTGTTAAGGACTGCTTCGTCAAACTGTGCAGTAGCAACAGGTGTTGGCTTCTTTGCAACAGGCTTGCGTGTAATACGACGCTTTGCAGATTCAACTCTGCGGGCAGGCTTGCGACTTGCGGCTCTGCGCTTAATAGATTCTGCGCGTCTTGCCATTGTTCTGCGACGCTGACGCTTTACTGACTCACCGAAATCTTCGTCATCTTCATCTTCCGGCTCTTCCTCAACTTCAACTTCGTCCTCGACTTCAAAATCTTCGCCATCTTCATCGTCAACACCAGAAACCTCTGCGTCATCTTCTGCGGAAAGTTCTTCCATAGGAGTGATGACACCGACAACAATCTGATCGCCAGTTTCGCCGCAAACAGGGCAAGTTTCGTCTTCGATTTCAAGTTCTTCGCTGATTTCTTCGTCAGTAACATAGTTAGCACCGCAAATGGAGCACTTGCAAACATGGTTGCCAATCAGTTCTTCTGCGGCGGCTTCTGCTTCTTCAACATCTTCCGGCACATCGTCCATTTCAGGGTCAATGACAAGAACAAGATCATCTTCCGGTGTGAAATCGGCGGTAACGTCTGCTTCGTCACCCTCGCCTTCGCCTTCAAGGAATGTGCGGAATCTGCTAATAGATTCAAACTTTAACTTATTTGCAGGAATAGCAAACGGCTTCTTGCCCTTAATGCGCTTCGGCATACGCTTGACAGATTCCTTGACAGACTTCTTTGCAGGCTTTGTTACCTTTGCAGACGGAGCGGATTTCTTTTCTGATTTGTGAAGTTCCTGATTAGTCAACTCAAAAACATTCAGTTCTGCCATGATAAATTACTTCCTTTCGTAAAGAAATATAAATCAATCAATAGGAAAAGCAAGATCAACATTTGTTCGTAAGAACTCATGTATTTCTTGAATTTCTGCATTTGCTTCTGCTAACAGAGTATCACTATCAAGATTATACTGTGCAGAATTAAGTGTATATTTACCACGGATTCTGCCTAGAATCAATTTAGCATACGCTGTCGCTAGTTTAAGAATCTTCTGCTCCCAGAAGATTTCAGTAATTTCTTCAACGTCCTTATAATCTGGAATATATTGAATCGTAACTGCACTTGTAAAAGGTGGATTCATTGTTACGCTTAATTGCTTCGTATGTGCATCCCAGATAAAATCAAGGTCTGTTGAAATTGTATTGAGTTCTTGTAGTTGCAACATTCTATTTGCATACGCATTCATATTGGTGACAGCGGAGTATGTCAAATTAAGACCAAAAACATCTAATGTGTTCATTGACAAACTATTGTATGAATCTGGTCGCATGACATTTACGACACTATAAACATTTTTACTGCTCAAATCAATAGTACAACCGACACCGTTTGCTCTTGCTCCAAATGGTAGTGTCATATATGCTGGTGTTGTGACATACTGTTTTATTTCTCTGAAAGCCTTGTTTACACATCTTGGTAGACTTTCTTCGATTTCTATGTCAACAACAGTGCCACCTAGCGTAAGCATAATATCATCGACATATTCTGCCATTGTCATATCTTGTCACTCTCCAAGATAAGTTTAACCAAAGTTTTCACAGAACTGTTTTTCCTATACTTTATGTTAAAATTATCACAAATTAAACACAAATCTTCTTTCGTCATTTGAGATAATTGTTCTTCTGTATATGGCTTATCACCATCATGGCTAGTTTCGTCAACTGTTTCAACAAATTGCTCTTTAGCAGAAACGCTCTCTGCAATCTGTTTAGCGATAGGAGAAACAGAGCCATCCACAATAGAAACATCTGTGTATTGCATATTATTTGCAGGCTTTGTTGGATTAGTTTGATTCTGCATCAATTTCTTTTCAAATTGTCTAATTCGTGGTGCAGATGTGATTACTTCAATGCCAAGACTAGCTTGTAATGAATCTCTTAAACTTGTCCAGTAACCAATTTCACGTTCGTTATCAGTATCAAAGATAATAAAATCGTGTGGATTTATCTGAATCTTTTGCCCAGATGAAGTTCTGCAAATAGTATGAATACTATCCTTCAAATTCTTAATTGCAAATTTCATGTGCTATCCTCCGCTCCCCCAATATATTTAAGGAATCCCGCAGATTGGCGTGGAGGAGCCACCAATCTGCGGAAAATATGAATCAGGCTATTGCCTGAATCAAGCAATTAGTTTTATCACGAAACCGTGACAACACAGGTAGCAGATGCCTTTGCACCGTTGTAATCAATAGAGCCAGTGATTGTTGCAGTACCCGGTGCAACACCAGTAACAGTGCCGCTAGAAACAGTTGCAACAGTGGTATCACTAGAAGCCCAAGAAACAGTCTGACCAGCCGGATTCGTAGTAGCCGTAATAGATGCAGTGCCAGTGCCAGAAATAGAGGCAGTAGCCTTGTCAAATGTAACGGTAACAAGCTGAATCGGGTCAGTAGAAACGGTGATATTTGCACCATCGACAACCAACTGGGAGAAGTAAACTGCTTCGTCGTAGTTATCAGTCTCGATAGTCAGAATGCCGCCTGCCGGAAGTTTGCAAATCTGGAATCTCTTATAGAGCGGAACAAAGATCGTACCATCACTGATTGTTGCCATGTCAGAAACATATTCCAGATACGGGGTATCAGGAGTGGTGATAAGCGTAGGAGAAATAACTGCTACTTTACCATTCTCTGTGACAACAGTCGGATTCGTATTGGTATTAACAATCGTGATCGTGATTGTAGAAATTGCCATAACATATCGTCCTTTCTATTTGGTATTTAGATTTTAATTTATATGGTGTGCAGGATTTCTCCCACACACCATATTATTCAATTAGTTGTAAAATCAGCCAGTGATTCTACCACGGAGGTACATCTTACCGTTAATCATCTTCATGCCGTAAGATGTAGCGTAACCCTGCTGACCACGGAAGTCTGCCGGCATCAGGATATCTGTGCTAAGGATAGGCATCATTTTGTTATGTCATCTAACATTGAGGAATACTCTCATTAGATGAATGCTTGCCCTTTCGGGACACATTGTATAATGTGTGTTGGATTACATACCAACCAAGGTCAGACTATATCATAAACTTTGATTAGATCAAAGCCCAAAGGCACTTCGGAATCATTTGATCCCTACACCCCACCACGGGTTAGTCGTTGCGCCTTCGTCCATTTTCATGGACGCTTGGTTCAGTGGTAGCCCAATTTCAAACCTTGTTACCATACATGAGTGATTAGTTCATCCGCATATACATTACTGCATATGTTTGGTAGTTTGAACTCTATAGGGCGTTCCCTGACTTCACCTTTGTTACTACAACATACATCACTGTATGAAGGTACATACCTTTTGATGATTGCTTAACCTGTAACTCTACCACGCAGATACATTTTTCCGTTAATCATCTTCATTCCATAGGAAGAAGCATAACCTTGCTGACCACGGAAATCCGCAGGCATTAGAATATCAGTTGCGGCAATCGGAATATACGGTGCATACACAACAATTTTGTTACGGTACAGCCGTTTCCGCTGTATCTCACTATGTTACCATAGTGTTCAGACTATATCATGAATTTGATAAATCTGTTACCAATCTACCAAAAACCCCCGCACTTCGGATTCACTGAATCCTACTCTACTTACTTCGTGTGGTATTTCAACCACCTTATTTTCAAACCACCTAGTAAAAACTATTTGCACATTTCTGTGATTGTGGTTGTCTAGCTTTCGATAGTCGTTGAACGGTTCAATACTTATGTATTGTTTCGTTGCTGATTGTCCTAATATCCTAGGATTTTCCAGCAATTCACGGGGTTTATACTGGACTTATGTTATGCGACTTTTGCGTAACATTCTGTTAATCCAGTTTCAAGGAAGTTCGTACCCTTGTAACCCATGACGAACACATCAGGGTCAATAAGCGGCACAACATAGACCTTGTAGCGTCCACCAAGAGTACCAATGAAGTGAGGACCGACTGCATCAGTACCACCAGTGCCATCAAAGTTTCTCATGCACTCAATGACGGCAGAAACATTCGTACCGCAAACGATGAAGTTTGGCTGAACTCTCTGCGTTGCATTGAAGATGATCTTTGCACCCTCGGTAAGTCTGACCCAGAAGCTATCATAGTGGTCAATGACATTGACACCAACAGGCGGAACTTTATTCCAAGTAAGTTCTGCGCCAGCCGCCGCGCCATTCAACAGACGGGTCACGATTTCCGTGTCGATTTCATGCTGAATTTCGCCAGCCGCCTGTGCGGACATAACATCAAGGATTTCAGTACCGTACTGCTGTTTGAGGTCATAAGCGGCATCGAAGCCCCAATATGCGGCAAGTTTACGAGACTTTGCATAAATCGGAATCTGTGCAAGACTCATGTTGATTTCAGGAACTTTCAGGTCAGGAACCTGCTCATTGTTGTACTCATAATTTGCAGTAGTGCCATCAGTAGCGGTTGCGCAATCGAAAGCACCAGTTGCATAGTTGATAGTACCAACAGTAGCAGAAGTTGCCGGATTGATAAGGTTGCCCTGCCCATCATCGGTATAAACTGTGCCGTCCGGAATCGTAACGGTGACAGTGCCGGGAAGAATTGGAGTATACTCAAAGTTCACATCGTCAGTAACGACTTCTTCAACGATTTCACGAGAAGAATAATACTGATCGGAACGTCCGGTATACAGGGAGTTGTTGAACATCGTACCTGCCGTGGTTGCACCCTTATCAGTGCCATAGGTGAAGCGGAGATAAGAGATCATGCCAGCCTTGGATTCAAGAGCCTGCGTGGAAACAATGTCCGGTGCAATCAGGTTCGGAACGACGGCAGTAAGCATATCCATGAAGTAGGTCTTGCTAGGAATATTGCTTGAATTGGTTGCTTCACAAATCATCTTTGTGTTAGCAAGTGTCTGTGCAAGAGCGGCTTTCTTTTCAAGTGTCAGCGTCTTGCCCTGCGACTTCTGAACGCGCTCGGCGGCACCGATATAACGCTCAAACAGTCTCATGTTAGCGCGAGAATTGGAGTTAGCCATAACTCTCTCTACGAGTCTATCAGAATTTGCCATGTTAAATACATTCCTTTCGTAATAAAATAATTTAGTAAAATGTAAAGTAAATTACATAGAACCCGTATTTTTAGCTTCTTCAACTGCGTTCAAGAAACTTAACAAACGTCTATCTTCATCACTGCCAGATGTACTTTCAATCATGAAATCATTTCCTAATGAAAGATCATCATTGGTGATTCCAATTTTGTTTGCCCTGTCAAGATCGCGTCTTACTGACTCTATTAGGTTATCAATTTGCTGTGGGGTCATGTTAGGTTTAACAAGACCAATAACTGATTCAGCGGAAACACCGTGAATCTTTGCGGACTTTCTAATGTAGCCCTCTTGTAGTGACTTCACACTTTTCGCAAGTTGGGTCGAACGGTCTCTGTACTCTGTCAAAGACTTTTCGCAAGATTTTAAGGATTCTGTCAGACTGCGAATCTTACTAGACTTTTCACTCAATTCATTTTGTGCTTCTGTAAGTAGATTGTTGTACTCACCGATTTCAGAGTCCATGCTGGAAATCTCTTTGCTGTGAGTTGAAGATAATGTGTCTACTTGTTCTTCTAAATACTTTACTCTTTCTTCTGACCTAGAAAGCATCTCTTTAAGTTTTACCCTATCAGTAGATTCTTTCTTTAAGCACGATTCTCTCTGTCTACTAATTTCAGATTGTTCGTCCAACTGTTCCTTCAACATCTTGACCTGCCCGTTCAACTCTCTAACTGCTTTTGCGGATTCAGACAATCTTCTATCTGCCGCTTCAAGTCGCTTTGTAGAACTTGATACCTTTCTGTCAAGACTTTCTTGAACCTGTGAATGCTTTTTTGCGGATTCTGCTTTTAATCGTTTTGCTTCAAGTAGCTTGTCTGTAAGAGATTCAATTTGACCATTCTTTTCTGTAATGGTGTCTACATATCTTGATTCTCTGTACTTGTATGCTTCTACTTGTCTGCGTAAATCAGCAATACATCTGTAAAGTGATTTTTTACCCCTAATAGTTTTAGCCGAATCATCTTTACTTGCCGATTCTTTAACTGCAATCGCTTCTTTTCCTGTGATAGTTTCACCAGTGTTCTGAATGCTCTTGCATCTATCTTCAATAGATTCAATTAAAGAATCTATTTCAGAACTGTTTAGATCAGACGTTCTGACAACAGAACGAATGATGTTCAAATCGGACACCGTTTCAGCGTCCTTGATTTGCTGTCTAATGGATTCATCAAATGTCTTTGTTGTAACACGCTTGATTGATTCCATTACATTTTGCCGCGCTTTTGCGACTGCCGGAGTAGATACAACATCGAAACATGCAAACTCATAAGAATCTTCATCAACTCTTTCTCCGTCTGCTGTTTCAACTATATCTCCCTGCCCTCTGCTTGAAACACCTACAACACTTCCGTAATCAACAACTGTCTTTAAGATTCTTCCGCTCGGTGTATCAAGAATATCGAAACCACCATAAATAAGACCTTTATCTTCATCAATTCTATAATCGGTCATAACTACACAGGCTTCGGTAATAAGAGGTTCAAATCTATCCTCTGGGTGATCTAACTCACCAAAAAGTGTCTTGTTCTGTAATGATTCTTTGAATAATTCATCATCAAACACTTTCTTCCAGAGTTCCAATGGATATAATCTACCGTTTCTTGTAGGATTCTTAAAATCTGCACAAACACCTTCAAGCCGACCAAGACAACCCTTTTTCGGGGCTTTACTTTCAGTTAGTCTTAATGCGTTCATACGGGTTTCAATTAAAACTCTCACCTTAATCAACCCCTTATATTGAAATTGTTAGTCTAATAGAAGTTTTACATCTTGTTTGTTTTTGTCTATTGTTTTGATTAGTGGAGAAATATTGCCTGTTGCAAAGTAAATGCTCAATGCTTCGGACAGTTCCTTTAGTCCTATGCACTCAATGAATCTGTTTTGCCCTGCAACATCATTGGAATCATAAACATGCTCTATAGCGATTATTCCTTGCGTAATAATGCTTGTTGCCATTTTCAGGTACGTCCCGATTGGGGACGTACCATCACTTGTTAATAATTCTTTAATAATTTTGTGTGCCTTATTATTCAGATTCAAATAAAACATTGCAACAGGGTCTTTTCTCTGTACTAACTCATTTACAACAATTTTTGGAACACTGTTTTCTGACAATACTTCATGAAGTGCATCAGTAACATCAATTCCAGCTTTTTCCAATTCTACTAAAATAGTGTAGCAATCGTGTGTGTTTGCTAACATAGTTTATCCTCCATGTGCCGCTTATACTTCGGTAGGCATTTCTGTAGGCTCTGATTCAAATTCTGCTGTTTCAGTGCCAACATCGGACGGCATTCCGAAATTAGGCTCACCGCCAAATTCACCAGCCCCACCACCGAAATTAGGTGAACCGCCATCAATATCTATATCAAAACTATCGCCGCCACCGTCAACAGGTGTTCCGTCCGGGTTTTGAAGAACTTTGTAATTCTTGATAATGTCGGCTATATCAGAAAGATTTAAGTAATCTGTAAATAGCCATTCAATTACTTTTTCTACGCCCTGTTCTTCAATTTTACCTTCGATTAGACCGATTATATCATTGGCATGAGAGAGTCTAGTTTGCATTTGTTCGTCTCTCTCCATATCCTCTAGTGTGGCAGGTGAAACCATTTTAACTACAAATTTGCCAGTATAATCTAAACCTTTGTCTAAAAGTAATATATTTAGTAGGGAAGTTATACCAGAAATATAGGCATTTTGTATACGCATAATCGTATGCGCATAGCGTGAACTCAACTTTGTAAGAGATGTGCCATTTCCAAGACCTTCCGGTGCATCATAGTTTAAGTATTGCTTCGGAATTTTAAGTGCGGACAACTTCTTATCATTAAAATAGTCAACGTCTACAATGTCCTTAATATTAACATCACCACCAAGGTTATTTGGTGTGATCGTTCCCTTGCCCTCGTGTGTTGGAACATAGATAATATTTTCAATCGGTCCCGGTGAATTGTAAGATGCTACAACACCATTCTCTTTATTGAGTGCCATTTTCTGTTCAATCATGTTTTTCAATCTACGGAGTAATGATTCAACTTCCGGCTTTGGCATATTACCGACTTCAACTTGAAGAATACGAACAAGTGCTGACTTTGTAACTCTTGATAGCATCATACTATCTTCTAATAGTTTCAAAGTCTGTGACGGTTCATAAGCATCTGCAAGAATTGATTTACCAGTCTTTACCTTATATACATTTGTTTCGCCTGTAACGGAATCTGTAAGTGCAATCAATTCTGGGTGTCTGTCAATATTACCTGATAAACAGATATGAACAAAACTTGTACGGTCATATACATTCACATCATTCAAATCAAGTGTCTTTGCTGTCGTTGTGTAGTATGACTGTGTTTCTGCTGGTTCTGAATTTATCATCCTAATATATCCTGCTGTTTTATCCCTTATCTGAATATCATACATAGTTGCGGGGTCATCAACATATTCTATGTATTCTTCTATTGGTCTGGATTTATCTTGTGGTTTCACTCTGATCGCTGTCTGACCACTCTTTTGTGATTTATATAATTCTGCATAATCAGATTCATCACCACGGCGATACAATCTTAAATAAACATCACCGTATGTGCATAGTGCATAAATGTGCATCCATGCCTTATCATTTATTCCTAATACATCAATCAATCTATTTGTTGCTTTTGTGATATCTGTATCATCTGATTCTGCCCAAATTATTTTTCCTGTGCGATAGTTGTACTGCGTTGCATCATCTGCATACATTTCAACTGCCGCCGCAATCGTTGCGTCTTGTAGAAGCATTTCAAATTCATTGTACTTTTCTTGTCTGTCTGTGGACAGTGTTCTGAATTTTCCAATAGCTTCTGTATCAATTAAAGACCCTCTGCCTGCTGACGCTATTTGCCTATTGGCAAGATCATCTTTATCTTTTGTAATACCGACACCATTGTATTCGTTATCCTTTGGAACTATCTTAATTCTAAAGGCATCTTCAAATAATTGTCTTAATCTTCCCATGATACTCACCTCACCATGAAATTATATTGCCGCCGCCAAAGTCATTCAATAGTTCATCTAACTTACTTGCGGCTATTGCTGAATTACTATTCTGCATAAGAGACTGTTGGAAATTACTCATAAATTCTGCTGTTGCGTCTGCTTGTTCATTTATATCAAAAGATGCTTCAAATAATTGCATGGAATCTATCATATCTTGTTTATGCAATGTTGCGTTAAATAATGCTCCTGCAAGGGAATCTGACAAGTCTTTTGAGTTATGAACAAATACACCTGCGTCGAGTGCAAAATTATGATTGTCCTCTATTTCCAAATCATAAACCCTGCATGGTAAATGTATTCTTTTAATAGAG
>Ga0265298_10009492_pt1 | contig 11583 bp, 10 predicted proteins | sample AusTroGonzalo_MG_3_FD_193486 | JGI IMG/M metagenome (GOLD analysis project Ga0265298, IMG submission 193486) | Bovine rumen microbial communities from tropical cattle in Woodstock, Queensland, Australia - Gonzalo_01 | ecosystem: Host-associated > Mammals > Digestive system > Stomach > Rumen ...
GATCAAGTATTCGCTGCTCGGGCAGGGACAGTTCTCCTGGCTCTGGCTGGGCTACAGCGCCGCCTTCACGCTCGTGCTGCTGGTTTTTGGTCTGATGATGTTCAACAAAGTGCAAAAATCCTTCATGGATACCGTATAATATGGCTAAGATACAAGAAAATTACTGGACGACGGAGATTTCGCCGAATACGTTCGCCAAAGGACTTGGCTTGAAGGAGTTGTGGGCGAAGAAATACCTGATTTGGCTCTTTATCAAGCGCGACATCACGGTGCAGTTCAAGCAGACCATCTTCGGTATGGGCTGGTACTTTATCTCGCCCTTGTTCTCGATGTTCATGTACATCGTTGTCTTCGGCCGCATAGCCGGTATCCCGACTGATGATATACCTCAGCCGGTGTTCTACTTGAGCGGTATCTGTCTGTGGGAGTATTTCTCGGAGTGTCTGACCGCCGTGTCCGGCACGTTCCAGACCAATGCGAACCTCTTCGGCAAGGTCTATTTCCCGCGTCTGGTGTCGCCGGTGTCGGTGGTGGCGTCCAAGCTGTTCCGCTTCTCGCTGCAGCTCGGCACCTTCGTCATCGTCTATCTGCTCTTTGTGTTCAAGGGCGTGCATCTGTGCCCGAACTGGTACCTCTGCCTCTTCCCGGTGCTGATCATCATGATTCAGTCGCTCGCGCTGGGCCTCGGACTCATTGTCTCCTCGCTCACAACCAAGTACCGTGACCTGACGAACTTCTTCGGCGTCTTCGTCTCCCTCTGGATGTATGCCACGCCGATTGTCTATCCGCTCAGTTATGTCACCAATCCGACCTTGCATAAGATCATGCTCTTCAACCCCATGACGGCGGTCATAGAGACATTCAAGTACGGTGCGTACGGAGCAGGAGAGTTCTCGTGGACGGCCTTGGGCTATAGCGCAGGCGTCATCTTCGTGCTGCTGATCATCGGTATTGCGATGTTCAACCGCAAGCAGAAGTTCTTTATCGACACGATCTGATTTTACATGTTCGCGTTGTAATACTGCGGTTGGCCGGTTACTTCTTCGCCAATCCAGTTGGGTAGGGAGACGGGCTCATGCTCGTCTCCTAATTCGATTTCGGCGAGCACCAAGCCCTCCAACCGGCCGTGGAACACGTCCACTTCCCATTTGCGTTCTCCCGTAACCGGTAACCCCTCACCCGTAACCGGTACTATATACCTCGTCTTGCTGATGACGCCGGGCAGGCAGAGCAGCATGAGCTCCTTGGCGTCGGCCAGCTCGATCTCTTTTTCCCACTCGAACTTGGCAAGACCTTCCCGCAGCAGGGAGGATTTGATGGTAAGGAAGGCGCGCTTGTCGCGTATCCGTACGCGGATGGTCTTGCCCGGCTCCTTGCATAAATAGCCCTGCATGATTTCATAACTGCCGGTCGCCTGCGCTTTGAATGCGTCCGAGGTGACGAGGAACTTGCGCTCGATTTCTGTATTGTGCATAAGAAGACTTGTTTGAGACTGCAAAATTACACATAATATTTTATATAGGCAAATAAAAAATCGAAAAAATGAATTTTTGTTTGCATATATGCAAAAAAAGTAGTACCTTTGCATCCGCAAAGGTTTGAAGGAAGATTATAAACCATGTACGGATATGAAAAGAATATATTGGCTTGTTGCTCTGGTAGTGCTTGGCATGATGCCGGTGGTGGCGCAGGATGAAGCACAGTCTCAAGACAGCGCTGCGGTGTCCACGCCCGCTCCCGAGGTGCCCCTGTGGAAGCAGAAACTCTACTACGGCTACAATTTCGACATTTATTTCCATCATGATACGCGGTCTAACCGCAAGGAGAACGGATGGTCTATCGCGCTGGAGCCGGAAATCGGCTGGCGCCTGAAAGAGAAAGTGTATCTTGGTCTTCGCGTCGGCGGCAGTTATCAGGACCTCTATGCCACCTTCACTAGGGAAGGGCTGGACGGCAAGAAGACGGAGGAAGATCTGCGTATCCAGCAGGGTACATGGCAGGTCACGCCTTACGTGCGCTACCGCATGAAAACGCTCTTCAACGATAAGCTGGGTATATGGATGGAGGCGCACTTGTATACGGGCATGGAGTTCCCGCGCGTAACGGACGGAGTGCCCTACGGCACGGACTACAACGGCCTGAAGCATAGCATCACCTATGGTTTCCAGCTATCGCCGGTCATCACGTACAAGTTCAACCGCAAGAGCACCTTCCAGATTTTCTTCTCTATCCTGTCGCTGGGTTATAGCGGCACGACGTTCTGCTATGTCAATCCCGAGGATGGTTCGCGCCGTAAGGAGTACACCAATGATGTCATCATCTTCTCTGGCAAGCTGCGCAACTTGCTTGCCAACCAGTTCACTCCCGGCCTCTATGGCCTCAAGTTCGGTGTCCAGAAGAGTTTTTAAATCATAAATGATAAATCATAAATCATAAATTATCAACATGGTACATGATCTTTACATTTTGATGATTACGGCAGGTGTTGTGAGCCTGCTGTTCAAGTTGTTGAAGCAGCCGGTGGTGCTGGGTTATATCGTCGCCGGTGTGCTGGTGGGTCCGAACCTGTTCGGCGGAGCCTGGGTCAGCCACGAGAACGTGGAGACGTGGGGCAATATCGGCGTGCTGTTCGTGTTGTTCTGTATCGGTCTGGAGTTCCGCATCAAGAATCTTATCTCCAGCGGTAAGGTAGCGGCGCTGGGTGCGCTGTCCATCATCGGCGGTATGATGCTTGTGGGCTTCGGAATAGGCCAGTGGGCGGAGCTGGACATGATGAACTCCCTCTTCCTTGCCGGAATGCTCTGTATGTCCAGTACCACCATCGTCATGAAGGCGGTGGACGAAGCCGGATTTAGCAAGGAGCGCTTCGTCAAGGGCGCTACCAGTATTCTGATTATTGAGGATGTAGTGGCGGTCGTGCTGATGGTATTGCTGTCCAGTATAGCCATCAAACATCAGTTCGACGGTAAGGAAATGCTCATTAAGATAGGCGTTCTGGCAGCCACGCTTGTAGTATGGTTTATCTTCGGTATCCTCATTATCCCGACTTTCCTGCGTAAGGTGAAACCCTATCTGAATGATGAGACGCTCATCATCCTCGCGCTCGGTCTGTGCCTCGGTATGGTGCTGACGGCGGAGGAGGCAGGATTCAGCAGTGCCCTCGGTGCATTCGTCATGGGTACAATTCTGGCCGAGACGGTGGAAGCGCATCGTATAGAGAAATTGATGACGCCGCTCAAGAATGTGTTTGCCGCGATCTTCTTCGTGTCGGTCGGTATGATGATTAACCCCTCCAACTTGGTGGAATACTGGCCGAGCATCCTCGTGGTTTGTGTCGCTGTTATTGTAGGAATGATTATCTTCGGCACCTTGGGTTGCTGGTGGGGCGGCGAGACGATGAAGGATGCTATGCAGACGGGTTTCTCGTTCGTGCAGATCGGCGAGTTCTCATTCATCATCGCAGCTTTGGGTAACAGCCTGAATGTCACCCATCCGGCCCTCTATCCGATTATCGTGGCATCCAGTGTTGTGACCACTTTCCTCACGCCGTATATCATGAAGGCGACTATTCCGTGCTATAATTTCCTTTATAGTCATGCGCCGGAAGGCCTGCGCGCGGAAATAGACAAGCGCGAGCAGGAGGTGGCGTTGGCCGAGCAGCAGACCGTCAAGGCCGGCAACGGACCTTCGGCAGGGGACAAGCTGCAGCACGCCGTTCGTCATACCTTCATTACCAAACGGGTAGTCAAGCTCTTTATCGAGAATATGAGTGCCAACGATGAGCACCAACCTTCAGCAGACAAGAAGTAACTATGTTTTGGGGATTTAGTGTTCATGCGTGGATAACGATAGCAACGGTGCTGACGATGTTCAGCATCCTGTTGTTTACCAAATGGCGTTCGGACTTGGTCTTCTTGGGAGCCATCGGCGTCCTCTATGTGACGGGCGTGCTGGATGCCAAGGAGGCTTTCTCCGGCTTCAGCAGCACCTCGGTCATTGTCATCGGTGTCCTGTTTGTCGTCGTGGCGGGATTGATGCATACCGGTGTACTGCAGTGGATTGTGAAAAATCTGCTGGGCCAACCCAGAACCTATCCGGGGGCGGTGTTGCGTCTTATGCTGCCGGTGGCGGCATTGAGTTCGTTCCTGAGCAACACGACGGTCGTGGCCCTGTTCGTCAACATCGTTAAGATGTGGTCGAAGAAATTAGGCGTTTCGCCCTCCAAACTGCTCATCCCCTTGAGTTATGCCTCGGGCATGGGCGGCGTTTGTACGCTTATCGGTACGCCGCCGAACCTCATCATCTCCGGTCTCTACCACGACCATACCGGCACGGCGATGAATATCATGGCAACCGCCATACCGGGTATTTTCTGTCTGGCGGTCGGTGTGCTGAGTATCATTGCGATGCGTCGTCTGCTGCCGGACCGTAAGACGCCCGATGATGCGTTCGAGGATATGTCCGAGTTCACGGCGGAGCTGCTCGTGCCGGCGGATAACCCGAGTATAGGCAAGAGCATTGCCGAGGCGGGACTCAAGGAGATCAACGGCGGCCGGCTCATTGAGCTCATCCATTACGACGAGGTCATCTCGCCCGTGCCGGATGACGAACCGATTATGGGCGGTGACCGTCTGGTCTTTGCCGGACAGATAGACGAACTGCTGGACTTGAGGAAAAGTCACGGCTTTGTGACGGCAGACCATCCGGTGTTCACGAAGGACGAGGTGAAGAAGAACCGCAAGCTGCGCACCGCTTATGTGGCCTTGAATAGTCCCCTTATTCATAAACGTATCTGTGACACGACCTTTGAGAAGGACAATAATTTAACCTTGGTGGCGGTTGCCCGCTACGGTAAGCGTTTGGAGCAGTCGCCACACGAGGTGAAACTCCACGCCGGGGATATGCTGCTGCTGGAGTGTTCGCCGCGACTCAATGTCGACACCGAGCAACTCAAATCGCAGTTGTATTTCTATGATTCGGACCAAGTACCGAATATCGGCACGAAGACGCTCGTCTCCACCGCCATCATGATAGCTATGGTAGTGCTGTCGGCGCTCAATGTACTGCCGCTGCTGCAATGCGCTTTCTTGGCGGCCTTTGCAATGCTGATTTTCCGCTGTTGCAATGCCGAACAGGCGATGAAATCCATCAACTGGGAAATCCTGATGGTCTTTGCCGGCTCGGTCGTTTTGGGTCTGGCCATCCAGAAAACCGGTATCGCCGAGCGCTTGGCGTACGGCATTCTCGATGTATGCGGTACGAACCCCATCATCGTCATGACCGCCATCTGTTTTGTTGCTACGTTCATCACCGAGTTCATCTCGAATACGGCGGCGGGCGCGATGTTCTTCCCCATCATGTATCATGCCGCGACGCAGCTGGGCTATGAGCCTTACCCCTTCCTCATCGCATTGATGATCAGCGTCAGCAGCAGTTTTGCTACGCCTATCGGTTCGCCGACTCATATGCTCGTCTATGCGCCGGGAGGATACCGGTTCAGCGACTTCATGCGGATCGGCCTGCTGATGAATATCATCATTTTGGCGGCGAATATCTTTATCGTCAATGTCGTTTATCCTTTGACACCGCTTAACCCGTAATCCGGCTGAACCTATGGAAATAACGGAATTGTTGGAGTTTACGGACCGGGCGCAGTTACGGGAGTGGCTGGAGGCGAACCATGCGACGGCGAAGCAGTGCTGGGTGACGATGTACAGGACCAAAGTGCCGCGGACGGACTGCATTCCTTATTTGGACGTGGTGGAAGAGGCGCTCTGTTTCGGCTGGATTGACAGCACGCTCAAACGCCTGCTGGACGGACGCAATGCGCAGCGCTTGTCGCCTCGCCGAAAGGGCAGTCACTGGACCGAACTGAACAGGCAGCGGTGTGCCGACTTGGAGAAACGAGGTCTGATGACGGAGGCCGGACGGAAAGCGCTTATGGCCGGTAACGGCGGACAAAAAGAACAAATATAAACCAACTAAATATACAACATTATGATTTCCAAACGATTAGAGGACGCTATTAACGCCCAAATCAATGCCGAAATGTGGTCGGCCTATCTGTATCTGAGTATGTCTGCTTACTGCCATGACAACGGTTATTCCGGTATGGCAAACTGGTTCGCCATCCAGTTCAAGGAGGAGCAGGACCATGCGCAGATTTTCTACAACTATCTCATCAGCCGCGGCGGCCGTGTATGGCTCAAGGCCATAGATGCCGTAGATACAGAGTGGGATTCGCCTCTCGCTGCTTTTGAGGCTACCTACAAGCATGAGCAGCACGTTACTTCGCTGATTAACAATCTCATGCACATTGCCGTAGAGGAGAAAGACTATGCCGCTCAGAGCCGCTTGCAGTGGTTCATTGACGAGCAGGTAGAGGAGGAAGAGAACGCTGTAGAGATTATCAACAAGCTGAAGATGCTGGATGGTAACGGTTACGGCATGTACGTGCTCGACCAAGAGCTCGCCGCCCGCGTCTATGCCACTCCCTCTCCCCTTGCAGCTAAAGCATAAGGAAGGGGGATTCGAGGGCACCGACCTCGCTACGCTCGCCCACCTCGAATGCCCTGTTTGTGCCAAAGGTATCCTGTGCAAAACAACAAAAGAGCACTCAATAAATCGGGTGCTCTTTTTTGTTTTTTCGTATCGTTTAGCCTGACAAGCAAGCTTGTCATTCTCTCCGCTCCGTAAAAAACAAAGACCGCGAAATGCGGTCTTTTGTCGTTTTGCGGAGAAAGGGGGATTCGAACCCCCGGTACAGTTACCCGTACGACAGTTTAGCAAACTGTTGGTTTAAGCCACTCACCCATCTCTCCTCGTCGGAAGTAGCTTACAATGACTTCGTCGTTACACGACTCGTATAATTGCCGCACTTCCTCCTCTTAAATCGAAATAAAATATCGATTTAGTTGTTGGGCTTCGCCTAAATTATTGGTTCTTTAGCAAAAGCGGGTGCAAAGGTACTGCTTTTTTTTGACATATGCAAATTTTTTTGAAAAAAAATGTAAAAAAAAGAAGGTTGTCTCACGACAACCCAACCTTTTCATTTAACCTTAAATCTAATACCATGAAAAACACGATGCAAAAGTACTGCTTTTTGACCAAATGACCAAATATTTTGACAAAAAAGTGCCAAAAACCTTAAAAGTGTAAATTTTAGTTTACAAAAAGGCAGTCTTTTGCGCGAGTAGCGCTATTTGTGACATTTAGTCGCAAAGAGAGAACAAGTCCTCGCGGGGATTGACCAGCATAACCGGTACAAGGGCGCGCTGGATAGCTTTTTGTTCCTGCGGACCGAAAAGGATATCATCCAGCCCGTAGTCACGGCTGGCGGTGAGAATGAGCAGGTCGTGCCGGAAATCGCGCTGACGTTCCGCCGCTTCGCGCATGAGTGAGAACGAATCCTTGCGGGCAAGAACAATCTCATAGGATATAGGTTCTTGGCCGTTGGAGCTCAGCTGTTGGCTGATTCTCTCGATATGTGTGACGATGCGGTTGACGTTCTGACGGGCGTGCGAACCGTAGTCATTGGCTTGCAGCAGGATGATGTGTGCGCCGGTTTTGCGGGCGAGATAGGTGCAGATCTCCGCTTTGTAGGTCTCCTCCTCTAACATGGATACGGGCACAAGCAGCCGGTTCAGGGGCTTGATGTTCATCGTAGAGGTGACAAAGACGTACGGACGCCGTTCCTCACGACATTCGTTCAGATGGCGGCGGATGGTGCGGGCGTTGTTCTCGCACTCAACGAGGCGTATATCGTCATTATTGTCCCAAATCATTTGATTTTCTTCTGGTTCATCATCTGATGGTACGCGTGCGCGGCGTTGGTGTGGACGTTGTAGTTCGCGGAGAACGTATGCGTGCCGTCCAAGGCCGGATTCGCGCACATGTAGAGGTAGTCCGTCTTGGGCGCAGCCAGCACGAAATCCAAGGTGGTAGCCGCCGGACAGCGGATTGGTCCGGGAGGCAGGCCTTTGTTCTTATAGGTGTTGTACGGCGAATCGACTTGCAGATGGCGGTAGAGGACGCGCTTGAGGGCAAAATCGCCCACGGCGTACTTGACCGTCGGGCAGGCTTGCAGCGGCATACCTTTGCGCAGGCGGTTGAGGTAGAGGCTCGCAATCAGCGGCATATCGCTCTTGCGGTAGGTCTCGCTCTCCACGATGGACGCCAAGATAGACACTTCAACGGGCGTCAGACCGATCTTCTCCGCTTTCTCCCGGCGCTCATCCGTCCAGAAAGCGTCGTACTCGCGCTTCATGCGGTCGAACAGCTGTTCCGGCGTGATGGTCCAATAGACCTCGTAGGTCTCGGGGATGAAAAGGCAGCGGCTGGTCTCCTTGTTCAGGCCGTAGGTGGCGAGGAAGGCTTCGTCCTCCAGATAGTGCACCAGCGTCGCGGTGTCCATCATCAGGCGGCTGGCGATCTTGGCGGCCAGATCCTCGCGCGTGTGGCAGGCGTTGGTCCATGTGATGTGTACCGGCGTCTGGCGGCCGAACTTGAAGCGTTCAATCACCTCGCGGTCACCGACCTGTGCCTGAAACTGGTAATAACCGGGTTCGGGGTTGTTGAGGATGAAATAGTGGAGATGCAGCTTGAGGTCCGTTTCGGAACTGATGTCGTAGTCCGTACGGAGCAGGTTGAGCACCGAGTCCACCGAAGCGCCCGGATAGACGCAGTAACCGTGTGCGTCACCGTCCTTGGCACGGAAGTTACAGATGTGCCAACGGTAGTACTGCTCGGCCACGAAAGCGCCGGCCAGAAAGAGTAGTACGCCGAAGAGAATGAGCAGGGTACGAAGTATGTAGCGTTTTTTTATCATATTATTTGCCGCCTACAAGGCGTTTTATTTCGGATAGTTTATTGAGGGCATCAAGGGGCGTAAGGTTGTTGATGTCAAGCGAAGTGACCTCGTCGCGTATCTGTTCCAGCACGGGGTCATCCAGCTGGAAGAAGGACAACTGCATGCCTTCGCGGCTCTGCCCGATCTGCTGCGTCGGCTTGGAGATGTCGCCGTTCTTGGCGGCGCGCTCAAGGTCGGCAAGGATGTGGTTGGCGCGCTCGACGATGGACGCCGGCATGCCGGCCAGTTTGGCGACATGGATACCGAAGCTGTGCTCCGAACCGCCGCGGACGAGCTTGCGCAGGAAGATGACCTTGCCGTTCACCTCGCGCACTGACACGTTGTAGTTGCGGATACGGTCGAAGGTCTTTTCCATCTCGTTCAGCTCGTGGTAATGGGTGGCGAAAAGCGTCTTGGCATGGCCGCGGTTCTCGTGGATGTACTCGACAATCGCCCATGCGATGGAAATGCCGTCGTAGGTGCTCGTGCCGCGTCCCAACTCGTCGAAGAGGACCAGACTGCGTTCGCTGAGGTTGTTGAGGATGGACGCCGCTTCGTTCATCTCCACCATGAAGGTCGATTCGCCCAGCGATATATTGTCACTGGCGCCCACGCGCGTGAAAATCTTGTCCACCACGCCGATGGACGCGCTCTCTGCCGGCACGAACGAACCCATCTGCGCCAAGAGTACGATGAGCGCCGTCTGGCGGAGTAGGGCGGATTTACCTGCCATGTTGGGGCCGGTGATGATGATGATCTGCTGGCCGTTGTTGTCCAGCAGCACATCGTTGGCGATGTACTGTTCGCCGGGCGGCAGTTGTTGCTCGATAACGGGGTGACGTCCCTGACGGATGTCGATGATGAGGCTGTCATTCACGTCCGGGCAGACGTAGCGGTGCTCGGCGGCAACGGTCGCAAAACTCAGCAGACAGTCCAGCTGGGCAAGCACATTGGCGTCCAATTGCATCATCGGCACCCACTCACACAGGGCGAGCATCAACTCCTGATAGAGCCGGTTCTCGATGATCTGTATGCGCTCTTCGGCGGTCGTTATCTTCTCTTCGTAGGTCTTGAGTTCCTCGGTTATGTAGCGCTCTGCGTTAACAAGTGTTTGCTTGCGGATCCACTCCGGCGGTACCTGCTCCTTGTAGGTGTTGCGTACCTCCAGATAATAGCCGAAGACATTGTTGTAACCAATCTTGAGGCTCGTGATACCGGTGCGTTCAATCTCGCGCTGCTGGATCTGCAGCAGATACTCCTTGCCGTCCGACTGTATGGCACGCAACTCGTCCAACTCGGTGTCCACGCCGCGGGCGATGATGTTCGGCCGTCCCTGCGCCAAAGGCGGATCGGGCACGATCTCTCGTTCGATACGTGTGCGCATCTCGGCGCAAGGGTCGAGTTGTTCGCCGAGCAGCGAGAGATAGGAATTGTCGCGCGCTTCCTCGCAGATACGCTTAACGGGCGCTACGGCACGCAATGCGCGACCGAGTTGCACCATCTCTCGCGGACCGATGCGGCCCGTGGATACCTTACTCACGATGCGCTCCAAGTCGCCCACTTGTGCGAGGGCCTCACGCAACGTCTCGCGCGCTTCGGGGTTCTTGAACAGGTATTCGACCACCGTCTGACGGTTGCGGATGGGACGCACCTCCTTGAGAGGGAACGCCATCCATCTGTGCAGCAGACGTCCGCCCATCGGCGTGATGGTCTTGTCGATGATGTCGTATAGCGTGCGGCTTTCGGCGGTCTGTCCGGAAGCCAGTTCGAGATTGCGGATGGTGAAGCGGTCGAGCCAGACGTACTTGTCTTCCTCGATGCGACTCAGGTGTTGGATATGACCCGTCTGGAGGTGCTGCGTCATGTCGAGGTACATCAATATACCGCCTGCCGCGGTCACGCCTGCCGGCATTTTGTCAAGGCCGAAACCCTTGAGGGACGAAACGCCCCATAGTTTCTGCAAACGCTCACGCGCGGTCGATTCGACGAGCATCCAGTCTTCCAGTTCAAAGGTGAAGAACTTGGAGCCGAAGAGGTTTTCCAGTTCGGCTTTGCGGCCGCGGAGGTGCAGCACTTCCTTGGGCGCGAAATTGGTCAGCAGCTTATCGATGTAATCGCTGTTGCCCTGTCCGGCAACGAACTCACCCGTGGAAATATCGAGGAACGCCACGCCGATCTGATAGCTGGCGGCTGAATTCTGACGTCCTGCAAAATGCACACACGCCACCCAGTTGTTCTCTTTCTGCGTGAGGGTAGTGTCCGAGTAACTGACACCCGGCGTCACTAATTCGGTCACGCCGCGCTTGACCAGTTTTTTCGTCAGTTTGGGGTCTTCCAGCTGGTCGCAGATGGCGACGCGCAAGCCGGCGCGCACTAGTTTGGGCAGATAAGTATCGAGGGCATGGAACGGAAAACCGGCCATTTCGAGGGCCTGCGCAACACCGCCGGCACCGTTGCTGCGGTGCGTCAGCGTGATATTGAGTATCTTGCTCGCTTTGACGGCATCCTCCGCGTAGGTCTCGTAGAAGTCTCCACAACGGAACAGCAGCATCGCGTCCGGGTACTGCGTCTTGATGTCGCGGAACTGCTTCATCATCGGTGTTAGTTCTTTGCCGTCTGGCATCTTTGTTTCCGCTGCCATAGTGTAGTGGGTCTTTTGCTAATGGTTCAAATCAATTTTGCGTTGCAAAATTACAAAAAAAATCTGACATATGCAAGAATAACTACTAAAATAT
>Ga0265298_10009493_pt1 | contig 11583 bp, 10 predicted proteins | sample AusTroGonzalo_MG_3_FD_193486 | JGI IMG/M metagenome (GOLD analysis project Ga0265298, IMG submission 193486) | Bovine rumen microbial communities from tropical cattle in Woodstock, Queensland, Australia - Gonzalo_01 | ecosystem: Host-associated > Mammals > Digestive system > Stomach > Rumen ...
TACATCGAGGCGTTGGAGATGTCCATACCTGTCAGTTCGGCCATCATCGACTGGTATTCAAAGATGTAGTGCAGCGTACCCTGCGAGATTTCTGCCTGATAGGGCGTGTAGCTGGTCAGGAACTCAGAGCGCTGGATGAGGTTCTGTACCACAGACGGTGCATAGTGGTCGTAGATGCCTGCGCCAGCGAAGACGGTCAGTGGCGTGTTGAGTGTGAAACTGGTCATAGACTGGAAGAATTTCCGTAGTTCCAGCTCGCTCATCGCTTCTGGCAGTTGGTAGTTCCTGCGGAAGCGGATAGCTTCAGGGATGTCGGAGAACAAGGCGTCAAGGGAATCGACACCCACTTTGTCCAACATCGCCCGCAGGTCGTCCTCAGTTTGGGGGAAGTATTTGTACATTTAAGAGTGTTGAATGTTAAATATTGAGTTATCGCTTCGCGATGAGGAATTAAGAATTATTTCTCGCAGAAAGCAGCGTATGCTTTCGCATCCATGAGGTTATCGAGTTCCGATTTGTCAGCCAGCGAGACCTTGATGATCCAGTTCTCATAGGCGTCGGCATTGATGCGTTCTGGCTCGTCCTCAAGGTTTTCGTTCACCTCGACAACGACACCCGTTACTGGCGATATCAGGTCGGAAGCTGCTTTGACACTCTCTACGGCGCCAAACTCCTCGCCAGCAGACACTTCGTCGTCCACCTCAGGCACGTCGACATACACCACGTTACCTAACGCATTCTGGGCATAGTCGGTAATGCCGATAAAACCAAAGTCACCTTCTACACGTACAAACTCATGCGACTCAGAATAGTAGAGTCCTTCAATTACTTTTGCCATAATCCTTCTTAATTAAATATTTAATCTTTAATCTTTTTTGTAGCTTTTGTTATAGAATTGCTTTTTCACCACTTTTCCTGGGAACACCTTCTTGCGAATCTGTATCTCAACCTCTGTCCCTAAAATGGCATACTGGGCGTCGATAAGAGCCATACAGACGCTCTTGTCAGTAGAAATGGTGTGGTAGCCCGTGGTCACTTCGCCAATGGCTTCACCATCCTTCAGGACAGTATATCCGTGACGAGGAATAGCTTTATCTGCCAACTCGATGCCGACGAGTTTGCGGCTGGGACCTTCGGCCTTTTGGCGCGCTAAGGCTTCCTTGCCGATAAACTCCTCCTTGTCGAGTTTCACAAACATGCTCAGACCTGCCATAATGGGTGTGATCTCATCAGACAACTCATCGCCATAGAGCGGTAGTCCTACCTCGAAGCGCAGGGTGTCGCGACAGCCCAATCCACAAGGCTTGCAGCGTCCGCTGGCTATCAGTTTGTCCCAACAGTCGTTGATATATCCGGGTGTGGCATAAATCTCGAAGCCGTCCTCACCCGTATAGCCTGTGCGGCTGACGATAACTTCGCCCTCTGCCTCTGGGAGCTTCATGCCCTTAAAGGTATAAAACGTCAGTTCCTGACAGGGAATCTGGAGCACTTCTTCCATCACCCGCTCAGCCTCAGGACCCTGTACGGCCAGTTCACCATACTGTTCGCTTTGGTGTTCCAGCGTGACGTCATAGCCCTTGGCCTGCTCTTGTATCCAGGCCCAGTCCTTATCGATATTGGACGCATTGATGACCAGGAAGTAACGGTCAACAGCCACCTTATATAATAATAGGTCGTCCACCACACCACCGTCCTCGTAGCACATCATGCCATAGAGTATCTGACCGTTGGCAACCTTCGTAACGTCGTTGGTAAAGATGTGGTTCACATACCGTTCAGCCTCAGGACCGCTGACAAGTACTTCGCCCATGTGGCTGACGTCGAAAACGCCACACGCCTGGCGTACGGTCTGGTGCTCGTCGACAATACCACTATATTGGATAGGCATGTCGAAACCGCCAAAAGGTGAGATAAGCGCCCCTAAGGCAACATGTTTGTCATAAAGACAGGTTCTTTTGTTTTCCATAAAACAGATAGGTATTATTCTATAAGTAATGAAATAAAGTCTTCTTTTACTAGATTCCGGATGACGTCGTCGATGCGGTATGGGAGTGCTCGGCTCAGGGCACAATGTTCCAAAGGAACACCCCTAAGTTTTTGAAGCAGTTGACCGTCCACATCGCCTATTGGGAAGTAGTCCCCCATGAGGTTTACGTCCTTGATGATACCGTTTTTCAGTTCAAGACGCACTTCCAGCTCGCCCACACCTTCAATGCGGCGCTGCTTCACCAGCGTATAGCGGGGGTTCTTGCCAAAGATAAAGGCATCCGAGTCATACTCCTTTTCTATCTCTTTGATACACTTGATGTCTTTCTCCGTCAACACCTGCTCCTCGTCGCAGATGGTCTTGAGGGCAAAAGCCTTGAACTCGTCCAACGACAGGTCGGTATAGTCTTTCAGCAAGGCAATGCGCTGGCGCACACTCAAGATGCCCTTCGACAACAGCTTGGTTCCTGACGGCGTAATGCTGCCTACCATATTGATAAGGTTTGTGTCGTAAAGCATCGTACCGTGAACAATGCTACGCCCTGGAATCTTATAGAAAGCATTGCCCGATACTTTGCGGTCGCCTATCATCACGTCGTTACGCCCAGACGCTGAAGCATCGATACCCATACGGTGCAACATGTTGACAATCACCATGATGTAGCGATTGAAGGTGAACCCGACTTGCTCTTCGCTGGTGATATAGGAGAACATGATGTTCGACATGTCTGCATAGACACACCCGCCACCGCTCTTGCGGCGGTAGATGGAGATGTCGTGCGAACGGCAGAAGTTCAGATTAACCTCGTTCTCAATCAGCTGGTTCCTTCCGAAGATGACACTTGGCTTCACCTGCCACATCATAAAACAGTCAGGGACTGTCATGTAGCGGGCGACATATTCCTCCATAGCCAGATAGAAGGATAAAGGTCTTGCCTCATCGGTAGGCAAAGTGATATGTGTCATCGGTTTTATGCTATTGCCTTGCAAAAATATGAAGAATTTATGTAAAATGCAAGGATTTTTGGTTTTTATTTTGCAAATACCTTTAGTTTTCGTATCTTTGCAGCGTCATAGACAATAAAATAGTGGAATTACTAAAAGATATCAGATATCCTGAAGACCTCAGGAAACTTACTGTCGACGAGTTACCTGAGCTGTGTAGGGAGTTGCGCGAAGTCATCGTGCAGGAACTTTCGGTTAATCCTGGACACCTGGCTTCCAGTCTCGGCGCCGTTGAATTGACGGTGGCGTTACATTATGTCTACAACACCCCTGACGACCGTATCGTCTGGGATGTAGGCCATCAGGCTTATGGACACAAGATCCTGACAGGTCGTCGGGAGAAGTTCTGTACCAACCGTAAGTTAGGAGGCTTGAGGCCTTTCCCGTCACCAGAGGAGAGCGAGTACGACAGCTTCATGTGCGGCCACGCCTCCAACAGCATCTCTGCCGCCCTTGGAATGGCAGTAGCCAACAAAGACAACCATCGTAAAGTGGTTGCCGTCATCGGCGATGGTGCGATGTCTGGCGGTCTGGCTTTTGAAGGCTTGAACAACGTGTCGTCGACGGATAACGACATGCTCATCATTCTGAACGACAACAACATGTCCATCGACCGGGCTGTGGGTGGCATGCAGGAGTACCTGCTCTCGCTGAACACCAACGAGACTTATAACGCCTTGCGCTTCAAGGTGACGCGCTGGCTGCATAAGATTGGCCTGATGGAGGACGACCGCCGTCGTGGACTCATCCGTCTGACCAACGCCTTGAAGTCGGCCATCTCGCACCAGCAGAACGTTTTCGAGGGTATGGACATCCGTTACTTTGGACCTTTCAAGGGTCACGACGTGAAGGAGTTGGTACGTATCCTGCGCCAGTTGAAGGACATGAAAGGTCCCAAACTGTTGCATCTGCATACGCAGAAGGGTCACGGCTATGCTCCTGCCGAGAAGGATGTGACGGTTTGGCACGCCCCAGGTAAGTTCGATGCCGAAACAGGTGAGCGTATCATCAAGGACACCAGTAATACGCCACCACGTTTCCAGGATGTCTTCGGCGAGACATTGTTGGAACTGGCCCGCGAGAATCCAAAGATAGTCGGTGTTACCCCCGCTATGCCTACAGGCTGTTCCTTGAATATCATGATGAAGGAGATGCCAGAGCGCACCTTCGACGTTGGCATTGCCGAGGGACATGCCGTAACCTTCTCGGGCGGTATGGCCAAAGAGGGACTGCTTCCTTTCTGTAATATTTATAGTGCCTTTGCCCAGCGCTCTTACGACAACATCATCCACGATGTGGCTATCCTCAAACTCAATGTCGTCATCTGTCTGGATCGTGCCGGACTGGTCGGAGAAGACGGTCCGACACATCATGGTGCTTTCGATATGGCAGCCCTGCGCCCCATTCCCAACCTAACCATAGCCTCGCCGATGGATGAGCATGAACTGCGCCGACTGATGTACACGGCACAGCTGCCCGACATGGGACCTTTCGTCATCCGTTATCCTCGCGGCTGTGGGTCTTTAGTCGACTGGCATTGTCCGTTGGAGAAAATTCCTGTCGGCAAGGGGCGTAAGTTACGCGACGGCAACGACGTGGCCGTCATCACCATAGGCCCCATCGGCTCCACAGCCGCCGAGGCCATCGACGAGTGTTCAGCAAGTCGCGATGACATCGTGACAAACAAGTCCGTAGCCCACTACGACCTGCGCTTCCTGAAACCGTTGGACGAAGACATGCTGCATGAGATAGGACGTAAGTTCCAGAAGGTGATTACCATCGAGGATGGTGTGCGTAAAGGTGGTATGGGCTCTGCTGTCTTAGAGTGGATGAGCGACCACGGCTATCAGCCCACTATCCATCGGCTGGGTCTGCCTGATGCCTTTGTGGAGCACGGCAAGGTCAGCGAACTTCGTGCCATCGTCGGCATCGACAAGGAAAGCATCAAAAAGGCAATCCTTGCGGAATATGGAATTAAGAGTTAGGAATAAGAGTTGTTGCCTGCGGCAATCAAGAATTTAGAGTTAAGAATTAAGAGGTGCAATGAAGATCATCATAGCCGGTGCAGGTGCCGTGGGTACTCACCTGTCGAAACTGCTGTCACGCGACCATCAGGACTGCGTGCTGATAGACGAAGACCCAAACCGTCTGGGCGACCTCGACAGTCGATATGACATCATGACGTTACAAGGCCGCCCCACCAGCATCACGACGCTCAAGGATGCTGATGTGGAACATGCCGACCTCTTTGTCGGTGTGACTCCTGACGAGAGTCGCAATATGACCGCCTGCATGTTAGCTCATGCCTTAGGGGCGAAGAAGACTGTTGCGCGCATCGACAACTTCGAATATCTCGACCCTGCACGCAAGGAATTCTTCGTAAAGATGGGCATCAACTCGCTCATCTTCCCAGAGGTGTTGGCTGCCGTTGACATCACCAACGGACTGAAAATGTCGTGGGCCCGTCAGCGTTGGGACGTGCACGGTGGAGCCCTCGTCATGCTGGGTATCAAGTTACGCGAAACCTGTGAGATATTGAACAAACCCCTACGTACGCTTTGCGGTCCGGAAGACCCGTATCTTATTGTGGCTATCAAGCGTCATGGGGAAACGTTGGTTCCTGGTGGTAACGACGAACTGCACGTCAACGACCTGGCCTACTTCATGACCACCCGTGAGTACATCCCCTATATTCGTCAGATTTCCGGCAAGGAGCATTATGCCGATGTCAAGAACGTCATCATCATGGGTGGCGGACGTACTGCCGTCCGTGTGGCCAAGATAGTTCCTGACTACATGAACCTAAAGATTATCGAGCAGGATGCTGCACGTTGCGAACGACTCAACGAGAAACTCTCCGACTTGGACGTGATGATTATTCATGGTGACGGACGAGACATTGGTCTCTTGCAGGACGAAGGCATCCAGAACACGCAGGCCTTTGTGGCTCTGACTGGCAATGCCGAGACCAACATCTTGGCTTGTCTGACGGCCAAGCGCTTAGGTGTCCGCAAGACGGTGGCGATGGTGGAAAACCTCGATTATGTGGAGATGGCCGAGAGTCTGGATATTGGCACCATCATCAATAAGAAGACGCTGGCCGCCAGCCACATCTATCAGATGATGCTGGATGCCGATGTCAGCAACGTACGTTCCTTGATGCTTGTCGACTCCGACGTGGCAGAGTTTGTTGCTGCAGAGGGTTCCAAGGTCACCAAAAAGCCCGTCAAGGAACTCGGTTTACCCTTTGGCGTAACCATTGGTGGCTTGGTCCGTAAGGAGCAGGGCATCCTGGTCAATGGTAACACACAAATCGAGGCAGGTGACTCGGTGATGGTCTTCTGCCACGAGCAACAACTGAAGAAGGTAGAGAACTACTTTAAGAAATCATCCATCTTCTCACTTTGAACAATAAACAATAATCAATAAACGGTAAACAATAAACGGTAAACGGTAAACAATAAACAAAAAACGTGGTAAACTTCCCTCTGGTATATAAGATTATCGGTTCGCTACTGTTCCTGTTGGGAGCGCTGCTGGGCATTTGCGTCATCATTTCCATCTATTATGGCGAGGATGACCTGCTGGCCTTCCTCATCTCCAGCATACTGACCATCACTGCCGGTTTCATCTTTAAATACATGGGACGTAATGCCAACAACAGTCTGAGTCGTCGCGATAGTTACTTCCTTGTGACGACAACGTGGATCATCTTCTCATTCTTTGGCATGTTACCCTTCCTCATCGGAGGCTATATCCCCAATGTTACCGATGCCTTCTTTGAAACGATGTCGGGTTTCACCACCACAGGAGCCACTATTCTGAAACGTGTGGAATGGTTGCCACACAGCATCCTTTATTGGCGCACACAGACACAGTGGATAGGCGGTTTGGGAATCGTCTTCTTCACCATAGCCATTCTGCCCTCGATGGTAGGTAGCGGTAGCGTGAAGGTGTTCGCAGCAGAGGCTACAGGACCGATGCGCTCGAAGATGCATCCTCGTCTGTCGACGATGGCCAAATGGATTTGGACCATCTATCTGGGACTGACCTTAGCCTGCGTCGGGTCTTTCTACCTTTGCGGTATGAACTGGTTCGACAGCATCAACTACGCGATGACTACGACGGCGACGGGCGGTTTTGCCACCCACGACGACACGACGACCTACTTCAACTCGCCCAACATCGAGTATGTCAGCATACTCTTCCAGTTCTTGGCTGGCATCAATTTCGCTATGCTCTACATGGCCATCTTTAAACTGCGAGTTGGTGCCTTACTGAAGAGTTCCGAGTTCAAGGCCTTCCTCTTCATCATCGCCTCTTCCACCTTATTTATAATGTGCCTGCTGATGTCCCTCAAGGGCTACGGTATGGAACATGCTTTCCGTTCCGGACTGTTCCAGGTGGTGTCGTTCATGACGACGACAGGACTCTTCAACGACGAGGTGGGCATGTGGCCACACATTACGTGGGTCGTATTGTGTTGCTTGATGTTCCTCGGAGCCTGCTCAGGATCGACTACTGGAGGCTTCAAGTGCATTCGCGGCATCATGGTGTTCAAGGTGTTGAGAAACGAGTTCCGCAAAATCCTGCACCCCAATGCCGTGCTGCCTGTCAAAGTGAACGAACAGGCCATTCCCCAGCAGAAGCTCACTTCGCTGCTTGCATTCTTTGCGATATATTCGATGATGGTGATTTTCACGGCGACGATTATGATAGTGGCAGGTATCGATTTTACCAATTCCATGATTATCTCGCTAAGCTGTATGAGTAATGTCGGCGCATCTTTGGACAGCCAGATAGGTCCCGTGATGACGTGGGCAGAACTGCCAGACTATATCAAGTGGGCGTGCTCGTTCCTCATGCTTGTCGGACGTCTGGAGATTTTGTCCGTGCTGGTACTTTTCACAAGAGCGTTCTGGAAAGACAATTGATGCAGGCTTCGCCTAAAATATGAAATGATATGAACTACTATAAGTTTACACCACTACCTAAGACGCTGATTTGGGGCACGGAGATATGGCAGATATCTGGTGTTCCTGGCAGCGAAACCGTCTGCGAGGGCCAGAGCATCAACGAATTGGTAGCCCAGCAGAAAGCCCTGTTGGTGGGCGAGGCCAACTACCAGCGCTTTGGCAACGAGTTTCCGTTGCTCATCAAGTTCATAGAGACCCAGACCAACCTCAGCATCCAGGTTCATCCCGACGACGAGACGGCACGCCGTCAGGGTTGGGACAAGGGCAAAACGGAGATGTGGTACATACTGGACTCCACCCCTGAAGGCGGCATCTACATCGGACTGAGGCAACAGCTTACCCCTGAGGAATACGCCCAGATGGTGGAGCAGAAGACCATCTGTAATGCTTTGGCAAGATATGACGTCAGCGAAGGCGACTGCTTCTATATTCCTGCTGGACGCATCCATTCCATCCTCAGCGGCTGCAGTCTGGTGGAGATTCAGCAGACTTCGGACGTTACCTACCGCATCTACGACTACGACCGTTTAGACAAGGATGGCAATCCCCGCCAGTTGCACACCAAACAGGCGGCAGAGTCGATAGACTTTACCGTCTATCCTGACTATCGGACGCACTATACACCCAAGAAGAACGAGGGCGTGCCGTTGGTGGAGTGTCCCCACTTCAATACCGCCGTCTATGACCTCACGGAGCCGATGACCATCGACTACTCCGAACTCGACTCTTTTGTAGTGCTTATCGGTCTGAAGGGCGAAGGCACGCTGACCATTGACGGCGAAGAAACCACGCTGCATGCCGGCGAGAGCATCCTCATCCCTGCCACAGCTACCGAGGTTAGCATCGACGGCACCATCAAGTTCCTGGAGACCTACGTCCCTTCGTGATAGTCCGCTCCGGGCGGTTTCCCCGCCCGGCTCCCCAATAACGACAAAAACGTAAAGCTTATGAAATACGCATCCTATATCAAGCAGATTGAGATTGACGCCCTGTGGAGTGGTAAGAAGCACATCCTCTGGACGCTGGATCCGCACGTAAACATCCTCAGCGGCATCAACGGCGTGGGCAAGTCGACCATACTAAATAAGGTGTTCCGCAGCATCAATACCAACGGCGACCTCCTCAACCACCTGTTGAAGGGTGTCCACATCATAGCCGAGCCTGAGGACGCCACGCATGTCCGGTTCGACATGATACGCTCATTGGACTCGCCGGTGTTTGAACTGAAAGGCGAGCGGGCCGACATGAGGGAACAGTTGCAGATGCAGAACATACCCGTTTCGCCGCATGTCGCTTCGGCAACTTCCATGCTCGACCTCCAACTCTACCACCTGCAGCGCAAGTATTTAGACTATCAGGTAAACATCGGCAACCGCATTATCGCCGCTCTTCAGCAAGGTCAGATGGATGCCGCCCAGCATCTGTCGCAGCGCAAGACGCGCTTCCAGGACATCGTGGACGACCTGTTCCTGGAGACGGGCAAGAAGATAGTTCGCACAGAGAACGAGATACGCTTCTCGCAGATTGGCGAGACGCTGGTACCTTACCAGCTGTCAAGTGGCGAAAAGCAGATGCTAGCCATCCTACTGACCGTACTCGTTGAGGACGGACAGCCCTACGTGCTCTTCATGGATGAGCCGGAAGTGAGTCTGCACATCGAGTGGCAGAAGCGGCTGATCGACCTCATCTTAGAACTGAACCCACAGGTGCAGATCATCCTGACCACCCACTCGCCTGCCGTCATCATGAACGGCTGGACAGACCAGGTGACGGAAGTGAGCGACATTACTTTGTGAATGTGGAATGAGGAATTAAGAATGGGCAGTAGGCTGAAGGATAATATTAACTCGCGGTACTTTGAGGCGGCGAACGCCATGAAGTCGAAGCAGCAACGGCGCAGGATAGTGGCCTACGTCGAGAGCTACGACGACATCTACTTCTGGCGAACCGTTCTGAGCCGCTTCGAGGACGAGAAGCGCTACTTCGAGGTGATGCTGCCTACGCACAAGAAACTGGAGCGCGGCAAGAAGGCGGTGCTGATGAGCTTTCTGGAAAATATCGGCCCGGACATGATAGCCTGTGTCGATGCCGACTACGACTACCTGTTGCAGGGTGCCACGCCGCAGTCGAAGAAGGTAGTGGAGAGTCCATACGTCTTCCATACCTACGCCTATGCCATCGAGAACCTGCAATGTTTTGCCTCTTCGCTCCACGACACCTGTGTGGCCATTACGCTCAACGACCATCGCATCTTCGACTTCGAGGACTATCTGCGCCAGTATTCTGAAGCCATATTCCCGCTCTTCATCTGGTCGGTATGGGCTTATCGCGTCGGGCGCCACAACCGCTTCTCGCTGAGTGACTTCAACCGCGTGGCCGACCCCAGCGGCTTCACTCTGAACAACCCGCAGTCGTCCATCGACCACCTGCGCCATAAGATAGCCACGAAGGTGCGCCAGCTGCAGAGCGAGTATCCTGACAACAAGGAGGAATATCTGAAGACCAAGGAGGATATCAAGGCGCTGGGCGTTACACCTCAGACGACGTATCTCTACATCCAGGGGCACCACCTCTTCGACACCGTCGTAGTCCCTATATTAAATAAGGTGTGCAACCGTCTGCGCCAGGAACGTCAGGACGAGATTGCCCGTACGGCCCGCCACCACACGCAGCGACGAAACGAAATGTCCTGCTACGAACACTCGTTGCAGGACATCCGTCAGATGTTGAAAAAGAACACGGGCTACATGCTTTCAGAGCAATTCCGCAAAATCCAGTACGACGTAGACAGGTTCCTTAATGCTTACTCGGCGAAGCCGACACCTCTTATATCTTCCGTCTAACCTCTTCCATCTCATTCGTCTCTGTCGCCAGGCTTCTCATGCCAGAAGTCGACGAGCCAGATGTAGAATACCAAAGTGCTATAGGCGGGGATTTCCGTCTTCTCCTCTCTATTATACCCCAACTGGTAGGGCACGATGACGCGCCAGTAGTCGCCGCGGTGCATGTGCTGCAGGGCGGTAGAGAATCCGTCCACCACGCTGTTGACGGCTAATGTAGTCGGAGCGTCCACCTCAATGTCGAAGGGTGGCAGGAAACTCCTGTCGAACACGTAGCCTTCCTTGTACGATGCCGAGGGGATGAGGCGTCCCTCATAGTGAATCTCCACCGAATCAGTATAGTACGGACTGGAAGTTTCTTCCGTGTTACGCTCAATCTCCTCCACCAGTATGCAGTCGGTGTGGGGCAGTTCTGTGGGCAGCTTGTCGCCGGCCTTCGTCCAGCTGGCATACTTCACGTTGTACGCTTGGTACTGCTGCTCGAAGAAGAGTTCATTCCGCTCCTGCCAGTTGGCGTACTCGTCGATAGTATCGTCAGCCTCGCTGCAGGCAGTTAAGGCGCCAAGGCATACAAGAAACAACCATTTCTTCATTTCTCATTTACATTTCTTTCATTTCTTTCATTTGCGTCGTTACTGAAGTTTCTTCAGCAATGAGGCAATGCTCACCTTATCCTCGATGATGCTGTTCAGCTCGCTGATGGGAACGCGCTCCTGTTCCATCGTGTCGCGGAAACGAAGCGTGACGCAACCATCCTGCAGCGTGTCGTGGTCCAC
>Ga0265298_10009495_pt1 | contig 11581 bp, 5 predicted proteins | sample AusTroGonzalo_MG_3_FD_193486 | JGI IMG/M metagenome (GOLD analysis project Ga0265298, IMG submission 193486) | Bovine rumen microbial communities from tropical cattle in Woodstock, Queensland, Australia - Gonzalo_01 | ecosystem: Host-associated > Mammals > Digestive system > Stomach > Rumen ...
AGATGAAGATCATGATTTCTACCACCGAAGAGAACCCGAACCTGAAGGTGACGCTGTACATTTATAGCGACCAGATTGAACCGGGTCTCTACCTGCCTGGCGACGAAGAAAACGGCCCCAAGAAGATTTCCAACGAATGGGTCGTCTGGTCCACCCAGTGCAACGAATCCATCGCCGGCTACCAGCTGGAACGTCCCCAGGCTGGCGACGGCGCCAAGGTGCCTGACCAGAAGAAGGACAAGAAGAAAAAGAAGGGTAAGAAGGAACCCACTGCCAAGATGTCTCCGCTGCCGGCACCTCGCGTGATCGACGGCAAGCTGGAAGTGTTCTACCGCAACGCCAGTTCCGTGACCTCTCCGCTTATCGCCAAGACCTACCCCGCTGTGGAAGGCAATGTGGCCGACCACAAGGACTGCAAGGGCTTCGGTGCTGACGAGAAGAAGGGCCTCTTTGCCGACAACTCCAAGGGAACCAACCTGACTGTGACCTACATGGCCGAAAACCTGTTCAAGATCACTGGCGAACTTCCCAAGGGCAAGCAGATTATCCAGTTCTCTCAGGATGGCAAGACTCTTACCACCTACTACTTCGAGAACAAGTAATCTAGGCTAGAACATTGATTTTTAAAGGGTCCCGGCAGTTTGTCGGGACCTTTTGTTTTCTATCTTTTAAAAAAAATAGTGGGAAGGATTGCAAATGAAAAAATCTAGAGGATTCCTTTCTTTTTACGGGTTTGCCTTTACCCAGGTGGCCCTTTCTACGGCCTTGGTGGCCTATATGGAATTGGAGTTCAGCCATGCAGGCTACACTGCCATGGGCTCCTGGCAGTTCTATGTGTTGCACCTGCTGTTCTTGCTGCCCTGCGTGCTGCTTATAACTCCGGCGGGTTATTTCTCGGACAAGTTCCCCAAGGAAAAGGTGCTGCGGGTGACCACCCTGCTGTCCTTGCCGACGGTGGCGTTGTTTGGGTACAGCGTCTATGCGGCTAGCCTTTCCCTGTCCTTTGTGGCCATAGGACTTTTCTTTGTGCTGCAGGCCTTCCAGAGCCCTGCCAAGAATGGCTACATGAAGGAGTTGGTGGGAGTCCGTTCCCTGGCGAAGGGAAGTGGCATTTTGATGATCCTCACTTTCTTTACCTTGGTACTTAGCGGTGGCTTGACGGCATACGCCTACGTGCGGATGCAGCAACCCGCTCCCGACACTTTGGGTCAGTTGCAGGTTTTGGCTCCCGTGGGAATTGTGTTTGTGGGGTTGGAACTTTTGGCCATAATCCTCAGTTTTAGGCTCCCTTCCATCGGTGTTTACGACGAATCCCTGCAGTTCCCCTGGAAACGCTACTGGAACTTGCTCTTTACTCGCCGTAAGTTGAGCAAGCTCTGGGTGAACCGGGCGCTCCGTCAGTCCATCATTGGCCTTTCCATGTTCTGGGTCATGATATTCCTGATGGTTTTCGTGATCCAGGACTTGTTCGGCTCGGGCTCCCTTTTTGACCGTGACATTTTGGCCAACTACGCCATCTTTGGTACGGCCATCGGCCTTTTGATTGGCATTTTCTTTGCCATGCGCATGTCCAAGGATTTTATCGAGACGGGCCTTATCCCCATGGGTACTGCCGGCGCCGCCGTCCTCATCTTCTTGATTCCCCTTATTCCTAGACCTTATAACGCAATCGCCTTCACCCTGCTGGGATTCTGTGGCGGCATCTACATGATTCCCATGTTCTCCATGTTGCTGTACCACACCAAGCCCAGGTCGGCGGGTCACGTGCTCTCGGTGAGCAACGGGGTGCAGAACCTTTGCATAGTCCTTTTTGAGGTGATTGCCATTGTCCTTATCCGGTTCTTGAACTTGGATAGGATGAGCCTATTCTTTATTTTGGGTATTGTCTGCCTTGCCGGTACGGTATGGGCCCTGGTGGCCATGCCTCATACCCTGTTGCGGCAGCTTATGCGCTCGGTGCTTTCGTTCCACTATAAGTTCCTGGTGTCTGGCGTGGAACGTATTCCTTGGGAAGGTCCCGTGCTCTTGGTGGGCAACCACATTTCCTATGTGGACTGGGCCATGATCCAGATGGCAAGCCCCCGTCCCTTGCGTTTTGTGATTACCCGCAGGCCCTTTGAAAAGTGGTACGTGCGTCTGCTCCTTTCCCAGATGAAGACCATCGAGTTGGATATTTCCCACCCCGAAAAGGCCATGCAGGAGGCCCACGAGGCCCTGCTTCGGGGCGAAGCGGTGGTGATGTTCCCCGAAAATACCATGACCGCTACGGGAAACATGAGCCGTTTCCGTCTGGACTATTCCACCGCCATTAAGGATGTGCATCACCTGAAATTGTTGCCGTTCTACGTGCAGGGGCTTTGGGGAAGTAGTTACTCCATGGCGGGTTCGGGCTTCAAGGACTTGGTCCATAGCGACGGCCGCGTGATTTCGGTGGCTTTTGGCGAGGAACTGCCTTTGGATTCCAGTGCCGTTACGGTACAGCGTGCCGTCCAGGAACTTTCCATTACGGCTTGGACATCCTATATTAAACTGCTTCGTCCTGTGGCCTCGGCCTGGATACGTACGGTCAAGCGTATAGGCAGCGGCCCCTCGGTGTACAGCCCCGATGGACATCATCTTTCGGCCAGTGCCTTGGCGGCAGCGTCTTTGACATTTGCAAAGATGATTGGCGGCCTTACCAAGGGCGAAAAGCAGGTGGGCGTATTGATACCGCCTTCCGGTCCAGGCATTATCGTGAATATGGCCTGCCTTATCAAGGGCAAGACCGTTTACAACCTGAACTACACCAACACGCCGGATACCATGGCGTATTGCTGTGACGTGGCGGACGTAAAGACCATCTTTACCGCAAGGGTGTTCATCGACAAGCTGAAGCAGAAGGGGCTCCCCATGGACCAACTTCTGGACAAGTACAAGGTCTACTATATGGAAGACCTAAAGGAAAAACTCAAGAAGCCTACCTTGATTTTGAATTTCTTGCGGGTCATGATCCTCCCAGCCTGGTATCTTGAACTTAGGTTCTTCAAGAAAGTCTCCTTGGACGATGTGGCGACGATTATTTTCAGTTCCGGTTCGGAAGGTCGCCCCAAGGGGGTGGAGCTGACCCACTTCAACCTGATGGGCAACATCAAACAGTGCGAAAGCGTGCTAAACCCCGGTTCCGACGATGTGTTCCTGGGTTCGTTGCCGCTGTTCCATGCCTTCGGGTTCTCCATTACCACTATGCTGTGCTTGGTGGACGGTGTGCCGGTGGCGACCTGCCCCGACCCCACGGATGCAAGATTGGTTTCCCGCATGTGTGCCCAGTTCAAGGTTTCCATCATGGTGGCTACGGGCACGTTCCTGCGTATGTGGGGCATGAACCGTGCAGTACATCCGCTAATGTTCTCCCACGTAAGGAGCATTTACGCCGGTGCCGAAAAGATTCGCGAGGACGTGCGCCAGCTTTACCGCACCAAGTTCAAGTTGGAGATTTTCGAGGGCTTTGGTTGTACCGAGACCACTCCCGTGGCGGCGGTGAACACCAAGGACGTGCTCATGGACGACTACAAGACGGTTCTGGAAGGCAACAAGCCCGGTACTGTGGGGGCGCCCCTGCCTGGAACTCAGTTCCGCATTGTGGACCCCGATACCATGGAAGAACTTGCCATTGGCGAAGACGGCCTGATTCTTATTGGTGGTGCCCAGATTATGAAGGGCTACCTGAAGGATCCGGAACGTACTGCCCAGGCCATTGCGGTCATCAATGGCAAGCGTTGGTACAAGACCGGTGACAAGGGCCATGTGGACGAAGACGGCTACCTGACCATTGTTGACCGTTACAGCCGCTTTGCAAAGCTGGGTGGCGAGATGGTGAGCTTGGGTTCCGTGGACTTCAAGATTTCGGAAAGCCCACTGTTCGATGAAATCGACCACTTTGCCGTGGCCGTTCCCGACGGATCTAAAGGCGAAAAGATTGTACTGGTGTACGCCGGCGAAAAAACCGAAGAAGAAGTCAAGTCCATGCTTCGTGAAATTGGGCTCCCGGCCCTGATGGTTCCCGGTGCCGTGGTGAAGGTGGATAACCTTCCCAAGTTGGGTAGCGGAAAGAGCGACTTCCAGACGGGCAAGAAGATTGCCATGGAAAAGCTGGGAATCAAGAATTAGAAACGTGAAAAGTGAAATGAAACAGAAAGCTAAGAAGAAGAACGCTCTGGTGGAATGGTTCAAATCCCTTGAACTGGGACGCAAGCAGGGATTGATGCTGATTTGCACCCTGCTGGTGTTGGTCGTTGCCTTCCTCATTTTCAACAACACTTCCGTGGCTACGGCCCGCAAGTGGGATATCCAGTGGGGTTACTACGCCATCCTTTCCACCTTCGTGCTGGGAATTGTGGGTGTTGTGGTGAACCTGCCCTTTGTGGCACGGAACCTCAGGGAGTACCTGCCCAGCGGCAAGAGTCTGTGCGGCCTGACGGTGCTGCTTTTGGTGTTCTCCGCCTTCATGTTTGGCAACATCGGCAATTCCCATCGGGTACTCAGCGACGAGACCAGCTGGGAGTCCATGGGCCTCCAGATGTATTTCCAGCATTCGGGAGGAATCTGTAACGAGGGCATTTGGGAAAATGGAACGCTGGAATGCCTTGATGAGGTGAACAACTTCAAGGGAAAGGCCCTAGGCTTTGTGTATTCCCTGGTGTTCAACTTCATGGAGCCCAATAGGGATACCGCCCTTTTGGTGAATTATCCCTTCTATATCTTGAGTCTGCTGTTCTTGTTCTTGGCCCTTTGCAGGTGGTTCAAGAGTGAATCCCTGGCACTGGCCGCTACGGCTTTCTTGGGCGGCATGCCCATATTTTTGCTGCAGGCAAGGTCGGCCTCGACGGAGGTGCTGTACATAGCCCTCTTGACGGCATTGATGGCCTGGTACTCCTTTGTTCCTACGAACAAGGTGAACTGGAAGCATTTCTTGCTGACGGTTCCCCTGTTGGGATTTTTTGCCCAGACTAGGCAAGAGACGGTATTCGCCTTTGTTCCCTTTGCCTTGTTCTACTACCGTTATTTCTTGGAAAAGCCCTACCGCTTGCCCTTGTTCGTGGCATCCGTCATTGTGGTAAGTTGGCCTTCGGTCAATACCATGGCGGCCTATCGCGGTTATGACTTCCAGGGCGGCGAGCATGCGGCCCATTCCTTGGAGAACCTGTGGTTCAACCTGAAGACGAACCTGGAAGTGATGATGAACCTGAAGCCGGATCCCTCCAACGGCGGCATTCTGGACAATCCCTTCTATACCACTTTCACGATTTTGTTGTTGGCCTCTACGGCTTGGCTCTTGTTCCGCATGGTGTATTCCAAACGCTATGTGCGGGGCTTTGTTCTAGGGATCACCTTCTGCATCCAGATTTTTGTCATCTTGCTGAACGTGTCGGGAACCTTCACCATCGACATCAATCAGCGTTATGTCTTGGTTGCGCTGCCGCTATTTGCCTTGCTCATGGCTCTTGGCCCCTACGATGCCCTGTGTTTCTTTACCAAGATGAAACCCGATGGCGTGGGACGTTTGGTCCTGGGCGTGGCGGTGGCCCTGTCCGTGGGGCTTATGGTTTACCACGCTCCCAGTTACAAGGCCAACATGCTCTATTACAAGAACAAGCTGCTGGGCGAAGAGGATTTCTTGAACAGGGAATTGAAAAAGTATCCCGAAAATTCCATCTTCATTTACGCCAGGCCTTGGCAAATGCTGGCGTCGGGCCACAGTTCCTTTAGCGAACGTACTTTCAAGCGCTGGGATACGGATTCCTTTGCCAAGTGGTATCAGAAATCCGGCGGGAACATTTATTTGGTCCGCGGTCAGGACGGTTACGGCTCGGTGAACCGTCAGAGCCGCGTGGTGGGTTTCAAGACTACGGACCAGATTGACGAAATCCTTGATTCCTACAAGAACGAGCGGGTGCTTCTGGAACCTAAACTGTTTGGTTACCCGCTGGTCATATATCGTATTGACGCCAAGAAGGGCGTGTCCCAGTATGCACAGCGTTTTACCGTTTCTCCCTTGGATAGCAGTGTGGTAGCCTTGGACAAGAACTTCTCGGAAGCCATTGCTTGTTACTACACCGTGAACGGTGGCGAACAAAAAGCCAAGGTGGTTTCGGAGACCAAGGATTCCCTTGTATTGGATTCCTTGGACCTGCGTGTGGGTCTGAACCGCTTGAAGATGTGGTGCCTTATGCCCGATGGGGACACGCTGAACCTGTACCGCGATCTGTTTGTGGAGGGCGAAACCGTGGCGCTGGTGTCCAAACTTCCCATGAAGTCGTTCCGTCAGGATTGGGGTTCGCCTCAGGTGAACCAGACGGTGGACCGCAACGCCATCACCCTGGACAAGGAAGTTTTCCGTTATGGTATTGGAAGCCATGCCGATGCGACTCTGGAATTCGATATTTCCAAGAAGTACAATGTCCTTCGCGGCGTTATAGGCTTGGATGACGAAAGTGCTTGTGGTGACGGAGCCTATTTTGTGGTGAAGGGCGATGACCGCGAACTGTTCCGCTCGGGCAAGATGTATTCTACCCAGAAGCAGAACATGGAAGTGGATGTTGCCGGTGTCCAGAACTTGCAATTGGTGCTGGAACAGGGCGGCAACAAGGACTGCGATCATGGTGACTGGGCTAATGTCTGGTTGGAGGCCAGGTAGTGAAAGTCTTGGTGGCGCCGCTGGACTGGGGGTTGGGTCATGCGACCCGCTGCGTTCCGGTCATTAGGGAATTCCTGCACCAGGGTGCCCAGGTGGATTTGGCGGTGGCGCCGTCTTTTGCTCCATTGTACAGGGAAATGTTTCCGGAACTGAAACAAGTTACCGCGCCATCCTACAATATCGTTTACCCGAAGCATGGTTTCAATATGGGACTGTGGCTTTTGAAGAACAGCGCCCACTTGAACAAAGTCATTGCCTACGAGCACCATTACGCCGAAGAAATGGTTCGGCTCCACGGTTACGACCTGCTGCTTTCGGACAACCGTTTCGGCTTTTATTCCAAAAAGGCCCGCTCCATTTACATGACCCACCAGTGTCGTATCGCCTTCCCACCGCTTCTTTCTTGTCTGGAAGGAATCGGTATCCGTTGGCACCGCAGCGTCATGAAGCATTTTGACCAAGTCTGGATTCCCGATTTGGAACAGGGGCCGGGCTATGCGGGGATGTTGTCCCACGTGGATGGAATTCCTGTCCCTGCAAAGTTTGTAGGCCCTTTGTCTAGGTTTTCGGAATTGATTTCCGGTACGGGAACTGCGACGGAAACCGGCATGCAAGATTTGAACGTGCTGGCGGTGGTGTCGGGAGTGGAACCGGCCCGCAGCCAGTTTGAAAACAGCCTGAAGGAAGTCCTTGCCCAGGTGCCGGGCAATCATGCCGTAATCCTCGGTAAGCCTGCCGCCGGACAAAAGTCTTGGACCGAAGGGAACATCTGCTTTTACAACCACCTGAAAACAGAAGAATTTGCCCACATGGTGGGCCGTGCCCGTTGGGTGATTTCCCGGGGCGGCTACAGTACCGTAATGGATATGGCGGTGCTGGGGGCCCAATGTATTTTTGTCCCCACTCCAGGGCAGTACGAGCAGGTGGCTCTTGCCCGTGAATTGTCCCGCAAAAAATACGCGGTGCATATTCCTGCCAAGAAATTTGGGTTGCAGTCCCTAATGCAGACTATGAAAACCCAGGTGGCGTTGCCCAAGCCGCCCCGGGAAAACTTGTTGCCCCTCGCAGTGCAGGAGGTTTTGAAAAAAGTATGAATTCCTTTGTCCTCGCTTTTCCGCTGAATGTGGCGGTAGATGAATCCTTCACGGTGGTTCCGGGAGTGGCCGTAGAAAAAGAAACCCAGTCCCTGATGATTCCCGGGTGCACCCTGATGTTCAAGGTGGTCCGCAAGGAGGCCGTTCCGTGCCTTGCCGAAGTGTTCAAGGAACACCAGGAGATTTCTGCGGAAGAATCCGCCGCCATCAATAGTCACAAGTCCCTGCTGTTTTTGCTAGGCTCCCTGAAAAGTGCCGCAGACTTGACGATGGTGAATACGGCCATCTTGAAGGTCCTTTCTGCAGGTGCTCTTGGGGTTTATATGCAACAGAGCGGTGCCGCTTGGACTGCGGCCGCCTTCCGCGAGGAATTGGGGGATGCTGAATTCCCCATGGACCCTTGGATGAACTTTTTGGAAGGGGCAGGAGTACTCTATACCTTGGGTCTGGAAACCTTTGGGCTTCCGGACCTGTGCATTTCTTGCAAGGAAGGCCAGGACCAGGATTGTCGGGATGTCCTTTCTTTTGCGGCAGATGCCCTTTTTGTGGATGGAATTGGCTCCAAGTCGGGAACAGAAGTGGATTGTGGCGAGTTTGGTACCTATGTGCTCCGGCAGGAAACCAAATGCCCCTTTGGCAAGGACGACCCCGAATTCAACCGCCGTGGAATTATGGGGCTTTTGAAACGCTAGTTTCTACGAACCGAATTTTCTAAATTGTCCCGTATGCGTTGGAAAGGATTTTGGATTATCGCATTGCTGGCGGCATATGCCTTTGCCGCCACGCCTACGCCCATTGTGGGCGTGGTGTTGGATTCCGAATCCGATTTGCCCCTTTCCGATGTAGAGGTTACATACCGCTCCGGTAAAAAGCTGGGTACCACCGGTTCTGACGGTCGTTTTGAATATACGGTGGATTCCCGCAATGCGGCACTGGTTTTCAAGAAGCCGGGTTATGACAGCGTTTTTGTGGAACTGCAGGACTTTGCCGATGTGCTGGACATGGTGGTGACCCTGTCTTCGAACCTGCGGGATTTGGGTGCCAGCACCATTGTGGGTGGCGGGGAAGTCCCCAAGTGGGAACCCACCCGCACCGTCTCGGTGGACAAGTTGGAAGACGCGGCGGGAATGCGCTTCGACTTGACGGAACACCTGAGCCAGATGCCGGGCATTTCGGGTCAGAAGGATTTTAGCAGCGCCCTGTATTACGACGGTTCCCGTGCCGGGGACGTGGCCTATCATTTGGGCCGGCTTCGCATTCCCAACATGCGGCATTTGGATATCGGTTTCCCCGGAAACCTCTCTGTGGTGAACCCCCACATTTTGAGCGGTATTGAAATCCACGACCATTACGGTTCGGGCCCCATTGGCCAGGGCCTTGCCACCTCCATCCAGTACATCCCGGAACAGACCAAGGGGGATTGGGGGCTCAAGGGGGCTGTAGGGCTTACCGTGCAAGAGGTGGTGGTGGATGCCCCCTGGCTTTTCTGGGACAGTTTCCGCTTTGCCTTCCGCCGCTTGGACGGGGAAATGCTCAAGAACCTGGGCGAAAAGTTCTTTACGGAATTCCGCAAGCGTGACGGGGACTGCGTGAACGATTGCCGTGTCAAGTCTTCGGATCCCTTTGACCTGACGGCATTCGACATTTACGCCCAATTCAACGGCTCCGATTCCAGCGGCAACACTTGGGCTTTGCGGACCTTGTACAGTTCTGACGAATATGAAATCCGGCAGGATACCTCTACCGCCTATGACGAGGTGAATTCCATCGACATCATTTCGGGGGAGCAGAATTACCTAGTGTTGGGTGCGGAATATGCCTCCAAGTTTGGCACTAGCGCCCATGCTGGCTTTGTGCGGGAATACCTGAGTGATACCTTGCGGGACACCACGGGATTCAAGACTCCTGGACCTGGCGTAAATATGGACAACGCTCAGAGGTCCTTCATTGACGGTTATGAATACACCCACACCACTATTTCGGGCGGGTTGGACAAGAATTTCAAGGGGAACATTCTGGGTTCTAAACTCAGTGGCGCCCTTTTGTACGAACAGCACGTATTGGAACGGGAGTATTTGAATTACGGAACGCAGTCCGACGACTACCAGACGGGAGTGCTATCGGGAACGGGTAGGTTGGACTGGAAAAAGGATTATGCGGAGTACATCCTTTCGGCGGGTGCCGTGGCAGACGCCATGGATCACAAGGCGGCCCCCACGGCCTCTATGGATGTAGAACAGAACCTGTCGGGTGCGGACACCGCATACTGGCGCTTGTTCGGCAATGCGGCCTACCGTAGCGATTGGAAACCTTATTACCACAAGGGTGAATTGACGGGTCGCTTGGAATCGGGCACTTCTGCCAAACTGGGTTTGGGTTTCCGTTCCAAGTATTTGGACGTGCAGGCTTCGGGATTTGGCCGTTACTACCCGGACCCGATTTTGCCCATGCCCAAGGCTTATGCCCAGTACGAAGATGTGACTGATGTGGACTTTGCCTGGGTAATGGGTGGCGGTGCCAAGATGGAATGGCGTACTCTGCACCATTTTGCCTTCTCCACCAACATTAGTTCTGTCTATGGTGAATATGAACTGGAAGGCTCCGACCATTCCCTCCCTTGGGAAGCGAATTCCCGGTTGGACATGGTTTCCCATTTACGCTATTACCCTCGCAAGGATTCCCTAGTTTCTGTGATTTTGACCCACCATGCCCTTTGGCACAGGCCCCTTTACTATTACCAGATTGAGCCTTCCCGTGCTGATGGCACCAACGGAACAAGGCGGCTTCGGGACTTGAACCAGTTTACGGATTTGTACCGCACGGACTTGCGGGTGAATCTGGATTTGATTGGCAAGAAGTATTTCTTTAGGAGTGCTAGGTTCTATTTGGAAGTGGACAACATCTTTGCGAATCTGGATTCCCACGCCTTTAAGTTTCTGGGCTCCGAAAACGCCCGTGAGCGTTCTTGGGTGACCCGCGACGGTAACGAGAATTCCAATGATGGCTACGATCTGGTGCCGTTCATGGCCAAGGGTATGGGACTGTACCTGCAGTTTGGCGTAGAAGTACAACTGGGAATTTAGCGGCGTCATCCTGAGCACGTAAGTGCGAAGGATCCAGACCTGAGGATTTATGAAAAACGACGATTTATCTAAAAGATTTTTTCGGGTGTTTCTGTCGGTTTTTCTTTTATGTGCCATTGCTTTTGCCCACGAGACGGACAGTCTTTTTGTTCCGCCCAAACCCGAAAAGCCCCTGCGGTTTTGCACCTCCGCAAAGAATTGGGTAAACTACGCCACCTCCGACACCAACCTGGTGGAAATCACCCACATGAAGGGCCTCCGCATGGACTTGCGGTATGCAACATTCAATAATGTTACAGGCCACGATTTGTATTGTGGGATCCAGCGGGCGTTCGTTCACCGGGATGCCCTCCCGAAACTCAAGCGCTCCTTGAAACTGCTGGAGAAGGAAATGCCCGGCTGGGCTCTAGTCATCTTTGATGCCGCCCGCCCCCTGTACGCCCAGTCGGCGTTAAAGCGGACCGTTGCGGGGACCCCTTATTCTAATTACGTTTCTTCCGGGGTTACCGGCGGGCTTCACAATTACGGCCTGGCTTTGGACTTGGGGTTGGCCGACAGTACCGGGCAAATGGTGGACATGGGGGCGGACTTTGATTCCTTTGAGCGTTGCGCCGGGGAAGTAGGGGAGGCAGAAGCCTTGAAAAGTGGCCGCCTTACGGAACAGCAGGTGAACAACCGCAAGTTCTTGCGTTCCATTATGACCCGCGCAGGCTGGGTTCCTCTAAGCAGCG
>Ga0265298_10009496_pt1 | contig 11580 bp, 11 predicted proteins | sample AusTroGonzalo_MG_3_FD_193486 | JGI IMG/M metagenome (GOLD analysis project Ga0265298, IMG submission 193486) | Bovine rumen microbial communities from tropical cattle in Woodstock, Queensland, Australia - Gonzalo_01 | ecosystem: Host-associated > Mammals > Digestive system > Stomach > Rumen ...
ACCTAATTCTCATCATTAATAAGTTAGTGTCTTCATCTGAATACATGCCTTCAATCAACTTTTCAATAGGATATATTTTTCGTGCATTTTTATGAAACACTTCATTATTAGAAAGTAGCATTTTTCTATTCAAGTGCATTTTATCTTCTTCCGAAAAACCTTCAAAGTCTTGTGGACTAATGCCGTTAATAATATTCCCAAGGAACTGAGGGTATCTTAAAACAAACCGTTGGAATATAAAGACCGCATTTTCACTGTCTTCTTTAAGTATAACCTTTATGCTTGTCTCTGCTATCATAAAGCAAGTTGAATCTTTCATCGACAATGTAATCAACGCCTCTTCGTATGCAGGATGCGAGAATCTATAATGAGGAAATTGTTCACCAAGCCTTTGGATTCGGTAATTCTCTTGTCTTTTCAGTTCATAATAAAATGCTGATTCGTCAAAATGCATTTTATTAAACAGTTCTGTTTGCACTATTCCATACAACTTTTTATAGTTTGCAATAATTCTACCTTTCTTCCCACGACCATAAAGTAACACCAAATAAAGCAATATTTTAGCTGAAGATGATAACGATTTGATTTCATCTGCAAATTGGGTTACGAGATCTGTTTCAAGTGCTTTTTCTAAGTCTGATTTTAACAGTTCTAAATCTTCACTTTCAGAATGATTCTTTACAAAATTGTATATCATCATTGGCGAAATAAGCTTTCCTTTCTCAATCCCCTCAATTATCATGGACACAATCTCTTCGTTTTCATTCCAGTTGGTATATGCTTGAATATACCGTTTTGCTATCTGTTCCAATTCTTCTTTTCCATACGAAGGTTTCCTTACATTCAATTCTTTCATGAAATCTTCAAGTTTGTCTCGTCCAAGACTTTCTTCTTCAAATCGTTTGAAAACCTCTGTTCTAGACGAAATAATTAATTTAGCTTTGCATGCCCTGAATCTCTGAACAAGGTTTCCAAATAATGTTTTTAATTCATCCCTACTTTCAAAAGCAGTCTTTCCAAAAGGATCTTCTATATATACTATATCGTTTTTCTGCGGCTCAAAATCCATTAAACTATTTTTCTGGCTATCTCTGTCTTCTTTATCCATCCCATAAAACCATGTAGGCTTAAATCCCTTATTATAATATTCCCAAAGGAAATGAATTGCTGTATAAGTTTTGCCAGTCCCAGGATCTCCAGTTATTACCAGTACACTCTCTTTTTCCAACAAATCTAGCATTTCTTCATACTCGCGCGGCTTTACATAATAATGTTCTATAAACGTATATTTATCATCACTCGCATGGATTGTTTGGAGAAATAATAAACGATTATCTATTTTGTTATTATCCTCCATTAATACCTTAACATTCGAAGTGGTATGCCAGTTTTTGCTCAATAAAGGTTTCTTATGTTCTAAATCCAATTCAAATATACAAAAACTCTTATCATCCGAAAATTCATAAATCTTGTTAGAAGGAACCAAGTCCGTACGCTTTTTATCTTTAAACTCAGATTTATAACAATCATGCATAAAAGCAAATAAGGCACTCCTTCCTTCTCCCCCTTTATTCTTAGAAAGAGTATTAGAATAGAGGATGTATATCCCATTCTCCGAATCTTGTACTTCCGTGTGCATAGAATGGAAAAAATCATTACTTCTCCCATTAAAAGCTGGAACAACAAGGAAATCAAGACCATCCATATCCAAAGAATTCTTTAATATTCTATTTGTGTAATCCAAACAAATTGTAACAGCAAAATTACCTATCCTGGTTCCACGGAATATCATGACCTTCTGTCCTGGTATGGCGCCATCAGTATCTTCTATAAAACTTGATATCTCAAAAGGAGCTGGAGTAATCTTTTCAGAATAGTGCCAATCAGATGGCGTAATGATAGGACAAATAGAAAGATAGCCTTTCTCTACCTTTTTATAGTGTGTGCCACCTATGATATAGATGTCATTTTTAGATGAAAAACGTATCAAATCGTTGACATATTCTGAAGGTATAGTCAGTTCAGGAAATATCACTAGGTCAACCTGTTGTCCAGATGCGATATTTAAGAATTTTCGAATATATTCCTTGTTTTTAGATGAATTAGTAATGAAGTATAGCCTTGAGCCTTTTTCAAAATCCATTTGCTCAAAGTTAAGTTGACAAACCATCACTTTGATCTTGTTCATTCTCGCCTCCTGATAGTCCAAATGTTTTACTTCAAAAGGATTTGTTTTATTTATGTCGGTCATATTTTGATTAAACGTTTTTATTTTGATACACTACATAAACCACACGTCAACTATTCACTACCATTCTTTTCCCATCTTCAAATTCTCATCCTACCCCTATTAGTTATCCAATATTGTCATTTTTTCTCCTTTTGAGTGGGAAGAGTCACAAAAATACAAAAAAGTGTGATTAGACAATAAAATGCAAAACTTTTTCTGTTTGTCAAAAGAGTTTTTATATCGATTTGTAAGTAAGCTCTATCATGTCGAAAAAAAAGAGAACAGACTTTTACATCCATTCCCTTTGCCTCAATCGTTAATCATATCAAACTTATGGAAGGACATCCAACATTCTTCGTCATCATCGTGTTCTTCCAGATAGTCGTCAATCTCTTTTTCAATTTCAGCATAATCGGGTCTAATCTGTTTCCCGATTCTCTCCCCGATGAACTCTGCTGCCGCTTCAATGATCACAAAATACTCAAGCCCATCAAAGAAATCTAAGTAGTATCAGATTGCGCTATTTTACTAATCGTCGTTGCAAGCCGAAGGCTTACATAAAAACAAAAATCCGCTGATTTCAGCGGATTTTTGTTGATTCCGTGGAGATTACCGGATTGTTGGATTGAGCAAGCACGCCTATCACAGAGCAGCATCTTGCTGATTTTCATTATTTTTGAGCAATCGATTATTCTTTCTTGTTCAGTCATTGCTCAAACGTTTTCATAAAAGAGGGGGGTACTTTCCACCTGAATTTTTCATATTATCTTTGCCGCCTACACCCTGGATTTCACCCCGTGATTTCAGGGTGCAAATGTAGTAAAAGCATCAAATATTGAGATAATATGATTGAAATTAAGTATCGCACGAGAGTCTTTATCGACCGAAAGACAAAACGCATCACCATCCGCGTAAGATGGAACAACAATGAAACCTCTTTCACTCTGGATTGCAAAGCCGATCCAGAGAAATGGGACGGCAATTCACAACGCCCCATGCCCGGCACTATCCATAAGTTCACCGACCAAAACTATAGTGCCAAAGTTATTTCCAACATCATTGACGAAGGTCTGGACATGATTAAAGTCGCCTTTACAAAATGTGAGCTTGATTCCGTTGTACCGTCAAAAGAAATCCTTAAAACGATGGTACGCGGCGAACAACCTGAGCAAGAGCCAGTCAAGGTGAAAAAAACGTTATCCGAATTATATGAGGATTTTCTTGAAGCGGCAAGCAACGACAGGAACTGGACGAAAAACTCATGCTACAAATATAATCAAACATGGGATCATCTGAATGAATGCTGTCCTGGAATCACATTGGAAAAATTCACAAAAGAAAGACTGCGTGAATTGAAGAACTGGTATGTTGACAAAGGTTATAGCAATACAACAATCAAAAAAATGTTCTCTTTTTTGGGAACTTTTATCAAATGGCTGCATACAGAAGGCTATGAATTACAGCCCGGAGTGTTGGCCTACAAGCCAAATCTAACCGTTGTATCAAAGACCGTTACCTTCCTAAAGCACAAAGAACTGATGGATTTTTACAATTTCAGGTTCGCCGAAGATGAGAAAAACTTGGAATTGACTAGGGATATGTTCTGCTTCATGGCCTTCACCTCATTAAGATATAGCGACTTGGAGAACCTGAAAAAGGCAAATGTTTTTGATGACCATATCGAGGTTTGTACCAAGAAAACCCACGACAAACTATCCATCCCGCTCACCATTCACGCCAAAGAAATCATCAACAAATACAAGGATGAGGACTATAAAAACGGCAAGATGTTCAGAGTGTACGCCAACCAGAAAATCAACGAGCTTTTGAAAGAGGCAGCAAAAAAGGTGGGGATTGACCGAGAAGTCGTTTTAGTCCACTATAAAGGCAACACCAGGATCGAGGAAGTAAAGAAGTTCTATGAGATTATTGGTTGCCACGATGCAAGAAGAACTTTCGTCTGTTGCTCTCTCGCCTTTGGAATACCGCCGACAGTTGTTATGAGTTGCACAGGACATTCCACATACAACGCGATGAAACCGTATATCGAGGTCGCAGATGAAACTCAACGAGTCGAATTGGCAAAATGGGATAAAGCTGAAAAACAAGGCGACATCAGGAGCGATATTGCAAAGAAACTTGAAGGTGTCGATGAAACGATGTTGGTAAAGGTACTGGAGTTGTTGAAGTCGGCATGATGAAAAAAATTACTTAAAGATTACTTCAATGTTATCAAAAAGTAATATCTTTGCAGAAAGTTTTAAGCAATAATGGAAACAGCTTTAATGAAACTAGATAACGAAGTATGCTATAATACACGGAAGTCACGGCTTTACAACAGGACACGAAAGGGCTTGTTGGCGCATGTCCGCAGGGGCGTTTATGTGCCTTCGAATCTGACCGACAAATTTATGATTGCATGTAATGCTGTGGAAAACGGATGCTTGGTCTATCACTCGGCTTTGGAGTATTATGCACTTCATACGCAATCCTTCAACTGGTTGTATATCCATAGTGCTACACCATTCCGAACATTTGAACACTTGAATGAAACCTATATTTACAAGCCTGTCAACTATCTGATAAACCCACATATCGACCTTTCCAATGAAAGCTATCCTGTTCGGGTTACATCATTAAGCCAAACCATCATCGACTGCATCCGGCATATCGACCTTGCTGGCGGCTTGGAGGAACTGATGAACGCCTTGGATTGGATTGGCATTGACAAACTTGACAAGGCCGAAATGATACAGTGCCTGGATGTCGCGCCTTCAAAAAGCGTTTACCAACGGGCTGGCTACTTGCTTTCTATCTACAAAGACCAGATTGGGCTGTCTGACGATTTTTTCAGTCATTGCAAGGAGCGTATGGGCAACAATGTCAGCTACCTATCGCCCGACGAGGAGTGCGACGCATACGATAAATACTGGAAAATCTGTGTACCGAAAACAATCAAACACCAAAAGGAATATGAACTCTATTGAATTGACAAGAAAACAAATCACAGCGATAGCAAAGCAATATAGCTTTACTGCAACCAATGTGGAAAAAGTAATCAGGCTTTGTGGCATACTCGATGACCTAAGCACAATCAAATCGTTCAAGGGGAAGCTGGCTCTGAAGGGTGGCACGGCCATCAACTTGGTATTGATTCCAGGATTGCCTCGTCTATCCGTGGATCTGGACTTGGATTTGGCGATTGACTGCTCAAAAGATGAAATGCTCCTGTTACGGCAACAATTGGATGAGAGTCTTTCATCCTATTGCATTGAACAAGGTTACACTTTGGGCAAACGCGAGAGCTATTCCCTTTGTTCCTATGAATTGCTGTATGATACCGTCACAGGAAGTCGCGACAAAATAAAGCTCGACATTAACTATTTGGCACGTTGTCATGTGTTTGCCCCGATTGAATCTACCATCATCCATCCGTTTGACAGGAACAAAACCATCAAAGTGTTCCACCTATGGGATGTTGAGATTTTCGGCAGCAAGATGGGCGCTTTCTTTGAGCGGACAAAGCCGAGAGACTTGTATGACCTGTATTCGCTTTCGCAGTCAGGCCTTATGACAAGCGATGAAGAACAAGGTTTATTGAGGAAATGTGCCGTTTTCTACTCCACGATTGGCAATAATGGCAGTGATAATTGGTTGGATAAGGATATCGATGAGTTGACCCAAATGAGTTTCAGCAAAATCAGGTCGCAATTATTGCCAATGCTGCGAATTAAGGCGGGTGCTTATCCCAAAGAGAGAATTGAGCAAGCTGTTTCTGATTATGTGAAATCGGTAATGCAGCTGGATGATATAGACAAAGAATTCATTGCAAGATTCCAATCATGCGATTATCAGCCCGAATTGTTGTTTGGGTCGGAAATGAAACATCTGGAACATCATCCTGTGGCATTAGCGACCTTGAGTAAGCTGGAAAGTCAAAGCCATTGAACTCAGCCTAACCATAAACCACCTCAAGCGCCCTATCCAATCTCAGCAGTATAGGTGAGAAATGAGTGCCTTCGACAAGTTCAAATATAACATCGGCTTGACTTTTTGATTTCAGTATCTTGGCGGCATCAAGAGTTCTCTCCTCTACTGTCGCCATTCTTTTATCTTTGACATTCTTTTCCTTCTCACCTAACAGCATACAAACCTTTTTCAATTGAGGTGATGGTGATTGCTCTTTCATCCATTCGGTAAAACCGTCATACCACAAAGACCCGGATATGCTGATGATGTTGGTAAAAGCATCTGTTCTAAAGCTCGCCCATACCGCAAATAAGCCAGACAACGAAACGCCCATGATTGTCCTCTCAGCATCCTCTACGCCCATAGTCTTTTCAATTTCAGGGATTATCTCATTGGTCAGCTTGTCAAGGAATGATGCCGCTTGTCCTCCAAATGGTTTTGCCTTCTTAAATACTCCCTCCGCTGGCCAAGGTGTCATGTCGTCGTTCCAGTTGATATTTTCTATTACAACAAAGGAAACGCCGTATTTCTCTGTCAATTCCTTCAATCCATCAGACAAATCCTCCCTGATTCCTTCAGGCAGAATCATGTAGCAGATTTTGTTGGTATCTTGCGCTGCGTATATCATTTTTCACCCAATCCTATCAATACAAACATCTTTTCGGCCACAGTTCTTGCAGTAGGCTCCCATCCAAACATTATCGAACTGGTTGATGGCTGACTCTACAAACTCAGGGTCATTGGTCAAGATGCCAGCTTCAAAATTTCGTCGATTCTCGCTCTTCATCCCCATTCCTGCGCCCGTAAGGTTAGCAGATCCAATGTAAGCCGTCTCTGTATCAAATATCATCAGCTTAAAATGTACCCTCGGACAGCACACCCGTTCTAAGTCAGTTGCAAGTATGGGATATTTGTCGAAGTCATCCCGGAACATCTGACCTGGTTCTTTGGCATGTATCAATCTCACATCTACGCCTTTCTTTAATAGTTCGGCGATGATTGAGAGAAACGGAACCGCCTCCTTACCCTTCATCACATACAAATCCTTTATATCAGCCGTACCAATCCATAAAGAGTGTTTCACCGTGGCAACTCGCGATATTACCTCGGTGTAATGCTGCTCGTTTTGGATGTATTTGATGAAAGGTGAGGGCATAGACAATTCATTTGAGGCGGTAAAAATACGCAAAAAGTTGGTTTGGCTGAAAATGACGGATTTCTGAAATGAAGAAAACGCGGCTCGCAAGCATCCTATTCCTCATACATGACAGGAAATCGGCTTTTTGAAATCGCCAAATTGCCATCGTAAAAATCTGATTCCCTAATAATTGTATAAACATAGAATAAAATGTTAAGAGCCTTGCTCAATGCATTGTTTGGGGACTGCAAGGATAGTTGCCCGAACCGTCAGGATATTAACTCTGTTGCCCCTGACGACAGTAATAAAAGCGCGACAGAATCCATCGTAGAGAAAAGCCCGGATGACATACTGGAGGAGGAGATATTGCTTCTTTCTAAAACTCACGGGCCTCTCAAAGATGGTGTTATGATAGAATTGAGCTTACAGGAGGCATTGAAGTTGTTCCCGCGCAAAAGGAAACGCTCTGATGCTTACAACAGATTGATCCGAAGAGTCCGTGAGGAATATGGCACGGTACTCATTATAACAAGCACAAAGAAGGAGGTTTTATGAGAAGAAGTAGATTCGATAAAACCGACCAAGGTGAAATAAGAGGTGTTGTCTATCGCTATATTAACCAGTCTGAAGGAGAGGAAAATGGCTGGTCGTATGTGGGCAACACCATGAACGAACAGATAAGACAATATAGCTGGAACAATCACGGCAACAAGTCCTATGGTGGTGAGAAGATTAACGCCGCCAGAGTGAAATATGGCTTGGAGAATTTCACCTATGAAATACTTGAAGAGATTTATGATGCTGATGAAAACGCATTACAAGTAAAACTCGACGAAAAGGAGGCTTACTATATGCAGCAGTTTGACAGCATCGACCACGGCTATAATACCTCGAAGGGCGGTACTGGTAATAACGGTGTCAATTTTAGCCCAACCCACCGTGCCAATATCGGGAAGGCCAGCAAAGGGAGAACGCACACCGAGGAAACCAAGAAACAAATCGGCGCCAAACTGAAAGGCCATGTGGTCAGCGATGAGACAAGAAAGAAAATATCAATCGGCAACAAAGGAAAGAAAAGAACCGCCGAACAAAGACGCGCGCAATCGGAACGCCTCAAAGGAATAGAGCCTAAAGCTGCTACACTAAAGGCGAAAGAAATGCGCGAGAAAAACAAACATAAAATGGAAACAATATGAACATCAAACATGAAATAATTCTAAGCGGTAGCAATCCTATCAGCTTAGACCAAAATGATAAAGATATTATTGACGAAATGAACAAGAACCTTGGGCGATTCTATGGCAACTTGGTTCAGGTCGTTTCTGTCAATCAGATAAACACGGACACAGCAGAGTTCGTAATAGAGAGAGATTTGCCACCAACGCACATCCAAAGCGGTGGCCTGATGAACTATATCGACGAAAGCATTATCACGGGCATGAACGAGAGCTGTTTTGTGCCATACGGATCAGACCAGATGATTGCCACCATCTTGCCTATAGGAAAATGCTGTTTCTCACCAGAGAGGGAATTTTACAAGTTATACAAGCACCTGATAAAGATATGCACGGGCGAGAATGTGAAGAGAATCGCCATCACCACAACGACAAGCGAAATCAAGCTGATTGTGGAGTTTGACAACAATGTGCCGCGCCGCTATCGTCAGGACATTGTATGCCTCATTTCGAAGTACGGCGACCTTGACAAGCTGAGAGGACAGACCATAACTGCCACGCTTCAGGAGTTCTCAGCGATTTGCCAGCGCGACAATGCCAAAATCGCCTCATACGACGGTCTGGCAAAATACCTGAAAAGCGAGTACGACATTACGTTGGAAATCAAGTCGCAGAAAACAAAATAAAAAAGGACAGTAGGGAATAATAACCCTGCTGCCCTCGTTTTTTCAGCCTCTAATTGTTATCCAAAAAGAATCTAATCAGCCTTGTAAAAACTCTATTATTTTCATAACAGCTCTTGCTTTTTTGTAATTGGCAACTTGTGTTTTATAACTATTGCTAATGGTTTCTGCACAATATGTTTTACCTGATAGACTCAAAACATAAAACACTCTATCCCAGTCCCTATCGCTCAACAAATCCGGACCTTCAACTACAAACAACTCTTTCCCATGATAGCTGATTTGGGCGCGCCTTTGGCCATATAATAGACTAAACGAAGAGGTTAACTCAGCTAAAGGAGCTTTTATTGAGTCCCCATCCCGCATCACTATATTTACATAACCATTTGAAAATGAAAAAGAACGTAGTAGAGCGCTGTCAGACCCAACTCTTAGAAATTGCTTCATTGTAGAACTGTTACTTGCCTGAATATTTATTTCTGGCAGTTGGCTAATCGAAATCTCATTTTGTTCCTGATTTTTTTTATCTGGTTCAAAAGCTTTAACAATCAACACGATTGTGATTATTATTATTATCGTTACAAGCATATTCTCGGATTCTTATTACATCAATTGTTTGTTAATGACACAGTTGAATACTAATTCTTATGGCTTTTAAAGTCAATACAAATAATGGTTTAGTCGAGCCACCTAACAAAGTTACCATTGCTATACTCACAGCGCCTACTCATTCCATCTGCACGGTAATAAACGCCAAATCCGTTCAGATTGTCTTGACTGACTTCGCCTTCATACCTGTCTCCATTTGGCCAATATAATATTCCATGTCCCTCCCACTTGTCATCTTTCCATTGGCCTTTGTATTTCCTCCCATCGGGATAATACATAAAATAATCTTCACTAAATTCTCCATTGACTATTTTCCCTTCATAATGCTTCCCATTTGAATAGCCACCTTTCACATCCAAGTCAATAGTACTAATATCGCCTTCCCCTTCAAATTGTGCGCCGTCTGGACCATAAATCATGCCTTTAAACATCACATCATTAAATGTTCCCTCACATCTCCAACCGTTTTCCATTCTAAATACACCTTGACCACAAACCTCGCCATCCTTCCAAACACATTCTAACACGTCTCCATTGGAGGATATCATTTTTCCCTGTCCATTCATGTTATCATTATCCCATTGCCCTTCGTACCTACCACCATTTGTGAAATAGCATACGCCATAACCCTTCCTTAAACCATTTTCCCATGCACCTTCATATTTATCTCCATCTGACCAGTAATACTTGCCAGTTCCATGTCTTTTAGATTTTAGAAATTCACCTTCATATTTATCCCCGTCGGGATAATATTGGGTTCCATAACCACTTTCATTTTTATCCAGATTACCAACGAATCTCCCTCCGTCATCAAAAGTGATATCAACATACTGAAGGCCATCATTAGGATTTGAATTCGTTTTGGTTCTTTGGCTAGAACCTATTGAATACATTACATAAAACACTAATGCCAAAAAAATGAGAAAGAAAAACATTTTTATCGCTATTTAATTAATCCATTTTACAAACTGATCATAATTCCAGACCCCTTTTTTCACCATTCCGTCTGGCTGGGTGAAAATAAACTCTCCATTTTTCATGTCGTTAAAAAAAACTCCTTCATACATTGATCCGTCGGCACAACACAAACATCCTTTACCGTGTCTTTTCCCAATTATTGCTTCGCCTTCATAGATATCCCCATTTGCATATTCTATTGTGCATACTCCACCAATCTCCCCATTACGCAAATCTGCTTCAATGTGGTCTCCCTCCTGATTTATCCCAGTTATTCTTCCTTCTTGCACTTCATCATTTTCAAACGTTACTTCAAAGCACCAACCTTCTGGAAAATAGAGTTTCCCTTTTCCACTTCTCGCATCGTTATCCCATTCTCCTTCATATTTTTGACCTTCCGGATAATAAGCAATCCCATGCCCACACCTGACAACAGTTGTTTCATCACCCTGTCTTATAGTATTCCAATCTCCCTCATATCTTTCGCCATCTGGAAAAAAGATTTTACCCTTGCCTTTAGGACAATTATCTACCCAATCTCCTTCATATTTTCTCCCGTCCGTACAATAATAGATGCCTTTACCACTCATCAACCCATCCTTTGTTTCTCCTTCATATTTATCTCCATTTGCATAATTAATAGTGATGGTTCCTATTAATTCATCATTTTTCCATTCTCCTTCATAACAATCCCCATCAGGTGTATAGTATTTGCCACTTCCTTCTCTCATCCCTTTTGAAAAGAAACCTTCATACCTTGAACCATCAGAAAAATAATATGTACCCCTCCCTGAAAAACTTCCATATTCATCCAATGTG
>Ga0265298_10009498_pt1 | contig 11578 bp, 11 predicted proteins | sample AusTroGonzalo_MG_3_FD_193486 | JGI IMG/M metagenome (GOLD analysis project Ga0265298, IMG submission 193486) | Bovine rumen microbial communities from tropical cattle in Woodstock, Queensland, Australia - Gonzalo_01 | ecosystem: Host-associated > Mammals > Digestive system > Stomach > Rumen ...
TCTGAAGATGCTTTGAAAAAAGAATATCGTAGTATCGCGGATCGTCGTGTGCGTTTAGGATTGTTGTTGGCTGAAATCGCGGATCAAAACAAAGTTAAAGTAGAAAAAGAAGATGTTTCTAACGCAATTATGATGGAAGCTCGTCGTTATCCAGGACAAGAAAAACAGATTTTTGATTATTATGCAAAAAATCCTCAAGCTTTAGAAGCAATTAAGGCTCCTGTGTTTGAAGAAAAGATTGTTGATTTCTTGTTCACAAAGATAGCAATGTCTGATAAGGCTGTGACTGTGGCTGATTTATATGCCTATGATCCAGATAAAAAATCTAAAAAATAAGGGAGTTGATGATGCAAATCCAAGATAATACATTGGTGCCAACTGTTATTGAAACAACGGGACGTGGTGAACGCGCTTTTGATATTTATTCTAGATTGTTGAAAGAACGTATTGTTTTTTTAACTGGAGAGGTAAATGATGAAGTGGCTAGTTTGATTTGTGCACAGTTGTTGTTCTTGGAAGCAGAAAATCCAGATAAGGAAATTTCGTTTTATATTAATTCTCCAGGTGGTGTTGTGACTGCGGGACTGGCTATTTTGGATACAATGAATTACATCAAATGTCCTGTGTCCACAGTTTGTATGGGGCAAGCTTGTAGTATGGGGTCTTTATTGTTGACTTGTGGTGAAAAAGGACGGCGTTTTGCTTTGCCCAATGCACGTGTGATGATTCATCAACCCTCTGGTGGATTCCAAGGACAAGCGACTGATATGGAAATTCATGTTAAGGAAATTTTAGCCATTAAAAAACGTTTGAATGAAATCTATGTTAAGCAAACAGGTCAAACTTTAAAGACTATAGAAGAAGCTATGGAACGTGATAATTTTATGACGGCTGATGAAGCTTTAAAATTTGGCCTTATTGACAAAGTAATAGAAAAGAAAGATGCGTAAAGTTATTTTACTGGGGGATTCGATTGCAAAGGGAGTTATCCGAGATAATCCGTCAGTAAAGTATTATATCTCGCCGTTTAGTTTTGCTAAAAATTGTGAAAAAGCAATGGATGTTCAAATTGAAAACCATGCCCATTTCGGAAGTACAATTCAGAAAGGATTGCTTTCTTTTCATCGACATGAGAAAAAGATTTCTACTGCAGATGAAGTTTGGTTGTTGTTTGGTGGCAATGATTCCAATATGGATTTATCACATTTAGATGATTCGGCTTCACAAATAACATATCAGCCAAGTGTTGATTTAAAGGACTTTCAACAGCAGTATAGTGAATTGATTACATCTATACAAGCGTTAGGGGCAAAAGTTACTTTGTTTTCGTTGCCTCCCGTTGCTTTGCGAAAATTTATAAAAAATGTCCAACAAAATATTGGTACAGCAATGGGAAGGTGTAAGTGGCAGCAATTTGTTCATCGTCAACCAGAAAAATTGGCAAATTTGCATGAGATGTATAATTTATCTGTTTTTAAATTAGCATATAAGCATCAAGTTCCTGTTGTTGATATAACGACTGCTTTTTTAAAAAATGGGAATTGTGAACCTTATTTTTGTGATGATGGAATGCATCCGAATAATCAAGGTCATTTATTAATTACAAACGCTATCATGAAAGCCCGACCGGAACTTGTGCATCCTCGTCAAGTATTATTTTGTCAAAAAGCTGGACGTTGTGGTTAATCCAATAGAGTAACAATATCTCCAGGAACTGGATTTTCAAATAATTTTGCTGCAGAGCCACCACGTAGACAGATTTCTGTAAAATGGCGTCCGTTCCAGCCAGAAGAACCTGGTGCTAATATCAATTGCCCGTCTGGGACAGCAAAAATGCCTTGGCCCTGAGCAATTGGGAAAGTAATATCTTTGATAGCAATAGCTTTGGTTTTTTGATCTATATCGATATTTGTTTTTAAGTTACCATAGCCATCAATGCTGCAAATTGTGTTTTTAGGAATAGAAGGAATGCTTGTGATTTGTTCACCCAATAATTCCCAAGTGGATAAAGGTTTGTTTGCGTGATTTGCTAAGCTTGCGACACAAGGAGGAAATACATCCCGTGATCTGAATTGTGAACCTGCATCAGAACATTTTACACGGAAAATAGGAGTATTAATAAATGCAAAAGTATACCCGCCGAAAACACCTATAACACGTACACCATTTGGCAATTCTGTTACAGCTAAAAATTCTCCGGCGTTATTTAATCTGGCATCTAATTTATCTTTGCGAGGAGCTGTATTGTGATAAACAATATGCTGTTCACCTAAGGTAGAATTATAAGCTAATTGTGCAACCGCAAACCCTGTTTCAATTGTATTAAAAGGTTTTACAGATAGATTCTTAATCATAGGAAAATCCAAAGATAGTTTTGAAAATTCTTCAAGTAATTTGCGATTAACTTCAGAAAAAGCTAAATCATCATTTCCAGTTGTAGCTCCATAATCCGCGATAAAATCGATATAAAAAGTCATCTGTAATTCCTTTCGTTCAGGCGCTGTATTTTAGTAAAAAAAATATTTTTTGTCAAGGGAATTTTGCTGTTGATAATTAATATAAAGTCATATACAATCGCAAAAGTAAGGAGATCGTATGAATTCCAAATTTTTGTTCAAACAAACACTTGGGCATTTTTGTGTTGATGCTGCGTGTGCCGCTGTCGTGATTAGCGGAACAAGTAACATTGATGAATCTTTAGTCTTTTTCGTTTTGTATAACTTTTTAGCTTTTTGTTTGCAACCTTTAGCAGGAATTATTTTAGATAAGACTCAAAAAATAATGCCACAGCAGTATATTTTGATTTCCTTTGTGTTGTTATTGCTTGGTTTTATTCCAGAATGTTGTTTGTGGTTGAAAGTATTTTTAGTTGGTGTTGGAAATTGTTTGTTTCATGTAGGGGCTGGAACAATCGTTTTGACCGAATCTGACAAAAAACTGGCTCCGTTGGGCATCTTTGTATCCGGTGGCGCCGTAGGTTTAATGCTGGGGACAATGTTTGCCTACAATTGGATTTGTCATGCGTTATTGATTGTTGTGTTGACCTGGTTAATTAGTTGTAATTTAACATTCCAATCAAAAAGATTGCTACGAGTTTCTTCAAAAATTAATTGGGGTGTAGTAGTATTGTTATGCTTATGTGTGACAATTCGTTCCTTTATGGGGTTTATGCCCGTGACACAGTTCACCAAAACGCCGTGGATTATTGTTCTTATGACAATGGGGGTGTTTTTGGGTAAAAGTTTGGGCGGTATTTTCTGTGATCATTTTGGTATTAAAAAGACAGTTGTTATTTCCACAATTTTTGTCATGCTACTATTCTTGTTCAGCTTTAACAATCCCTATTTGTGGACGCTTGTGCAGCTGATAGTGAATTTGTCTATGCCAATTACCTTGTACTTGATGTATCGTAGTATGCCAAGGTATCCGGCGTTTTCATTTGGCTTGGCAGCTGCCTGTTTGGTGGTGGGTTTATTGCTGACTTTGCCTGTCAAGGAGTTAAGTTTATCCCCGGCTTGGCTTTTGCTTTTATTTGTGCTAAACTCATATTTGATTTTATTTGCAGAAAGGAAATTAAAATGAAAAAATTGGTGTTGTTTACATTAACATTATTTTCGTCAACCCTTGTATGGGCGGATATTTTGGAACCGCCCTTTTGGAGAACCACTTCTGTGTGCACAGGTCTTGTTGTAAGTGGTATTGGAAGAATTATTAACCCACTGCAGTTTGAGAGTTATATTGATATATGGACTTGTGTGGTAATGGTCGTACTTGTCCTATTTATATGGAAAAGAAAAAGTAGATTGTTGGGAAAATTTTTAAAATGGTTCTTGATTTGCATCGTTTTGTTTCCAATACTTTTGGCATTATTATTGGATGTATCAGATTTTTTGAAAATTGGGAATGCAATTAAGGAAATTAAGTATCAAATTATGTGTGGCAGAGATAAACCGTTATTTGATGGTAGAAATTGTTATTCTTGTGATAACCCAGAACATGTTATAGGTCGTGATGTAAATTGTGAAGTTTGTTCCAACAGAGAGTCTACATATGAATGTGGAACATCTTGTATTTTAAAAAATGCCCCGGGTCCAAATTATAGATATAAAAAATGTAGGGGATGGGTCCAAATCGGGGATAACGAAGGAGAGAACACAGATGAATAAATTATTTGTATTGACTTTGATTTCAGTATTGACTGTGCCTGTATGGGCGGATATTTTGTTATCGCCAGAAGAAGAGGTTATTTTAAAACAACGTATGGAAGAGGGGCAAAAAAATTGTCCTACGGATAAGCCTTTGTTTGATGGAGAAGAGTGTCATGCTTGTGATGAACCAGAGATAATTCGAGGGGGTAGATATGTTAAGTGTTCTGAGATTTGTCCAAATAGAGAAGGTACATATCTTTGTGGTCCTGCTTGCATTTTAAAAGGCGTTTCTTATGATTGTAACGGGCCTATTTTATCAGAAGATGAAGAAATAGAAGATAATTGATGCTGCCTTATTTAAACGCTATGTTAATTACTGCTGTTACAGAAACCATAGTCTTATGGTGGTGTAGATATCGTAGTTGGAAAGTTTTATCATACTTTTTTGTTTTGAATTTAATATCTAATTTTTTAGTTAATTTTACCTATCGGCAGATGTATGGATTATGGCCCCAAATAATTTTAGTCCCCTCATTAGAGTTGGGTGTGTATTTGTTTGAGGTTGTCTTGCTTGGACTTATGACTGGTTATAATCGAAAACTATTTTTATGTGTTTTGTTATCCAATCTTATTACATATAGTTTGGGTGTTATTTTATATGGAATTTAAAAACGGAGCCTTATGCAGGCTCCGCTTTCCTTTAGCGCAATTTAATGTGTACATCACGCAATTGTTGCTCTGTTACTGGTGATGGAGCATTCATCAAAAGGTCTCGTGCCTGTTGATTGAATGGGAATGCGATTACTTCGCGAATGTAATCTTCATTTTCCAACATCATAACTATCCGGTCAAAACCAAATGCAGCACCGCCGTGTGGAGGGGCTCCATATTTGAAAGCATTAAGCATACCACCAAATTTGGATTCTACGACCTCTGGGCCATAGCCTGCAATTTCAAATGCTTTGTACATGATATCAGGTCTATGATTACGAATAGCTCCGGACAACATTTCTAACCCATTTCCAACCATATCAAATTGATAAGCTTTAATCTCAAAAGGATTTTTGGTATTTAAAGCTTCCATTTCGCCTTGTGGCATAGTAAATGGATTATGGCTGAACATAGGTTTGCCTGTGTCTGGATCCATTTCATAGAATGGGAAGTCCATGACCCAACAGAAACGATAGGCGTTCTTTTCAAATAAATCTAGCTCATGTCCAAGTAAGTTACGTACTTTTCCTGCAAACAAAGCAGCTTTTTCCCCTTTGCCACAAATAAAGAACACACTATCATTTAGATCTGTGCCGGTTAAATCAAATAGTTTTGCCAAACGGGCTTCATCCAATTTTTTAGCAATAGGACCTTTGTTGCCTTCTGTTGTACGGACAATATACCCTAATCCTCCCATTTCATTTTCAACAGCAAAGGCGTTTAATTTGTCAAACCAACTACGAGGTTTGTCAGCAGATTTCGGTGCACGAATAGCACGCACGAAGCCGCCTTCTGCAACAGTGTTGGCAAAAATACCAAAGTCTGAGCCCGCAAATACTTCAGATACATCCACAATCTTTAATGGATTGCGTAAGTCAGGTTTGTCTGTACCATATGTCAACATCGCTTCGTCAAATGGAATACGAACAAATGGGGCTTCAGAGCAAATAGCATTTGGGGCAAATTTTTTAAAAATGCCTGTAATAAGTTTTTCACCAACTTCTAAAATCTCATCTTGTGTCACAAAAGACATTTCCCAGTCAATTTGATAAAATTCACCAGGAGAACGGTCGGCACGACTGTCTTCATCACGGAAACAAGGGGCTAATTGAAAATAACGATCAAACCCAGATACCATCAATAATTGTTTAAATTGTTGTGGGGATTGAGGAAGAGCATAAAACTCTCCTTTGTGAATTCGACTTGGTACCAGATAGTCACGAGCCCCCTCTGGACTGGAAGAAGTCAAAATTGGTGTTTGAAATTCTGTAAAACCCATATCCCACATTTGATCGCGTACAAATTTATTTAAGTGGTTACGCAATAAAATATTTGCGTGTGGTTTTTCGCGTCTTAAATCTAAGAAACGATAAATAAGACGTTGTTCTTCGGATAGATCTTCTGTGTTAGCTGTGATAGAAAATGGTAAAATTTGTGATTCACCTAAGATATCTAATTTTGTAACAGTTACTTCCACTTCGCCCGTTGGCATTTTGGGATTGATGGTTGCTGAATCACGTAAAACGACTTTCCCTTCAACACGAATAACTGTTTCTAAACGCACCTTTTCCAATGCTTCAAAACAGGGGTTGCCTGTATCTGCAACGCATTGTGTAATGCCATCATTGTCTCGTAAATCAATGAAAACAAGGTTCCCATGGTCGCGCTTTGTTTGTACCCAACCGGATAAGGTGACCTCACTGCCTGCATCAGATGAACGCAGTTCTCCACATAATTTTGTTCTGTAAGTTTGCATAATTTTTCCTTTAATTTTTGTTAAGTGTAAGGGCGGATTTCGTCCGCTGTGCCACCTCACTTTAGGGTCCATATGAACCCCCTTAAACACGCAATAACGGGCGTACCCGAAAGGTTCTAATAAGCCAAAGGCCGTTCTTCCTTTATGCTCCCCTGTGTCTGCAGGATCAAAGCAGATACTATTATAACAAAAATTAAAAAGAAAAGCAAGAAATTTCATTGACAAAATAAATAGGCTGTTATAAAATACCGCTCGGTTTATTTTTGAAAAGGGAAAATAACGGCTATGAAAGAACAGTTAGATTTTGATGATGTAATGATTATTCCTAGAAACTCTTGCGTTGAATCAAGAAAAGATGCGATAATTACAAAACCTTATAAATTTAAATGGACAAATAAAGTAATAGAAGGAAATCCTGCGATAGCTGCTAATATGGCCACAACAGGTACTTTTGCGATGGCAGAAGAGTTGCAAAAGCATCAAATGTTTTGTGCACTTCATAAACATTATACTGCCGAAGAAGTTATTCAATTTTTGTGGAAAAACAAACATGATTTTGGGACAAATGATTATATTTTTATTGGTACTGGATTGCGTCCAACTGATTTTGAAAAATTAAAAAAAATCATGAAAACAGGATTATGCCAAAATATTTGTTTGGATGCTCCTAATGGTTATATTCAAGGTTTTGTTCAACATTTGAATAGACTTAGAACATTATTCCCAGAAGCAATTATTATGGCAGGAAATGTGGTAACTCCGGAAAAAACAAAAGAATTAATTCAGCAAGGTGCAGATATTGTCAAGGTGGGGATTGGTAGTTCTGCTGTGTGTCGGACGCGTACTCAAACGGGTGTCGGACGTCCTCAGTTATCTGCTGTTTTAGATTGTGCTAAAGTTGCTAAACGTGAAGGAGCTATGGTGTGTTCTGATGGTGGTATCCAAAAACCTGCAGATTATGTTAAGGCGATCGCTGCTTATGCGGATTTTGTGATGATGGGTGGATATTTAGCAGGTTATTCTGAATCTGGAGGAAAGTTGATTACTCGGCTTGTTAAAACTGGATTTGTAGATGAAGAAGGCCATGATATTATAGACAGAAAATGTTATAAATTATTTTATGGAATGTCATCTGCTTTTGCGCAAAAACAACACTATGATGGCTTACCAAACTATCGTGCTTCTGAAGGAACAGTTTTTGAAATTCCTTATAAAGGAGATGTTGCTGTCGCTATTCAGAATTTAGAGGGTGGGTTACGTAGTGCTATGACTTATACAGGAGCTAAAACGTTGGCGAAGTTTCCTCGGACAGTAAAATTTTACAAGGTCAAAACCCAACTTAACCGTATGTTCGGTTATGGGGAAAAAGAATGATAAAATTTATTTAGTCTTTGGGTAAATTGGCTATATCAACCGGACCACATACAACACCATTGCTGCGAGTTCTAGCGGTGACTTCAGGTGGAATTTTTACAACGTATCCCCAAGATTGTGGGTCAACATAATAGGCTTTCCCTGTTCCGGTTGCTTCTAACCAAAATTGAGAAGCTTGTTGTTGAGAGCCCATTGTTTCTTCTAAAGCTATTCTAAGTGGAGAAGGACAGGATTCCCCTTGTTCGGCAAGATGACCACAAATTTGTCTGCGTGTGGGTAAATCTACTTTGCCATAGCGTAAACAGAAATTACGTGCGCTCCACCAATCCATATGGTTTTTGGGGCCAATCCAATAACCTGCAGATTGACCATTTACCATAACTTCTTGTGTAATCATGCCTCCTACGTCATCTGGAGTGACACATGTGCCAACGATAGGGGCTATGCGGCTATCTGCTTCTGTTGCATGAGCATCCATATAGCAAAACCGATCACTAGGGCAATCTTCATTTTTTGTACAACGTTGACCGCATGCCTGTGTGCCTTGGCGCTTGTATTGCAAATCAGCATAGCCCATATTGTAATATTGTCCTTCGCCGCAGGCAATACATTCTCCATAGCTATTGACAGAAGTGCCTTTTGGACAACATTGAACGTCATCATAGCCAACCCAGTTTTCACTGTCCTTACGATAGCCTCTACAACAAACCTTTTCCCCATCTTTATAGGTAATATAACCAGCATCGCAGTCCGGTGCGCTTGATTGGGTACGAAGTTCCTTAAGTTCGCGAATCCTTTCTTGTTGAGGATTGTATATTCGTTCAGAAATGTGGCGATCGGGCTCAAAAAACGGCGCTACTGGAACAGGCTTGCTGGGCGCCTCTGGTATAGGTTCAATGGGTGTTTCTGGTACAGGTTTACTTCCAAAAAGAAAGTCAATGCCAACGGCAATGCTAGTTGAAATCAATAATGCAGATGCCAAATAAACATACATTGATTTGTTTTGCATATATTATCACCCTATATCAGTAATGGCGACCCCAGGGGGATTCGGACCCCCGTTACCGCCGTGAAAGGGCGATGTCCTAGGCCTCTAGACGATGGGGTCATCGTTTCAAGATGGATTTAATTATACATAAAAAATAATTTTTTGCAAGTATTTTTTTGTGAACGATATAATTTTTTGAAAATATGCTTGACTATTATAAGCAAAAAAAGGTACACTCATTTATAGGGGGAATACATGGAGCAAAATGCTTTGGACTTATCAGTTGTTGTACGTGCTTTAATGAGTTCGTTACGCGAGGTAATGGCCAAAGAAATGCCAGCTCAAAAAAGGTTGGATAAAATTTTGACACTCGTGTGTGAAAAGCTGCATGTAGATACGTGTGCTTTTTATATGATGCGTCCCGGTGATGTATTAGAGTTGTATTTGTCTGTTGGTCAGGAAGTAACTTTGCCAAGTTTTGTACGGTTGGGTGAGGGAAATATTGGGACTTCTTTATTAACACAAGAATCTGTTTTACTTTCGCATAAGACTGGCAAAGTGAAAGCGGAAGCTTATATTCCCTTGATAAAGGGAAGTCGCCAAGTCGGTGTTTTGGCATTAATGCGCAAAAAGAATATGCCTTTTATGGATTTGACGATAGATGCTGTTGAAAATGTTGCAATGGTATTGTCTGAATTTTTAACGGAAGCTATTTTTAACAAGGATAGTAAGGCGTTAGATATTGTTGCGGGACCTAAAATATTAGAAGGCACAGGTTTGGTCGGAGGTGTTGCTTTGGGGTATCCCTTGCTGCATCATAGAACAGAACAAGTGGAACATATTTTGTCTTCTAATCCTGAACGTGAACAAAAACGTTTACAAGTTGCCTTGAGCCGTGTACAACAAGCAATAGGACGGCATTTGAAGAAAATTTCAAATACTCAAGAGCAGAAAGATATTTTTGAAACTTATTTGTTATTTTTAAAAGATAAAGGTTGGCAAGAAAAAGTTATCGCTGCTGTGGCAACTGGGTTGACGGCAGAGGCTGCTGTGCAAAAAATAGGGGATGAAACTGTAGATCGTATGTCTGCGGTTAATGATCCATATTTGCGAGAGCGTGTGCACGATTTCCGTGATTTAACTGCGCGTTTAATGAAAACTTTAATGCGGGGGAAAAAAGTTCACCGTTTAACTGGTAATACAATTTTAGTTGCAGATAGTTTGGGCGCTGCAGAATTGATGGACTATGATTTAAAATGTGTCAAAGGATTGATTTTAGAGGAAGGTTCTCAAACAATGCACGTTGTTATTGTCGCACGGGCTTATCGTATTCCTTTTATTTGTGGTATCAAAAATGCAACAAGGTTATTAGATGAAAAATCATTAGTGGCAATGGATGCAACAACAGGGACTGTTTATATCAAACCATCGGATGAAGTTTTTGAAAATTTAAAAGATAGACAGCGTCTTTTACAACGACAACAACGTATTTATACCAAAGAAAAAGACAAGCCTGCTATTACAAAGGATGGTGTTCCTGTTAGCTTAAATCTTAATTTAGGCATGATGAAAGAAGGTTTATTAACGGATATGCCTTATTTTGATGGGGTCGGATTATATCGTACAGAGTTATTGTTTATGACAGCAAAAGAATTGCCTAATGTTAAAGTTCAAACAGATGCTTATCGTCGTGCACTTGTTATATCTAAAGGAAAGCCCGTTGTTTTTAGAACTTTGGATATTGGTTCGGATAAGGTGTTGCCGTATTTGAAAAAGACAGGTGAGGAAAATCCTGCGTTAGGGTGGCGATCTATTCGTATGACGTTGGATAGGCGTGCTTTGTTGCGTACTCAATTGAAAGCTTTAATTCGTGGAGCAGCTGGCCAAAAGTTAAATGTAATGTTTCCCATGGTTACAAATGTGGCTGAATTTTTGGAAGCTAAAAGGACGTTACAAATTGAATTGGCAAATGCTAAAAGAAGAAGAGAAAAATTACCTTATGAGGTGCGTGTTGGGACTATGTTAGAAGTGCCATCTTTGTTCTTTGAACTTGATAATTTGTTGCAAGTTGTTGATTTTATTTCTATAGGAACAAATGATTTGGCTCAGTTTGTATTTGCAGCAGATCGTGCGAATGCTTTAATTTGGAATCGTTATGATCCATTGTCTCCTGCTTTCTTAAAATTATTGTTTCAAGTTAAACAAAAATGTGATAAGTATGGTGTTGCTTGTAGTATTTGTGGTGAAATGGCTTCCAAACCATTAGAGGCATTGACACTAGTTGGTTTGGGTTTCACTTCTTTATCTATGAGTCCAGATGCCATAGGCGTTGTGAAATCTGCTATTCGTTCCTTAAATTATAAAACATTTAGCCAGTATGTAGTAGCTCAATTAGACAGTATTCAGCCGTCTTTACGTGGTAGACTTTTCTCATATTTACAAGATCATGGAGCTAAAATAATATGAAACGACGATTGTTTTTATGGTTTTTATTTTTGTTATTTATCGCTTTGTTTGTCTTTATCACAGCATTGTTTTTAACTCCATCTTTCACACGAGTATGTTCTGAACATCTTTTGGGTTGTTTAGACTCAGCATATA
>Ga0265298_10009501_pt1 | contig 11576 bp, 4 predicted proteins | sample AusTroGonzalo_MG_3_FD_193486 | JGI IMG/M metagenome (GOLD analysis project Ga0265298, IMG submission 193486) | Bovine rumen microbial communities from tropical cattle in Woodstock, Queensland, Australia - Gonzalo_01 | ecosystem: Host-associated > Mammals > Digestive system > Stomach > Rumen ...
TCGGTCTTTGACGATGGAGATTTTGCGCAGGCCGCCGTAGGAGTCTACCTCGTCAATCTGCTCGCCGTCCTGGTTGAAAAGCCGGAACTTGAGGCCGTACAGGAACGGGTCATCGGGCGTCCAGGCGTGAAATTCGCTCGGCTTGACGCTGAAGGGAATCCCCTGGGCAACGCCTCCGCTGTATTGCGCCACCGTTCTTTCGCCGGCGAAGATTTCCACCTCTAACCTGCCGTTGACAGGCAGAGCATAATACTCCGGAGTGAAGACAAACGCTCCATTGTCGAAATCAGGCGTAATCTGGCAGCGTTTGAGCCCCTCGCTCGCGACGGGCTCCAGCCAGACGGTCGCCCAGATTCCCGTGACACGCGTGTAGCAGCAGCCATGCGATTGATATTGGGGCGATTGCTTGCCGCCGCCAGAAAGGCCTTCCCGCAGGTGGTCGATGACCTGAAGCGTCAGAATCTGCTTTTGCCCGGGTTTGGCCAGCGGCGTGATGTCGAACTCGAAGGAACATTGGCCTCCCTTGTGGCGTCCGGCGAACTGGCCGTCAATATACAGGGAGGCAATATTGTCCACGCCGCCGAAATGGATGATGATGCGCTTGCCACGCCACTGCTCTGGGATAGTAATCTCCCTGGCATAGAACATCGACGGAATGAAATCCTTGTATTCCACTCCGGACAGTTTGCTTTCCGGGCAGAACGGGACGGTTATGGCGTTGGCGAAAAGCCCCTTGCTCAGAAGTCCCCGGTCGGTCGGCGTAACTTTGCCGTTTCCTGCGTGAAATACAGGCGACGACTCCAGGTCGCCAACGCCGCTTTCGCCGAAGTCGAACTCGTATGTCCAAATGCCGTTCAAATTCAGCCAGTCCTGGCGGACGAACTGCATGCGGGGATATTCGGGCCGTGGTATTTCTGCCATTTGTCAAGCCTTGGTTTAATTTATCAGACAAGTAACCGTCATCGTCCGGTAGGGCGGCGAGACCCTTCGCCGCCGTTGTGCCCGTGGGAAAGGTTGCGGTGGGCCTGAACTGAACGGCAACGTCATACTCTTAAATTTACTGTTCTGATTATCATTTTCAAGTGACACGCGCCTGAATGAGACGAGATAGGAGACAAGAAACTTGTAAGTTGTCGAATATTTCACTTGTAGAAATAGGTTCATTCCGACAAAACCGCAGGCTCTGTCAGACGCTCTTTTTCCCAAGCGGGTCGGTAACTGAAGCCATGAAGCGGCAAAGCTCCGCGCGACATGCGACGTGCAGGCGACAATCGACGTTTCGACGCGCGACGACAAGAACAGCCGATTATCAAAAGCAGCACTTTGTCAGAACATTGCCTACCCTCATGCGAATACAGCGTTGTCCGAAAGCAAAGTGGCAGAATTTGGGAAATTGACGAACTCGTCCCGCTGCCGCGCCCATATTATTATTGGGATGGCCACCCCCACCCAACCACCCGCTTAATGTAATGCCTGATTCGGCTGCTGTGGGCTTGCCATTGTTCACGCAACATTTTCTGTAATTTTCGATGACTTTGGAACGTGAATTTATACTTTAGTTGCCAGTAATCATTTCACCAACAGAGAAAAGCCGCATTAGCAGCATGTCGCATCCTGGCTTGACATTGTTGCCGCCAATCCTCAGGTCGCCGATGGTTCCCGAGGTGTCTGCCAGAGCCTCAAGATTGCGTGACAATTCGCAGGCGACGCGTTCGTAAAGAGCCTTGCGCAGATGAAGGCTGATGACGCCTAGAGTCAGGCGCGAAATTGTTCTGATTGATGCCCAGATTGCGGAAGTCAACATCCACATTGACGATGACGGTGAATTGCTCATGGCAGATTGCCGACAGGCAGAAGGCCAGCAGGACAAGCCAGAATAGCCATGTCTTTCTGCTCATTTTAAATTCTCATTGATTCTATTTGCGGTGGAATATTTCGGACAATTTCCTGTAATCTTGCTCGTCTAGGCTCTTCCGAAGTGGCGGGAAGAAGAAGCGGCGTCGGCGGAGGAGCTCCGCGTTGTAGGTCGTGGGGATGCAGCCCAAGTCCTTGGCGTGCTTGAGGGCATCCATGTAGTCAGGAGCGATTGTGAACTGGAGTTGCCCATCAGTGTCCATGGGGACATGGGGATTGGTCGAGCGATAGAGATGCGCACGAACCTCCGAAGTGTGCTTGGTGCTGACGCGCCAGGTGTAGAGGTCAGCGAGACGGACCATATCGGTGACGTCATCAAGGTACGGATGACCAGTGAACAGGCCGACGCAGACGTCTGCCTTGGCGCGGTGCGCCGCGTCATGGCAGATGGTCAGCAGACGGCGTTGCAATTCCAGTCCCCAGAGGTTCTCAAGGTTCTGCAGGCCAGGGCCGACGGGCAACCCGAGCAGGCCGTCGATTTTGACGGCGTCAGCGTTCAGGCAGTCTGGCGCCTCGGAGAAGAACTTGCGGAACATTTCGCGAAGCAGCGCCTCGTATTTGGGGTTCGTCGGGTCGCCGCAGAGGACTTTGCCGTCGCGCGTGATGGCCATGTCGGGCGTGATGTCATCGGCGAACCAGGCGGGCCACCAGAGGCAGACGCGGATGTCCCTTTCGTGGCATTTATCGATCCAGCCGCGCAAGTCTGGCCAGCGGTTGGTGTTGACGTCGGCGCTGGCGAAGGAACGCTGCCACTTGTAGTCGAGCACGACGATGCCTGGCTTGCAGTCATGTTCCTCAAGCAGGGCGAGCCATCTGTCGACGTTTTCCTGCGTGCAGAACTCGGCTGGACCGTGTTCAGGGGCTTGGTCATAGACGAGCATGTCCGCCTCCGCACAGGCCGTCTGGTCATGCCAGGTGCAGTAGATTGGTCTTTCCATCCAGGCGGGATGCGGATGCTTGCCAGGCCGTGGCAGATATCCTTTGCCGTAGGCGTATTCCAGCGCGTCAGGGAGGACGTTTTCCTGTCCGTTCACGAATTTCAGGCATAGTCGTGGCGTCTCCCAAGTTCCGTTGACCTGCTTCTTGCCGTAGTAGTTGATGGCGAAACCGCCGCCGATGACGCAGTCACCGATGTAGGCGGTCGGCGGCACAATCGCCTTCGGGTTCCAGAACATGTCGTCCCATTGGTATTCGCCTGGCAGCGCGAAGATTGAGGCGGAGACATAGCCCGCGTCGCGCCTGTCATGCAAGGCCATGACGTGCGGCGTCGAGGCCAGCGCATGCCCGCCAGTGCGGACATCCAAATCGTTGCCGTAGGTGATGACGACTGTGTCGACAGGATGGTAGTATTCACGGTCCTGGAAGTTGGGTGCCGTCGTGTATATTTCATCGATGTCCCCGCAGAAGCCGAACTCGACGCCTTTGATGATGGGACGGAAAAAGCGGATGTCCTCCAAAGCGCCCTTGCCTTGTAACACATATTGGAACTCCAAGGCGTCTTCAAACAGGCGGATGCGCGATGTCTTGTTTTCCCAGCAGGGCGATTTTTCGTCCCGCTCGAAAACCGCGCCGCCAGCCGACTGCTCGACAAGAAGCCAGCCGGACACTTCCTGCGCATTGTCTTTCGCGCCAACGGTGTTGCAGGAGCCACCGCTGACCCAGGCGAACAGGCGTCCAGTCGATTTGTCCAGCAAATGCGAGATTTCCATGCCGCTGGCCAGATCAAGGGAGTAACTGGTGGTTTCGATGGCGAAGCCATGGTATGTTTGGGTGATTTTCATGGTCGATTTTGATTGGAAAAAGCGTTTGCCCTAATGATGAAATTATAAAAACGTCAAATGAAATTTTACCCTTTAAATTTTACTGCCTTTTGGGGAAAAATCAAGTCGCCCATAAAAACAGTCGAAAAAAAGAAAGACAGGGGGGGCTTGTGTAACTTCAAGCGAATGTTATATTAAACACATAGTCCTTGTAATGCATAGAATACACGGAAAAAGCAAGTCTGAATAGGTAAATAAGAAAGGAAAATAGCGATGAAAAAGTTTTTGTTTTCAATGTTGTTTGTATGCGCCATGTTGGCATTTGCGCAGAACAAGCAGCAGTCTATAGAACTTACAGAACAGGCGGCAATCGACCACGGGAAGGAACATAATGTCGTTCAGCCAATTGAATTCTGGGATGTAAACTACAAACGTCCGCTGAAGACATCGTTGCATCTGCATTCAACGACCTCTGACGGGCGCTATTCGCCACAGAATGTCGTCGATTTGTACGCGACGGCAGGCTTTGATGTCGTTGAACTGACTGATCACAGCAAGACAAACGCCATGTCCCAACTCGATCCTAAAGGGATGATTCTTTTGTCGGGGATGGAGATGCATCCGAAAATCAAGCGCGGAAACACATGGCATCTTCTGGCAGTGAACATTCCAGAGGACTTTCCTGTTCAGGATAAAAATACTGACCAGGAGGCGGTCGATGCCGTAATCGCGGCGGGCGGCCTTGTCTTTGCGGCACATCCGTACTGGGGCGGCTTCAATGCAGCTGACTGCTTGAGCCTGAAAGGCATTTCAGGCATTGAAGTGTTCAACACCGCCTGCCAGCAGGAAGGCAAGGGCTATTCAGAAATAATTTGGGACGAGATGCTGGACGGGTACTCGAAAAGACGCATCACCAATGCGATAGCCGTCGATGACATGCACAATGGCTTCAACAACAACTGGTGCGACATTTTCGGCGGCTGGATTATGGTGATGTCTGACAAGCGCACCAAGGAAGGCGTTGTCGAGGCGCTGAAAAACGGACGTTGGTATTCGACTCAAGGACCGCAGTTTACGCGTCTCCACCGCGAAGGCGATATCATTGAAGCGGAATTCACACCATGCGTCAAGGCTTGGTGCATCGGCGTCAAATTCAACTCAAAGTTCTTCGGGCCTGACATTGTCAAAGGCGATAAGACAATAACCAGCCTGCGTTGGGATCTCTCAAAAATCCGCAAGGCATGGAAGTCCTTGGACTGGCAGTATGTCAGAATCAAAATCACGGATGAACAAGGACGTTCCGCCTGGAGCAATCCAATAAGCATGGACGGCGAATGAAAACTGCAATGCCATAGTTATTCGGGGCAGGTATTTCGGGCATCTGCGCCGCTGGCGCGTTCTTCAGTGAGCCGCCGCCTTGTCCTATCCGTACACAAGAACAACACACTTACATGGGCATTGCAAGCAAGGAAGACTGTTCCCCTGAACCCTGAGGTGTTCAAGAACAGCGGATTAGGTCTGTGCTGTGCCGGGTGTTTTGACACCAGACGGCTATGCCTTTTGCAGTTTGCACTGCCATTTCTTGATGCGGGCGGTCTTGGAGAGCAGATGCAGGATGGCCAGACGTCCGTTTTGGCTGAAAGGCACGTTGGAACTGCTGATGGTTTTCCATAAATTTTTGGGAAAATCTGTTGCAAGAGCAACTAAAGGAGTTATCTTAATGAAAGTAGTATTGTTGCATCGGCTTCGGTGAAAGACGAGCGTGCCCCGTCAATCAGAAGCAACCATTCACCTTCCGCAGTGAATCATTCTGCGTCAAGGACTTCTGCCACGCATGGTGAATAGTTGCCGATCACTGAATTTCAACCCATTATCGGTAAAACCATAAAGGAACTTGCACGATGCCAGAAGGAATCATCATTGTCGGCGATGGTGTTATTAATTCGAAGCACAGGCTGGAAATGTCGGGCACGGAGCCGACGAGTATGGTCGTCAGTTCAGGCGGCACGGCATACGAAACCTCCGTCGGCAAGTATTGCTTGATGGTAGTGCTTTCAGGTGGCACGGCGCATCAACTCGCAGAACACGGCGGCAATGTCATTATTGAGGATGGCGCGGACGTCACGTTTGTTCCCAACACCTTCTCGGACCTCGTCCTGAATGAAGACGAGAACACCACGGTCCACTCTGGAACCACCGCCATCAACGTCACCATCAATTACCACGGCAGACTGGCCATTTTCAGCGGTGGCGTCGCCAGCGACATCATCGCCAATTCTGGCGGCTCGTTCGGCGTCTTCAGCGGCGGCACGGCTCTTCAGGCCGTGGAAAACGGCGGATACGCCTGGTTCGAGGACGGCGCAACAGTCACCTTCCTTCCCAATTCCTTCTCGGGGCTTGAGCTGGAAGAAAGCGCCACAGTCCATTCGGGAACGACTGCGACCGACACCACTGTCAATGAGGGCGGCATGCTCTGGGCCTTCAGCGGCGGACTCCTGAACGGCGTCACCGTCAATCCTGGCGGCGCGTTCAACATCTCCAGCGGCGGCACCGCTCTCCAAGTCGTGGAAAACGGCGGATATGCCTGGTTCGAGGACGGCGCAACAGTCACCTTCCTTCCCAATTCCTTCTCGGGGCTTGAGCTGGAAGAAAGTGCCTCAGTCCATTCGGGAACGACCGCGACCGACACCACGGTCAATGCTGGCGGCATACTCTGGGCCTTCAGCGGCGGCCTCCTGAACGGCGTCACCGTCAATCCTGGCGGCATGTTCAACATCTACAGCGGCGGCACGGCTCTCCAAGTCGTAGAAAACGGCGGATACGTCTGGGCGGAAAGCGGTACGGCAATCATCTTCATCCCCAACGCTTTCTCCGACCTGACTCTGACCGATGGCCAAGCCACACTCCACTCTGGGACGACTGCAACCGACACCACCGTCAATTCCGGCGGCAAAATCTGGGCCTTAAGCGGCGGACTCCTCAGCGGCACTATCATCAATGACAGCGGCAGAATCAACATCTCCAGCGGCGGTTTGGCCAATGACGTCATCATCAATTCCGGTGGCAGAATCAACATCTCCAGCGGCGGCACGACCACCGACATCACCGTCAATTCAGGTGGCTTGGTCAATCTCATCAATGGCGGTTTTGCCTCTGGCATCACTGCCAATGACGGAGCAAAACTATGGCTTGCCGTCGCCCCGAACACGTATGCGCAGGGAAGTTATGATGGCGCGGAATTTGAAATCAAGGACGCCACTTTTTCCGAGTTTGAGGTCAGATCCGACAACATCATCTTCATTTACGACGGTGGCACGGCGCATGACATCACCGCCAGCGACAAAGGCATAATCAGAGTCAGCGGCGGCGTGGCGGGGGAAGCCAACATCAACTCCGCTGGCACGCTCGAAGTCCATGGCGGCGAGGCCAACGACATCATCGCCAACGCTGGAGGTACGCTGAGAATCTATTCCGGCGGAGTGGCGAACAATGTCGCCGTCAAGACAAACGGCTATCTCCTAGTCAACGCTGGCGGCACGGCCACCAACGTCGAATGGACTCCCTGCGAAGGATATGTAGACGCCCCCAATGGTGCCGTGGTCACCTACGCCAGTTCCTATTCTGGCGTCTACTACGGCTCCCGAGGCGAGTTGTTCTCCCATGAGGATGTAATGACGGACACGACGCTCGGTGCCCATTATGAGATGTACGTGATGAACGGAGGCGAGGCCAACGGCACGGTCGTCGACTACGACGGCGAACTCTACGTCTTCAGCGGCGGCGTGGCGGATGACACCACCGTCAAGGCTGACGGTTGGGGCGAAGTCTCTTCCGGAGCCGTAGCCTCCAACACCGATGTTCAGGCCGACGGTATCTTCCTCGTCCACAACGGCGGCATCGTCACAGGGAACCTGACGCTGGCAGAAGGCGCGTACGTCAAGTTCTACAACGGCGCAGTCCTGAATTTCGACCTGACGCAGACCACGCCTGAAGCGGACGCGCTCGTGAACGGCCTCTCTTTCCTCACGGGCACGCCGACCTACACGCTTACGGTCGCAGGGACCGAAGCGGAAGGCACGTATTGCCTCGCCGACGGCGCGGAGGATTTCGACGCCACCCTTACCGTGGTCAACACTAGCGGTTCGGCGCTCGGCACCATCGCCCTCGGTTGCGAGAATACCATCAACGGCGTGAAATACACGCTGGGGCTGGCTGAAGACGACCTCACAGTCACCATCGCCGACGGCAGCGACGACGATGTTGACTTCACCGGCAACCTGACCAGCGCGACGGTGGACATCACCTCCGATATGCTCGCTAGCAATGTCGACATCAACCAAGCTGGCCGCCTCAAGGTCAGCGAAGGCGGCACCGTCACAGACGCGACCGTCCATTTCGGCGGCTCCATGTACGTCTCCAGCGGAGGCACGGCCAACGACATCATCGTCAATAGTAACGGAACAGTGGAGGCCTCCAACGGTCTGATCAATGGCGCCATCGTCAACGCGGGCGGAAACCTCCTGATTTACAACGGCGCCAAAATCACTGGTCAGATGACCTTCGAGGACGGCGCCATGGTAATCCCCTTCGTCGGCTCCATCCTCGACTTCGACCTGACGCAGACCACGGCAAATGCGGACGCGCTCGTGAACGATCTCTCGGCCCTGATGGGAACTCCGACTTACACGCTCACGATCGACGGAACCGAAATCTTCGGCACGTACTATCTCGCGGGCGGCGCGGAGAAATTCAACAAGACCATCACGGTGGTCAACACCCTAGGTGAGGAACTCGGCACCATCGCCCTCGGCAGCGAGAATACCATCAACGATGTGAGGTATACGCTGGAGTTGGCTGAAACCGACCTCACTGTTACCATCGCCTACGCCAGCGACGACGACGTTGACTTCACAGGCGACCTGACCAGCGCAACGGTGGAAATCACTTCAGGCATGCTCGCCAGCAGTGTCGACATCAACCAAGCTGGCCGCCTCAAGGTCAGCGAAGGCGGCATAGCCGTAGACACCATCGTCCATTTAGGCGGTGACCTGCATGTCTACAGCGGCGGCACCGCGCTTCAAGTCAAAGAAGACGGCGGCTACGTCTACGGGTTTGAAGACACTAAACTCACGTTTGTCCCCAACTCCTTCTCTGGACTTGTTCTGAACGACTCGGACTGGGTCACTGTCCATTCAGGGACGACTGCAACCGAGACTACCATTAATCACAGTGGTCACCTGCTGATTTACAACGGCGGAATCGCAAACGGCGCCACCTTGAATCCCTACGGCACGATTTATGTCTCCAGCGGCGGCACCGCAACCGACATAACCGCTGCCGAGGGGGCCTACCTTGGTCTGGTCGTTACCCCTGACACCTACGTGCAGGGAACTTACGGCGGCAGCGCTTTCGAAGTGAAGGACGCCGTCCTTGCGGACTATACGATCCATCCCTACTGCTGGGCGACCGCCTCGGACGGCGGCGTTATTCACCACGCGACCATTGAGGGCTCAGGAGCAATCGATGTCTACGACGGCGGTGTGGCCAGCGACGTGACCGTTGACAACGGTGGCTCAATGGACATATACGGTGGCGGCGCGGCGTATGAAATCAGGGAAAACGGCGGAGCCGTCAATCTTATTGATTTCGATGGCCAAGTTACCGCCACCTTCGTATCCAACACATTCTCCGGAACCGTACTGAATTTTATGGACCGTGCCACGGTCCACTCTGGGACGACCGCAACCGATGTCACGGTCAATTTTATAGGAAGCCTTCGTGTCTACGACGGCGGCGTGGCCAGCGACGTGTTCGTCAACAGCGATGGTTATGTTGACGTCCTCAGCGAAGGCATGGTTAACGCTATTGATGTCAATCACGGCGGCAAACTGTCCGTAGACAGCGGCGGAACCGCCCATCAAGTCAAGGAAAACGGCGGCTACGTCAAAGTCTTCGACGGCGCGGACTTCACCTTCGTTGCCAACACCATTGACGAACTTGTCTTGGACAACAACAATAGTGCCACGGTCCACTCGGGGACGACTGCGACCTACGTCACCATCGGAGATAATGGCTGGCTCGAGGTCTATGCTGGAGGCGTCGCTAGTTCAGTCGTCGTCAATGAAGACGGTCGTCTCTTCATCTCCAGCGGAGGCACGGCCAACAACGTCATCGTCAATGGTGACGGAACTGTGGAGACCTCCCAAGGCCTGATCAACGGCGCCACCGTCACCGCAGGCGGAAACCTCCTGATTTACGACGGCGCCAAAATCACTGGTCAGATGACCTTTGAGAGCGGCGCCATGGTAATCCCCTTCGTCGGTTCCATCCTTGACTTCGACCTGACGCAGACTGCGACGGACGCGGACGCGCTCGTGAACAATCTCTCGGTCCTGCTGGGAACGCCGACCTACACGCTCACCGTCGACGGGACCGAAGCCTTCGGCAGCTACTGTCTCGCTGGCGGCGCGGAGAAATTCAACAAGACCATCACGGTGGTCAACACCCTCGGCGAGGAACTCGGCTCGCTCACGTTTGAGAACCAGCTCGTCATCGGCGACCTCGGCTTGATGCTGAACAAGAGGGATGCCGTCTTGTCCGTGCTGGTCGGGGATCCGACTGTGCTTCCAGAAAACCTGGTCGGCAATTCGAGCGAAGTGGCGTGGAATTCGACAGGCTCGGAGCAGTACATCGTGGAATATTCCACGGACAACTTCGAGCATGTCATCGCCGATATCGTCACCACCAATTCCCTGGACATCTTCAGCCTGCCGGCTGGCACCTACCAATGGCGAGTCCGCGCCAACGATGGCGTGCTTTGGGCCAAAGGCCAGGAGATTACCGTCGAGGAAACGGCATCCGAGCCGCAAGTGGTCGCCTCCGACGAAGATGGGGCCGCCGATTTGTTCTTCGCGCGCAAGTACGACACTTGGAAATCCCAATACCAGGCAACGCACGTCGGCTTGCTCAACGGCTGGGAAGGCACAGGCGACAGCGTGTCGCTGGACGGAAAGAATAAGCTTACCGATGTCTTCCAAGGCTCGACTGACCCCAATCTCCTCTGCCTCACCGATGATGACAATGGAGATGCCCTGTTCGTAGATGACATCTTTTCCGAATTGCCAGGCACCCTGACGGAACAGCGGGCGCGCATTGCCCAAATCAAGGAAATCCGCGCAGGAGGCGGTGACGACATTGTCGACCTGACCAGCCAGCGCTTCGAATACCTTGGTGATGGTCTGACGGTTCGTGGAGGACTCGGCAACGACATCATCTGGGCGAACAAAGGCAATAACTGGCTCTTCGGCGATGAGGGCAATGACCGCATCGTCGGCGCTTCTGGCAATGATGTCCTCGTCGGCGGCGACGGCAACGATATCCTGCACGGCGGAGGCGGTGACGATATCTTCGCCTTCGGCGGCAAATGGGGCAACGACACCGTCCAGCAACTCGCGGGAGGCAGTTCACTTCTGTGGTTTGACGGCGTGAATCGCGCTGACCTCTCGCTCTCTGCCGACGAAAATGGCGACGCTGTGCTTGCCTCCACCGCTGGACAAGTGACGCTCCTGGGAGTCAAGCATGATGAGGTTGCCGAGGCGTTTGCCGCCGGCGACAATGTCCTGCTTGACGGCCTCTCGCTACGCTTCGGCGACTACGGAAGCGACAGCGACCTGTATTCCTATTCCGACCTGCTCGCCGCCGGCGCCTTCAGCAAGGCCACCAGCCAGCGCATCTTTGAGGAACGGAACAAAGGCATGCTGGCGTAGTTTAAGTCCAACAAGCGACTTGGAGGACAAGTCTTTTGCTTCGTCCCAAAGTCGCTATGTTGGAATTTGAACCGCTCGGGATAGCGCTTTCTGTCTGGATTTGACAGGATATCACGGACATTGACCGCAAAATAAC